>Ga0134128_10000040_pt1 | contig 171105 bp, 151 predicted proteins | sample KB31754_FD_96462 | JGI IMG/M metagenome (GOLD analysis project Ga0134128, IMG submission 96462) | Terrestrial soil microbial communities with excess Nitrogen fertilizer from Kellogg Biological Station, Michigan, USA - KB3-175-4 | ecosystem: Environmental > Terrestrial > Soil > Unclassified ...
CCTGAGGCTTGTGAATACTTTCTCATCCGCATCGCTCCGGACCCGCTTCGGAATGAGTCGATCAATATTGGAGTCGCGCTCTATCAGGCCAGCGGGAGTTTTGCCGGGGTGCGGGTGAATCGGGACTTGAGGCGGGCGCATTGTTTGTTTCCGCAGTTGGAAGAGGCGGATTTGAAGGGGCTGGAGAGCGACGTTCTGAAACAGCTGCAGACGCCGGGAGGGCGGGAGCGGCTGCGGTACCTCGGCGAGGAGACGTGCAGCCATGGGTTGCAGTTCACGACGCCGAGCGTGGTGGTGACGCAGGATCCGGTGGAGGAGTTGGAGCGGCTGTATGCGCAGTACGCGGCGACGCCGGAGGCGGCGGAACGCAGCGCCAACGCGGGGGCGCGGCGGGTGATCCTGCGGCACCTGGTGCAGGTGTTTAACGAAGAGCGGGTGCTGGGGCGGATGCAGCGCAACGTGCGGGCGGGGGAATGGCTGGGGGAGCCGGACGCGTTTCGGTTTGATTTTCATTACCGGCCGAACGGCACGCATCATGTGATCCAGGCGCTGCCGCTGGAGGGGGACGAGAGCGGGGTCAAGGAGCTTTGCTTCACGGTGGAGCGGCTGCGGCAGCGGCTGCGGACGCTCGACGTGGTGACGTTCGGCGAGGCGCCGGCGCCGCCGCGGGCGGGGGATTTGCCGCATGGGGGCGAGGCGCCGCTCAGTGCGCGCGGGTATCACCGGGGCCTGCTGGCGCAGGCGGGAGTGCGGGTGCTGGAGCTGCACGAGGCGCCGGTGGAGGCGGGGCGCATTCGCGCGGCGCTGGGGATGCAGTAAGGCGGCCGGGTTAGCGGCGGCGGGGGCGGACGACGAGGGCTTCGCGGGAGTTGTCGAAGTTGAGCTGGCTGTGGGCGAGGTCGTGCTGGACGAAGTCGACGAACTCCTGCATTTGTTTTTGCATGATCTGCATTTTTTCGCGGAGGCCGAGGATGATTTCGACGCCGGCGAGATTCACGCCCATGTCGCGGGTCAGGGACAGGATGACTTCGAGGCGCTGCAGATCCTCCTCGGTGTAGAGGCGGGTGTTGCCTTCGGTGCGGGAGGGCGAGAGCAGGCCCTCGCGCTCGTAGAGCCGCAGCGTCTGCGGGTGGATGTCGTACTGCTCGGCGACCGCTGAGATCATGTAGGCCGCGCGTCCTTTTTTCCGTGGCATGGGACTATTCCGCTCCCGCCTGCTTCAAGATCGCATCGCGCGCGTCGTCGGGGTTGAGGCGCGCGAATTCGCGCAGCAGCTCGCGGCTGCGCTCATCCATTTGTTTGGGCACGACGATTTGCACTTCGACGTACTCGTCGCCGCGGATGCCCTCGTGCTGGGCGGAGGCGACGCCGCGCTCGCGCATGCGGAAACGCTGGCCGGATTGGGTGCCGGCGGGAATATTGAGGAGCGCCTTGCCGTCTATGGTGGGCACGCCGATCTTGGCGCCGAGGGCCGCCTCGGTCATGCTGAGCGGCACCTTGACGTGAATGTCGTCGGCGTCGCGCACGAAGAACTTGTGGGGCTGGATGCGGATGACGACGTAAAGGTCGCCGACCTGGTCGGCGCCCCAGTTACCCTTGCCGGGGATGCGGAGGCGCGCGCCTTCGCGGGTGCCGGGTTTGATGCGGACTTCCAAGGTTTCGGTGACCGCGATGCGGCCCTGGCCGTGACAGCGGGCGCAGGTGCCGCTGAGTTTGCCGGTGCCGGAGCAGGCGCCGCAACGGAGATTGAATTTCATGCCGCTGACGCTTTGGGCGACCTGGCCGGAGCCGTGGCACTCGGGGCAGACGCCGCTGCGTCCGCCGGCGCCGCTGCCTTCGCAGACGGGGCATTTGTCCTGGCGGGGGACTTGCAACTTCATGACGGTGCCGCGGATGGCGTCCCAAAAACCGACCGTGGCCTGGAACTCGAGGTCGCTGCCGGTGGGCTCGGCGTTCGCCGACTGGCGGTTGAAGATGCTGGAGAAGATGTCGCGAAAGCCGCCCTGGGCGCCGGCGCCGCGGCGTCCCTGGCCGGCACCTTGATTCAGGTCGGAAAAATCGAAGCCACTGAAGTCGAAGCCGGGCGGCGGGCCGCCGCGGCCGGCGCCCGCACCGGGACCGGCGCCGGGACCGGGCGCGCCCTGGGCGTAGGCGTCGGCGCCGTGCTGGAAGGCCTGGTCGGAATAGAATCCGGCGCGATCGTAGAACTCGCGCTTCTTGGGTTCGCTGAGGATATCGTAGGCTTCCTGGATATCCTTGAACTTATCCTCTGCGGTTTTGTTGTTGGGGTTGACGTCGGGATGGAGCTTCCGCGCCAGCTTGCGGTAGGCCTTGCGCACCTCGTCGGCCGTGGCGGTGCGCTTGATTCCGAGGGCCTTGTAGTAGTCCTTGGAGGCAGTGGCCACTTACGCCTTCTTCTCCTCATCCACGTACTCGGCGTCAATGACGTCGCCCTGCTTGGCCTCGCCGTCGGTGGGGCCGGCGCCGGCCGCGCCGGGACCGGTGCCATCGGCGCCGGGCGCGGGGCCGGCGGCGCTGGCATTCTTGTACATGGCCTCGGCCAGTTTGTGCGTGGCGGCGGTGAGCTGGTCTTTGGCGGCGTTCATGGCGGCGACATCGGAGCCTTCGAGCGCCTTGCGGGCTTCGGCGAGGCCGGCCTCGACGGCTTCAGCGTCTGAGCTGGAAACCTTCTCGCGGTTTTCGCGCAGCATTTTGTCGGTGTTGTACACCAGGCTGTCGAGCTGGTTGCGGGCCTCGACCTCCTCACGCTTGCGCTTGTCCTCGTCGGAGTGGGCTTCCGCTTCCTTGGTCATGCGGTCGATCTCGTCTTTCGAGAGGCCGCTGGAACTGGTGATGGTGATCTTCTGCTCCTTGCCGGTGCCGAGATCCTTGGCGCTGACGTTGACGATGCCGTTGGCATCGATGTCGAAGGTGACCTCGACCTGGGGCACGCCACGGGGGGCGGAGGGAATGCCGACCAGGTGGAATTTTCCGAGCGTGCGGTTCTGGGCGGCCATGGGGCGCTCGCCCTGGAGGACGTGGACCTCGACCGAGGTTTGATTGTCGGCGGCGGTCGAGAAGGTTTCGCTCTTGCGGGTCGGGATGGTGGTGTTGCGCTGGATGAGAACGGTGTTGACTCCGCCCAGGGTCTCGATACCGAGCGAGAGCGGGGTGACGTCGAGCAGCAACAGGTCTTTGACCTCGCCGGCCAGAACGCCGGCCTGGATGGCGGCGCCGACGGCGACAACTTCATCGGGGTTGACGCCCTTGTGGGGCTCCTTTTTGAACAGGTCGCGCACGATTTGCTGGACGCGCGGGATGCGGGTCGAGCCGCCAACCAGAACGACTTCGTCGATTTTGTCGGCGGTGATGCCGGCATCCTTGAGTGCCTGTTGGCAGGGGGCGACGGAGCGCTGCAGAATGTCCTCAACCATGCGCTCGAACTGGGGGCGGGTGATCTTCTCGAGCAAGTGCTTGGGGCCGGAGGCATCGGCGGTGATGAAGGGCAGATTGATCTCGGTCTCGCTGGTCGTCGAGAGCTCCATCTTGGCCTTTTCGGCCGCGTCCTTCAGGCGCTGGAGAGCCATTTCGTTGCCGCGGGCGCGGAGGTCGAGACCTTCTTTTTTCTTGAACTCATCGACGAGGAAGTCGACCAGGCGCTGGTCGAGGTTGTCGCCGCCGAGGTGGGTGTCGCCGTTGGTGGATTTCACCTCGACGACGCCCTCGCCGACTTCGAGGATGGAGACGTCGAAGGTGCCACCACCGAAGTCGTAGATGGCGATGGTTTCTTCTTTTTTCTTGTCGAGGCCGTAGGCCAGCGCGGCAGCGGTGGGCTCGTTGACGATGCGCTTAACGTCGAGCCCGGCGATGCGGCCGGCGTCTTTTGTGGCCTGGCGCTGGGCGTCGTTGAAGTAGGCAGGCACGGTGATCACCGCTTCGGTGACCTTTTCACCAAGATAATCTTCGGCCGCTTGTTTCAGCTTTTGCAGAATGAAGGCGGACACTTCGGGCGGGGTGTAGGTCTTGCCCGCGACCTCGACGACGACGTGGTCGCCGGCCTGCTTGACCTTGTACGGAACCATCTTCATTTCTTCATTGACCTCGTTGAAACGACGGCCCATGAAGCGCTTGATGGAATAAATTGTTCCCTCGGGATTGGTGATTGCCTGGCGCTTGGCCACCTGGCCAACCAGGCGCTCGCCATTCTTAGTAAAAGCGACGACGGAGGGGGTAGTGCGGCCGCCCTCGGAGTTGGCGATGACCTGGGGCTCGCCGTTTTCCATTACCGCAACCACGCTGTTGGTGGTGCCTAGATCGATGCCGATTATCTTAGCCATGAAACTAGGCTAAGACATGAGTGTAGTATTGTCAAGTAAAAAGCTAAAAACCTTAGCTGGATGTAGTCAGGTTTTTACTGTATTAAACCACTACGGCTTCGCGGTACTCGCCGAACTGGCGGCGGAGGAGGTCTGATATTTCTCCTACTGTTGCAAAGCTTTCTACCGCGTCGATCAGAGCCGGCATGACATTAGTGGCATCTTTTGCCGCCGCCTCCAGGCGATCGAGGCTGGCCTGCCATTTGCCCTTATCGCGGCGCTTCCGGAGGGCGGCCAGGCGGGCCACCTGGCGGGATTCGACTTCGGCGGCGATACGCAGGACCGGGGTCGGAACATCTTCGGTCTGCTGGAAGCGGTTGACGCCGACGACGACAGCTTCGTTTTTCTCGAGCGCCTGTTGGAATTCGTAGGCGGCGTTCTGAATTTCGCGCTGCACGTAGCCGGTTTCGATGGCTTGGAGCATACCTTCGAGGGGACCGCCCCAGGCTTCGATTTTTTCGAGGTAGGCTTCGGCGGCGCTCTCGAGATCGTTGGTGAGGCTCTCGACGTAATAGGAGCCGGCGAGAGGATCGACCACATTGGTCACGCCGGTTTCGTAGGCGAGCACTTGCTGGGTGCGGAGGGCGAGGCGGGCGGCGGCTTCGGTCGGAAGTCCGAGGGCCTCGTCGTAGGCGTTGGTGTGGAGGGACTGGGTTCCGCCGAGCACGCCGGCGAGGGCCTGGTAGGCGGTGCGTGGAACATTGACCAGTGGCTGCTGGGCGGTGAGAGTCGAGCCGGCGGTTTGGGTGTGGAAGCGCAGCATCCAGGAGCGCGGGTCGCGGGCGTGGAATTTTTCGCGCATGCGGCGGGCCCACATGCGGCGGGCGGCGCGGAATTTCGCGACCTCTTCGAGGAGGTTGTTATGGGCGTTGAAGAAAAATGAGAGGCGGGGCGCGAAGCGGTCGACGTCGAGGCCGCGATCGAGCGCCGCCTGCACGTAGGCCGATCCGTTGCCGAGGGTGAAGGCGATCTCCTGGGCGGCGGTGCAGCCGGCTTCGCGGATGTGGTAGCCGGAAATTGAGATGGTGTTCCACTCGGGCATGTGCTCGGCACAGTATTCGAACACGTCGGTGATGAGGCGGAGAGCGGGGCGCACGGGATAGATATAGGTGCCGCGCGCGATGTACTCCTTGAGGATGTCGTTCTGAACGGTGCCCTGAAGCTTGCGCGTGTCGGCGCCCTGGCGGCGCGCCACCGCGACGTAGAGGGCGAGCAGGGTCGAGGCGGTGGCGTTGATGGTCATGGAACTCGAGACGGTTTCGAGCGGGAGACCGTCGAAGAGCTGCAACATGTCGTCGAGCGAGCTGATGGCCACGCCGACGCGGCCGACTTCGCCGCGGGCGAGCGGGGCGTCGCTATCCATGCCGATCTGGGTGGGGAGATCGAAAGCGACGGACAGGCCGGTGGTGCCCTGCTCGAGTAGATAACGGTAGCGGCGGTTGGACTCCTGGGCGTCAGCGAAGCCGGCGTACTGGCGCATGGTCCAGAGGCGGCCGCGGTACATGTCGGGGCGCACGCCGCGGGTGTAGGGGTACTCGCCGGGAGTGCCGAGCGCGGCGGAGGGATCGAAGCCGGCCAGATCGGCGGCGGTATAGACGGGTTGGTTCGGCTTCTTCAATGGAAATTACCGGCGTTTCTCATCTTAGCTTTATATCCGACGCTGAAGAGCGACTGTGGAGTAGACTACACAATAGAGGGGAGCCTGTGGAGATTGTCCAGATCGTATTTGACCGCGAGTTGCTGCGCGCGACAGACCAAGCGGCGCGGAAATTGAAAAAGAACCGCTCGGCGCTGGTGCGAGTTGCGATTCGTGAGCACCTGCAGCGTCTGGCTACCTCGGCTAAAGAGGAGCGCGAGCGTGTGGGCTATGCAAGGCACCCGCAATCAGTTGAAGAGGCCAAGCAATGGGAAGCTGAGACGGTATGGCCGGAGGAATAGAGCGCGGGGATATTCGCCTCTACCGATTTGCCGCTCCTGATAAGGAGCGTCCCGTCGTGGTGCTCACGCGCAATGTCTCCATCGGGTTGCTTGCGACTGTAACGGCTGCGCCGATTACCTCGACAATCCGGGGCGTGCCCTCGGAAGTGGTGTTGAACCAGGATGACGGCATGAAGTCGGCCTGCGCGGTCAACCTGCACAATCTGGCTACCTTGTCACAGAAGCGGCTGGGGCGACGGGTGGCGCGCCTGAGTTCGACGCGACTTGGCGAAATTTGCGGCGCGATACGATTTGCTCTTGGGTGCGACGCCGACGGTGAGCCGCCGCAGCGGCGTGACCGGGGTGAGGTCTAAAAAGCGCAGCGAGGCGCTATGCCTTATGGATGCTGGCTAGCGCGGAGCCAGGAGCTGATGCCGAAGTAGAGGAGGACCAGGGCCACGACCCATTCGACTTCGGTCACGCCGGCCATTTGCAGGAGCGGCGCGTGGCGGCCCAAGGCGAGGTGTTCACGGTGCCAGCGCTTGAATGCTTCGGCGGCGAAGGAGAGGGCGAGGGCAAGATAGATGACGGCTGAAACTTGTAATCCGATACGGCGGAAGGCCCGTCCAAAAGCACCGAGCAGGTGACGTCCGCTGCGCGCGAGGGCCCGGCGGAAGGGCGACAAGTTGGGCCTAGCTCTCCGGCAGGCCGTGCCGGCGTAGCAGCGAGGGCAGGTTGACGGAGAAGGCCGAGCGCGGCATGACGAGGTTGCAGCCGGCGTCCTGCGCTTTGAGTTTCAAGTCGGCTTGCAGGTGGTTGAGAAAACCGATCAGCGGCGTCTTTTTGAGCAGCGGGTTGTGGCGAATCTTGGTGATGGTCGGAATGGGTTTTAGTCCCACGCTATTCAAATCGAGAATGATTAACGCCGGTGGATCGGAGGCCTTCTCCAACAACTCCTTATCGGTTTTGGCCAATTCGATGGCGACCTTGAGTTGGCGGGCGGTTTCCTGGATCTTGGCCAGGAAGAACATGTCATCGACAGCGACAAGAATGCGGCGCGCGGCGGAAGTGCCGTTGCTCCCATTGGTACCGCTGCCCGACGCTGCGGGCAAAGGTGGATTCGTAGTCATTCGCGTCAGATGTGGTTGCAGGCTGTAAATTCCAAGCCCGACTGGGCTTCGCCCCTTGCAACCGACATAGCCATCATACATTAATCTCAGGGACGGGGGAACTGTTGTTTGAGCTCGCGAAACAGGTGCGCCATCTCGACCGCCGCCTGCGCCGCTTCCCATCCCTTATTGCCGGCTTTAAGTCCGGCGCGCTGCACCGCCTCTTCCAGCGACTCGCAAGTAAGTACCCCAAAAGCGTGGGGGACGCCACTCTCGAGTGCCGACTGGCCGACGCCGCGCGCCACCTCGCGGCTGATCACATCGAAGTGCGCGGTGTCGCCGCGAAGGATTAGTCCTAAGGTGATTACCGCTTCGAACTGGCCGCTGTCGGCGAGGCGGCGCGCAGCAGCCGGTATCTCGAACGCGCCTGGCACTTCCACCACGGTAATCGCCTCTTCAGCCGCGCCGAGGCGGCGAAGGCCGTCGCGAGCGCTGGCCAGAAGCCGCAGCGTGATGAACTCGTTGAAGCGGCTCACGACGATGGCGAAGCGCATGCCGTGAGCCTGGAGTTTGCCGGCGTGCTTCACCGGCCTTTGAACACCGCCGGGCGTTTGGCGAGAAAAGCGCCGGTCCCTTCTTTCATGTCCGCGGTGGCGCAGCTCAGGGCGAAGAGGCTGGCTTCGAGGGCGAGGCCTTCTTCAAGGCTCATCTCGGCGCCGCGGCGGACGGCTTCGAGGCAGTAGGTCACGGCGAGCGGGGCGTTGGCGGCGATCTTCGTGGCGAGCTCGGTGGCGGCGGCGGCCAGCTCGGCGGGCGCGACGACGCGATTGACCAGGCCGAGGCGGTGGGCTTCGTGGGCGCTGACGGGGTCGCCGCCGAGGATCAACTCGAGCGCGCGTCCCTGGCCGATGAGGCGGGCAAGGCGCTGGGTGCCGCCGTAACCAGGTGTGAGGCCGAGCTTGACCTCGGGCTGGCCGAGATAGGCATTGTCACTGGCGATACGGATGGCGCAGGCCATGGCGAGTTCGAGGCCGCCGCCGAGGGCGAAGCCGTTAATCGCCGCAATGACGGGATGCGGGAAGCGCTCGATCTCGAGAAACACTTCGTTGCCGGCCTGGCTGACTTCGCGGGCGCGCACGGCGTCGAGCGCGGCCAGTTCACTGACATCGGCTCCGGCGGCAAAGGCCTTCTCGCCCGCGCCGGTGAGGATGACGACACGCAAGCCGGGCGCGCCGCGGAGCTCGGCAAAGGCCCGCTGCAGCTCGGCAAGGGTTGCCAAGTTGAGGGCGTTGAGCTTCGCCGGGCGGTCGAGTGTGACGCGCGCTATGACTCCATCGGATTCAACCCGCAAATTTTCCATAGCAATGTCTGCCAGTGTAGCAGGAGGCTTGGCTGCCTTAGCTCCATCCCGCCGCGACTTCGCGATGCTATTGCGCTGGGGGCGCCTGCGTCCGGAGGCGCGCGACGGCTCGCGGTATGCTTGAATGACCCAACGCGCCTCCCATGGACAGCCGCTACATTCGTAATTTTTCCATCGTGGCCCACATTGACCACGGCAAGAGTACGCTCGCCGACCGTCTGCTCGAGGCGACGGGGGCGCTGACGGCGCGTGAAATGCAGAAGCAGGTGCTCGACAGCATGGATCTTGAGCGCGAGCGCGGCATTACGATCAAGGCGCACTCGGTGCGGCTGGCCTACACGGCGCGGGACGGGCAGACGTATCAGCTCAACTTAATTGACACTCCGGGCCACGTGGATTTCAGCTACGAGGTTTCGCGTTCGCTGGCGGCGTGCGAAGGGGCGCTGCTGGTAGTGGATGCCGCGCAGGGGGTTGAGGCGCAGACGGTCGCGAACGCCTACCTGGCCGTGAACCAGCATCTTGAAGTCATTCCGGTCATCAACAAGGTTGACCTGCCGAGCGCGGAGCCGGAGCGCATCCGGGCGCAGATTGAGAGCGTGATTGGGCTCGACGCGTCGCATGCCGTGATGGCTTCGGCCAAGACCGGACTGGGCACCGAGGACGTGCTGGAAGAGATCGTGGCGCGGATTCCACCGCCGCGCGGACAGGCAGATGCGCCGCTGCAGGCGCTGCTGTTTGACTCGTGGTTTGACCCGTATCGCGGCGTCATTATTGTCGTGAGGGTGGTGCACGGAACGCTGCGAGTGGGGCAGAAGATACGGCTGATGTCGAACGGCGAGACGTTTCTGGTGGACTCGCTCGCGGTGCGCACGCCGAAGACGATACCGGTGGATACGCTTTCGGCCGGCGAAGTCGGCCTGATTATTGCCAACATCAAGCGGGTGGCTGACGCCAAGATCGGCGACACCGTGACCGATGACGCCGCGCCGGCGCCGGCGGCGCTGCCTGGGTTTGAGGAAATCAAACCGATGGTATTCGCCGGCCTGTACCCGATCGAGAGCGACCAGCATGCGGCGCTGCGCGACGCGCTGGAGAAGCTGCGGCTGAACGACTCGTCGTTCTTCTTCGAGCCGGAAAAATCGCTGGCGCTGGGGTTTGGTTTTCGCTGCGGGTTTCTGGGGCTGCTGCACATGGAGATCGTGCAGGAGCGGCTGGAGCGGGAATTCAATCTTGACTTGATCGTCACAGCGCCGGGCGTGCGCTATCAGGTGCTGCGCCGCGACGGGGTGATGCTGGAGGTCAACAATCCGGAGAAGCTTCCGCCGCCGGGCGAGATCGAGCGCATTGAGGAGCCGATGATCACGGCCACGATTATCGCCAACGACGATGCTCTGGGCGGCATTTTAAAACTGTGCGAGGACAAGCGGGGCATTCAGAAGGGTTTTGATTATGTCGGCCCCACGCGAGTGATGCTGACGTACGAACTGCCGCTGAACGAGGTCGTGCTGGATTTTTACGATCGGCTGAAAACGGTTTCGCGCGGGTACGCTTCGCTTGATTACCACCTTAATGGTTACAAACCGTCGGACTTGGCGAAGCTGGACGTGCTGGTGGCGGGCGAGCCGGTGGATGCGCTTTCGATGATTCTGCATCGGGAAAAGTCGTTCGAACGCGGGAAGGCTTTGGCGGCGAAGATGAAGGAGCTGATTCCGCGGCAGCAGTTCGAGGTGCCCATCCAGGCGGCGATCGGGGGGAAGATCATCGCGCGCGAAACGGTGCGCGCCATTCGCAAGGACGTGCTGGCGAAGTGTTACGGCGGCGATATCTCGCGCAAGCGCAAGCTGCTGGAAAAACAGAAGGAAGGCAAGAAGCGGATGAAGCGGCTGGGCAAAGTGGAGATTCCGCAGGAGGCTTTCCTGGCGGTGCTGAAGGTCGAGAGCTAGCGGCCCGGAGTGCGGTAATCTTAGCCAGGGCGTTGCGAGAGTGGCGGAACTGGCAGACGCGCCAGACTTAGGATCTGGTGCCCGAAAGGGCTTAGGGGTTCGACTCCCCTCTCTCGCACCAATTTAGGGGTTGGGGTTGGTGACGGGCGCGGCCACGATCAGCGGCTCTTCGGGGATTAGCACCCAGGCTACGGCGTAGGCTACGACGCCCAGCACGATAGCGCCGAAGAGGATGGTTGCCACCACCCAGATGACGCGGACCAGGGTGGGGTCGAGATTCCATTCGTTGGCGAAGGCGAGGCAGACGCCGGCGATTTTTCGTCCCATGCGGGGACGCTCGAGGGGAATGCGGCGACCCATGGTCGCGGCTGGAATGCCGCGTCCGCAGGATGGGCAGTAGCGGTTCGCACCTGGTTGCTGGGCGCCGCAGGCGTTGCAGTAGATGGCCATTTCCATCCCTCCTGAGGTAAGTATACCCGTCCAGTATACGCAGTACTTTGACTTGTACACGCGGCAACATGGCGTGGAGGAGAATCGATTTCTCGCCCCCGGCGAAGGCGATGGGGTGCCGGAAAAAACAAAAGTGGAAATCACGTCCGCCGGCGGCGGCGAGGATGCGGCGGCGCTCGGATTGTTAACCAGTTAAATCACATCGAAGAGTAAACTTGTAATTGTGCTTAGGTTGACGCTTCTTTTTTCCCTGGCATTGTCGGGCGCGCTCGCCGCCCAGACCGCAACCGCGATTCTTCCAGCCGGATCCTCGCTCGCGCTCGAACTCACGGCGCGCACCGGCATTCACCGGATCGGGCAAACTGTGGAGGCCAGCCTGACCGAGCCAGTGTACGTGGACAATCGAATATTGCTGCCGGCGGGTACCAAAGTAACGGGTGTCGTCGCGGCAGTCCACGGACCAGCGTTCCTGCACAGGCTGCAGGCGGCTTCGAGCGGCGACTTCAGTCCCGCGCCCGCGGTTGCGATACGCTTTGACTCCATTACGCTGGGCGGCGCCAACTATTACATGATCGCGGCTTCGGCGCCGGATGCGCCGGTGCTGCATATGGCGACGGTCTCGGCGGTCAAGCCCTCGATCACGGCCAATTTCGAGCACCGCGCCAGCACGCTCTACCATCAACAAGAGGACGCATTCGAATCGCTTCTGCAACAGCAGACAAAATGGACCACGGTGAAGGGCGAGGTGGTTGACAGTTTGCCCTACCGCCCGACCTCGCTGCCGGCGGGCGCAACGTATACGGTACGGCTGGTCGAGCCGCTGACGTTGCCGGATGCGACGCCTATTCCGGCTATCGCTCCCCCGGGAACGCCGATGCCGGACTCCGCTGTGATTAGCGCCCATCTTGACACCGCCTTGAGTTCCGCCACCGCGCACTGGGGCGAGCCCGCCACGGCGACGCTGGATGAGCCGCTGCTCGACGCCCGCGACGCGGTAATTCTCCCGCAGGGCACGCAGCTCGAAGGCAAGGTGGTGGAAGCGCGGCCGGCACGATGGTTTAATCGCGGCGGACATCTTCGTTTCCATTTTGACGCGGTCGCGCTGCCGGCCAATCCGGTTGCGGCCGCAACCGCTCCGACGACGGTCGCCATCAATGCGCAGATTGCGGGCGTGGCAACGAATGCACCGATCGCGCTCGACGAGGAGGGCGCAACCACGCCGGCGAAGCCAAGCGAGGCGAAAACGTATCTGGCGCTCGGGGTGATGGCGCTGACTGCCGCGCACGGCGATGCCGACAATTCCTGGTCGCTCAACGCCGGCTCCGGCGCCGCCGGACGATTTAAGATTTGGAATATTCTAGTTCCCATGGCTATGCCACGCTTTCAACCTGTCGCACTGGCCCTGGGGTTCGTGGCAACCGGACACACTCTATACAGCCGATTCATAGCGCGCGGTCACAACATTGCCTTTCCCGCCGGCACTCGCCTTGAAATCCGGCTGCGTGCCCATCAACCGTGAGTTTCGCCTTTCGGGCGTTACGCTACCGCAATTACCGGCTTTTTTTCGGCGGACAGACGGTCTCACTGGTCGGGTCGTGGATGACCCGCATCGCGGTTGCATGGCTGGTCTACCGGCTCACCGGCTCGGCGGTACTGCTCGGGGTGGTGAGTTTTGCCGGGCAGATTCCCACTTTTCTGGTTGCGCCATTCGCGGGAGTTTGGGTTGACCGCTGGAATCGCCACACCGTTCTGGTTGTGACGCAAAGCGCGGCCATGGTGCAATCGTTCGCGCTGGCGTGGCTGGCACTCACCCACATCAACATGGCGGAGATTATCGCGCTGAGCGCGCTGCAGGGATTGATCAACGCCTTCGACATGCCGGGGCGGCAGTCGTTCGTGGTGGACATGGTCGAGCAGCGCGCCGACCTGGGCAACGCGATCGCCTTGAACTCATCGATGGTCAACATGGCGCGACTGGCAGGGCCAGCGCTGGGCGGCCTCATTATCGCGGGCTGGGGCGAGGGGTACTGCTTCCTGATTGACGGCATTAGCTACCTGGCGGTGATTGCTTCGCTACTAGCGATGCGCGAGTTACCGCAACGGGCACGGGCGGTGCGACAGTCTATGGTGGTGTCGCTGCGCGAGGGCTGGGCCTATGCTTCGGGGTTTGCGCCGGCGCGGATGCTGCTGATTCTGCTGGCGCTGGTGAGCTTGCTGGGGATGCCCTACACGGTGCTGATGCCGATCTTCGCCGGCAGCGTGCTGCATGGAGGAGCGCACACGCTGGGGTTTCTCATGGGCAGTGCCGGCTGCGGAGCGCTGGCCGCGGCGCTCGCGCTGGCGGCCCGGAAGTCGGTGCGCGGGCTCACGCGCCTCGTCCCCATTTCGGCCGCGATTTTCGGAGCGGCTCTGGTGGGCTTCAGTTTCTCGCGCTGGACCGGGCTGTCGCTGGCCATCATTTTCTTCGCTGGATTGGGGATGATGCAGCAGATGGCCTCGACCAACACGATTCTGCAGACGATCGTTACCGAGGAGAAGCGCGGACGGCTGATGAGCTACTACACCATGGCCTTTGTCGGCATGGCGCCGTGGGGGAGCCTGCTTTCGGGCTGGCTGGCGAGCCGCATCGGGGCGCCGCGTACGCTGATGCTAACCGGGACCGGCTGCGTCATTGGGGCGGCGTGGTTTGCGATGCGCTTGCCGACGCTGCGCGCCGCCATTCGACCTATCTACGAGCAGTTGGGCATTATTCAGGAAATGAACGCGGCGCTGCAAACTTCGGCTTCGCTCACGACCCCGCCGGAAGAATGAGCGCGGCTACTGCGGCAGCCGGGCGGCGAGCAGGATGGCGCCGGTGGGCTGGGGGCTGCCGCCGGACGGTTCCAGGCTCACGGCGAGTCCTGTGACCGCGTTCAGCGGATGCGGGTAGTTCGCGATCGCGTCGCCAGCGCTGCTCGCTTGGAAGGAGCCGGCGGGGACGGGGTTGCCGCTCCTGGGCAGCAGCCACAACTCGTAGGTATGCTGGTCGCCGGCGGGAGGCAAGTTATTGGCGACCAGCACCGCTCCGCGTAGATCATTGAGGTAGGCTTCGCCGCCGGGCGCGCCGGGGGCGGCCTTCACGGTCACAATTTTAGTCGCGGGCGCCGACATTACATTGGTGGCGACGCGCAGAATCCCGAGTTGTGCGACGGCGTCCCGGGACTGGCGCTGCGCGGTGGAAAGCTGCGCCTGTTGCACGCGCGCGCGCTGCTCCAAGCCCTGTTCACGTCCCCATACGATGAGCAGCAGGAGGGCCAGCAAGCAAGCCGACGGGAGCGCGATCCAACTCCATCGCCCGGCGGCTGTCTTGCCCAGCGCCGATTTCATGGTGGGCATAAATGCAGGCGGTTTCGCGGCGGCGCGGGTTACTGGTTTGCCGGCGACGACCTCGTCGCAGGCGGCAAAAAACGTTTCGACTTCAGCTTCGCGGTTGTAGAAATGCGGCGCCACTCTAATTCCGGCGCCGGGGCGCCAGTCAACGATTACATCGCGTTCGAGCAGTGTGGCGCACACCTGCTGAGCATTGGGCGGGTTGATGGCGACGGTACCGCCGCGCTCGGCGGCGACGCGGGGGGCGTGCACCGGCCAGCCGCGTTGGTCGGCAAGCGCGATGATGCGTTCGGTCATGCGCAGGGATTTTTCGCGGATCGCCGGCTGCCCGGCCGCGGTGATCAGGCGCAGGCCGGGGCGGGCGGCATACATGCCTGGAATGTTGGGGGTGCCGTTGAGAAAACGGTATCCGCCGGTGGTGTAGCGCATAGGGCCGGGGTCGAAGGCGAAGGGATTCTCGTGCGCGGACCAGCCGGTCAAGCGCGGCGTGAGGGTGGTCGCCAAGTCGGGACGGACGTACAAATAGGCGGTGCCGGGGCCGCCGCAGAGCCACTTCAGCACCGCCCCGGTGGCGAAGTCCACGCCCCAGGCGGCGACATCCACCGGGACGCCGCAGCCGAGCGACTGAAACACGTCGGCAATCACGACGGCGCCGACCTCATGGGCGCGCCGGACGATGGCGGCCACATCCTGGACGCGGGCGCTGCGGAAGAGCACGTGCGACACCGGCACCGCCAGGGTGCGCTCGTCTATGGCGGTCAGGAAGCGGTCAAGCGGCACCGAGATGCCGCCGTCCTCGCTTTTGATCCGCACCAGGCGCACGCCGGGCTGGCGCTCCCAGAAATAGATCACCGAGGGGAACTCGAGTTCGCTCACCACCACGGTGTCGCGGCCGCGCTCGCCGGCGGGCGGCAGGCAGGAGGCCACCACGGCCTGGCACTGGGTGACGTTGGTGTGCAGCGACACGCTTGCGGGCGGGGCGTTGAGTAGCGCGGCAATTTGATCGCCGACCTGGCCGGCCAGCATCCACCAGGTTTCTTCCCAGGCGCGCACACCGCGTGTCGCCCAGGCCTCGGTGTACTCTTTCAACCCGGCCGCCGCCGCGCGCGGCATGGCACCGAGCGAATTGCTGATGAGGTAGGTGGTGCGCTCGAGAATGGGGAACTCGGAGCGGAACCGGAGCAAAGGGTCATCCATGCTGCTCCCAGTATCCCAGACCGAGCTGCGAAGGTCATTTGTGGACACAAATGTTAAAATGTGTGCTGTGAGGAAAACAGCACAAGACACAGTTGGGATCCGCGAACTGAAGGCGACCCTGAGCGCACAACTGCGCAAGGTAAAACGGGGCGCGAGTGTGATCGTCACCGAACACGGCCGGCCGGTTGCGCGCTTGGTGCCCGAACCGGCGACAGTCAATGAAAAGCTGCAGGTTCTGGTTCGAGCCGGGCTTTACGAATGGAACGGGAGGCGTTACGCCCCGCCCGCCGCGAAGGCCAAGGTGCTCGACGGCGGAACGGTTGCGGATCTGGTCAGTGAAGGACGCGACTGAGTGATCTGCTATGCGGATTCGAGCGCGCTGGTCAAACGCTATGTCCAGGAACAACATGCGCACGCCACCGCGGCCTGGATGAATGCGGCACAGTCGCTGGCAACCTGCATTGTGAGTCGCGCCGAAGTAATTGCCGCGCTAGAACTGGTCTCATAAAGCCAGCGGACCGCGAGGTTGAGGCAGACGTGAGGCTTTTCTTGGCGAAAATCCTCATGAGGAACGTCGGCAAACAGCGGTGCACCATTTATGAGACCAGTTCCGGCGCGCGCGGTGCGCATCCAGCGCGTTGCCGTGGACTCGGCAAGCGCCGCGATACTGCAATTTGAGCGGGACTGGGATTATCTAACGCGCGTGGCAGTCACGGAAGCCTTGGTGGCCCGCGCCGGACAACTGGCATGGAAGCACGGTCTTCGAGGCTATGACGCGATCCAGCTTGCGGCGGCGCTGCAATATCGCGACGACATGGGTGACGAGGTAACGATGGGTACGTTCGACGGCAACTTGGGCGTGGCCGCGTTGCACGACGGTCTCGCTGTTTGGCCGCCTGTGACCTCGTTGGGCTGAGCTGAGCGCCGGGAGAGTGGGATCGTTAGCGCCCGCGGGCGGGGGGCGGGCGGGGCGGTACACTTATGGGAGAGGAACTATCTCATGGCGTTTGAACTTCCTGCTTTGCCTTATGGCTATGACGCTCTCGCCGCGGTTGTGGACGAGGAAACCATGCACCTCCATCACGACAAGCATCATGCCGCTTACGTGACGAATCTCAATGCGGCGCTTAAGGATCACGCCGATCTCGCCGCGCTCTCGATTGAGGCCTTGTTGCGCGATCCGCGGGCGCGGGAGATTCCGGCGATCCGCAATAATGGCGGCGGACACGCCAATCACAGCATGTTCTGGAAGATCATGAAGCCGGGCGGCGGGGGCGAGCCCAAGGGGGATCTGGCGGCGGCGATCCAAAGCACCTTCGGCAGCTTCGACGCGTTCAAGTCCCAGTTCAACGATGCCGGCGTCAAACGCTTCGGCTCAGGCTGGGCGTGGCTCGTTGTCAAGGGCGGCAAGCTTGAGATTATTTCCACCGCCAATCAAGACAGCCCGATTATGGACGGGCTTCACCCCGTGATGGGCAACGACGTGTGGGAACACGCCTACTACTTGAAATACCAGAACCGGCGCGCCGACTACCTGAAAGCCTGGTGGGACATCGTCAACTGGGACGAGGTCGCCAACCGGTTCCGGCAAAAGAGTTAACCTCGTTGCATGAGAGCTGTCGCCGCCCTTCTGTTTCTGCTTGCCATGCAGGGACCTGCGCCCGACTATGCCAGCCTGGGGCGGCAACTGGTGGGGGAACTTGCCGCCCGTCAGTTCAGCAGCGTTGAGGCGAGCTTTTCTCCGCGCGTGGCCCAGGCGCTGCCGGAGGCCAGAGTGTCGGCAATTTGGTCGAACGTTATCGCCCAGGAGGGCGCGTTTCAGTCCATCGCCGCCGTCAAGGATGTGGCTGTGCAGGGCGCGCACCAGGTGACGGTGGACTGCACATTTGCCAACGGGCCGCTGGGCGTGCAGGCGAGCTTCGATGCGCAAGGCAAAGTGGTCGGGCTTTTCTTCCGCGCGGGGGTGGAAACCGCCGCGCCCTGGTCGCCGCCGGATTACGCCGACCCGGCGAAGTTTCACGAAGATCCGGTTGCCATAACGTGGGGTAGCGCGAAGGTTGCGGGGACGCTGACGCTGCCCAACGGCGCCGGGCCGTTTCCGGCGGTCATCCTGGTCGGCGGATCGGGCTCCAACGGCGAGAATGAAACCGTCGGTTTGATTGAAGTGTTCAAGGATCTCGCCTGGGGCCTGGCATCGCGCGGGGTGGCGGTGCTGCGCTATCCGAAACCGACGAATATTTCCGGGCAGTACACCGTCAAGGATGAATATACCGACGAGGCCACCGCCGCGATTGACTTGCTGGGCCATCAGGCCGCCATTGACGGGAAGCGCATTTTCCTGCTCGGTCATAGCGAGGGCGGCTACATCGCTCCGCGAATCGCGGCTAAGAACGAGAAATCGCTGGCCGGCATCATTCTCGCCGCCGCCAGCGTCAGCCCGATGGAAAAATTGATCGTCGACCAGGTGCGGTACCTGGCGCCACTCGAGGGCGCCACGCCGGCGCAAACAGAAAAGGAAGTCGCCAGCGCCGAGGCCGCGGCCGAGCGCGTCGAGAGCCCGACGCTGAAGCCGGGGGACACGGTCACATTGCTCGGCAGCACGCTGCCGGCCTCCTATTTTCTCGACCTGCGCGACTATCATCCCGCCACGGTCGCGGCGCAACTCACGATCCCCATCCTGGTTCTGCAAGGGGCGCGAGACTACCAGGTACCCAAGAGCGAGTTCGCGCTATGGCAGCAGGCGCTGGCCTCGCACAAGAATGTGACCTTTCATCTCTACCCCTCGCTGACTCATCTGTTTACTCCGGCGGCGGCTGGTGAAACGCTTTCGACACCGTCCGACTACCAACGCCCCGAGCACGTGGATGCCGCGGTAGTTCGCGACATCGCCAAGTGGGTCTTGGCGGCCGGCGCGGCGCAGTGAATCCTCCGTCTCCGGGGCTTGCGCGCGGTCTTTCGCTGCGCGGGGCGATTGCGGTCAACATGATTGACATGATCGGGGTGGGGCCGTTTATTACCCTGCCGCTGATCATTGCGGCGATGGGCGGGCCGCAAGCCATGCTGGGCTGGATTTTGGGCGCCGGCTTCGCGTTGTGCGACGGACTCATTTGGGCCGAGTTTGGCGCCAGTTTCCCCGGACCAGGCGGGAGCTACCGTTATCTCGGGGAAGCTTTTGGTTCGCGCTGGGGGCGGCTGCTTTCATTTCTTTTCGTCTGGCAGCTCAGCTTCAGCGCGCCGCTCTCGATCGCCTCCGGCTGCATCGGGCTGGCGCTTTACGGCACCTATTACTTTCCGCCGCTGGCTGCGCACCCGCACCACATCGCCCTGGTCGCGGCGGGGGCCTGCCTGCTTGCCACCGGTCTCGCGTATCGCGCCATTGGCGGGGTGGCGCGGCTGGCGCAATGGCTCTGGGTGGGGGTGTTGGCGACGGTGGCATGGGTCATTTTTGCCGCGCTGACGCATTTCCATCCCGCGCGGGCATTTAGCTTTCCGGCCCATGCGTTCACGCCCTCGGCCAGCTTTTTTCTGGGGCTCGGCTCGGCCATGCTGATCGCCACCTACGATTACTGGGGCTATTACAACGTCGGCTTTCTGGGCGGGGAAGTGGAGAATCCGGAGCGCAACATTCCGCGGGCCATTCTGTGGTCCATCGGGCTGGTCGGACTCATTTACATCGTCATGAATATCGGCGTTCTGGGGGTCCTGCCGTGGCAGACGATTTCCGCCGGCGGGGCGCAGAACTATGTAATGTCGAGTTTCATGGCGGCGGTCTATGGCTCGTGGGCGGCGCGCATCATCACCGCGCTCATCATGTGGACCGCCTTCGCCTCGGTGTTCTCGCTGCTGCTCGGTTACTCGCGAGTGCCCTACGCGGCGGCACTCGATGGCAATTACTTCAAGAGCTTTGCGCGGCTGCATCCGCGCGGACAGTTTCCCAGCGTGGCTCTGCTCTGGCTGGGGGGCGCGGCGGCGCTCTTCTGTTTTTTCAGTCTGGCGGAAGTAATTGCGGCGCTGGTGGTGATCCGCATCAGTCTGCAGTTTCTGTTCCAAGCGGCGGGGCTATTGGTGCTGCGGCGGCGCCGGCCGGCGGTGGAGCGCCCGTTCAAAATGTGGGCGTATCCAGTGCCAGTGGTATTGGCGATTGCCGGGTTTGTCTATGTTCTGTTTGCCCGTACGCATTCGCTCGACCAGTTGCGTTACGCCGCGTACGTCGTCATCATCGGTCTCATTGTCTATGGAGCACGCGAATATCGAACTGCAGCGCGGCATCGGGCTGCGCGGCGCCATCGCGCTTAACATGACCGACATGATCGGGGTGGGGCCATTCATCACCCTGCCGCTGATTGTCCAAGCCATGGGCGGCCCGCAGGCGCTCATCGGCTGGGTGGCGGGGGCGGGCTTCGCGCTGTGCGACGGATTGGTGTGGGCGGAGCTGGGCGCCGCCATGCCGGCGGCCGGCGGAACGTATCACTATTTACGGGAAATTTACGGGCGCGAGGGCTGGGGCAAGTTCATTTCCTTCCTCTTCCTTTGGCAGATGTTGTTTAGCGCGCCGCTGCTCATGGCCTCCGGATGTATCGGCATGGCGCTCTATGCGACGTATCTCTGGCCGACGCTGCACGCGGCGTGGCTGGCCATGGCGGCGAGCCTGGTGGCGCTGGCCCTGGCTTACCGGCAATCCACCTGGATCAGCCGCATTTCGCAGTGGCTGTGGGCGGGGGTGCTGCTCACCGTGGCGCTGGTCATTATCGCGGGCGTGACCCATTTCGATCCCCAGCGCGCGTTCGCGTTTCCGCCGCACGCGTTTCAATTTTCCTCGGGATTTTTCATCGGCCTGGGTTCGGCCATGCTGATCGCCACCTACGATTACTGGGGATACGAGAACGCCAACTTCGTGGCGAGTGAAATCATTCGTCCCGAACGGAACCTGCCGCGCGCGATTCTGATTTCAATTTTGGTCGTGGGCGCGCTCTACACAGTGATGAATATCAGCGTGCTGGGGGTCATCCCCTGGCAGGAACTGACGGCCGCGGGGCAGCACCCGATCCAATCGTTCGTGGTCTCGGTGTTCATGGAGCGGCTCTATGGCGCGACGGCGGCCGCGGTGGTCACGGTGCTCATCATCTGGACCGCGTTCGCCTCGGTGTTCTCGCTGCTGGTGGGCTACTCGCGGGTGCTCTATGCGGCGGCCTCGGACGGCAATTTTCTTTCCGCCTTCGCGCACCTGAACCGACGGGGCCGTTTCCCCGATCTGGCGCTGCTGGCGCTGGGGCTGGCGACGGCGGCCTGCTGCTGGTTCTCGCTGGAGGCGGTGATCACGGCGCTGGTGGTGATCAGCGTGCTGCTCAAATACCTATTGCAGGCGGTCGGATTGATCCTGCTGCGCCGGCGGCAGCCCGATCTGCCGCGGCCGTTTCGCATGCCCGGCTACCCGGCGCCGGCGATCGTCGCCATTGTCGGGTTCCTGTTTCTGCTGTTCGCGCCCGCCGGGGCGGCGCGCGAACTCGGCTACGCGCTGCTGATTCTCGCGGCCGGCGCTGTCGTGTATTACATCCGCGGCCGGGTTGACAGCCGTGCCCGCGCCCGCCTATAGTTAGACAGCCGACATGTCGGCTATCTAACTATGAACGCCTCTCCCGACCTTCTGCCCGGCACGCTCGACCTGTTGGTGCTCAAGATTCTAGCCCTCGGCCCGCGGCACGGTTATGCAATTGCGCGGCGGCTACGGCAAATCTCCGACACAGTACTGGAGGTACGCCAGGGTTCGCTCTATCCGGCGCTGCACCGTCTGGAACGCCAGGGCTGGATACGGGCCAAATGGCAGGTGTCGGAGACTGGCCGCGAGGCGCGTTTTTACAGCCTTTCCGCCGCCGGGCGGCGGCAGTTGGCGAGGGAGGCGGCCGCCTGGGAACGCATGAGCGAGGCGGTGAAGCTGGTGCTGGCGGCCGCCGAATAGAAGCCCACCTTAGGAAACAACGATGCCCACTCGCGATCGCCTGCGCCAGGAACTTCAATCGCACCTCGATCTCCGCATCGCCGAACTGATCGCCGACGGCGTGGACGCGGAATCCGCACGCCGCATTGCGGCGGTTGAGTTTGGCGGCATGGCGGGCGTCGAGCAGGAGTGCCGCGACGCCCGCCGCTGGCACCGCCTCGCCGATTTTCTCGCGGATACCCGTTTTGCCCTGCGTTCGCTCCGGCGCTCGCCCGGTTTCGCGCTGGTGGCGGTGCTGCTGCTCGGCCTCGGAATCGGCGCCAACACGGTGATCTTCTCGCTGGTGCAAGCGACACTGCTGCGCCCGCTGCCGTATGCGAATGACAGCCGGCTGGTTTGGCTGACCGAGGTGGATGGGCAGGGCGCCGACCAAAGCTTTTCGATTCCCGACTTCCGCGACTTCCAGGCAGACCGCACGGTTTTTAGCAGCATGGGAGGCTACCGTGATTTAAGCCTAACCATTACCGCAGCCGGACGGGACGCGCAGCAAGTGCCGACGCGCATTACGATGCCCGAAACGTTCGAAACGCTGGGCGTTGCGCCCGCGCGCGGACGCCTGTTCAGCGCGCGCGAGCAGCAAGCCAATGGTCCGCCGGTGGTGATCATCTCCGACCGGTTCTGGCATTCGTACTTCGGCGCGGAGGCGGGCGTGGTCGGCCAGGCGCTGCCCACCAGCCGGGGGCCGCTCACGGTGGTGGGGGTGATGCCTCCGGGTTTTGTCTTCGGCCCCAAGGTGGATCTTTGGGCGCCCTATCCGCAGTACGTGCCGGCACTCTATCTGCAAGACCGCGCCGACAGCTTCATTCTTTACGGCGTTGCCCGGCTGAAGCCGGGCGTGAGCCTGGCCGCCGCCGGCAACGCGGTGAGCGCGCTCTCCCACAATCTGGCGGCGGAGTATCCGAAGTCGAACGCGACGGTGCGCGCGAAAATGATGACCTTGCGCGAGCAGTTAACCGGCAACATCAGCGCCAGCCTCTGGATGGTTTTTGGCGCCGTCAACCTGGTGCTGCTTATCGTCTGCGCGAATCTCGCCAATCTACTTCTGGTGAGAGCGGCGGCGCGGGAGCAGGAGATGGCGGTGCGCATCGCCATCGGCGCGGGCAGAGGGCGGATTGCCCGGCAGCTTTTCGCCGAGGGACTGCTGCTGGCGATGCTTGGCGGAGGCGCGGGTCTTGTTTGTGCCGTGGCGGCGCTGCCAGCGCTCACCGCCGCGCTGCCCGCGAATTTCCCCGTCCTGGGCCCGCTCACGCTCAACCGCCCGGTGCTGGCCTTCTCGTTTGCCGTGGCAGCCGCGGCCGGCCTCGCCTTCAGCCTGATTCCGCTGGTCTTCAATTTCCGCGAGCAACTATACCCGGTGCTGAAACAAGGCGGCCGGCACTCGTCGAACCGCGGTCTGCGCGCCCATGCCAGCCTGGTGGTGATCGAGGTGGCGCTAGCGATGACGCTGCTGGCTGGGGCTGGCCTGATGCTGCGCACGATGCAGGCGCTCAACCGCGTCGCGCTGGGCTTCGACAGCGCGCGGCTGGTCACGGCCACGGTTAGTCTCTCCAGCACAGCCTACCGCCCGGTGCCGGCTCGCGCGCGGTATTTCGAGCAGTTGGTCAGGCAAGCCGGCGCGCTGCCCGGGGTGGAGTCGTCGGCGGTGGTCTTTCCGCTGCCCTTCACCACGCAGATCGCGGGCTGCTTTATTGCCATCGAAGGGCGCGTTCCCGCAGCCAACGCGCCGCAAACGTCTTACTATGCGACCGTGAATGCGACCTACTTTCAGACCATGCGGATACCGCTGGTGGCTGGGCGCGCGTTCACGGCCGCCGACGATGCCATGGGCGCGCCGCCGGTCGTGGTCATCGACCGCGGCCTGGCGGAGAAGTACTGGCACTCGCCGGCGCAGGCAGTTGGGCGGCGGATGGAAATGTTCACCCAGGATTTCGGCCACGGAACAGTCCCGCCGGCCACCATTGTGGGAGTCGTCGGGGAAGTGAAAAGCGAGGCCGCCGACAAGGACGCGAATCTTGAGGTCTATACACCTTTGAACATGGCCAACGGCTTCATGACGCTGGTGTTGCGAATGCGGGCGCGCCCCGATGCCGAAGCTATGGCGGCTGCGCTGCACACAGTCTTCCGGCGGCTGGATCCATCGCTGGTCGTCCCCACGCCGCACGCCATGAGCGAAATCGTGGCGCAGTCGCAGAGCATCAGGCAGCAATCGATGTGGCTGCTGGAGATCTTCGCCGGCGCCGCGCTACTACTGGCCGGGCTCGGCATTTATGGAGTCTTGTCGTACATGGCGCAACTGCGCCGGCGCGAGTTCGGCATTCGGGTTGCGCTCGGCGCTGAGCCGGCGCGGCTCACCCGCGGCATCGTGGCCCACAGCGTGAAGCTGACGGCGATAGGCCTCGCGATCGGCACGGGCGCGGCGCTCGTGCTCAGCCGCTTCCTGGCGACGCTTCTTTATGGCGTGACTCGATTCGATCCGCTGACGCTGATCTCGGTCGCGCTGGTGCTGTTGATCAGCGCAATAGCAGCCAGCCTGATTCCGGCGCTCCGCGCATCGACAGCCGATCCGCGCACGGCGCTGCAAGCCGAATAGAAAATCTATTGGCGCGCAGCGCGATCTCCGCCGGGCCGGAGCACGAGGCGCAAAAGGATGGGCCCGATCAGGCTGGTGAGCACGGCCATCGCGATGCCGATGGAGTAGTAGGCGTTCGGAATGGCCGCGATGGTGAGGCTCTGGTCGGCGACCACGATGCCGACTTCGCCGCGCGGGATCATGCCCAGACCCACCAGCAGGGCCGAGCGCGGACCCAAGCGCAAGGCGGCCAGCGAGCAGGCGACGAGCTTGGTGACGATGGCGATCGCAGTTAGCGCGCCGATCAACATGACCGAGTGCCGCTCGACCAACACCGAAGGGCTCAGCTTCAGGCCGATATTCGCCAGGAAGAACGGCACCACGAAGCTGCTCACCGCCTCGGCGCGGGCACCGAGCGCGGTTGCCACCTCGCCTTCTTCGCCGACGAACATGCCGGCCAGGAACGAGCCGATGATGGCCGCCATGCCGATGTAGGCGGCCATGGTCGAAAAACCGAGCAGCACGACCAGCGCGAAGGACCACTGGGGCGCGGTGGCGCGGAGTTTCCCGAGGCGATGGCGGATGCGGGGAAACGCCGTCCGCCGCAGAAACAGGACGAGCACAAAAAACAGGGTTACGAAGGCCACGGTCAGCAGCAAGTTGACCCAGTGGGAACGACCGGTGGCAAAGCTGGTCAGCATGGAGAGCGCCAGCAGCCCCAGGATGTCGTCGAGCACCGCGGCGCCGAGGATCACCCGGCCGAAGGCCGTGTCGAGCGCCTTGAAATCGGTGAGAATCTTGGCGGTGATGCCGATGCTGGTGGCGACCAGCAGGGTGCCGACGAAGCGCGCCGTAACCTGGTTCTCGCCGATGGCCCAGGCGAAGGCCCAGCCGGCGGCGAGCGGTGTAATAACGCCGAAGAAACCGACAGCGGTGGCGATGTAACCGTGCTCGACCATTTCCGCCGGCTCGGTTTTCAGGCCGGTCTCAAAGAGCAGGAAGATGACGCCCACCTCGGCCATGAAGGCCAAGATGGGCGAAGGTTGCACCCAGGCCAACACGCCGGGGCCAATCAGAAATCCGGCGACGATCTGGCCAATGAGTCCGGGCAGGCTGAGGCGCTCGAAGAGCTCTTCGCCGAGCTTGGCGGCGGCGAAGAGCACAAACAAGCTCAAGAGGGGCTCGATGGTTGGCACTATGGGTGGCATTGAGGGTGGCGATGTGCCAAAATTCAGGCTTGCCAGCTAACGATAATCTTGATGCAGAATTTGGCCGCGTGGTCGAAATAATGCGGCGATTGCGGGCGCCGGGGGGTTGCCCATGGGATCAAAAGCAAACCTTCGACAGCATTCGCACGCACACGATCGAGGAGACCTACGAGGTTCTTGAAGCCATTGCGGACCGCGATTACCGGGCGATGCGGGAGGAACTGGGCGACCTGCTGCTGCAGGTGCTCTTCTACGCCGAGATGGCGGACGAGCAGCACCACTTCGATATTGGCGACGTGGTAAGAGAACTGGGCGACAAACTGGTGCGGCGGCACCCTCACGTATTTGAGCGGGACGAAAACGCGGCAGCGCTGAACCCGGAGCAGGCGCTGGCGCGCTGGAACCAGATGAAGGCGGCGGAGAAGCCGGCGAGCGCGGAGCGAGCGTCGCTTTTGGCGGGCATACCGAAGCATCTGCCGGCGCTGGCCGAAGCCGCCAAGATGGGCGCGCGGGCTTCGGGAGTGGGCTTCGACTGGCCGGGCGCGGCCGGAGTTCTCGCCAAGATTGATGAGGAGCGCGACGAGATTCAAGCCGCGATCGCCGCCGGGGATCGGGAGCAGTGCGAGGAGGAGATCGGCGACTTGTTATTCACGGTGGCCAACCTGGCGCGACACCTGCAGGTCGAGCCGGAGTCGGCGCTCAAGAGCGCCAACCGGAAATTCCAGCGACGGTTCGAGAAAATGGAGGCGGCGCATGGAGGCGGCGACCTTTCGACGCTGACGCCGGAGGCATGGGACAATCTTTGGGAACAAGCCAAACAATCATGACCGCCCCCGTTATCCGGCCATTGACCGAGGTTGAGGAATTCGAAGCCTGCGTTGCGCTGCAGGCCTCGGTTTGGGGTTTTGCCGACCGCGATCTGGTGCCCCGGCGGATGTTTTCGGTGGCTCACAAAATCGGCGGACAGGTGCTGGGCGCGTGGTCGGGCGCAACACTCGCCGGTTTTACGCTGGCCATCCCGGGTGTGCGCGACGGAAAGATATATTGGCACTCGCACATGCTGGCGGTGGGGCAGGAGTTTCGCAACCAGGGCCTGGGACGGCGGCTGAAGCTGTTTCAGCGCGACGAAGCGTTGGCGCGCGGGATTGAGCTGATGGAATGGACGTTCGACCCGCTTGAGATCATGAACGGTTATTTCAATCTCGGCGTGTTGGGAGCGGTGGTGCAGCGCTATCTTCCCAATTTTTACGGCATCACGTCGAGCGCGCTGCAGGCCGGCCTGCCCACCGACCGCTTGTCAGCGGAATGGTGGCTGCGCTCGCCGCGGGTGGAGGCGGTGGCGGCCGGGGGCGCGACACCGGAGGGGGCGATTACGGCGACGGTCAAGGTTCCGGCCGAAATTCACGCCTGGAAAAACGCGGGCGATCCGCGCGCGCTGGCGACGCAATCGCTGATTCGGGAGCTGTTGACGACTGGATTCGCCGCGGGAAAGACCGCCATCGGTTACCGCCGGGACGCGAGCGGCGGTTGTTTTCTTCTGGGAAAGCTATGAAGATCGAGAAAATCACGCTGCGTGAAATCGGCATGCCGCTGGTTTCGTTTTTCGAGACGTCGTTCGCGCGCATGCATCAGCGCCGCATTCTGCTGGTCGAGGCAGTGGTGGACGGCGTGACGGGCTGGGGCGAGGTGACGTGCGGGGAGCATCCCTTCTACAACCACGAGTTCACCGACGCGGCGGCGGCGCTGCTGCGGGAATTCGCGGTGCCGATGGCGCTGGGCAGGAGCATCAACCACCCGCGCGAGGTGCCGGGGCTGTTGGCGCCGATTCGCGGCAATGCCATGGCCAAGGCGGCGGTGGAGAACGCGGTGTGGGACGCGTTCGCGCGCCACGCCGGCCAGCCGTTGTGGCAATACATCGGCGGCACGCGGACGGAAATCGCCTGCGGCGTTTCCATCGGCATCAAGAATTCGGTCGCCGATCTCCTGGCCGACATTGGACGCGAGGTGGCCGCCGGGTATCAGCGCATTAAAATCAAGATCAAGCCGGGCTGGGACGTGGAGGTGGTGGCCCAAGTTCGCCGCGAGTTCCCGCGCATCGCGCTCATGGGCGACGCCAACTCCGCGTACACGCTCGACGACCTCGACCATCTGCGCGGTTTCGACGCGTTTAATTTGATGATGCTGGAGCAGCCGCTCTGGTACGACGACATTTATCAGCACGCCAAGCTGCAGGCGGCGATTCTCACCCCGGTCTGCCTGGACGAGGCGATTCACCACGCCCGCGACGTGGAGATGGCGGCGGCGCTCGCGGCCTGCCGCATTATCAACATCAAGCTGGGGCGGGTGGGGGGATTCACCTCGGCGCTGGCGACGCATGACGCGGCGCGGCGCTCGGGAATTCCGGTCTGGTGCGGGGGGATGCTGGAGTCAGGCATTGGGCGCGCCCACAACATCGCGCTCTCGACGCTGGAGAATTTCTCGCTTCCCGGCGACGTCTCGGCGAGCGCCCGCTACTGGCAAGAGGACGTGATCGAGCCGGCGGTCACGGTCAGCGCGAAGGGCATCATCACGCCGCCCAGCGCGCCGGGTATCGGCTTTGAAGTGAAGCTCGACCGCATTCGGCGGCACCAAGCATGGGAGCAAGTCTACCTCGCCTGACGGCAATGTCGGAGTTTGACCAACGCTACTTTGAAGACCCGCACTACCCGCCTGGATTGAAGGGCGGCGACGAAGTGCGCGGCTACGGGTACTATCCCGATTATTTTCCGATTGTCGAGGCGCAGCTTTCGGCGCTGGTTGAGCTCACCTCGGGCGCGTCGCTGCTCGACATCGGCTGCGGCAAGGGGGCGCTTGCGGCCTACATGCGGCAAGATCTGGGGCTGCGGGTGATCGGCACCGACCTGAGCGCCTATGCGGTGGCGCACGCGCGGCGAGCGGCGGGAGGCGAGGACACGGTGCGCGCGGCCTGCAGCCAACTTCCGTTCGCCGACGCGGCGGTGGATTTGGCCTGGTGCAACGGCGTGCTGCAGTATCTCGAGGCCGATGCGGCGCGGGTGGCTTTGGCGGAGATGGCGCGGGTCAGTTCGCTGGCGGTGTTCTGTTCCAATATCGCCGCCGCGCAGCGGCAAACGGAATGGGGCAAACGCGACCGGCTCACCCGGCTTTATCTGCGGCCGGCGCAATGGGCGCAACTGGCGCAGGATCAGGCGCGGGCGGAAGAGTGGACGGTGGTCGCGCTGCCGTTCGAGGGCGAATCGGCGATCCTCTTTTATCGCGCGGCGCGGCTGGGAAAGGTTTTCCCGCTGCGATTTGTCGAATTGGCGCTGGAACGGATGCGCCGCCTGGGCGCGCTTACGCGCTCCCCACCTGGGCTGGACGCATTCTATCGCCGCGCTTAACGCGGGCGCGATTGGCGAAGGCGTAGGCGAGGGGGCCGGTGGCGAGCATGGCGAGGGTCACCAGCGTAAAACGAGGCTCCTCGAAGATCGCGAAGGCCAAGGTGGCCGCCGCCAACGCCATGGGCAGGGCGCAGACCAAACCCAGGCCCAACGCTCCGCCCGGCACTCGAAAGGCGCCGGCCGAGGAGGCGCGGCGGCGGCGCAGCTTGACGAGGGCCGCAAATTCCAAGGCCAGGCCGGCGCTATAGAGAAGCGCATCCGCCCCGACCAGGCTGGCGAACGCAGCCAGGGCGAAGAGGCAGTAGATGAGGGTACACAGGATCAGGGCCGGCATGGCAACACCGGCGCGGTTCATGCGCGTCAACGCCTGGGGCAGATATCCGGCCCGTGCCAGACTGACGGGCAGGGGCAGCACGTAGGGAAGCTGGGCGGTGAACTGCGACCAGGCGCTGAGCACGGCGGTGAATGCCATCAGCAAGCCAAAGCGGGCGCCGAGAGCACGGGCACCGAGCGAGATGAAGTATCCGTTCTCCCAGTGACTCGCGACCGCATCGATGTGCAGGCCGGCCAGAACGGGCAACAAATAGGACAACGCGATCAAGCCGACCCCGAAGAGCAGCGCCCGCGGGTAGGTGCGCGAGGGGCGCTCGACGGCGGGCGCAAAGGTCGAGACGTTGTCCCAACCGGCGTAGTTCCACATCAGCGTACTGAGGCCCAAGGCCCAACCCGATAGTCCCAGGCTGGCGGTTGTTGCAACCGCCGCCGGGGCGGCCGGCAGCCGCCATGCGACCGCCACAAAAAGAAGGAAAGGCGCCATCACGGCCACCATCGCCAGGACGGCGTAATTCGCGACCGCCTTGGTTCCGGTGCAATTCACCAGAGCTCCGGCGACGATGAAGCCGATGACGAACAACAACACGTGACGATGGGAAAGCGCATGGCCGGTGCGGATGGGCCAGGTCGTGCGCAACAGTTCGCCGCAGAGGGCGGGGTAGAGGGGCATGTCCACCCAGGTGAAGAGCCAGCTCCACCAGCCCTCCTGGAAGCCCCAGAACTCGCCCATGGCCTCGCGCACCCATTCGTAGTAGCCGCCCAGCTTGGGCAGGGCCGAAGAGAGTTCGGCGGCCATCAGCGCTATGGGCATGGACCAGACGAGCGGAACGAAAATGATCAAGAGCACGCCCGCGCGCGCGCCGACGGAGCCGATCAACGGTTCGAGCCCGTAGGGTCCGCCGCTGACGGTAAGAAAAATAAGTCCGAGCAGTCCGAGGACGCCGACGCCGCGTTTAGGCCTCATTCGCCGACCCGCTGACGCGCGCCAGCACCAGAGTGATGTCGTCGGCCTGCTCGTCAGAGCCACTCCAGTCGCGCACTCCGGTCAGCACCGTATTCATGATCTCGCCGAGCGGGCGCATGCGGTTGGCCTGCAATAGTTGTATCAACCTGGTCTCGCCGAATTCGACTCCGTACTCATTCTCGGGCTCGGTGATGCCGTCGCTCCAAATGGCGATCAATTCGCCGGGCTCAAGTTGCACGGTGCCCACCTCGAAGCTCACGTTCTCGAAAAGACCGACCACCATGCCGCCGCGTTCGAGGCGACGGAAGCCTTGGGATGAGATCACCACCGGCGGCAGATGCCCGGCGTTGGTGTAGCGAAGCTGGCGGCGTTCGCCGTCATACACGGCGTAGAAAAGAGTGGCGTATTTTTCGGGCGGCGTGCTGTGATAAATCTGGCTGTTCAAGCGTTCGAGCAGGCGGGCCGGATCAGATTCCTCCTCCGCCACGGTGATGGTGCGGCCGCCCGCCGCCGCGGCGCTGACGGCGCCGTCGGCGAGGCTGGGTTGGTACGCGCGGACCGCCGCGACGATGGTCGCCATCAGCAGGGCGGCTGAAATTCCCTTGCCGGAGATGTCGCCGACCGCGAGACTGACGCGGGTGGGGCTGAGCTGGAGGAAGTCGAAATAATCGCCGCTCACCACGCGCGCCGGGAGGCAGCGGCCGAGGATCTCCATGCCAGCGACGGTTGGGGGCACGCGTGGGAACAACTGCGCCTGAACCTCGTGGGCGATGCTGAGCTCGCTCTCCAGGCGCTGCTTCTGGCGCTGCTCCTGCAGCAGGCGCTGGATGGAACTGGTCATGGTGTTGAACGAGATCTCGAGCGCGGCCAACTGATCGCGCGTGTGTACCGGGATGCGATGGTCGAAGTTGCCGCGGTTTACGTGCTCGGTGCCGACGTACAAGTCGTTCACCGCGCCGGTGATGGTGCGGGTCAGTCGGATGCCGGCGATGAGCGAGAAGGTCTCGATAATGAGGAACACGATGCCGATGATCGCGAGAAGCAGCAGTGGCCAGCGCCCTTCAATGGGAGACGCATTGGTGGCGAGGCCGGCGAACAGGCTGTTGTTCAACAACGAGGGGCGGGTATTGATGGTGGCCAGCGTGGTGACCGAATCGCCACTGGTCCAGACTGTGGACGGAATGAAGGCCCAATTAGTGATGCCGATGTCGAATATGCTACCGCGCGGTGGGAGGGGACGGGTGCTCGCCAGTCGAATGCCGGGCGCGGTCAGGAGCGGTGTATTGGCCTCCTTCCCGGAGGGGATATTGACCAGCGAAACCTGGCCCAGGGACTGGGCGAGCGCATCGAGATTATGGGCATCGAGCGTGTACATGGTGAGCACGCGCTCGCCGGTGGCCGCGCCGGCGGGGGTGTTGGCGGCGGCGAAACTGGCAATGGCATAGCCGTTGGGCAAAGCAATCAGGCCCGAAAAGCCGGGCTTGAGCCAGCGGCCCATCAATCCGAAGCGCTGCGAGTCGGCGTTCTCGGGCCGGCCCGAGGCGTCATAGAAATAGGAGTGCACGCCGCCAAATCCGCGAGGGAAATAATAGCTCGCGTAATAGTTGGCCATGCCCTCGATCTGGCCGCTGCGGTCGGGGCGGCGCTCGAGTTCGCGCACGGTAAGAGTATTTACGGCGCTCACATTTTTGATGCGGGTATTGAGTTCGTCCACCAGGAGGAACGATGCGTACTGGCCATAGAACATGTAAGCGCCGATGGCCAGCATCCCGGCGATCAGCACTACCGGCACAACGCCCATGAAAACGTAAGCCAGGATGAGGCGGTTGCGCAGCAGCCACAAGGTTTCGGTCGCGAGCAGGTGCACGACGCGCAGCAGGAGCAGGAACAGAGAGACGGAAAACGCGATCCGGAGGAAGCCGAACCAGCCCAGCGCCGCGTGGCCGACGAGCATCGGCGCCGCCGCGATCAGGGTCAACAGACCCAAGCCGACGGTTATCTGGAAAAGCTTGGAGTGGCGCAGTTGCAGGAACAGCCGGAGCGAGCGCGCGCGGGCGTGCGCCGCAGTGGCCTGCGGGGCGTTCTGTGGGGCATTCTGCGAAGAACCGCCCGCCGCGCCAAAGTTCTCGTTGGATGCCATGCTACCCCTAGCATAACTTCGTCAGCCACCGGAAGCGCCGAGACCAATTAGCGGCCGGCGCCGCCGACTCGGGTGGCCCGCTGCAGGGCGAGCTGCACGCGGCTGTGATGCCGACTGTAGGTGAAGTACACGATCAGCCCGATGGCGAGCCAGATGAGAAATACTTCCCAGGTGAGGTTGTGCAACGAGAGCATGAGCGCCAGCGACACAACGATGCCCATGATGGGCACAAAAGGAACCCACGGGGTCTTGAACGGCCGCTTCAACTCGGGGTCGCGCACGCGCAGGATCCAAACGCCGGCGCAGACGATGGTAAAGGCGAACAAGGTTCCGATGCTGGTCAACTCGCCCAGGGTCGCAATCGGCAGGGAAGCGGCGAGCAGAGCCACCGCGGTACCGACCAGGATGCTTGAGACGTAGGGCGTCTTGAACTTGGGGTGCAGCTTGTTGGCCCACTGCCACAGCAGCCCGTCGCTCGACATGGTGAAGAAAATTCGCGATTGGCCGAGCAGCATGACCAGCATGGTGGAGGACAGGCCGCCGATGGCGCCGATCTTGACCAGAATGCTGCCCCAGGTGACGCCGGTAACGTCCACAGCCACCGCAATCGGTTCGGCGACGTTGAGCGCGGTGTAGTTCTTCAAGCCGGTGGTCAGCGCCGCGACGATGATGTAGAGCACGGTGCAGATGACGAGCGAACCGAGAATGCCGATCGGCATGTCTTTGCCCGGATTCTTGGCTTCCTGCGCGGCGGTCGAGACCGCGTCAAAGCCGATGTAGGCGAAGAAGATTACGCCGGCGCCCTGTAGAATGCCGGACCAGCCGAACTCGCCGAACTTGCCGGTGTTTTTGGGGATAAAGGGATGCCAGTTGGCGGTCGCAATCGAAGGATGGGAGGTCAGGAAGATGACGCCCAGGCCGATGAAGACCAGGAGCACGGAGACCTTCACGATGACGATTGCGGTATTGACGTTGGCCGATTCCTGAATGCCGATCACCAGGATGATGGTCACCAGCGCGATGCCCAGAAAGGCGACGAGATTGAAATTCGAGGTCATCGTCTGGGTGATACCGCTCAATTGCGCGGCGGTCATCGAGGCGGCTTTGACCCAATGGCCGTTCACCATTACGAATTTAGTCCCCGGCGAGGCGGTCAACTGGGCGGGCAGATAGAGGCCGAAGTTGGCGAGCAGGCTGCCGATGTAGCCCGACCAACCCACCGCGACGGTGGCGGCACCGAAGGCGTACTCGAGCACCAGCGCCCAGCCGATCACCCAGGCAACGATCTCGCCGAGGGTGGTGTAGCCATAGCTGTAGGCGCTGCCGGCGATCGGAATGAGGGCGGAGAACTCGGCGTAGCAAAGGCCGGCAAAGGCCGAGGCAATGGCGGCGATGATGAAGGAGAGGATCACCGCCGGGCCGGCGTTCAGCGCCGCCACGGTTCCGGTCAGCACGAAGATGCCGGTGCCGATAATGGCGCCAATGCCGAGCGTGACCAGGTTCAGCGGGCCGAGGGCGCGCTTGAGGCCGCCATGCTCGCCTTCGGTTTCGGCCAGCATGGCGCGCAAATCTTTTCTGGCAAATAAGTTGAGGCTCATAGTGTCGTTGCCAAACCCTTCCTGCCGGAGGCGCGCCAAATGTAAAACACAGGCACGCCCAACAGCACCAGCAGCAATCCGCCGCCGGCGTACTGCGGAAACACCCACAGCACCACTACATCGAAAAATATTGCTAACAGTATATAGACAGCCGGCAAAACCGGGTAGCCGATCACTTTATAGGGACGGGCCAGGTTCGGTTGCCGGTACCGCAAAATGAACAGTCCGGCGATGGTCAGGATATAGAACAGGAAGACCGCGAACATGACGTAGTTCAGCAGATCGTTGTATTTTCCCGAGAGGCACAGCAGGCAAGCCCACAGGCCTTGTATCCAGAGGCCGCGGGCGGGGACGCGGGCCGGGTTGAGGCGGGCGACACCTTTGAAGAACAGGCCGTCGTGGGCCATGGCGTAGTAAATACGCGCGCCGGCGAGGATAAGTCCGTTAGTGCAGCCGAAGGTCGAGATCAGAATTGCCGCCGCGATGAGCACCGCTCCGGTATGTCCGTACAGTACGGCAAGCATGGCCGAGGCCACCCTGTCCTCAGGTGCGGCGGCGATATCGGCAAATCGCAACACACTCAGGTAAGCAAGATTGGTCAACAGGTAAATCGCGGTGACGGTGATGGTGCCGAGCGCCAATGAAAGGGGCAGGTTGCGGCGGGGGTTTTGCACCTCGCCGGCGGTGAAGGTGATGTTGTTCCAGGCGTCGGAACTAAACAGGGAACCGACCATGGCGGCGAACACGGCCACGATGGTCGCGGTCGAAACCAGCGACCCATTGGCGGCGCCGGTGAGGTTGTAGCTGCCGGAGCTGAAAATCCCCGCCCAGAACTGGCTCCAGAAGTGACTGAAATTGGCGGAGATCACGCCGGCGTTGCGCGCAATCACGAGGCCGATAAGGATCAAGCCGACGAGGGCAGCGATTTTGGCGAAGGTGAAGACGTTCTGGACCAGGGCGCCGGCCTTGACCCCGCGGCTATTGAGCCAGGTCAGGAAGACGATGACCGCGATGGCCACGAGCTCTTCGGTGTTGACGCCAAGCTGAACGGGGCCGATGTGGCCGAGGTGAAAGAGCCAGTTAGTTTCCGAAATCCAGCCGGGATAGATGACGCCGAGGTACTTGGCAAAGGCGACGCAAACGGCGGCGATGGTGCCAGTCTGGATGACGACGAACGAAGTCCATCCATAAAGGAAGCCGAAGAGGGGGTTGAAGGCCTCGCGCAGGTAGACGTACTGTCCACCGGCCTGGGGCATGGCGGCGGCGAGCTCGCCGTAGCAGAGCGCGCCCATCATGGTCATGATTCCGGTGAGCGTCCACACCAGCATCAGCATGGCGGGGGAGCCGACCTGGCGCGAAATTTGCGGCGATACGACGAAGATGCCGGAGCCGATCATGACCCCCATGACAATCGTCGTGGAACTGGTCAACCCCAACGCCTTGATGGCCCCAGAGCCCTGATCGGAGGCGGTCGCGTTAGGGGGAGCGCTTGGCATACGAAACTGGCAACTAGTTATGGCAGGAAACGTTGCGGAACGCAAGCAAGAACCGTTCGGCCGCGGCCACCGGGTCAGGGGTGCCCCAGAGGCCAGCGATGACGGCGACAGCATCGGCCCCGGCGCGCCATGCCTCGCCGCAGTTGGCCAACGTGATGCCGCCAATGGCGACCAGCGGCACTGTACAGGCGGGCTTCAGCATGCTCAGTGCTTTGACTCCCACCACGGCATCCGGTTTCAACTTGCTGCGCGTCTCGGCGACCGGGCCCATGGCGAGGTAGTCGGGCGCCTGGGTTAATACGTGCGCGGCCTGATGCGGGGAATGGGTGGAAAAGCCGATGATCCAATCGGGTTTCAGGCTTCGGGCGGCGGGGAGCGGCAAATCCTCCTGGCCGAGGTGAACGCCAGCGGCGCCGGTTAACAGCGCCACGTCGGCGCGATCATTAATGATGAGCCGCGGGACCACGGCGACCAGCCGCTCCGCCAGTCGCACCATATCGCCGCCGGGCAGCGACTTGGCGCGCAGTTGCTGGAGATCGAGGCCGAGTGAGGCGAAGCCGGCCGCGCACTGGACGAGGTCATGGCCCGAGGCCGCGGCGGCATCCACATCGAGAATGGGATAGAGGGGGGGGAGAAGCACGGTCAGCTAGCCCCGCTTCTTTACGGGGGCGAAGCGATCCATGAACGCAGTGCTCAGGCGGCCGGCGCGGAAATCCTCATCGGCGAGGATTTTCTGGTGCAATGGGATGGAGGTGTCCACGCCCTGGACGATAAACATATCGAGCGCGCGCTGCATGCGCTGGATTGCCTCGCCGCGGTCATTGCCGTAGGTGATCAGTTTCGCAATGAGCGAGTCGTAATAGGGCGGGATGACGCCTTCGGCGTAAACGGCCGAATCTACGCGCACGCCGATGCCGCCGGGAAGATTGAGCGCGGTGACTTTGCCGGCCGAGGGCGTGAAGGTCTCGGCATTTTCGGCGTTGATGCGGCACTCGATGGCGTGTCCGCGTGGGGCGACGGTGTGATGGGCGATCTGGCCGGGCAGAATGTCTTCCAGCTTTTCGCCGTTGGCGATGCGGATTTGGGCCTTGACCATATCGACGCCGGTGACCATCTCGGTGACCGGATGTTCGACTTGCAGGCGAGTGTTCATCTCGATGAAGTAGAGCTCGCCGGACGGGTCCATGAGGAACTCGATGGTGCCGGCGTTGGTGTAGCCGACCTTGGTCATGGCGGCGACGATGACGGCGCCCATTTTTTTGCGGTAAGCGGGGGTGATGGGGACGGCGGGGGATTCTTCGATCAACTTTTGGTGGCGACGCTGCACGCTGCACTCCCGTTCGCCGAGATGGATGACATTGCCGTGCTCGTCGCCGAGCACCTGGAACTCGATATGGCGGGGGCGCTCGACCAGCTTCTCCATATAGAGGTCGCCGGAGCCGAACGCGTTGGCAGCCTCGGTTTGAGCGGCGGAGAAAAGGCCGGGCATTTCTTCCTGGCTGCGTACCATGCGCATGCCGCGTCCGCCGCCGCCGGCGGAGGCCTTGATCATGACCGGGTAGCCGATGCGCGAGGCCACGTCCATCGCTTCAGACTCGCCGGCGAGGATGCCGTCGGAGCCGGGTAGCACGGGAAGGCCCACGGATTTGGCAGCCTCGCGGGCGCGCTCCTTCTCGCCCATGAGGCGCATGACCTCGGGTTTGGGGCCGATGAACTTGATGTGGCTGCTCTCGCAAACTTCGGCGAAGTTGGCGTTCTCGGAGAGAAAGCCATAGCCGGGGTGAATGGCATCGACGTTGGTGAGCTCGGCGGCGGAGACAACCGCCGGAACGTTGAGGTAACTTTCGCCGGGGCGGGGCGGGCCGATGCAGATGGCTTCGTCGGCGAAGCGGGCGTGGAGGGCGTGGCGGTCGGCGGTGGAGTAGACGGCGACCGTGCGGATGCCCATTTCCTTGCAGGCGCAGATCACGCGCAGGGCGATCTCGCCACGATTGGCAATAAGGATTTTTTTGAACATGCCCGAAATATTCGCGCCCGCTACTTGCGCGGACGCAGCAGCAGGAGCGCCTGTCCGTACTCGACCGGCTGCCCGTTGGTGACCAACTTGCGGACGATTTCACCTTGACTCTCGGCCTCGATTTCGTTCATCAGCTTCATGGCTTCGATGATGCAAAGCACCTGGCCGACTTCAACCGCATCGCCGACCTTGACGAACTCAGGCGAGCCGGGGGAGGGGGACTCGTAATAGGTGCCTACGATAGGGGAACTGACGGTGATGAGGCCTTCCTCGCCGGTCGGCGCGGGCGCGGCAGCCGGGGCGGCGCCCGCGGCGGCGGCAGGGGCCGGGGCGGATGCCGGAGCGGAAGCAACGGACGGCGCGGGCGGGCCGCCGCGGCGGATGCGAATCCGCCGGCCTTCTTCCTCGAGCTCGAATTCGTCTATGTGCTTCTCGATGAGCGTGTCAATCAGCTTGCGTATTGATTCAAAGTCCATAGGTCAGCAGTTCCTTCGGCGTTGGCGTTAAGCCTTCCGCCCCTTGGGCGGTCACCAGCGCGACGTCTTCGATGCGTACTCCTCCCCAACCCGGAATATAAATGCCCGGTTCCACGGTCACCACCTGCCCGGCTTGCAGCAACTCGCGGGAGGTTGCCCCGAGCCGTGGTGCCTCGTGTATTTCCAAGCCTACCCCATGCCCGGTGGAATGGGGAAAATATGCGCCGTACCCCGCCTTTTGGATCACCCTACGGGCGGCGCGGTCGACCGCCGACGCCTCGACGCCAGGCTTAATGGCGGCCAGGGCCGCGGCCTGCGCGTCAAGGACCACCTGATAAATGTCGCGCGCCTTGGCGGTGGGGCGGCCGATGTGGATGGTGCGGGTCATGTCGCTGTGGTAACCGGCGAGGCGCACGCCGTAGTCCATCACCACGAAACCCCGGCGCGGCAGGGACTGCCGGCCGGGCTGACCGTGGATGCGGGCGCCGCGCGCGCCGCCGACCACGATGGTTTCGAATGCGAGGCCCTCGCCGCCGGCCTGGCGAAGGCCGAATTCGAGCCAGCCGGCGAGTTCGGTTTCCTTCATGCCGGGCCGCAGGCGGGCCAGGGCGGGGTCGAGAACCGAGGAGGCCAAATCTATGGCGCGGCGGAGAGCGGTTACCTCGTCGGCATCCTTAATGATGCGTTGGCGCTCGACCCATCCCTGGGTGAGTACGACGCGGTGCAGGCCTTTCCAGTTTTCGAACAGGCGCTTGCGCTGGGCGATGGTGATGCGATCGGCTTCGATCGCGAGGCGCTGCCTGCGGCCCAGTTGCGCGGCGGCCGCGCGCCACAAGTCGCCTTTGGTCTCGATCACAACGCGGGCGCCGTTGACCTCCTGCCGGGCTTGCTCGCGGTAGCGTCCGTCAGTGAAGAGCGTGGTCTGCTTTGGGCCCAGCACCAGCAAGCCGTTGCTGCCTGAAAATCCGCAGAGGTAGCGGAGATTGGGCAAATGGCTGATCAGCATCGCGTCGACATGCTGGCGGCGGAGGAGGGAGCGCAGAGCCGCTTGTCGTTTGAGGAAATTCATTCAGCAATAATCGTAGCCCAAAGCCAACCGCAGTCCTGACGGCACATCCAAGCAGCATGCCCCCGCTGCCAACCGATTATTGGTCGTGCCCCGATCATGCGATCGCGCTGGAGGCGGCGCCGGATCATTTTCTTTGCCGGCAGTTTGGGCACCGCTTCCCGATCGTTGAAGGAATACCGTGCTTCGCCGATCTGGAGGCGCTGGCGGAGGTTCAGCGCAGCGAGCTCAAGCACCGCGAGCGCGAGGTGGCTTACGAGGGCGACCGGCGCATACAGTACGAGCGGAGGATTGAGCTGGAGGCGGTGGTGGGCAGGCTGCGGCTCACCGCGGCGGATCGCGTGCTCGACGCCGGCTGCGGGGTTGGGCGCATCACGCGCGCGCTGCTCACCGCACCGGCGGACGTGGTCGCGGTGGATTTCAGCCATGCCCGGCTGGCGCATCTGCGCGAGGCGGTTGCGCCTACGAGGCGGCTGACGCTCGCCACCGCCGATGTCACACGGCTGCCGTTCGCGGCCGAGTCGTTTTCAGTGATCGTTCACACCCAGGTGCTCGAGCACATTCCCACGCCTGAAGCGCGGGTGGCGATGCTGCGCTCGTTTCGGCGGCTCTTGCGGCCTGGAGGCACGCTGTGCCTGACGGTTTACAACTTCAGCGAACCGTGGCGGCGGCGCGGCGATGCCAAGGAGGGGCGGCATGATTCGGGCATTTTCTACCATTGCTATACGGCGGACGAGCTGCGGAGCGAAATCGAAGCTCAGGCGCAGTTGAAGTTGCGGGAGTTGTGCGGGGTGGTCAATCTTTTTCCGCACACGTTTCGCGCGTTTCCGTGGCTCGGGCCGCTGGCGCGCCGGATTGACCACTGGGGCGAGCGCCGGCCCGCGCTGAGCCAAAAATGGGGGCATCTGCTGCTCGCGCGGGCCACGCGCGAAAGCTGAGACTGAGCTAGCCGTGGTGGTGGGCGAGGTATTTTTCGACTTCGATGGCGGCCATGCAGCCGGTGCCGGCGGCGGTGATGGCTTGGCGGTAACGGCGATCGGCGACGTCGCCGCTGGCGAATACGCCGGCGTGCTGGGTGTGCACGTAGTCGCGGGTCAGCAGATATCCGTCGGCGTCGGCGGGCAACTGGCCAGTGAAGGCCTGCGTGTTGGGGACGTGGCCGATGCCGAGGAAGACGGCTGAGATGGGCATTACCCACGGCGCGCGGCCGTTGTTGGTGGACTGCAGCTTGACCGCGGTCACCTCTTTCTTGCTTACGTCCATCACTTCGGTGATTTGGGCATTCGTCACCCACTTGATTTTCGGGTGTTCGCGGGCGCGGTCGAGCATGATCCTGGAGGCGCGGAATTCATCGCGGCGGTGCACGATGGTTACGGTCGAGGCGAAGCGGGTGAGGAAGAGCGCCTCTTCCATGGCCGAATCGCCGCCGCCGACCACGATGATGTCTTTGTCGCGGAAAAAGAATCCGTCGCAGGTGGCGCAGCTCGATACGCCGTGGCCGATGAGCGCCTGCTCGCTGGTGAGGTCGAGCCAGCGGGCGCGGGCGCCGCTGGCGATGATCAGGCTCTCGGTGTAAATGGGCTCGGCGTCTTTCTCGGCATCCTCGAGGCGGAGCTCGATCGGGCGCACGCCGAGACGGGCCTCGATCACGTCGCCGGAGGCGAATTCGGCGCCGAAGTTGGCGGCCTGCATGCGCATGTTCTCGATCAACTGCGGGCCCTGGATGCCCTCGGGAAAGCCGGGGAAATTTTCAACCAGGGTGGTCAGGCTTAACTGGCCGCCGGATTCGCGTCCTTCAACCACCAGGGGGCGAAGCCCGGCGCGGCCGCAGTAAATCGCCGCCGTCAGGCCGGAACAGCCAGAACCAAGAATCACCACGTTGCGTGTCGCCATAGATGCCTGTCGATGTCCGAATGCTAGACTACCATCATGTCGCAATCAGAAAATCAGGCCGCCACCCCCGGCCTTTACGCCCACTTTTCCACCTCGATGGGCGACTTCACCGCCCGTTTATTCGAGCAGGAGACGCCGAAGACGGTGGCAAACTTTTCGGAACTGGCGCAGGGCACGCGTGAATTCACCGACCCCAAGACGCACGCCAAGACGAAACGCGCGTACTTTGACGGGCTGACGTTTCACCGCGTCATTCCCGACTTCATGATTCAGGGCGGATGCCCGCTGGGCAACGGCACCGGGGGCCCCGGCTATCAGTTCGCGGACGAGTTTCATCCCAAGCTGCGGCATACCAAGCCGGGCTTGCTGTCAATGGCCAACGCCGGGCCGGGCACGAATGGCTCACAATTTTTTGTGACCGTGGCGCCCACCAGTTGGCTCGACAACAAGCACACGATTTTCGGCGAGGTGACCGAGGGTTACGACGTGGTCGAAAAGATTTCGAACACGCCGCGCGACGGCCAGGACCGGCCGCGCACCCCCGTTGTCATTAAACAAGTGCGCATTGAACGTCGCTAATGCCGCTGCCCCCCAAGCTTCGGTTTCGCCTCAATCGTTGGCAGAACCGCTGGAATGAGTGGCTGGCAAATCTGCGCCAGACCGAGCAGGCGGTAACGGCGGAGCAGAAAATGTGTCCGTCGTGCCGGGCGCTGGTGCCGCGCGGCAAGGCAAGCTGCCCTTATTGCGGCCAGCGCCTCAAGGTCTTTGCCACGTCGCCGGTGGGGCGGGCGGCGAGCCGGGCGATGCCGACGATACCGGTGACGGGATGGATCATTCTGGCCAACCTCGTAATGTTCGTGCTCGAGTATGCGGCCAGCGGCACGTCGCTTTTTTCGAACCTAATGGGCAGTCCGTCGGGGGAGGCAACGTTTAGGCTGGGCGAGAGCCTGCCCTGGGTCTACCTGCAGGCCACGCACCAGTACTGGCGGCTGGTGACGGCGTGCTTTCTGCATGGGGGACTGCTGCACATCGGCTTCAACATGTGGGCGCTGTACGATATCGGCCCGCTGGTCGAGTCGTTTTATGGCGGGGCCAAGTTTTTGTTTTTCTACCTGCTGACCGGCGCCGCTGGTTATCTGGTGTCGGGATACTTTGGCTACACCAGCCTGGGCGCCTCGGGGGCCATTTTTGGCCTGCTTGGGGTGATGATCGCCTATGGGGTGCGCCGCAGTCACACCAGCGCGGGGCAGCAACTGCGCGGGGTGGCGGTGCGATGGGCGATTTACGGGTTGATTCTCGCCTTCATGCTGCCGGGTGTTGACAACTTCGCTCACGTGGGCGGGCTAGCCACCGGGTTCGTCCTGGGCATGCTGGTGGGGGACGATCCGCCGCTGACGGAGGGGCAAATCCGGACCTGGAATTTGATTCAGTTAGCGCTGGTCATCGCCTGCGTCGGGTGTTTTTATCTGATGGCGACGGCGCCGATGCTGCGCGGCTAGCGCAGCGGAATAAAGACCATCGCCGAAACGCGCGCGCCGTTGACGGTGACGTTGGTGGCATCCACCTGATTGGCGTCGGCGCCGCCGACCACCGCATTGGCGGATTGGAGCAGCTTCAAATCCATCTTCACCAGTACGGTGCCGTCGCCACGCACGGCCAGGCCGTAGGCGCGGCCGTCGGCTCCGACGAAAACGGCGAGCGATGGCGTCTGCCCAATCGGAGTGTTGGTCCAGGGCAAACCGTCGGGGCCGATCGGGAGTTGGGACCAGCGCAGGGAGGCGGCCTGGCCGGGCGGACCGCTGGCGGGCGCCCGCGGCAGTTCCGCAACGGCGACGCAGCCGCCCTGATTTGCGAACCAGCCGAGATGGGAGGTGAAATCGAGATCGACGTTGCTCCAGGTTCCGATGCAGCCGTTGGTCACGGTGTAAGGCGTGGCGGGCACAGTGACGGTGCTTGCGTTCGTGGTGGCGTTGTTAAAGTTCAAACCGAGAAAGGTGCCGGCGTCGCGGTCGCCGACATTCAGCACCGCCGTCCCCGGATCAAAGGCCGCCGTATCGGGAGCGGTGCCGAAGTTGATGCCAGCCGATGGCTGCGCTTGCACGACGGTGCGCGCAGCGAGGTCGATGACGTTCACGCCACCGCCATTGCCGCCGGTGAAAGGGGCGTAGATTTTCTGGGTATTGGCATCGTAGGCGAAGTTCGCCGCGGCCGGCGCGACCAGCGCGGCGGACGCCACGCCGGTCGAAAGATCCAGGCTCATGTAGCCGATGGAGGTATCGAGGATCGCCAGTCCGCGCGGACTGTCGACGATCAATCCGCAGATGATGCAGGTCTGGCCATCCACCGTGGTCGTGGTGCTGACCGGCGCGGCCAGCGACTGGGTTACCTGATCAGAGTTTCCGTCGATGAGCTGCAACAGATTGCTGGCAGCGCTCGCCGCCACGAGTTGGTTGTGGCTGGGATCGGCGGCGACCATGGTGGGCTGATAGCCGGTGGGCATAACCACCGAGCGAATCTGTTTGTTGGCTTCGAGGTTGACCACAGCCAAGCTGGCCGGCTCGGGGATATAGGCCTTGGTCGCAGTTATCGTGTTACCGCTGCTGTCTTTACCGGCCGCGCCGATCAAGACCGCAACCGCGCTCGAGGTCGGAGGGCTGGCCGGCTGGCTGCGAATCGCCACCGCATTGGTCACATTTTGCGAATCGGGATTGTTGATGGTTAGAGAGAGCAATCCCGGCGTGGTGATGGTGGCCGCAATTTTCACCTGTTGCGGGCTGATAAACTGCACCGGCCCCAGGTTGGCGCCGCTCAGCGACACCGTAGCTCCCGGGGCGAAAAAGTTGCCAACGACGTTAAAGGTGGTGTTCTGGCCCACGGTCACCGTACTGGGCGCGATGGCGGTGGGGTTGGCGGACTGATTCAACAGAGTGATATTGGTGGTGGCCACCTGGTTGGCATCGGCCTGCGCAATCCCTTGCACGGTGACGACATTGTTGGGGAAGGGCAACACGGCCGGGGCGGTGTAGACGCCGGTGGAGCTGATGAATCCCAAGACGTTATTGCCGCCGGGGACGTAGTTGCCCTGTTGACCGACCGAGTACAGGATGGTCTGGTTGGGGCTGTTAGCCACAGCCGCCTGCAGTTGCAGGGTCGCGGGAACGAGGTTTCCCTGGCTATCGACGGAGGTGATCACCAGGCTGGGGGTGAAGTTGTTCAGCGTAATCGTCACCGGCGGCGGCGGAATATAGTAGGTGTTGCAGGCTGTGGAGAACAGCACGGCCGCGGCCAAAATGGTCAGAATCAAGCTGGTGAACTTCATGCGATTGGAAAGTCGGGAGATTGAGACAGTATAGCGGTTTGGCCCTTGAGTTGCTCGGCAAATTAATGTGGTTCGGTTGATAATTGACGCCGTCGTTGCCGTAGTCTCGATTCTCGTGACCGCCGGGTGCGGATTTGTCGCGATGCGCCTGGTGGTGGGTGGCATGGCCCGCGCGCTGCGCGCGGCGCGCTCCTAGATGACGGAGGCAGGCCGCAGTCGGTTGCAATACAATCGAAGCGGATGAGTTTACCGCCGCGTATCCCTGCCGCCCTGATTCTAGCGAGTGGACTGTTGATTTTAGCCGGTTGCCGGAGGACCAAGGCGCCGTTAGCCGCCTCGCATCCGGCTGTTGTCGCCGCCACGCCCGCGCCCGCGCCCGCGCCGGTAACCGTCAGCATTCCGATTGCGCCGCACACCAATTTCGTCAGTGCCGCAACGGCACTGGGGCTGGATGCGGGGCTGGCCGAGCAGCTGCCGGAGGCGGTGCGGCCGGTTTTCAATTTGGGACGCGTCCAAGCGGGTCACGCGTTGACGTACATCCATTCGGCGAGCGGGGCGCCGCTCGCGCTCACCTACCAAATTGATGCCAACCGGTTGCTGCGCCTCACGCCCGGAACCCCGAACTGGACTGCCGCGATTGAGACCATGCCGTATATGACCCACCTGGCATCGGTCAGCGGGACGGTGCACTCGTCGCTATTTGGGGCGGTCGAGGCGGCAGGCGAGCACGACCAACTGGCGCTCGAGCTGGCCTCGATTTTTGGCTGGGACCTGGATTTCTACACCGATCCGCGCCAAGGCGACACGTTCCGCGTGATGGTGGATGAGAACTTTCTCGACGGAAAATTTTCGAGCTATGGCCAGGTGGTGGCGGCCGAATATGTGAACGCCGGCACCGTGTACGACGCGCTGAGATTTCACGACGAATTCGGGCAGCTCGCCTATTATCGGCCGGATGGGCGACCGATGAAGCGGGCGTTTCTGCGCTCGCCGCTCAAGTTCGCCGCGCCGATTACGAGCGGCTTTAGCGAGCACCGCTTCCATCCCATTTTGAAAACCTACCGGGCTCATCTTGGCACCGACTTCGGGGCGCCGACCGGAACGCCAGTGCAGACAATCGGCTCGGGCACGGTCACCCGCGCCGGCCGCTACGGCGGCGACGGCAACATGGTGCAGATCCAGCACGCCGGCGGCTACCAAACGCTGTACCTGCATTTGTCGCGCATTCTGGTCCACGTTGGTGAGCGCGTGGCGCAAGGCGAGCGCATTGGCCTGGTGGGCATGACCGGCCTCGCCACCGGGCCCCACCTGGACTTCCGCATTGAACATAACGGAACCTTTGAAAACTTCGAGGTTGTGCGCAAGACGCTGCCGCCGGCTGAACCGGTGGCGCCGAAACTTATGCCGCAATTCAGCGCGCTTCGCGCCGAGCTGCTCCCCAAGCTCCACGCGCTGCCGTAAAATAGCGGCATGGCAACCGCGGTGCGCGCCAAGCCGAGCCTTCCTGAGTGGTTCTATCCCGCGAACCTGGTGACGGAGCTGCGGGTGATCGCGGTACCGGCAATTCTGGTTGCAGTCTGGTCGCGGCATTTGGCCTGGGCGGTTGCCTGCTTTGCAGTCGCGGCCGTGAGCGACGGATTTGACGGGTGGCTAGCGCGCCGCTTTGACCAACACTCGGTGCTGGGAGCCTACCTCGACCCGCTGGCGGACAAGTCGCTGCTGATTGCCCTGTTTATCGCACTCGCCGTAATCGGGGAGATCCCCTGGGCGCTCACCATACTGGTCTTCACCCGGGATGCGTGCATTCTGGTAGCAGCGGCCATCCTTTATTCCCGAACGAAGTTTCGGGACTTTCGACCGATTTGGTGGGGCAAGGCTTCCACCACGGCTGAACTGGCCACGGTGGGCGTCGCGCTGCTGGACGCGCTGCTGGGCAATGCGGTCGTGCACGACATTGAAATTTTTGGATGGGTCTCGGTGACGTTTTTCACGCTTGTCTCGGGCATCCTGTATTCGTTTGAGAGCGCATCGCGGTATCGGGCGCAACGCGCCTAAGCGGGCGGGCATCCCACTGGGAGTGCCTGCGAACACCGCTGACCAACTTTCAGATATCAGCCAGAAAATGGGCGAGCTGCTCGGGCGTGTCGTGCATCGCTCGCACGTCGAGAGCCGACGGCTGAGCGAATTGATGCGGGCCGCGCGCACGCCGGAGGGGCGGGAGCGCGATCTGGTGCCGCTGCTGGCGCTGACGCTTACGGCGACGTTTCTAGCCGGTCTGGCGCTGGGACTCAAGGGACACAGTTATCGAGGCTACGCATAGTGGCAGCCCATCCGCACACATTGCCCGAACTCGACCAGCGCCTGAGCCGGGAGCGCAGCGCGGTGGTGGAAACGGTCGATCAACTTCGCAGGCGCATGCGCGAGGAGATTCATGAACTGAGCCCGCGCCAGCAGATCAAGCGGCACGCGGGTATCTCGCTGGCGCTGGCAGGGTTCGCCGGACTCGTTGCGGGGCGCATCGCGGGGCGTTTTCTACGCTTTCTTTTGTTCTAACATTGAAGCTTGATGTTGCAACCGCGTCCGCTCACCGAGGCTGACGCTCCGCGGCTTTGGCTGCTGGATCAGCAATGCTTCGCGCCAGGCATTGCGTATTCGCGGGAGGAGATTACATTACACCTGCGCAATCCGCGGCAGCCGTTTCACCGGGCCATTGAAATTGGGGAGGAGCTCGCCGGGTTTATTCTCACGGCGCGCACGCGGGCCCGCGGGCACGTCATCACGCTCGATGTGGCGCCGAAGTTTCGGCAGCAGAGAATCGGCCGCACGCTCATGGAAGCCGCCGAGCAATTTCACCTGGCGCACGGAGCAAGCGGCATGCAGCTAGAGGTTGCAGTCAACAACGCCCAAGCCCTGGCGTTTTACACGCGCGCCGGCTACGCCGTGATACGCACGCTGCCGCGCTACTACAGCGAGGACCTGGACGGGCTGCTGTTGCATAAGGATTTTGCGGGGTAGCGCGCCCGGCAGCGGTCAGGGGCGGGTAGCAGGCTCGCGTTTGTGGACGGGAGCGGCGGGGTCGCCCCAGCCGCCGCCGCCGGGGGTTTCGAGGCGAATTACGGCACCGGCGGGAACAAACAAATTGCACTTGCCGGGGAGCTCGCGAGGGGCCTCGTCGCGGTTGGCGCCGGGCTCTTGCCAAAGCGTGCGGCCGCGCGCGCCATTGGCGCCGCCGTGCAATCCGTAGGGAGCGAAGCGGCGGCGTTCCGCCAGCACGGTGACTTGCGCCGGCGTGAGCACTTCGATCTCGCGCACGAGGCCGTCGCCGCCGCGGTGCGCGCCGCCGCCGCCCGAGCCGCGGCGGTAGCTGTAGCGACGGACGCGAAACGGATAAGCGTACTCGAGCGCCTCGACAGGCGTATTCATGGTGTTGCTCATGTGGGTATGCACGCCGCTTAGGCCGTCGGCGGAGGCGCTGGCGCCCATGCCGCCGCCAGCGGTTTCGTAATAGGCATAGGCCTGCCCGGCGCGGGCATCGCCCGGCGGATAGAGGCCGCCGATGGTGAGGTTGTTCATGGTGCCGCTGCTCGCCGCCGGGATGCGCCCGGGCAACGCCTGGGCGAGGGCGCGCAGCAGCACATCCACGATGCGCTGCGAGGTCTCGACGTTGCCGCCCGCGACCGCGGCGGGCGGGCGCGCGTTCACCACCGTACCGGCGGGCATCACCATGGTGATGGGGCGCATGAGGCCGGCGGTCGGCGCGGCTTCCTCCGGCAGCAGGCAGCGAAAAACATAGAAGGTCGCCGAGTAGGTGATGGCGTCGACCGCGTTGACGCTGCCCGCCACCTGCGGGTCGCTGCCGGTGAAATCGACGGTCGCGCGGGCGCGCCTGGGGTCGAGGCGCACCGAGCAGCAGATGCGCACGGCGCCGTCGGAGAGTCCGTCGTTGTCGAGAAAATCCTCGGCACGGAATTCGCCCGCCGGCATGGCGCGCAGCTCCTGTCGCATCAGGCGTTCGGAATGCTCGAGCATCGCCTCCATGTTGCGCTCGACGCGGGCGAGGCCGTACTTCGCCGTCATCTGCCGCAGGCGCTCGGCCCCGATGCGGCAGGCGCCGATCTGAGCGGTCAAATCCCCCTCGCGCTCGCGCGGCGTGCGCACATTATTCAGGATGAGCGCCAACAGATCGCGGTCGAGCTGGCCGCGGCGGACGATCTTCAGCGGCGGAATGCGAATGCCTTCCTGGTAGATTTCGCGGCAGAGGCCCATCGAGCCGGGAAACATGCCACCCACATCAGAGTGGTGGGCGCGGTTGGCCACGTAGAACTCGGCCTTCCTGGCTTTGCCCACAAACACCGGGACCACCAGGGTGATGTCGGGCAGGTGGGTGCCGCCGTCGTAGGGATCATTGAGAATCGCGACGTCGCCGTCATCGAGTTGGAGCGCATTCAGCGCGGCCCGCACCGACATCGGCATGGAGCCAAGGTGGACCGGCATGTCGTCGCCCATGGCAATGACCTGCCCGGCGCCGTCGAAGAGCGCGCTGGAGTAATCGCGCCGCTCCTTGATGTTGGGCGAGAACGAGGTGCGGCGCAGGGCCGCGCCCATTTCCTCGGCGATGGAATGGAAGGCGTTCTTGAAAATTGCGAGTTCGATAGGATCAGTTTTCATGTCACGCCTGTTCCAGCACCAGGTTCAACCAGCCGTCGACGCGCGCCCGCCAACCCGGCGGCACCACCGTGGTGGCGCTGTATTCGGTGATCACCGCCGGACCGCGGAACTGGTCGCCGGCGCGCAGCCGTTCGCGGTCGTAAATGGAGGCGGCGAGCGCCTTGCCGCCGAACCAGACGCGCCGGCGCTTCACCAGCGCCGGGGCGCCGCCGCCGCGCCGGACTTTTTGGCGCTCAAAGGCGAGCGGCGCCGAGGCGGCGACCATGCGCACGCGCGCGGTCACTATTTCGAGCCCGCGCTTTTCGTCGGCGTAGCCGTAGCGCTGCTGGTGCAGGCGGTGGAACTGGTCCGCGAAGCCGGCGTTCGCGGGCACGTTCAGTTCGAAACCCTGGCCGGCATAGCGAACGTCGAGCGAGCGTATAGCGCGCGGCTTCAGGCCCTGCATTTCGCGCCTTCCCAACAGTTCGAGCTCGCGCATCTGCCTGCCCAGGCCGGCGAGCACCCTGGCCGCGCCTGCGGCGGTGGTTGGGATCATCACGGTGCGCGAGTAATCCTTGACGATATCGGAGATGAGGATGCCGATCGCCGACAGCGCGCCGGGCATGCGCGGCACCAGGACACGGGGTATTTCGAGACCGGCGGCCAGAGCGCAGGCGTGCAGCGGGCCGGCGCCGCCGAAGCTGACCAGGGTGAATTCGCGCGGGTCGAAGCCGCGCTCGACCGAGATTTGGCGGAGCGCCTTCTCCATGGTGGCTTCGGCCAGTCTAACGATGCCGTCGGCGAAGACCTCGGCGGAAGCCAGACGCCCCTTGGTTTTGGCAAAAACGGCGCGCGTGCGCTCCAGATCGAGTGTGAGTTGGCCGCCGAGAAATCCCTCAGGATCGAGGCGGCCGAGCACGAGATTGGCGTCGGTCACGGTGGGCAACTGTCCGCGGCCGTAGCAGATGGGCCCGGGCACGGCGCCCGCCGACTGCGGACCGACGCGGAGGGCGCCGCCGCCGTCGAAGCTGGCGAGCGAGCCGCCGCCCGCGCCGACGGTATGAATGTCAAGCATGGGCACGCTCACCGGCATGCCCATCACCTGGCTTTCGTTGGTGGTCTGCAGGTGCCCGCCGGCGCGACCGTCGACCAAGGCGACATCGGTGGAAGTTCCGCCCATGTCAAACGTCAGGATGCGGTCATAACCGGCGAGCTGGGCCACCCGGTGTGCGCCGACGACGCCGCCCGCCGGCCCCGACAGGATGGTGCGGACCGGTTCGCGCGCCGCGGTGTGCGCGGAGACGATTCCGCCGGACGATTGCATGACATGCAGTCCGGCGCCCGGGTACGCCTGCTGCACGCTGGTTTGCAAGCGCAAAAGGTAGTGGCCCATTTTCGGAGCGAGGTAGGCGTTGATCAGGACGGTAGCGCCCCGCTCATACTCGCGGAACTCGGGCAGTATCTGGTGCGAAGCTGAAACGGGCACGCCCAACTCTTCGAGCGCGCGTGCGACCAGGCGCTCGTTTTTGGGATTGGCGAAGCTGAACAGCAGCGAGACGGCGACCGCCTCAGGTTGGCGCGCATGCACGGCGCGGAACAACTCATTGAGGTTCGCGGTGCCTACCGCTTTGGCAATCGTTCCGTCGGGCAGGGTGCGCTCGTTGATGCCGAAGCGCATTTCCTCGGGCGCGAGCGGACGCGGCGCTTCATTCGCCCAACGGTAGAGATGCGGCCGGGCCTGGCGGCCAATGGCGATGGTGTCCTCGAAGCCGGCCGTGGTCACGAACGCGACGCGCGCTCCCGCGCGCTCGAGCAGCGCGTTGGTAGCCACGGTGGTGCCATGCCGGATTTCGGCGCCCGCGCCCAAACCGCCGCCACCTCCGATTTCGGCCAGGGCGGCCAGGATGGCGGCGCCGGCGTCGCCGGGGGTGGAGAAGCGCTTATGGAGTTTCACCCGGCCCTGCTCGACCCAGACGCAGTCGGTGAAGGTGCCGCCAGTGTCAATCGCAATCCTTAGCCCCATGCCGGCGTCCCTTTGCCCGCGAGTTTTTCGCCCCAGCTCGCGTCCGGTTCAGTGATCAGCTCGCCCAGCCGCGCCTCGGTCGAGTTCATGAACAACCCGGCGCTGCGCCGAATGGTTTGGGTCACGTGTTCGGCGGCGTGCTGGCGCGCCGCCTCCGGCTGGCGTTCGCGAATGGCCGCAACGATCAATTTGTGTTCGTTGACCAACTGGGGTCCGTATCCGTCCATGGCGATGATCAAGTAAAAAAAACGCATGAGCCGCGTCTGGATCGCGGTCACCACTTCCACCAGGTGCTGGTTTTGCGAGGCCGCCGCGATGCCGACGTGCAAGTTGAAATTATGCTTCAAAAACGCGAAATAGCTGGACCGCACCCCCACCCGGTAGGCATATTCCGCCAGCCCCTCCATCTCCTTGAGCTGGTCGGGACGGGCCCGCACGGCGGCCAGAGCCGCCGCCGCCGGGTCCACAATCAACTGCACTTCATGCAGGTTGTGGAACTCGGCTAGTGTCAGCGGCGCCACGAAGTAGCCGCGGAAGGGCACGATTTTGATCAACCCTTCGCGCTGCAGGCGCTGACAGGCTTCGCGCGCCGGAGTGCGGCTGGCCTTGTAGCGCCGGCAAATTTCAGCCTCGGAAAACGACGCGCCGGGGCGCAGCGCGCAGGTGACGATGTCCTGCTTCAATCCCCGGTAGAGCCGCTCGGCAGTGGTCATAGAGTGATTTCCCGATATACAACCTGTATACAGTCAGTAAGCCTATGGTGTCCGCCCTGTGCCTGTCAAGGCAAAATTGCTGATTGGATAACCGCTCCACCGTTGTGGCCAGAAATAAATTTGACTCGTTCTCACGAATGTTGTATAACTCCGTCAGCGTCTAGCTGACGGGAGAGAGGGAGAGCGTATGCAACTATCAAAACTCCGCACCATTTCAATGCTTGGGTCACTGGCTTTCGGCATGGCCTTGCTGACGGCCGCCCCATCGCTCGCGGCGCAAGACACGGCCCAGATTCAAGGCGTGGTCACCGATGCCTCGGGCGCGGCTGTGCCCGGCGTGGCGATTACCGCCACCAACGCGCAGACCGGCGCCGTGCGTTCGGTCGAGGCGGGCGCCGATGGACGCTTCCTGCTGCCGGCGCTGCCGCTAGGCACCTACAATCTCAAGTACGTCAAAACCGGCTTCGCCTCGACCGAGATTACCGGCATTGTGCTCGAGATCGGCACCGTCGCCGATCGCCACGACACGCTGAAACTCGCCGCCTCGCAAACGACAGTCGAGGTCTCCGGCGTAGCTCCACCGATTGACACCACGAAGAGCAACGTTGCCGGTGTCATTACATCAACGCAAATCGACCAGCTCCCCATTGCCAACCGGCAATACCTCAATCTCTCCCTGCTGATGCCGGGCTCGACCCAGGACGCGTCGCGCTCGTTCTATAGCAACGTACAGTTGGGCGGGGGCGATCATTACTACTCCAACGGTTTCACCGTGGACGGCGTCAACAACACCTGGGCGGAAATGGGCGAGCCGCGGGAAAACTTTCCCGAGGGCGCGGTCGCCGAGTTTAAGGTGTACAGCTCGCAATTCAAGGCTGATGAGGGCGGCATGGCGTCGGGCGGCGCCATTTCGGTCGTGACCAAGAGCGGCACCAACCAATATCACGGCGACGCTTTTGAATACTGGCGCAACCAGGCGCTGAACCGCGACAACAGCTTCCAGCAGGCGGCCGAGCTGCAGCAGCATACCGGCAAGGCGCCCCTCGACCGGAACCAGTTTGGCGGGTCGCTGGGCGGCCCGGTGATGAAAAACAAGCTCCACCTTTTTGGCGCCTGGGAGTCGACGCTGACGCAAGGCTCCTATACCGTATTCACTAACAACCCGGCGATTTTCGGAACCTTCCAGGGTGTGTATAAGCAGCCCAGCCACGATGATCTGCTGACTGTCCGTGGCGACTATCAAATCAATGGCCGCCAAAGCATGTTCGTGCGGTGGGGCGATGAGTGGAACTTGCTTACCTGCCAGGGCTGCGGCGGCGCGTCGTCAGCCAACGCCGGCTACGACGGCCTGCTGCCGCGGCACTCGCTGGTGGTCGGGCATACCTGGGCGCTGAGCTCCAACATTGTTAATGACTTCCGCTTTCAGTACGCCAAGGCGAGCTATTTGCTTGCCCCCAGCGGCTGTCCCAATGCGTGCGGCCAGGGCATCTGGACCGCCATTGGCCAGTATCCGGCGTCTCGTTTTGTTCCTTACAACACCACGCTAAGTTTTCCCGATTTCTCGTTCGGCAGCGATTACGGTGACGACGGCATCGAGACCCATTGGGAAGCCTCTGACAATTTCAGCATCTTCAAGGGCTCGCACAATATCAAGTGGGGCTTCGATACCAGCTACATTCCATTCGCCGATGACGCGCCGGTGGGGATCAAGGGAGGCTTCAGCTTCAGTTCCGATCCCACGCAGCCGCTGCTCGCCAACGGCGCGCCCGGGAATGCCAGCTTCTCCGCCGCCAACCTGTACTATCCCGCCAGCGGCACGACGCCGGCGTATGGCCCGACTTCGTTCAGCCAAACCATCCCGCCGGTGCTGACGTCGGTGCCAACCGCGCAAACCAGCTACTTCGTGATGGACGACTGGAATGGCATCAGGAACCTCACCCTCAGCGCCGGCCTGCGCTACGACCGCGAGTATGGCTCCTTTGACGAGGGCTTGAACCCGGCGAACTTCGCCAAGCCGGTACCTTTCCTGGGCAATCCGTCGAAGCGCGGGGACAAGAACAATTTCGGCCCTCGCCTGGGCGCCACCTGGAATGTCCGCGGCACTGGCCATGACGTGGTGCGCGCCGGATACGGCATTTACTACAACAACTTGCAGACGCTACAGAACTTCTCTGAAGACCGCAATTTCACCCAGAGCGTGGTCAGCCTTACCTGCTCCAAGCCGGGTCAGGCGAGTTGCCCGTCGTATCCGAGCGCCTTTGCGAACGGACAAACCGCGGCCAGCGTGCTGCCGACCGTCACCGTGCTCGCACCCAATTACCAGAATCCTTATTCACAGCAGTTCAATCTCGGCTATTCGCGCGAGATCACGCCCAACTTTTCCATCCACGCCGACGGCGTCTACGAATTGACGTTGCGCGATTATCGCACGGTGGATCTAAATTATGCCGTGAGCAATCCGCGGCCGCTGCCGCAGTTCGCGCGCATTCTGCAGCACGATCCCATCTCGAAGTCGAAGTACAAAGCGCTGTACGTCCGCGCCGACCGCCGTTTCAGCAATAAATACCAGTTCCTGGTGTCTTACAGCCTCACGTCCTGCTACGACGACAACCCGCAAGGCACGGTGACGAACTACGCCAATTTTGGCCAGGACTGGGGTCCGTGCTCGATCGACCGCCGCCATGCGCTGGTGGCCAGCGGGTCCTACCAGGCGCCGTGGGGCATCACGCTGGGCACGATCTTCAATGTGCGCTCCTCAACGCCGTTCAGCGAAACCTCGACCACGCGCAATCTCGACGGCAGTTCCCAGTATGTGATCGGAACCAGCCGCAACCAGGGGCGGCGCGATCTGGATTTTGCCGCCATCAACGCCTACCGGACCTCGCTGACGTTTAAAGACTCTCAGGGCGTGATTCACAATTTCCCGGCGGTGGACGCCAGCATGCTCGCCAACGGCCGGGTTGACACCGTTGACTTCCGCGCCGCCCGCAGTTTTTCTCTCGGCGAAGGCAAGCGCGTTGACGTCATTGGCCAGGTGTTCAACCTGTTGGGCACCTACAACTACACCGGTATTACCACCAACCTCAGCTCGCTCACCTGGGGGCAGCCAACCGGCGCCGGCCCCTTGCAGCAAGCCGAATTAGCGGTACACTTCGTTTTCTAGTCCATTGGATTGGTTCGCCTGGGAGGGCATATGCGCCGTTTGAGCTGCGCGCTCGGCTTGTTACTGCTTGGCCTCGCCGTTTTAGCGGGGCAGCAGGCGCCACGCAACACCCATATTGTCGCTGGACACGGTTCGGCCAGCGTGGTTGCGGGTGATGCCTTCACCCACGCTTTCGAAACCGGCTGGATGTTGGAGGACACCAATCACGACGGTGTGGCCGACGCCATTCGCGGCAAGGTCGTCGTTCCGGCTGAGCCCACGGCGGCTGAAAACGCGGCCGCCGCCAATATGGCCGCCCGGCTCACCCATGGATCAACCGGGCTCACCCCGCCGCTGGTCGTGACCTCGAATGCCGCGCCCGCCACAGGACCATTCATTTATATAGGCGCCGGCGCGGTGCCCGCCGCCAAGGCGGAGGCGTTGAAATCCTGGACCTTCCGCCTCGCCAAGGGCGAGGGACGCGTCGCAGCCATTGCCGACGACGACAGTTCGAACCACGATCTGGTGATTGTCGGGGACGACGCCGGCATTACCGCCGCCGCCGATGCCTTCTCCGCCCGCGCGCCTTATTTGTGGAAGGTCGGCTCAGGCGACGATCGCTTCGAAGCGATCATTGCCGCCGTCGACGCGGTCGCACCCGACGCCCATGCGCAACTGGTTGGGCTGAGCTATCTCAGCGGAGAAGCCGGTATCAACAAGGCCTATTTGACAACCAGCAATCCGGTCACCGACGCCCAACTCGCGACCGCCATCGCCTCGTCAAAACTGGCCGCCGTGCACGAAATTTTCGTTCTCAACGGATCGGGTACGCACGCGGTGAATCCCAAGCCGTTTCATCCGCCCTCGCAAGCCTCGGCGGGCGCAGCCGGCGGCAATGCCGCCGCCGGCGCCGGCGGCGATGACAACTCGGGCGGCGGCGCCGGAGCCGGCGACACGCCTCCCGCGGATGCTGCCGCCCCCGCCGCGGCGGGCGGACGGGGCGGGGCCGGAGGGCGCGGTGGCGCCCCCGCCGCGGGCGGTACCGTGAGCGGGCTCGACCTCGCCAACCTCTACACTTCGCACGGGCTTTTTTCCGCATCCGGCCGCATACCCGTGCCCGCCAACTCGACGTCTCATCTCTATGTTCCCGCCGCCGCAGCCGGTGTCGCCATGGCCAATCTCGCGGCGCGCATGGGTCTCGAGTCCACTGGCATCACGCTGCCCATCGCATCGCCGGCGGCGAGCGCCAATCCGCGGGCGATTACCACCCAGGCGGTGGTCGCCGGCGATAGCCCGCTGGCTCTCGCCATTGAGAAAAAAATGACCGCGGGGGATACTTCACTCGCCGACGCCCCGGCGCTCGCCGCCGGCGAGGGCGAATTGCGCGTGGTGGACCGCGCCTTTGGCGCGCGCGCGGCGCTGCTCGTCCGCGGCGACAACACTGGCTCGGCCGCCGCTCTCGATCTGGCCGCCGATCATTTGCCTAATATTTGGCAGACGGGCAAGCAATACACCTCGCTCGAGGATGTCCGCTACGACCTGCACCAATTCTTCTCGCTGCATAGCGGCGTGGGCCAGGCGGCGGCGGGAATGTTTTTCCTCGACCGCTGGCTCGACGATATCGGCACCGCGCCGGTCAGCAACGTGCGGGCCGATCTCTTCACCGATCTTGCCGACCCTAAACTCGCCGACTTCGTGCGCCAGCACATTCAAGACCGCCTGCATACGCCGGCCGTCGTCGCGGCCTCGAGCCTGCGCGCCGGCACCCAGTGCTGCGACGACAATCCCGACCTGCATTACACCAATCCCGAATTTCCCTATCATCAGGGAACGCCCGTTTTCACCGAAGACATCCATATTCCGTGGGAAGGCACGACCCTGCTCACCGCCGTGCGCACCGCCGCCGCCAAGCTGCAACCGGGGCAGCCAGTCACGCTGCTGGCGCGGGTTAGCGAGGGCCCCGCGGAGCGCAAGAAATTAGCGGCGGATCTGCGCGACATCCTCACGCAGGCCGGCGTTGCCCAACCGCAGGTCGAAGTGCTCGACGCCTACAAGCAAGGCTATAGCTGGCTCGAGGATGAGATCGTTCCCGCTCTCGCCGGCAAGCCGGTCGCCAGCCTCAGCATTGACTTCGCTAAGGATGTGGACGAGACCGGGGTCCGCAACATGTACTCGCCCGCGCGCTGGGCGCAGGAGCTGTACCCGGTGGACGAGGTTCTGGCCAAGCAGCTTCATATTCCCCTCTCCAAGGTCACGCTGCACGAAATCAACACCGCGCCCCCGGTGCAAACCCCGACGCAGATCGCGCTAGAAGACGATCCGCCCAACAACGCGCCCAAGCCCACCTACGTGGTACACGCCTACGACGCCAGCGGCACGGAGATCCTCAATTGCAATTTCACCGTCACCACGGTGATGCAGCCGTATAGCGGCGTGATTAAGGCGTATGAAACGGTACAGGTCGACACCGGCTGGGTGCATCTCGCGCAAGGCGGGAACGCCGTACTCGATCAGCGCATCCCGACCGACATCGAGCAGTTCTGGGATCACTACCAGAACATCACTTTGCCGCGCGTGTATCGCTTCATCATGGCGCAATCGAAGGGCAACATGCGCCCCGAATTCGCGCCGCCGTTTGACACGCTCAAGATGGACTTCCATCTTTCCGAGCCCGATTACAACATTGGCGTCGACAAGGAGCGAATCTCATCCATCGAGGCGCTGCAGGAAGACGTCTTCTATTCGACGGAGACATTTATTGACGCGCTGGGGGACCTCGAAGGCGGCCGCCCGGAGAGCTACGTCGGCCGTGTCATTCCGGTGATGCATCCCTCCGAGGACGGGAAGGATGGGGAAGTTCATGTCGAGTTCTATGCCAAGCCCGCCGCCACCCCGGTGGTGCGCCTGGCCTGGACCGACGCCAAGGGCGAGACGCACGAGCGGGAACGCAACCTGCCGGTGCTCACCGGCAGCTTCCAACCCCGCCTGATTGGCGCACGCGTCAAGGCAGGCGCGACCGGGATCGAGAACCTCACCTGGCTCTTGCCCGCCGACTTCCAGAAGTACGACATGGCGGCCTGGGAGAAACTTGAGGGACGCGAGCAGCTCGAGCGCTCGATGTTCACCGTGGATCAGGCGCAGGGCCAGCTCCACTGGCTCGACACGATGCACGCGGCGGGTCTTTATCCCGACGAGATCGCCTACCCCGATGTGCATCACATGGCCATCGAGCTGCAGCTTCCGCGGCCACTTGGGGTCGCCTTCACCCAGCCCGAAAAGCGGGTCGCGCTTACCTGGAACATCGCGCCGCCGAAGCATCCGCATCCAATGATCAGCGATGTGAAGGCGATTGACACGACGCCGATCGTGCAGTGGCAGGAACCGATCTCGCCCGACGAGAGCGCCTCGGTGCTGGCGCGGCTCGCCACCTACCCGGGCGTCAACGTTTACTCCATGGGCCGCAGCTATCTCGGCCAAGTCATCTGGGTGGCCGACATCGGGCTACCGTCGCCGTCGACTCTGGTGTCGCAGGCCAAGGAGACAACGCTCAAGGCGTCCATCGTTTACTCCGCGCGCCAGCACGCCAACGAAGTCTCGAGCACGAGTCACGTCCTCAAACTTGCCGAGTTGCTGGTCACGAATCCCGATTACCGCGCACTGCTGAAGCAGGTCAACGTCGTCTTTCACCCGATTGACAATCCCGATGGCGCCAACCTTTCGGTCATGGAGGCCAAGATCGAGCCCGACAACCTTCTCCACCTCGGCTACCACGGCGCGCTGGCGGCCGACGTGTCGAGCGGCCAGGCTGAAATCGATCCCATCTATCCGGAGTCGCGCACGCGGCGCCAGCTTCTCGAACAGTGGATGCCGGACGCCTTCCTCAATCCCCATGGCTATCCGTCGCATGAGTGGGTACAGCCCTTCAGCGAATACTCCGCCTGGGTGCAGAGCCGAACCGGCGCCAACAATGGGCGCACCTGGTGGATCCCGCGCGGCTGGTTCACGAGCCTTAGCTATGCGCGCGACACCACGACCAACACCTATTCCGAGGCTGTGACCTACGCCTTGCGGGACCGCATCGTGGCCGCCGAACGCAAGGTTCCGGGACTGCTGCCGCTCGAGACCCGCATGAACGACCGGTACGAGCGCTGGGGACAAGCCTTCCAACCTGACAACATGCAGCAGCCGGTTGTTGACGGTATTCGCATTTACATGTCGCTCAAAGGAAACACAGGCACGGGGGGCGGGCAGGCCGGCCCAGGCGCTTCATCAGCCGTCACCTGGGATCAGGGGTACACCGAAGCGCCGGACGAGACCGCGCATGGCGATTACATGAAGCTGGTGGCCTCGGCCGGACTCGCCTACGACGAAGTGCACCTCGACTATCTTGCGCAGGGAAAACTGCGCATCACTCGCAGTGAAAAGGAAGGGCCGCAGGGCGTGAGTTGGACGATTGAACGCGCGCGTCCCATCCTCCCCAGCTCGGAGCCGCCGGTGGCACTGCCTCCCGATGGCAAGTAGCAGCACAGCGCCTGTAGCGCCGTTCCGCTGGCGGCTCACTAGCAGCGCCCAACGCTCGACCTTGGTGGCCGCCGGTCTGGGCTGGATGCTTGACGCTTTCGACGTCATGCTCTACAGCCTGGTGCTTACGCACCTCATGGCCGAATTCGGCATGAGCAAGGGCACCGCCGGCTTTCTTAACACGCTGACGCTGATGGCTTCGGCGGTCGGCAGCCTCATCTTTGGCCTGCTGGCGGATCGTTTCGGGCGCAGACGGATGCTCAGCCTGAGCATCCTAACGTACTCGCTATTCACCTTCGCCTGCGGTTTCTCGACCAGCATCACAATGCTGGCGACGCTCCGTTTTTTCCTCGGGCTGGGCATGGGCGGGGAATGGAACGCCGGCGCTACGCTGGTCGCCGAGACCTGGCCCTCGGCCTGGCGCGGACGCGCCCTGGGCATCGTGCAAAGCAGCTGGGCGATTGGCTACGCGCTCGCCGCGCTGGTCGCAGGCCTGGTGCTGGCGCACGCGAGTTGGCGCTGGGTGTTTTTCGTGGGCGTGCTGCCGGCTCTGGCCACGCTGTGGATTCAGCATGGCGTGCCGGAACCGGAGCTTTGGCGGCGGCAGCCCAAGGTTGCGCCCAAGCCGGCGTTGTGGCGCGCCGCCACGCCGCGGCTCCTGTCGCTGCTGGCGATGAATACCTTTGGCATGTTCGCCTGGTGGGGCATGTTCACCTGGCTGCCAGCCTATCTTGTACTGCCCATCGCGCAAGGCGGACGCGGCTTCGCGCTGGTAGGCAGCACCGGGTTTTTGATCATTCTCAATCTCGCCGGCATGTTTCCCGGCTACTTGCTGTTCGGCGTTTTCGCCGATCTTTACGGACGCAAGCCGACCATCATCTTCTATTTGGTGGCCGCGGCGATTCTGGTTCCCTGGTTCGCCAGCGCGCGGCAACCGCTGATGATTCTGCTCGCCGCCTCGCTCGTGGCCTTTTTCGGCACCGGGTTTTTCACCGGTTCCGGCATTCTCGGCAGCGAGCTATTCCCGACTGCTATCCGCGCCACCGCACTCGGCGTTTCCTACAACGTCGCCCGCGGCCTCAGCGCGTTCGCGCCGCTCATCATCGGGCGCTTCGGCGAGACCCACGGCCTCTCCGGCGCGTTCTATCTTTGCGGCATTGCCTTTGCGCTGGCCGCCGCCAGTGCCTGGTTCGTACCTGAAACGCACGGCCTTGAATTGAGTTGATTATGAAAACACTCGCAACCCTGGGATTACTTACCCTCGCCGCCGCCAGCGCCGGTTGCTCGTCGGCCGCGCCCGCCACGCCCGCCGCTCCCGTCGCCATCGCGCCACTGCCGACAGCCACCGTCCACAGCGTGGAGGCGTTTCTGCAAACGCTTCCGGCGGCGCAGACGCCTCCGATGAGTGCTATAGAGGCGATGACACTGGCGGCCTTTCCGCTCTCCTGCGTTGACCATCCCCAGGGACAACCTAGCGGCGGGCCGGGCGGTGGCGGCGGCGCCGGCGCGTCTTCGCCGCGATCCGCGCGGGGTGGCGCCGCTCCCGCCGGTGCGCCGGATACGGCGGCCGTCTCCTCGCCGGGCGCGGCGCGCGGGGCAAATTCGGGCGGTGCCGCGGCCGCGCCCGCCGCGCCGCGCCCGGGAGGCTATCTCTGGCTGCCCGCCGGGCCAACCCATCTTCTCGAGAACTACGACAAGCAGCGCGCCTTTTACGGATGTTACGACTGGCACTCCGCCGTCAACTCGACCTGGACGCTGGTGACCGTGCTGCATCGCTATCCCGATCTGCCGATCGCCAAGCTGATACGCGAAAAACTCAATGATCACCTCGGCAAGCGCAACATCGAGGGTGAGTTGGCGTTCTTTCAAGGCTCCAAATCCTTCGAGCGCCCCTATGGACAAGCCTGGCTTTTGAAACTCTACGCCGACCTGGTCGCCTGGAAGGACCCTGACGCGCAGAAGTGGGCCGCGAATCTTGCGCCGCTGGCACAGTTCTTTTCCGGCAACCTGACCAAGTACCTCAAGACCATGCCGGATCCGATCCGTCAGGGGGTGCACCCCAACACGGCTTTCGACATGGATTTGATGCTGCCCTACACCGACACACTTCACGACGAAGCGCTGCACGCCGCCATTGTTGAAACCGCCCACCGCTTTTATGCCAAGGATGTCGACTGCCCAACCGCGTACGAACCCGAAGGCGCATCATTCCTGTCACCGTGCCTGGTGGAGGCGTCGTTGATGGCTCACGTGCTCGATCGCGGAAACTTTACCAACTGGTTTAACCAGTTCATGCCGGCAGTGTACGCGCCCGCGTTCCGCCCGCTGATCTCGCCCTTTGACGCCAGCCAGATGACACCCGACGAAATGGCGGCCCAATCGCATCTGATCGGCCTGGCTTTCTCTCGGGCCAAGGCCATGCTCACTGTGGCCGACGCGCTTGCGCCGAATGACCCGCGGGTGCCGGTCTATCGTAGGCTCGCCGCCATCCACGCCAAGAAGGGTTACAGCACGATGGACGATGCGGGCTATCTGGAGACCCACTGGATCGCCACGTATGCCTTGATGTACGAAGTCGCGGCCAGCTCGAACCCGACGCCAGCCTCGGCCATCGCTTCGCTGCAGTAGCCCGTTTTAGGTCGAGTTGTTCGCAAACACCGCGCGGAATCAGCCGTTCCGCGCGGTGTATTGCATATTGGTGCGCGCGCCCTCATAATTAAGGTTTGCGCTCAGCGCGCACGGAATGGAGTACGAATGGCATTATCGGCCAACCAAATGCGTCCGGGCATGGTGATCATGCACGACAACGAACTGTTTTCGGTGTTCAGCATCACCCACCGCACCCCTGGAAACCTGCGCGCCTTCGTGCAGGCGAAGATCAGAAATCTGCGCACCGGCGGCATGATTGAGTACCGGTTCCGCTCCGATGACCGCATCGAACGCGCCATGCTCGACGAGAACGAGATGGAGTTTCTCTACAGCGATGGCGATTCGTACTACTTCATGAACACCGAGAATTACGAGCAGACCCATCTCAACCGCGACACCCTGGGCGACGCGGTGCAGTACCTCATCCCGAATCTCAAGATCAAAGTCGAGTTCTATCAAGGCAAGCCGGTCTCGGTCGAGCTGCCGCAGACGGTGGATCTCGAAATCGTTGAGACTGAGCCCGGTATCAAAGGAGCCAGTGTCTCCAACGTCACCAAGGCCGCGACGATGGAAACAGGTCTCGTAGTGCAAGTGCCGCCCTTTATCGAGAAGGGTGAAAAAATCCGCGTCGAAACCACGGAAGGCACCTACCTCGAACGCGTCAAGTAATCTCTAAGCCCAAAAAGGAACCCCCGCATGGCCACAGCCACCGCCGCCAACATTGTCTCCGCCGCTTTTCCCGAATTGAGCACGACCCGCCCCATCGCCAACGTGGCGACGGCGCCGCTGATTGAAATCATCCTGGGTCGAGGCGAAGCGCATCTTTCCGCACGCGGAGCAGTTGCGGCGCGCACCGGCAAGTTTACCGGGCGCACCCCCCCCAACCGTTTCATCGTCAAGGACGCACTCACCGCCGACCGCGTCGCCTGGGGCAAATCCAACCAGGCCATCAGCGCCGAGTCGTTCGAAAAAGTGCGCCGCCGCATGGCGGCCTACCTGAACGGGCGCGAAGTGTTTGTACAGGATTGTTTCGCCGGCGGCGATCCCGCATACCGGCTCAAGGTGCGGGTCGTGACGGAGTTAGCCTGGCACTCGCTGTTTGTGCACCAGCTTTTTATCCGGCCCTCGGCCGAAGACCTGCAGGGCTTCACCCCCGACTTCACCATCGTCAGCATGCCCGGCTGCGAGGCGGTTCCGGCCGAGGATGGCACCGCCAGCGGCACCTACATCCTGGTCAACTTCGAACGCCGGTTGATCCTCATCGGCGGCACGTACTACGCCGGGGAAATGAAGAAGTCGATTTTCTCGGTGCTCAACTTCCTGTTGCCGGAGCGCGGCGTGATGCCCATGCACTGCTCCGCCAATGTGGGGCCGGACGGCGATAGCGCTTTGTTTTTTGGCCTCTCCGGCACCGGCAAGACGACTCTCTCCGCCGATGCCAACCGCCGCTTGATCGGCGACGATGAACATGGCTGGGGCGCCAACGGCGTTTTCAATTTCGAGGGCGGATGTTACGCCAAGTGCATTCATCTGTCGGAAACCGGCGAACCGGAAATCTGGAACGCTGTCCGTTTTGGCACGGTGCTTGAAAACGTCAAGCTCGACCCGGCCACGGGTGTTCCCGATTTCGAATTTGAAGGCTGGACGGAGAACACCCGCGCCGCCTATCCGATCGAGTACATTGACAACGCGGTTCTCTCTGCCCGCGGGCCGCATCCCAAGAACGTGGTGCTGCTCACCGCCGACGCGTTCGGCGTGATGCCTCCCATCGCCCGGCTGAGCGTGCCGCAGACGATGTACCACTTCCTCTCGGGGTATACCGCGAAGCTGGCCGGCACCGAGGCCGGCGTGACCGAACCGAAGGCCACGTTCAGCACCTGCTTCGGTGAACCGTTCATGCCGCTCTCGCCCATGGTCTACGCCAAGATGCTGGGTGAGCGCGTCACCCAGCACGGCGCTCGCTGCTGGCTGATCAACACCGGCTGGACCGGCGGCGCTTACGGTGTCGGCACCCGCATGAAGCTCAGCCACACCCGCACCATGGTGCGCGCGGCGCTCAGCGGCGCGCTCGATAAGGCCAAGTACAACACCGACCCGATCTTCGGCCTTGAGGTTCCGGCCGAAGTGCCGGGCGTACCGACTGAGGTGCTCAATCCCCGGAATACCTGGAAGGATGCGGCGGCGTACGAAAAAGCCGCGCGCCATCTCGCCGGACTGTTCCGCAGCAACTTCGAGCGCTTCTCGGACGCCTCGGCCGAAATCGCCGCCGCGGGCCCGCGGTAGTATATGGTGCGCAGCAGGGCGCGGAGCCGCTGGAACGCGTTGCTGCTTCTGCCCTTCGCCGGCCTGCTCTGGATGCCGCTTTACGCGCGGGAGAAGCCGGATCTGTTCGGGTTCCCGTTTTTCTATTGGTACCAATTCGCCTGGGTCATCGTTAGCGCCGCGATCACCGGCGTCGTCTACAGGCTAACCTCGCGCAGCGAGTAAGCGCTATAGTAAGCGCCAGCCCATGCTTGCCGTCTTTCTAAGCTGCATTGCGCTGGTTGCCGCGGTTGGATTTATTTCCCGCCGCTGGTGGCGGTCCGATGTCGGCGCGCTCGAGGCGTGGGGACTCGCCGGACGCCAGTTCGGCGCGGTCATTACCTGGTTCCTCATCGGCGGTGATTTTTATACCGCTTATACGCTCATCGCGGTTCCCGCGCTGGTCTTTGGCGTGGGAGCCAGCGGCTTCTTCGCGCTCGTCTATACCATTCTCGTTTATCCGTTCGTCTTCCTGGTCATGCCCCGGCTCTGGACAGTGGCTCAGAGCCACGGCTACATCACGCTGGCGGACTTCGTGAGCGGATGTTACGACAACCGCTGGCTGGCGCTGGCTATCGCGCTATCCGGCATCGCCGCCACGGTGCCCTACATTGCGCTGCAGCTCGCCGGCATGCAGGTGGCGATGGAGGCGCTCGGGCCGATCTTCGGGACGCACGCCAGCGGCTGGCCGCTGGTCGCCGCCTTCGCTCTGCTCGCCGCCTATGATTTTTCCAGCGGGCTTCGCGCGCCGGCCAGCATTGCCGTGGTCAAGGATGTAATGATTTACACCCTGGTCATCGCAGCCGCGGTTTGGATTCCGATGCGTCTGGGCGGCTACGGTCATATCTTTGCCGCCGCGGCGCATTCCCTCGCGGCGCGCCCGGTACCGGGGTACCTAATTCTTCCGCCGACGCAGTATTTGTCGTTTGCGACGCTGGCGCTGGGCTCGGCGCTGGCGGCCTTCCTTTATCCCCACATGGCGACCAGCGTGCTGAGCGCCCGCAGCGCACGAACCATTCAGCGCAACGCGATCGTGCTGCCGGCGTATACGCTCTTGCTCGGCCTTGTCGCGCTACTCGGTTACATGGCGATCGCCGCCGGGCTGCACCCGGCCAATGCCAATGACGTGGTGCCGCTGCTCATTGTCAGGATGTTCGGGCCGCATTTCGCCGGTTTCTGCCTGGCCGCCATTGTGATCGGTGGACTCGTGCCCGCCGCCATCATGGCCATTGCCGCCGCCAGCCTGTTCGCGCGGAACGTATATCACGCCTCGCCCAGGCAAGAGGCACGCGTCGCGAAGTGGGCGTCAATGTTGATCAAGCTTGGGGCTCTGGCATTCGTGCTCAGCGGCAGAATCACCTACATCATCAACTTTCAACTTCTGGGCGGCATATGGGTGCTGCAGACCCTCCCGGCGATCGTGTTTGGCCTCTACCGTCGTTGGCTCGACGCGCCCGCCCTGCTCGCTGGATGGACCATCGGCACTGGGATGGGCACATTCATGGCCATTACACGCGGGTCGGTGTATCCCCTCCACATTGGCGGCCTCAACCTGACCGCATACGCCGCCATGGATGCGCTGGTCGTCAATCTGGCAGTCGCCGCCGTTTGTCAGATGTTCCTTCGCCCATTAGCGCGGATCCAAGGCGGTGGTGAGCAGCCGCGCCAGACGCCGTCCAGCCAAGTCAAGCTGGTTGTCGATGACAGCCACTGAAGGGGCGCCGGCGGCTAAACGATGACTTGCCCAAGCCCACTGCACCGGATCGCTTGATCCCAGTTGCCGGCGGCGGTCGAAGCCGGCCTCGATCTGGCGCGCAACGGCCATAGCATCGAGTTCAGAGTAAGCGCGGCGCAGCACGCCAGTATCCCACGCCTCGTGCAGACTGCGCCCGCCCCCGCCCGCCTCGGCATGGAGCGGTTGGTGGATGTCGCCGACAAAATGAATCAAGTAACGCAGCGCCTTGGCGCGGGCCAGCGGTGTGCGCGCGTTGAGCATTTCGCCGGTATAGCGCGCAATCGCCGCAGTAATACAGCGATCAGCACAGGCTGCGTCATACTCCTCCGCGGCATTGGCATCAGAGGGACGCGCGCCGGACGGCAGGTCCACGTAGTGATAGGGCGCGGTCGCGCCGTTGCGAACCTGATCGGCCCAGTTGGCGACTGCTGCCATGGGTGGCAGCCCGCCCGCGGGGCAGGCGGCGGTGGAGGGGTCGCGGGCATCGCCGGCGAGAATGTCATCCACCTCAGCCCGCACCGCGGGGCTCAGATGCGCCAAAGCGATCAGCGCCACGACCTGATGCCCCCGGCATCCCCAAGCCCAGGCGCGGGGGGCCGCCAACAGCACGACCAGCAGCAGCATTGTTTGGCCAAAGTGTATGTATTTATTATTATTAATAAACATATATATTAGATGTGCTACTGGTGCGCAGGGATGCCTTCCAGTTGCGCGGCAGCGGAAATAATTATTGTTGTTGGCTAAACCGGCAGGGCGATGCGGACGCGGGTGCCCTGGCCGGGGACACTGCTGATCTCGAGCTTGCCCGCTTCGCCGTAGAAGACGCGCAGGCGCTCGCGGATGTTCGACAGACCGATGCCGTGGCCTGAGGCGCCGGCTTCGCCGGGGGTAATGCCGACGCCATCGTCCTCAACTTCGAGCCAGAGCATGGGGCCGGTACCGTTGACTGCGGGTTCGACCCAGGCGCGCAGGGAAATTCTGCCGCCTTCGACCTTGGGGCCGAGGCCGTGGCGAATCGAGTTTTCGATCACCGGCTGCAGGGCCATGCTGGGCACGGCAATCTCCATCGCCGCCGGGGCGATGTCGCGCTCCACCCGCAGCTTTTCCGGGCCGAAGCGGACCACCTCGATGTCGAGGTAATCGTCAATGAACGCCAATTCCTCACGCAGCGGCACGTGGCTGTCGTGCTTGCGCAACATGCGGCGGAGGATATTGCTGAGCTTGACGATCAGCACCCGCGCGGTGTCGGGATCAAAGCGCACCAGGGAGGCCACCGAGTTGAGCGTATTGAACAAAAAATGAGGATTGATCTGGCTGGTCAACTCATCGAGCCGCGCCTGCACCAACAGACGCTGCTGCTGCTCCAGCAGCATCTCGATGCGGGTGTTGTTCCAGATTTTGATGGGGATGGCCAAGGCCAGCACATTCGTCGCCACAATCGCCACGACGATCCAAAACGTATGCGGCTCAGGCGCGTAGATGCGAGCCGGCGCCAAGCGCTTGACTTCGATTTGCAGCAGTGTCACCGCGGTCACGGTGGCAAAGACGAGTGCCTGCCAATCGCGGAAGGGTCGATCGAGGCGGTTGCGCAGCCAGCGCCAGAGCTCCAGATCAATGAAAGGCGAAAACGCCCACACCTCTTCGAGACTGGGGGCCGAACGCCGCAGAACCCCGCCGACCCAGGCCGCCACCAAGAGTACGGGCAGCGCCGCCCACTGCTGCGCGCCGAAGGCAGCGGCCAATCCCAGGGCACCGGCGGTGGCGAAACCAGCCGTGTAGCCGCCCATCAGCCCCATCAAGAGGGTGCCTTGCAAGCTCAAGTCCGCGGCACGAAAGTTCGGCACCAGAATGCGAATGAAAACGCCCGCCACCAGCGGGAACACCAGGAAGAGCGCCAGCATCAGCTTTTGCCGCAAGTCGCGCGTTTCGAGATAAAGGTAGCGGCGAAACGCCATCGAACGCACGACGACCGCGGCAATCGCGGCCATTACGCCGAGGTTCAGCAGCAGCGTTATCAGCAGCAGGCGTTCGGGAGACATGGGGCACCCACAGTCTATAATGATTACTTCCGTGAACCCCAACGCCTCTCTCATCGCGGAAGCCGATTTCCCCACCCGTTGGGGACATTTCCGCATACTCGGCTTCGAACTCGCCGGCGAAACCGCGGTTGTGCTGCGCATGGGGACGGCCGACGATCTTACCGCCGCGCCTCTGCTTCGCATTCATTCGCAGTGCCTGACCGGCGACGTTTTCGGATCTTTGCGCTGCGATTGCCGCCAGCAGCTCGAGCTGGCGCTGGCCGCCATCGCCGAAGCGGGGGCGGGCCTGCTGATATACGAGGACAAGGAGGGACGCGGCATCGGGCTCATGGCCAAGCTCCAGGCTTACGCCCTACAGGATCATGGCGCCGATACGGTGGAAGCCAACCAGCGCCTTGGTTTCAGCGCCGACAGTCGCAACTACGCGCTGCCTGCCGCGATCCTGGTGGCACTCGGAATCCGGCAGGTGCGGCTGCTCTCGAATAATCCTGAAAAGATTCAGGCGCTGGAACGCGCCGGTATCACCGTGGTTGAGCGCATTGCCTGTGAACCCGCCGAGCTCTCCGCCGCCGCGCGACGGTACCTCGAAGTGAAGCGCGACAAGATGGGGCACGTCCTATCTTCCGAACACTAGGCATTGCCGACGGGGCGGCCGCCAGGCACAATCAACGCGGATCCGCGGTCATGCGCGCCCGACCGCCGGTGACGCGGTCGAAATACCGGATCCACTCTTCGCGGATGCCGTTGACGTTGGCCAGCAACCCCGGGGTCGGCTTTTTACCGTGTTCCACGACGACGACCATTCCGGTGTTGAACTGACGCTGTGAATGGTTCACATCCGGAACCCGCGGTCCCTCAGCGGCGATGACATCCTGAATCGTGACCTTGGTCCGGTCGGCCTTGAAGATCGGGTGCCCATCGGCATCGCGCCCGGCCGCCACCAAATTGTTTAGTAGAAAAAAGTCAGGCACCTCGCTTGGCGCCAGCAAGCCCATAAGGTAAAGGTCGAGGTAGGAATACCCGGTGGGCGGCACGTAGTAGTCATCATCCAGTTGCGTGAAGGTGCCGTCGAAATTGTCCTGCCACACGCCGCCGCCCATCGCCGAGGCCTCAACCGGGCGCTGGTAGGGGAATGGAACCTGCGCCTGCAAACCGCGCGCCCAATGGGTCGGGCCGAGGTCCACCATCTTGCCGTCAACCTGCGCCCGCGCGAACGCCGACCAGCGATGCTCCATTTCATGACCGATCTGCGAGATGGCATATTCATACGGCGGCATCCGGCCATTCCCGGCGATCTCGCCCAGTTGCTTTTGATACGCCATGATGTTGTGGAGATTCGCATCCATCACATCCGGCGGAGGCTGCGGTTGCATTTGGTTCGCGTCGGCATCAATCGGCTGCACGAAGCCCCACTGGAATCGCCCCTGGGTGCAGTAGTCGGCCAGATTTCCGGCGCGCGCGCCGCGGCCGCCGATGCCGGAGACGGGGACGCCGCCCGGGCCCGGCCCGCGCGGGCCCTCACTGGGGGTGCCGGCCTCGGGGTTATCCACGCGGAAATCCGAATAGTAAGCCAAATCATCGTAGTGATCGCCCAGCGCCCCAATCACGGTACAGGCGAGATCGCGCGGATCGGTGGGCTTCAGATAATGAAAACCCTCGAAGACGGAGGGATAGGGCCCGCTCCTGGTTCTTATCGCCGCGAAATGCACCTCGCCCCGAGTTGAATCGGCGGCCGCCGAACCGGGATAAACCCCCACAATGCCGTCGCGCGCGGAAATATGGTTGTATGACATTTCGATCGTGCCATCGGCGTGCAGCACCGCCTGAAAGCGATTGACGGTGGGATGCCACGTCCAATCCTGAATTCCGGCGTAGGGTTCACTCAAGTCCCAGGTAATCAGCACGCGGTCGGCCATCTCTTTCACGTAGCGCTTTCCCGTCCAGCGAACCCGCAGCAGTACGCAGATGGCCGGTTGGCCCTTTGCCAAATTCTTGTCGGCCACCTGCATTTCGTCGTAGCGCTGCAGCACCACGCCGCCCCGTCCCCTGCCGCGGGCCCCACCACGACCGGCCGCCGGCGCGCCAAACGCAATCGACCCATTAGCCCCGACCGAGAGGTCGTTCCAATCGCGGCCGGCAAAAGGAAACGCAAAGTTGCGGAGCGTGACCTGGGACGCGCTCGCCTCGTCGCCAAAGGCGTCGTCCCATTGCAACGGCAAATTCTCGACGCTATAGCCGGCGGCCGACGGAGTAAAGCGCAAGGTTCGCCGATCAAGGTCGAACAGATTCTCACTGCCGAGCGCCGCCTGATTGAGCGTCACCACAATCAATTTGCCGCGCACCGCCACGCTACCGAGGGAATGGCCCGCGCGCTCGCGCTGAGCCGGCGCAAGGCATGCCAGCGTCGCAATGACCAGCAGCAACAACGGCGAAAACGGATATTGTCCGCCGCGCGGTAACAGATTTTTCAATGTCATGTGTTTGAATCGCCGCCCTCGCGGCCAGTGTACACCAGGCGCGAAGCGCGCAAAAATGTCACGGCAGCCCACAAGCCCCGTTACTTCTTCCGGGGAATCCGGGTCTTTCCGTCGTTGAGGCGGAACGCCTCGATTTTGCGAGCCAGGGAATTGCGATGCATGCCCAAGGCCTGGGCGGCGAGCGAACGGTTGCCCGCTTTTCGCTCCAGCACGCGCTTGATGAAACGGCGTTGGAACTCCTCGCACGCTTCATCGAAGTGAATGCCGCGGTCCACCATGTCGGCTACGAGTGACTCCAATGCTTCCTTCATGGCATTTCCTTTTGCGCGAGCGTGCGGAGACGGCCCGCGACATCGGCCGGCATCAGCGACTCCATGCCGCGGCTGAGGCGCAGCACCGGAGGCGCAAGAGTCGAACCGGCGATGGCGCCGGGCGCGATCGGGTAAGCCGCCAGCATGACCACCACCACGGCCGCCAACGCCACTCCGCGCACCAGTCCCAGGCCCGCGCCCAGGATGCGGTCCGCCCATCCCAAGCCAATGGCGTGGACGGCACCGCGGCCCATGCGCCCCACAATTGCCGCCAAGAGCAACACCAAGACCAGAATCAATCCGAAGCCGGCGAAATTCCGAGCCTCCAGCGACATATCGACCGGCACGCGCGCGATCCAGTCCGCCGCCGCCGGGTACATCCATCCCGCAATGCCAATGCCGGCCAGGGTTGCCGCAAACATCCAGACTTCGTAGACGAACCCTTTGCTCGCGGCCGCGACTGTTGAGATACCCACCATGGCGATCAGGATGTAATCGAATGCATTCACACGGTGGCCAGGTCCCGGCCCGCCAGCTCGTGGTACGCGGCGCGGTACTTCTCGCTGGTGCGGCGCACGACATCATCGGGAAGCGCCGGCGCGGGCGGCTGCTTGTTCCAGGCGATCTTCTCCAGGTAATCGCGCACAAACTGCTTGTCGTAGGATTCTTGCGCCCGGCCCGGCTGATAGCGGTCGCGCGGCCAGAAGCGGGAGGAGTCGGGCGTCAATACTTCGTCGGCCAGCACGGGCGCATCAGGCATCGAACTCTTCAGGTCCCGGCCGAACTCGAACTTGGTGTCGGCCAGAATGATGCCGCGGGTCTCGGCGTAGGCCGCCGCGCGCTTGTAAATGTCGAGACTCAGGTCGCGCAAGCGGTGGGCCGCGTTGCGGCCGATCATACCCTCGACCGTTTCGAGAGAGATGTTTTCGTCGTGGCCGACCAGCGCCTTGCTGGAGGGCGTAAAGATCGGCTCCGGCAGGCGGTCGCTCTCGCGCAATCCCTTGGGCAGCGCGATACCGCAGACGGTGCCCAGCTTCTGGTACTCCTTCCATCCCGAGCCCGACAGATAGCCACGCACCACACACTCGACCGGAAACATTTCGAGCTTCTTCACGAGCATCGTCCGCCCCTGCAATTGCGCCGACTCGCCGCGAACCGCGTCCGGGAAGTCTTCCATCCGCGCCGAAATGAGGTGGTTGGGGCAGACGCCCTTGAGAAAGTCGAACCAGAACAGCGAGATCTGGGTCAGCACCGCGCCCTTGTCGGGAATCGGCGTCGGTAGCACGACATCAAAGGCGGAAAGCCGGTCGCTGGCCACCAGGAGCAATTTGTCGCCGGCGTCAAAAAGGTCGCGCACTTTGCCGCGCGAGATCAAGGGAAGGGAAGGCAGGCTGGTTTGCAGGACGGTGGCGGAGCTCATAAGGAAGAAACAATCTTCCCCGCCTTCCGCGCCGGTGTCAACCACCCGCTGAACTTGACAACGAGCGGTTTTTGTAGTGCTAGCTTGCTACCCGCCGTGCCTCTTCGACCATGACCGACACCAACCGCGATACGCCCGGTTGAGGCATGGTTACGCCGTAGAGTGTGGGCGCCGCCTCCATGGTGCGCTTGTTATGGGTGATCAGGATGAACTGCGTGGTAGCGCCCATTTGCTTCACCATGTCACTGAAGCGCACCACGTTGGCCTCATCCATTGGCGCATCCACTTCGTCGAGCAGGCAGAAGGGGCTGGGCTGATAACGGAACACGGCGAGCAGCAGCGCCATGGCGGTCATTGCCTTCTCGCCGCCGGAGAGCAGCAGCGCGTTCTGCAACTTCTTGCCCGGTGGCTGGGCGACGATATCGACGCCGGCATCGGCGTCCGGCGCCGCGCCTTCCATCTCGCTCAGGCGCAGGAAGCCCTGGCCGCCGCCGAATAGAATCCGGAAAGATTCCTGGAAGTAAGCGTTGATCCGCTCGAACGCCTCCTGGAATTTCTGCCGGGAGATGGTATCCATCTCCTGGATCGCCTTTTGCGTGTCGGCGATGGCGGAGAGCAAATCCTGCCGCTGCGTTTCCATGAACGCATGCCGCTGCTGCGCCTCTTCGTACTCTTCGAGCGCCATCATATTGACGGGGCCCAGGTTCTCGATCTTTTGCCGCAACTCGCGCACTACCGCTTCCAGCGCGGCCAAATCCAGGCTGACATCCGAGGCCTCAGCGACCGGTTCGGCGAGGAGCGCGTCGAGCTCGCAGCCGAGATCATTGCGGCAGGTTTCGCGCAAGTGTTCGAGGTCGGCCTCGAGGCGGGCCAAGGTGATTTCGAGTTCGTTGAGCGCCTGGCGTTTGGCATCGAGGGCATCGCGCTCGGCGCTCAGTTCCCGCTCGGCCGCGGCGGCTTCGGCGCGGGCCGAGGCCAGGGCCGTCTCCTGCGCGGTTTGGCGCTCCTGCGCCGTGGCCAACGCCTGCGCCAGGCCAGCGACGGATTGCTCGAGCACGGAGCTTGCGGCCAGCAACTCGGCCTGACGCGCGGCCAAGGTCTGCTCCTCGGCGCGGCCCTGTTGCAGCCGGCGGTTCAAGTCGGCGAGCGATTGCCGCAGCCGGTGACAGGCCGCGACGGCGGCGCGGGCGCGTTCCTCGACCCGCGCCGACTCGGCCTGAGCCTCACTCATCGCGATCGCGGCGGCTTCGCGCGCGCCGCGCCCGGATTCAACCGTTTGATTCAGCGCCGTTTCCCGCTCTTGCATGGCGCGGGTTTCTTCCACGATGCGGTCGAGCTCGCCGCGCGCATCGGCGACCTTTTCGGTCGCCTGGCGCTGGTCGGCCATGGCGCGCTCGGTCTCGAGCGTGACCTGGCGGCGCAGGGACTCGGCGCGCTCCAGCTCATGATCCAACTGACGCACCGATTGCGAGCTCGCGACCAGGCGCTTGTCGAGCTCATGGCGGCGGCTGCGCACCGACTCCATCTCGGCGCCGGTTTCAGCCAATTGCCGCGCCAGTAATTCGAGGCGAAGGCCGCGCTGCTCGATCTCGGTCTGCTGGCCGGCTTCGCGCCGCGCCAGTTCGCGCAGCTCGCGTTTAAGGCTGAGCGGGCCGCTGCTGGTGCCGGTGCCGCCGCTCACGGTGAAGTTGTGGAAGCACTCGCCATTGGGGGTGAGGAAGTACGCCCGGGGATGGCTGGCGGCCAGGCGCTGCGCCTGCGCGGTATCGCCGGCCAGGAAGGCGTCGCGCAGCTTCGGCAGTATTTCGCCCAAACCTTTGCGGAAACCGTTCAGCGCCTTGACCTCGCCGAGCAGCGGCACCAAGCTGGTCTCGGCCGGGACCTGGGGACGGCCGCCAGGCTCGCCGGAGCCCTCGCCGTGGCCCTCGTCGCCGTGGATCAAAAACGTTGCGCGTCCTTGTTCCTGGGTGCGCAGGAGTCCGACGCCGGCGCCGGCCTGATCCCAGCTCTTGACCACAATGTAGTTCAGTTCGTCGTGGAGGAATTGCTCGACGACTTGATCGTAAGGCGCATCCACCTCGACGAACTCGCCGAGCACGCCCATGGGCTGAAACTCGGTCTGGGCCTCGCCTTGCGCGGCGCGCCCGGCGAACAGATGTTTCACGGCTTCGCTGCTGTAGCCGTGGTGGGCGACGATCTCCTCGAGCGAGCGCCGGCGGGCGGCAACCTCGGCCAGTTCGTTGCGCAAACGTTGTTCGTCGGCGCGTTCGCGCCCGTCATCAGCGCGCAATTGCGCCATGCGCTGTTCGAGCTCGGCGTGCCGTTCGGCGAGGCCGAGGTTTTCGCTTTCCTGATCCTGAAACTCGAGCGCCAACTGGCCGCGCTTGCGGCCGCCGGCTTCGAGCTCGGCGCGAGCGCCGGCTTCTTCGCGCGCCAGGCGCTCGAGCTGCTTGCCGAGTTCCGTCAGCAGCGTCTCGCCGTGGGTGATCTGGTTGCCCAACTGCGCCGAACGGGCCATCAGGGCCAGCGTCTGACGCCGGATGGTTTCAATCTCGCGGTCCAATTCCTCGACCGCGGCCTGCCGCGCCTGGTGCTCCGTCCGGCGTTCGGCGTAGGCGGCGCGGGCGGTTTCCGCGAGGCCGCCGGCGGCGTCCTGATCGCTGGCCGCCTGCTCGAGCTCCTGGCCCATGGTCGCGATCTGTTGTTCGAGACGCGCGCACTCGACCGCGCTGGCTTCGGCGCGGCGGGCGAGGTCTTGCCGCTGCTGGTGGTTGAATTCGATTTGCTGGGTGGCGTGGTCGCGCTCGAGCACGAGGCGGGCGCATTCCTCGGTCATCTGGCGCAGTTCGCGCTCGAGTTGCGAGCAGGCCTGCTGTCCCTCCGCGCGCGCCCGCTCCATCCCCGCGATCGTTTGTTGCGCCCCCTGCACCGCCGCCTGGGCAGCGGCTTGTTCCGTGATCAATTGAGTTTGCGAGGCGCCGAACGCCCGCGCCCGGCCGCCGATCAGAGCGCGCTGCTGCTGGTCAAACTCGGCTTTGAGCACCTGATAGCGCTGCGCCTTGGCGGCCTGGCGCTTGAGCGAACCCACCTGCTTCGTGACTTCTTCGAAGATGTCGTTGATGCGCGAAAGGTTGAGCCGCGAAGCTTCGAGGCGCGCTTCCGCCAGGCGCCGCTTCGCCTTGTACTTGCTCACACCCGCCGCTTCTTCAATGATGGCGCGCCGGTCGTAGGGCTTGGAACTGAGAATCTGACCGATACGCCCCTGCTCGATGATGGCGTACGACTCGGGTCCGAGGCCGGTGCCCATGAACAAGTCCTGAATGTCGCGCAGCCGGCAGGGCCGGCCATTCATGAGGTACTCGCTTTCGCCGTCGCGGTAGAGGCGGCGGGTTACGACCACCTCGCCGCGCCGGTTGTGGGCATGAAATTTCCGCCGCTTGCGGATGGTCAGGACCACGGCGCCGCCGGCCGCGGCCGCGGGGGCCGCCGCTTCTTCCATCTCGTCCGCACTGTTCGCGTCCTCGTCGCTCCAGCCGGCGGTGGCCTCGCTCTCCGCATCCGGCGGCTCGGGTTCGGTTGTGGCCGCGAGGTCGAACTCTTCGGGGTCAATCAGGGTCAGGCTCACCTCGGCCATGCCGGTCGCCGGCCGGTCGCGGGTTCCGGCGAAGATCACGTCCTCCATGCGGCCGCCGCGCAGGGACTTGGCTGATTGCTCGCCCAGCACCCAGCTTATGGCGTCGGCAATGTTGCTCTTGCCGCAGCCGTTGGGGCCGACAATGCCGACCACGCCGCTGCCGGGAAACTGGATGTCGGTTTTGTCACAGAACGACTTGAAACCGAGAATCTGTAGTTTTTTGAGCCTCAGCACTTTGCCTCCATGTTCGACCACATTCCTTGGGGCATAGTAGCCGGGTTCTACCCCAGAATCAAGAGGCTAAACCGAATATATGGGGTAGTGATTACCGAGACCCCTATATTTGGTACAGTTCGCGCCAGGCCTGCTGAACCGGGAAGTACAGCGCGCACCGTACCTTGCCGCCGGTAAGAGCCCGAACCAGGGCCGCGTACCCCCCCAGTTGGGGGCTGTACTGGGCCACCTGCTGGTCGAGGAATTGGTCCACATCGGCGCCCTCGTGGAAGGCGACCTTGTAATCAATGATCCAGCGCGCGCCGTCGTCATCAATGAAGCTACGGTCTACCCGGCGGTCGCCTTCGACCGCTCCCGAGAGCCGCCATTCGCTCCGGCTCTCACGGTGCGGTCCTAGTACCCAACGGCCGCGCTCGTCGGAGAGCGTAGAGCGGACCGCAGCCGTCGCGCGCGACTGCGCCAAAACCATGTCAGACGGTGCGACGCCGGCGGCCAGCAAGGCATTGCCAATTGCATCGGCCATCTCCGCCGCAGGCCAGTCGAGACTGGGACTTGCCGACACGCGCTGCAACACCGCATGCACCGCCACACCGACCTGGCGCTGCAGGCGGCCAACGCGCGCGGGCCGCGGCAGGGCGGGCTCAATCGTGACCTCCGCCACGGCAACCGGCGGCGTCCAATCAGAGGTAACGCGGTGTGCCGGAGCGACCGCGGTGTTCACCGGCTTTTCGCTTTTTGCGATCGGCTGGCGCCATGGAATTTCCTGAGTGTCTAGCGCGGTCCAAAGCCGGGCGAGCGGCGAACGGGGCCGCGGCGCCGTGCCTTGCGGCGTCGGATTTGCGATTAAGTGCAGGCGGAGCCGGGCCCGGGTTGCGGCCACATAAAAATTTCGAAGCTGCTCCTGATCCTGCCACGCCTGCTGCAGTCGCCCCAAGAAGTCGTAGCGCCGGTCGGTGCTTCCTTTCAGGGGCTTGCCCGCTATAAGCCAATGCTGTTCGGTCTCGAGCCAGCGCAGCAGGGGCGGGTCGTTGCGGCGCGGTTCTCGATCCAGCCCTGGAATAATGACGACGTCGAATTGCAGCCCTTTGGCGTGATGGATGGTCATCGCAACCACCCGCGCTTCCGAGGGCTGAGCACCCGCGTGCGGCGAGGTCTTCAGTTTCTCCAATTCCCGCTGAAGGTTTTCCGTGCCGTGCTCGAGGCTTTCAAAAAAAACATCGGCATCTTCGGCGTGCTCGCCCGCAAGCGCCGGACCGTCGAGGGCGCGCCAGCACCACTCGACCAGTTTCCGCATTGGAGCGCGACCACTTTGCCGGGCCGCGGCCAAGAGCGCGGGCCGCACTTTTTCAATCCGCGAACGTCCGTCCGCGCTCAAGCGGGCCAATCGTGCGTCGTCGTGAAGAAAGTCAACAATCAAGCCGTACTTGTCATCAGCGCACAGCGCCTCCAAGTCGGCCAGCGTTACGCCGCACCAGGGCGCGCGCAGCAGAGCCAGCCATGCCACCCGGTCGGCCGGCGTTGCCAGCGCCTGGGTAATTGCCATCAAATCGCTCACCACCGGGCTCTCAGCCAGGCTCAACAGGCGCTCTGCGCGGACGGCAACACCGCGCCGCATCAGTTCCGCCACCACCGGTTCCAGTTGGGCGCGACCGAAGCCCAATAGCGCAATCTGCTTGTTTTCGTGGTTTTGCAGTTCGGATTCGACGAGATCCGCCACAGCCGTAGGGCTGCCGTTCCAGTGCCACCGCGCTGGCGGGCCATCCGCCGCCAAGGCCGGCGTCGCCTCGACGAACTTGGCGGTGCCGGTCATGGGATCGTCGGCGGTTGGCGAAACCCGCGAAAACAATTGGTTGCACCAATGCACGAGCCCCGATTGCGAGCGGTAATTGGCACTCAACTGCAACTCGCGCAGGGCGACCGTGCCCAGGCGGCCGCTCGCCGCCGCTTGCAGAAACATGCCGACATCGGCGTTTCGGAAACCATAAATCGACTGCATGGGGTCGCCGACGAGAAAGAGCGTCCTTCCGTCATCAGGCTGCCAGTCGGCCACCAGCGCTTCGAGCAACTGGAACTGGGCGCGCGAGGTGTCTTGCACTTCGTCGACGAAGAGATGCCGGAGCGCGCCATCGAGAGCGTAGCGCAAGCGATTGGGCTCGCCGTCCAAGCCGCGGAGCGCGGCCAGGGTGATCTCGGTGAAATCGCACTCGCCCCGTTCGGCGAATTGCACCTGCAACTCGGCCGCCGCTTGCGGCAATAGCGTCAGCAGCGCGCGCATGAACTCCCACTGTTCGGGGGAGAACTCCGCCTCCGGCAGTTCGGCAATGGCGGCGAGAGCCTTGCAGGCGGCCCCGCTCAGGTTTGGCCAGATGCCACGTTTCCGCACAGTTCCCTGCCTGGTCAATGCTTTTTCAGCCAAGGCGCGCCACGACGCCCAGTCGCCGAAGTCCGGCAGGGGCGAGGCGACGTCGGTTTCGAGCCGCGGCAGCAAGCCGGCGAACTCGGCCGCGGTGGCTTGCGCCATAGCCAGCTCCAGCCGCGGCCGCGCTTTCTCCGGTTCGCGCGCCACCGGTATTAAAAGCCGCAGCCATTGGTCGCGATGTTCCAGCATTTTCGCCAGAAGGTTCTCAACGCCGTCCCAGTCGCCATAGGCCCGCAGCAGCACGGCGCGCGCGGCGGCGGCGAGTTCGTCGTCATTAACTTCGGCGCGGCGCAGCGTGGCACGCGCCGCCGCCAAAAAAATTTGATCGGCGTCTTCGGTTGGTCGCGGTACACCGCCCAGGCGCGAGACCCAGGGCATGCGGGACACCAGGCGCAGGGCCAACGAATCGAGGGTCATGATTCGAAGCCGGTCGCGGTTTTCCAGCAAATTCCAACCGCTCTCGTCATTGCGGCGGGCCGCTTGCGTGGCCAGCGCGGTTGCGGGCGCGGCCAAGGCGTCAAGCACCCGGCCCCGCATTTCCGCCGCGGCTTTGCGGGTGAAGGTCAGCGCCAGTAACTGTTCCGGCTGATCGGCCTGGCTCAATAGCCGCAGGAAGCGCTGGGTGAGCAACTCCGTCTTTCCGCTGCCGGCGGGGGCGCGCACCAACACGGAGTGATCGGCGTGAACCGCGAGCTGCCGCGCGTTGGCGTCGGACGCCTGGGCCGGCTGGGTGCCGGCTTCACTCGGCATCGAGGGCCTCCTGGCTCGCCGCCTCGGCGCGGAGGCGCGGGTCGCGCTCGGAGATGCGGCAGAGGGCGGGTAAATCGCAGCGCTCGCAAATGGTTTGGCGCGGCAACTTGGGTCGCACCTCGGCCTCGCCGGCTTCAATCTCACGCGCCAGCGCCAGCAGCGCCGACCGCCACTCGTCAATCTTGAAGCCCGCGCCTCCGCGCAGCGCCGGCTTGAATGCCATCGCGCCCGGTTTGAGCTGGGCCAGCGCAATGCCTTCGATCGTCGAGGACTCTGGGGTGGTCAGTAAATACAAGGGCAACTGCGGTTGCAGGGGGCGCTCGCCGTCCCAGCCGCTCCTGGCCTGTTCACCCGACTTGTAGTCGATCAGGAGCAAGCCGTTGCCGCTTTCGGGCAGCCGGTCGACGCGGTCTATTTTGATCTTGAAGCGCAGGCCGCCCAGGGCCGCCTCACGCTCTTCCTCCCAGCCAATCGCAGTCCATGGGTGGCGGTCTTTTTCTTTCTCGAGCCAATCGAGGGTCAGGCGTTCCAAGCGCTGCTCCTCGACCAGGGCCAATTGCGGGCGCTCGCGCAATCCGGCCTCGTCGACCACGGCCGTCGCGCAGGCGCGCACGCGCTCGGCCAGTACGGCCTCGGAGAGAGATATGAGCATCTCCTGGCTTGGCATCTCGCGATAGAACCGCTCCAACATCTTGTGCAGCAATGAGCCGCGGGCGATTGCATCCAGCCCCGAGGGCACCTCCGCCAGCTCATGCGCATGCAGCCGATGGTGCACAAAGGCGCGGAACGGACATGCAGATTGATCCTCGAAGAAGCGACTGCCACCGGCTATCTTGCCGCCGGAGAGGAGCGGCACGGGCGCGTCTTCATAGGCTTCAAGTGTTGGCACAACCGTGGACGCAGCCGCATCTTCATTACGAACCGCCGGTGGCGTTACGCTCAGCAGCGGGTTGGGTCTCTCGGTGAAGCTCGCGACCAGTGTCCGCGCACCGCGGTGCCAGCGCGCCCAGATTTCCGCGGCTGTGCTTTCTTCGCGGTGCCATCGCAGCGGCAAGAATGGATGCGGCCTCGCGGGCGTCAATGCATCTTCTTCCATTCCCGCGATCCACACGTGGTCAAACTCCGAGCCGCTATTTTCGTGCCAGTCCATAACGACGACGCGGGCGGATTCCGGCCGCGCCGGAACCGTTCGCTCCTCCATCATGGCGAGCAAACGCCGCCAGGCGCGGTCGAGCGCCGGCGATTGATCGGCGACTTGATCGAGCCGCGCGAGGGCGGCCTGCACGTCTTGCCAGAGGTTCACAGCCGCTTGCTCGGCAATTGAAAGCGCCCGGTCGCCGGGCCAGCCTATTGCCGCCAGAGCCCGATCAAAGGCCTCGGACCATGCACCATAGCTCTGTTTTTCGGGCCAGCTCGCGCGCTCGCGGCGCAGGTCACGGCGGCCGGCGCGGTTCCAAAAATCGCGGCCTGCAAACTCACGCCGGCGCAGTTCCTTCTCTTCCCGCGCCCTCGGGGCACGCTCCTTGTCGGCGCCGGCAGTGTAGGGCGAACGCAGGAGTTGGATCGCGAGCCGCGTGTCCAACCTTTCGTATCCATCGATAACGAGGCGCAATACGGTCAGCGCGGCGGCGGTTACCGGAACTTTGGCCAGCGCATCGCCACCGCTTACGTATACGGCCGATGGCGCCGGCGACCATGGTTCGCGGTTGGGCTCGAGCTCGTTTGCGAAAATGCGCTCGACCTTAGCGCGCTGCTGCGCCAGGCCCGGCACCACCACGACTACCGTCGTGGATTCGTCTTCTTCGCAACGCATGCGCGCCCAGCGCGCCGCCCGGCGAAGTTCCTGCTCCGGGTTTGCGATTTGACATACGGTGATCTTCTCGACTTCCGGCGCCAGCGGCATCGTTGCAACGGTCGCGCCGGCTTCGCGCAGAGCGGCGATCAGTGCTTCAAGTTGCGGAGGCATCCGCTCGAACCCGGCCAACCATACCTGTTTTGGCGCGGTCATCCGTCCCGCGCGCAAGCGGGTTGCCACCTCGTCGGGAAGCTCTGCCGCGCTTAGCCATCGCGGCTTTTCGCACCGGTTCCGGAAGGCAAGCGTCCAGGAGTGAAAAGCCGATGTGTCGTCGCTCTCCTCCCAATCGCTTCCGGTTTCAGGCAGCCGCCACGCCTTTGTGCGCCGCCAAGCTTCGGCCGCCGAGCGGGCCGTTCCACGGCGATCGAGGAGGCCACCGGCTTCGCCGATTGCCTCTTCCCATAGCAACAGCTCCTGTTCGCGGCTGAGCACGAGGCCGCCACGCCAGTTCTCTTGCACCCAGGTCTGCCACGCGACTATGGCCGGCGTTTCCCAAGCGATCAGGCTAGCCGCCTGTTGGCGCGTGCCGTAACGCTGCCGCAAACCGCGCGCGATGGCGGCGTCGGCGGTCAGCACCAGTGCGCCAGCCGTTAGGGATGCCCAGAAGTCCATGGTCGCCTGGCTCAAGTGGATTGCAGAAAATTCCGCAAGTAGCCGTCCTGGCTGGAGCGCAACTCCGACCCGCTGCCATCGAACACGGCGCGACGGTTGTGCAGCACCATGAAGGACGTCCGCTGGTCGCCCTTGGGTGTCTGCTTTAATTGATTGGAGGCAGCATCCCAGGCGTGGGTGGCCAGAAGAAAGCCATCCTGCAGGCGGTGGGTGACCATGAGCGCGGTGACTTTTTTCACATCCCGCAGCTTGATGATCTGCTCCATGATGTTGGTTGCGGTGATGGGGTCGAGGCCGGCGGTCGGCGAGTCGTAGAGCATGATTTCGGGCTCGGTGGCCAGGGCGCGGGCGATCGCGACGCGGCGCTGCATGCCGCCCGACAGTTCGCCCGGCATTTTATCGATGGCAGGCTCGAGCTCGACCGCGGCCAGACATTCCCGCACACGCTGCTCGATTTGGGCCTCGTCCATCTGGTGTTCCTCATCGAGGCGGTAGGCGACATTGTCGCGCACCGAGAGGGAGTCAAACAGGGCGCTCTCCTGAAATACCATGCCGATCTTGCGGCGCAGCGCGAACAGCGCGGGCTCAGGCAACCGGCTCACGTTCTCGCCGAGCACGACGATCTGGCCAGCATCGGGACGGAGCAATCCGATGGCCAGCTTCAGCGCCACCGACTTCCCGCTACCGGCCTCGCCCAACAGCACTTTCGTTTCACCGCGCCGGACAGCCAGCGACAAGTCTTCGAGCACCGTTTGCATGCCAAAGTGCATGCTGACGTGGTCGAACTCAATCAGCGCCGCGTCGGGATGCATTAGCTGCCGAAGATTCCGATCAGCACCCGGCTGATCAAAAAGTCGCTGAGAATGATCAGCACCGAAGCCGCCACCACCGATTGCGTCGTCGCCCGCCCCACGCCGCGGGTACCGCCGCGCGCCGACATGCCGTAGTAGCAGCCCACCGAGGCGACGATAATGCCGAACACGACCGGTTTGAGGAGACCCTGGCTGATGTCGGTCGAACCGAGCGCTTGCAACGCCGTGTACCAATATTGCCGGGCATCGAGTCCGAGCGCCAGTACGGCGTACAGAAACCCACCTACCATACCGCAGAGGTCGGCGATGACAGCGAGGAAAAACATCATGGTGAGGGTCGCGAGCAGCCGCGGCGCCACCAGTTTCTTGAGGGGATCGGTGCCGAGCGCGCGCATGGCGTCCACCTGTTCGGTGACCACCATGGAACCCAATTCGCTGGCCATACCGGCGGCGTTGCGGCCGGCGACCATCAGGCCGGTCAGCACCGGGCCCAACTCGCGCACCAGGGAGAGAGCCACCAACTGTCCAGTTCGTTCGATTTGCCCGTACTGCGCCAAAGTCGAGGCCAATTGCAGCGCCATGACCGCGCCGGTGAAAAATCCGGTGAGCACGACGATGGGCAGGGATCCGACGCCGATACTGTCCATTTGCAGAATCACGTCGCCGCCGTAAAATGGACGCGCAAAAAAATTGCGGAAGGCGCGTCCGGTCAACAGGGAATAGGCCTGCAGGCCTTCTAAATGCCCCTTGACCCAGCCGGCGACGGCCGAGTCGCGGGCGGGTTCCTCCGTTGGCGTGACAATCGTACCCACCTAAGCTCCTGCCCGAATCTAGCACATTCATTGGCACCGGAATCGCGCGTCGCCGCCGCTGTGTCGCATCCGAGCTCGAAACTGCGCGCTACACTTATGGATACAATGCTGCGCTTTTCCACTGCCGGGGAATCTCATGGCCAGGCGCTTCTCGCGCTGCTCGCCGGGTTCCCGGCCGGGGTCGCCATTGACGTTCCCTTTGTGGCCCGCGAGCTTTGGCGCAGGCAGCAAGGCTTCGGGCGGGGCGGGCGCATGAAAATCGAGCACGATACGCCCGAGTTCATCGCCGGCGTCCGCAATGGACACACCATTGGCGCTCCCATTGCCATCCAGATCGCCAACCACGACTGGAAAAATTGGAGCGAAACCCTGGCTGTCGCCGCTCCCGCCGGGGCCGCCGCGCGCCCGGTGACCAGCCCCCGCCCCGGCCATGCCGACCTCGCCGGCGCGCTCAAGTTCAATTTTCCAGAGGCCCGGTACGTGCTCGAACGCGCCTCGGCGCGTGAAACCGCTGCCCGCGTCGCCGCCGGCGCCGTGGCCAAGCTTCTCCTTCGCGCCCTGGATATTGAAGTCCTCAGCCATGTCGTTGCCGTGGGCGCCGCCACGCTCGCGCCCACCACTTCCGTCACCCAGGCCAGCCTGAGGGCGCTCGCCGCGAAACCTGAAATTCTCCTCCACTGCCTGGATGCCGACTCCGAATTAGCCATGAAAGCTGAAGTTGACCAGGTCCTTCGCACCGGCGACACGGTGGGCGGCGTTTTCGAGATCCGCGCCTTCGGCCTGCCCCCGGGCCTGGGGAGCTGCGCCAACTGGGACGACCGGCTCGACGGCCGCCTGGCGCAGGCCCTCATCTCCATCCAGGCGGTCAAGGCGGTCGAAATTGGCGACGGGGTTGGCGCGGCCTCCTCGGCCGGGTCCAACGCCCAGGATCCGATCGGCTACGATTCCGAAGCCCGCCGCTTCACCCGCCAGGGCAACCATGCCGGCGGCCTGGAAGGCGGCATGAGCAACGGCCAGGAACTCGTTCTACGCGGGTTCCTTAAACCCATCTCCACCCTCCGCCGCCCGCTTGCCAGCGTTGACTTCGCCACCCGCGAACCAGTCAAGGCCGCCTACGAACGCTCCGACGTTTGCGTCGTCCCGGCCGCCGCCGTGGTGGGCGAAGCCATGGTTGCTTTCATCCTGGCCCAGGCGCTTATTGAAAAGTTCGGCGGCGACTCGCTTACCGAACTGCAGCGCAATTACAATAATTATCTGGAGCAGGTGCGCGCTTTCTAATGGTCTTGTCGATCGTCAAGTTTCCCGACCCGGTTCTCACCACCCCGGCCGGCCCGGTGCAAAACTTCGCCACCCCCGAGCTCCGCCAGCTCATCGCCGACATGTTCGAGTCCATGTACGCCGCCAACGGCGTCGGCCTGGCGGCGCCGCAAATCGGCTTGTCGCAGCGCCTGACCGTCATTGATTGCAGCGTGGGCGAGGATCCGGCACAGCAGTTGGTATTGATCAATCCCGAGATCATCCGCCGCGAAGGGCGGCAAACCGGCGAGGAGGGATGCCTGAGCATTCCAGGTTTCCGCGCCGATGTCTCGCGCGCCATGAACGTGACCGTACGGGCCCAGAATGTCGAGGGCGAATGGTTTGAAACCAGCGGTTCCGAGTTGCTCGCCCGCGCCATGCAACATGAAACCGACCACCTCAACGGCATCCTCTTTATTTCCCATCTATCCACGTTGAAGCGCGACCTGATCAAGCGCAAAATCCGCAAGCTGCAAAAAGACGGCGAGTGGTAACTTTCAGCCGGGTGGGGCGCTGCGCCGGACGCGCCAAATAATTTCCAACGCGGCGAGAGAAGGGAACTTTTGCTGGAGCACCTGATCCAGCTTTTGGTCGAGCCGCACTGCCCGTTGCCGCACCGGCTTCACCGCGAAGGCCAGCGCCGCCGCCAGCAGCAGGATGGTCAACGCGCGTTGGAATCGGGTCTTCACTTTATTCTCTCAATGCCCTTCTGAATGCAGATACTGTGCCAAACCAAAAAACGTTACATTTTCAGCGTTTACGTCCGCCGGCCTGCCGCCGCAGTGTCCGCTTCCGAACGCCCGGCGTCCGCATTCATCTCATACTTGGTGTATGCCCAAGATTTTGTGCGTGACCGCGCATCCTGACGACGAGGTTGTCGCCTTCGGCGGCACGGTTCGGCGCTATTCGCGCGCCGGAGTTGAATGCCGGCTGATCTGCCTCACCAGCGGCGAGGCCGCGCGCAACCGCGGCGGGGCGGCGAGCGCCGCCGACTTGCAAGTTCTGCGGCGTGGCGAGCTTGCCGCCTCGTGCCGGCTGCTCGGGTTCGCCGAGTACGAAGCCTGGGATTTCCCTGATGCGCATTTACCTCAGGTTGATTTCTACTCGACCGCGGGAAGGATTGTGAAAATCATCTGTGAATGGAAGCCGGATTTGGTGATGACGCTAGGCCCGGAAGGCTCGGCCACGGGTCACCCCGACCACGGCATGGCGGGATTGCTGACCACAGCGGCTTTCCACTGGGCGGCCCAGGAACGATATTTTCCCGAGTCCCAGCTATCGCTGCACCAAGCGGCGCGTCTGTATTACTCGACGACCGCGTTCCAGCCGCCGGAGTTCCCGCGGGTGTGTCTGCCGAACCCTGACCTCGCCATCGACACTTCGCAGTTTCTCGAACTCAAGATCGAAGCCTTCGCCGCGCACCGCACGCAAAACCCGCTGCTCGAGCGTGTGACGCCCTATTTGCGGCGGGCCGGAGGCGGCGAGTTGTTTCACCTGGCGTGCGGCACGCAACTGCCGGAGGGGCAACTCGACGATTTGTTCGCTGGTATGATGGTTTAGGTAACCGCGCATGAGTTTGCACCTCCGACTACGGCGTTCCGGCAGACGTGTGGCCGCTTTCGTTCGCCAAGCCATTCACCTCCAGCTCCTAATCGCCCTCGAGAGTGGCGAGTCCGACATTCTGGTCGGCGGCCAGGCGGTGATGGAAGGCGTTATGATGCGCGCGCCGCACTCCTATGCGGTCGCCGTGCGGCGTCCGGATGGGTCGCTGGTCACCACCACGCGACCGCTGGTGCGCCCCTCAGAGAAGCACAGCTACTGGAACTGGCCCATGCTGCGGGGGCTGGCGACACTGGGACAGGCGATGGCGCTGGGCGTTCGCGCCTTGCGCTTCAGCAGCGATCATGTGATGGACGATGGGCCGGCCGACGCGACCGCCGAGGCGGCCGCCGACGCCCCCGCCAAGGGCGAAGTGACGAGCTGGGCTATGGTGGCGAGCATTGCCTTCTCGCTGGTGTTTTTCATCGCGTTTTATAAGTTCGTGCCGCTGGTCGCGGCCACTGAGATGCAGCGACACTGGGCATGGTTTGGCGGGCAGATTGCCTTCAACCTGGCCGACGGCTTGATTCGCATTGCGATGTTCCTGCTCTTCATCGGCGGGCTGGCACTGCTGCCCGACATTCGCCGCCTGTACCAGTACCACGGGGCCGAGCACAAGGTCGTCTTCAACTTCGAATCGGGCCAGCGGGTGGATGTGCCGAACGCGCGCTCGTTCACCACGCTGCATCCGCGCTGCGGCACCAGCTTCATGATCGTGATCATGCTGATCGCGATGGCGCTGTACATCCTGATCCCCGCGCATACGTTCTGGATGCGCTTCGGAGTGCGCATAGCGCTGCTGCCGGTCATCGTCGGGCTCTCGTATGAGGTCATCCGCTATGGCGCCAAGCACAGCCAGTCGTTGTTCGCGCTGATGGCGCGCCCCGGCCTGTGGCTGCAGCGCATCACCACGCAGGAGCCGACCGACGATCAGCTCGAGTGCTCGATTCGCTCGCTGGACGAGGCCATGCGCCTGGAGCAATCGCAGGGCGGCGCGCTGGTGATTGGCTAAGAGACGATTGGCTAAGAACAGATGTTCGACAAACTGCAACAACTCGAGACCCAGTACGACTCGCTGACCGCCCAGCTCGCCTCGCCCGAGGTGACCAGCGATAGCACGCGCTACCAGAAGACCGCCCGCGCCCACGCCGAACTGGAGGAGGTGGTGAGCGAGTACCGGCACTTTCAGCGGGTGCGCGAACAGGCCGCCCAGGCGCGCCTGATGCTGCACGAGCCCGACCCCGAGCTGCGCAAAATGGCGGCCGACGAACTGGCGGCGCTCGAGCCCGAGGCCGCCGCAAGCGAGGAACGCCTGCGCCAGTTGCTGCTGCCCAAAGACCCCAACGACGAAAAGAACGTTGTGCTCGAAATCCGCGCCGGAACGGGGGGCGACGAGGCGTCGCTGTTTGCCGCCGAGATGTTCCGCATGTACACGCGCTACGCCGAACAGCAGCGCTGGCGCATTGAAGTGCTCTCGGCCAGCGAAAGCGGCGTGCACGGATTGAAGGAAGTGGTGGCCATCATCGAGGGCAAGGGCGCCTACAGCCGGCTCAAGTATGAGAGCGGCACCCACCGTGTGCAGCGCGTGCCCGCCACCGAGCAGCAGGGAAGAGTGCATACGTCGGCGGTGACGGTCGCGGTGCTGCCCGAGGCCGAGGAAGTGGACATTCAGATTGACGCCAAGGATGTGCGGGTGGATACATTCTGCTCGTCCGGCCCGGGCGGACAATCGGTGAACACCACCTATTCAGCGGTGCGACTGACGCACTTGCCGACCGGCGTCATTGTGAGCTGCCAGGACGAAAAATCGCAGATCAAGAACCGGGCCAAGGCGATGCGCGTGCTGCGTTCGCGTCTGCTCGAGATCGAGCAGGAGAAGCAGCACCAGGCGATCGCCGCCGAGCGGAAGCAGCAAGTGGGGTCGGGCGACCGCAGTGAAAAGATCAGGACCTACAACTTTCCGCAGAACCGGGTGACCGACCACCGAGCCGGCGTGACTTTGCACCAACTCTCGGAGACCATGGACGGCAAGCTCGACCCCTTGCTGCAAGCCGTCACGGCGCATTTCCAAGCCGAGCGCCTAAAGCAGGAAACCGCCGCCTGACCGCGGCCCAGGCTGCATGCCGCCCGCCCCTGAGAGTCTGCGCCGCCTGCCTGGGGTGGATGAACTCCTTCGACGCGAGGATTTGGCCGACCTGTGGCAGCGACTAGGGCCGGACGGCTCCCGGCGCGTTATCCGCGAAGTGCTCGAGGCCGCGCGAGCCGCGGCGATGCCGGCCGATCTTGACGCTGAATTGCACGCCGCCGCCGCACACCGCCTGAGCTCCTCGCTGCGGCCGGTCATCAACGCCACCGGCGTCGTTCTGCATACCAATCTGGGGCGGGCGCCGCTCGCGGGCGCCGCGGTCAAGCAGCTTGCGGCCGTGGCCGCGGCTTATACCAACCTGGAGTTGAACCTCGACACCGGCGAGCGCGGACGGCGCGACCTCCACCTCGCCCGCCTGCTGGCCGAACTCACCGGCGCCGAGCAGACCATCGTCGTGAACAACAACGCCGCCGCGGTGCTGCTCGCCATCCATACGCTGGCGATTGAACCGCAGGGTGAAATTCTCGTCTCCCGCGGGGAGCTGGTCGAGATCGGCGAAAGCTTCCGCATTCCCGACATCATTGCGCGCGGCGGGGCGAAGCTGGTCGAGGTGGGGGCCACCAACCGCACCCGCATTGGCGATTACGAGCGCGCACTCACGCCGGCCACGCGGGTTATCCTGCGCGTGCATCGATCGAATTTTACGCAGGAGGGCTTCGTTTCGCAGCCCAGCCTGGCGGAGTTGTCGGCGCTGGCGCGCCGGGCCAACGTGCCGCTGGTCGAAGATCTGGGCAGCGGCAGTCTGGCGCGCATCCCGGGATTGCCGCCGGAACCAACTGTCGCGGAGAGTATTGCCCAGGGCGTCGACATCGTTACGTACAGCGGCGACAAGCTTCTCGGCGGACCGCAAGCCGGACTCATTAGCGGCGGCGCGCGCTGGGTGGCCGCGCTGCGCGCCAATCCGCTTTTCCGGGCACTGCGAGTCGACCGCCTCACGTACGCCGCGCTCGAAGCCACGCTCGGCATTCTCGCCCGCCAGGCCTGGGACGAACTCCCGGCGCTGGCCATGCTGCGCGCGGACAATATCGAGGCGCGCGCGCGCGACTTCGCAGCGCAGGTGCCGCCCGGCTTCGAGGTCGAAATCGCCCCGGGCGAATCGCTCATCGGCGGCGGCGCGCGACCGGGCGACCGCCTGCCGACTTGGCTCATCGGGCTTGCGCGGCCGGGCCGCAGCGCCGCGGCGCTCGCGCGCGCGCTGCGGCAATATGAGCCCCCAATCATCGCCCGACTCGCTCACGACCGCTGCTGGCTCGACCTGCGCACGGTTTTGCCGGGACAGGAAGACGAACTTCGGGCGGGCCTCCGCGCTATTATGTAGCTATGCGGACCAAGCTTGCAGTGTGTGGGCTGGCGCTCAGCCTAAGTGCTTTCGGCCTTCAGGCGACGCCCCCCCAGACCACGCCGAACACTCAAACCGTCAATCCCACGCTTCCACCGGCTGGCAATCCGGCGGCGCACACGGCGCTCAGCTACGACATCATTCAGAAGCTGTCGAACACGCCGAGCCTGAGCGGAGTCACCATCACCGCCAGCGTGACTGACGATGGCGCCGTCTCGCTCAACGGCGTGGTGCCGACGCAGGCGGAAGCCGATGCGGCGGTGGCGGCGGTGCAAGCGGTTCCGGGGGTGCAGAGCGTGAAGAGCCAAATCCTGGTCGACCAGGATCCGTTTGCCAATTCCGCGCCCGCCAGCAGCGGCGCCACGATGCCTTCGCGGACCACGGCCGCGCTCGAAAATGCCGCCAACGACCCCGAGGCCAAGCTCGCGGCCGCGCTGGCCGCCGTTCCCGCCCTGGCGCGCGTTTCGGGCACGCTTTACGGCGACACCCTGAACCTCATCGGCACCGTGCCCAACAAGGCCGCGAAAGACCAGGCCAGCAAGATTGCCGCGCAAGTGCTGCCCCAGTTCAAGCGCAAGAACATTATTTGGGTTGACCCGCATCCGCTCGCGCCGCCGCCGATGGTGCCCAAGGAGCAGGGGCATTGAGCGGATCCATTCTTGCCGTCGAGTGTCCGCAGTGCCAGCGGGTGTATAACATTTATCCGGGTCCGGACGAATACATGCGCTGCCTGATCACGCGGAAATTCGAGATGGAGTGCGATTACTGCGAGAAGGAGCTGACCTTCAAGGTGGTCAGTGGCGCCAAGGCTCCGTTTACGACCGGGGGAACGTAATTCATCCCGGCGTGATCTTTTTAGAACTTTCGTATATACTAAAAAACCGAGGAGAGTACTCGTGCTTGAGGTCAGTCATCTCAGCAAGGACTACGGTCCGTTCCACGCGGTACAGGACATCAGCTTCAGCGCCCGCGCGGGCGAGGTGCTGGGCTTTCTCGGTCCCAACGGCGCCGGCAAGACAACCACGATGCGCCTGATCACCGGCTACCTGCCGCCCACCGCGGGCGAGGTCAAGGTGGATGGCATTCCGGTACGCACGCAACCGCTCGCCGCCAAGCGCAAGATCGGCTATCTGCCCGAGCTGCCGCCGATTTACCCGGAACTGACGGTGGATGAGTATCTGCGTTTCGTCGGCCGCCTCCGGCGTTTACCCTCGCGCGGATTGAGCACCGCGGTCGAGGACGCCTGCCGCCGCACCGCGCTCACCGACGTGCGCCATCGCGTCGTTGGCCATCTATCGAAAGGCTACCGCCAACGGGTGGGCATTGCCCAGGCCATTTTGCACGACCCGCCGCTCTTGATACTCGACGAACCCACGGCCGGGCTTGACCCGCGCCAGATTCTCGAAACGCGGCAATTGATCCGCGAACTCGCGGGCAATCACACCGTCATTATCAGCACTCACATACTCTCGGAGGCCGCGACGACCTGCGAGCGCGTGGTCATTATCAATCGCGGGGCGCTGGTGGCGGTGGACACGCCGGAAAACCTGACCCATCGACTCAAGCAGACCGACACGCTCGAAATACAGGTGCGCGGTCCGCAGCTTGACGTGAGCGCAGCGCTCAGTAAGATCGACGGCGTGCTCAAGGTTGAGTTTTCGCACGTGCAAAAAGAAATCGGCACCTGGACGGTCGAGGCGCGCGCGGTCGCGGTGCGGGAGCAGATCGCCCGCCGGGTGGTCGAGAACGGCTGGGGACTGGTCGAGCTCAAGCCGGTCGAACTCAGCCTGGAGGAGATTTTCCTCTCCCTCACGGGCGCGGCCGCGGCCGCCCCCGCCTCAGCGCCGAGTCAGGAGTTGCCGGCATGAGCGGAGTCATCGCCATCATTCGCAAGGAGTGGAAGACCTACTTCATTACGCCCGCCGCCTATGTGGTGCTGGCGCTGTTCGCCTTCATCAGCGCGTTTTTCTTCTACAGCATGCTCGCCGTCTTCGTGGTGCAGAGCCTGGGCGGAGGCGGCGAGTTCGGCGGCGGCAGCCTGAACGTGAATGCGCAGGTCCTGCAGCCGCTCATGTTTGACATCGGCATCACGCTGCTCTTCCTGCTGCCCATGATCACCATGCGGCTGTACGCCGAAGAAATGCGCGGCGGCACGATGGAGCTGCTCAAGACTTCGCCCATCCGGCGCATGGATATCATTCTCGGCAAATTCATTGGCGCCTTTGGGCTGCTGGTGATCATGCTGATCATCACCGCCGCCTATATCGGCGTGATCGCCCACTATGGCGCGCCCGACCTGCGCGCCGCCGGCGCGGGACTGCTGGGGCTGGCGCTGCTGGGCGGCGCCTTTCTCGCCATCGGGCTGCTTATCTCGAGCTTTACGCGCAATCAGATAGTCGCCGGCGTGATTACTTTCACGCTCTTTCTGCTGCTCTGGGTCGCCGACTGGGTCTCGGCGTACGGCAACGGCGCGGTCTCGCACTCCATCGCCTATTTGTCGGTCACCAGCCATCTGCAAAACTTTACCCAGGGGATTATTGACGCCAAGGATGTCGTCTTCTACCTCAGCCTGATCGTCGCCGGACTCTTCCTTACCGCCCGCCGCATGGAGCTCGCGGAATAACCATGCCTGAAGAAAAATCCAATCAGCCCCACTGGCTCGTGCGCCGCGGATCGCTGGTCGCCTACCTGCTGGTCGTGATTGCGGTTCTGGTGCTGGTCAACTACCTGGCCGCCAACCACGACAGGAGTTGGGATCTGACCAAGAACCGCAGCCACAGCCTGAGCACCGAGTCGGTGAAGATCGTGCGGGGGCTGCGGCATCCGCTGGACCTGATTTATTTCGACAAGAGCTCGAGTTTCCCCGCCGCGCACGAGTTTTTCTCGCGCTATGAGCGCGAGTCGAACCAAGTGCATGTGGATTACATCGATCCCGACCGGCATCCGGATCAGGCGCGGTTGTACAAGGTTCAAACCTACGGTTCGACCGTGGTCAAGAGCGACGACCACCAGGAAATTGTTTCCACCATGGACGAGCAGAGCGTCACGAACGCCATGGTGCGCGTGCTCAAGGGAGCGCGCAAGGTGGTCTACTTCGCCGAAGGCGACGGCGAGCGCGATCCGGACGACAGCGGGCGGGATGGATACAGCACGCTCAAGACGGCGCTCGAGGCGGAAAACTTTACGGTGCAGAAAGTGGTGCTGGCGCAGACCGGCAAAGTGGCCGCCGATGCCGCCGCGCTGATTGTCGCCGGACCCACGCACGCGCTGCTGCCGGCTGAAGTTACCGCCATCCAGACCTATCTCAATGGCGGCGGTCATGCGATGTTTCTCATCGGCCCCGATACCAGCGGGCCGTTGGTTGACTATCTGCAATCGTCGCTCGATGTGAAGCTCGCGCCCGGCATCGTGGTTGACACCAGCGGCATCGGGCGTCTGTTCAATGCCGGCCCCTTGATGGTGATCGTGGCGCAGTACGATTCGCATCCGATCACCGCGCAGATGAGCCAGACCGCGACGTTGTTCCCCGATGCGCGCACGGTTGAAGCCGCTCCGCCACCGGCCCCGGCCACGGGGGCGGCCACCACCCCGCCGGCCGCGGCCGTGGTCAGCCCGCTGCTTGAGACCACGGCGCAGAGCCTGGTCGGTACCGTGGACAATGGCCAAGTAAAGGTTGACCAGACCACTGACCGGCATGGTCCGCTGACGCTGGGCGTGGCCGGCACCTTGAACAGCAATCCCGATGCCCGCTTCGTTGTTTACGGCACTCCCGATTTCGTGGCCAATAGCGCCATCTCGTTCCAGGGCAATCGCGACCTGTTCCTCAACACGATGGATTGGCTGAGCGCCCAACAAAACTTCATCACCATCCGGCCGCCGGCCGCCACCAACGCGCCGGTCAATCTCAGCGCCGCGCAAATGCGCTACGTTCTGTTTATATTCCTTCTCGGCCTGCCGCTCGCCGTCGTCATCATCGGCGTCGCGGTCTGGTGGCGCAGGAGGGCTCTCTAGCTCGCCGTCATGAAACCCTGGCTTCGCCTGCTGATTTCGGTTGTCATACTTCTCGGCCTGGTCGGTATCGTCTACTGGCCGCATAAGCCGGCCACGCCCGCCGCCGTCGCGCCGCCGCTCATCAAGTTCAGCGCCAGCGACGTGCGCAGCGTGACCATCGCGCAGCCCGGCCAACCAACGGTCGAGCTGACGCGCGCCGGCGATCAGTGGACGCTCAGCCAGCCATACAGCTACCCGGCCGATCAGTCCACGGTGTCGAGCATGCTCGACTCGCTGGCCAACATTACCGGCGCGGTGGATGTCGGCTCTTCCAACAACGCCGCCGCTTTCGGCCTCGATCATGCCAGCGTTGTGAAGCTTGGCCTGGCCAACGGACAAACTGACGAGATCGATTTCGGCGACGACAGCCCCACTGGCGGCAACAGCTATTTACGCCTCGGGCCCAGCGGCGCCATCAAGATGGCGCCGACCGACGTGAAGACCAACGCCCTTAAATCGGCGTTTCTGCTGCAGGACAAAGCGATACTGCATTTCCCGAGCGGCCAGCTCACCGCGCTCGACGTCACGCTGCCGGGCAAGAAGCCGCTGCATCTCGATCGCGCCAACAACGCCTGGCCCAAGGATCAGCAATCGAACGCGCAGTCGCTCCTCGACGCCCTCAATGACGGACAGATGACCGCCATGCCCGATCCGACCGGCAAGGACGCCGCGACGACCGAGGGACTTGCGCACCCGGCCGCAACGCTGATGCTGACCTGGAACGGCGGCAAAGCCACGCTCGAAATCGGCGCCAAGAAAGGCGCCGCCGAATACTACGCCCGCAACTCGTCTTCGCCCGCCGTCTTCACGATTAGCGATTACCTGCTGACCGATATTACGAATCTCGCGGCTCCGCCCAAACCCCTCACCGTCGGCTCCGGGATCAAGTAGGGGGACTCGCCTATGCTCTTGCGCGATGCGCTGCGCCGCGAAGAAATACGCCTTAGCGCAGGTGGAGGATGGCGGCGGGTTGGGCGTGGTCGAGCTTGAGATAGTGCTGGCGACCGCGCCATAGGCCGCGCGGAGTGGCAAGCAAGTCGTTGACCTCGAAGCCGGCGGCGTTGAGGCCCAGCTCGTCGGCGGGGATCTCGATGGGGCTCTCTTGCGTGTTGTGCGGGTCGAGGTTGACCGCGACCACCAGCACATCCGCAAAGCCGGGGGAGTAGCGGGCGTAGAGCAGCATCTGGGGGTTGTCGGCGCGCAGGAAGCGGATTCCCTCGAGGCGCTGCAGGGCGGGGTGCTCGCGCCGGATGCGATTGACGAGCGTGATCGTGTCCTTGATATTGCCGGGACGGTCCCAATCCCAGACCTTGAATTGGTATTTCTCGGAATCGAGATACTCTTCCGTGCCTGGAACGGCGCGCCCCTCGCAGAGTTCGAAGCCGCTGTACATGCCGTAATTCGGCGCCAGCGTCGCGGCCAGGACCAGGCGCATCAGGAACGCCGCGCGGCCGCCGGTCTGCAGCACCGGGGGCAAAATGTCGGGCGTGTTGACGAAAAAGTTGGGGCGGAAATATTCGCGCGACGGCCCCAGCGCCAACTCCTCGGCGTAGGCGCGCAGTTCATCTTTTTGGTTGCGCCAGGTGAAGTAGGTGTACGACTGCGAAAAGCCGAGCTTGGCCAGATGCTTCATGGGCTTGGGGCGGGTGAAGGCCTCCGACAAAAAGATCACGTCGGGATATCGCGCCCGGACCCCGGCGATCAGGCGCTCCCACAAGGCCATGGGCTTGGTGTGGGGGTTGTCGACCCTGAAGATCCGTACCCGGTGGGCGGCCCAGAAGGTCAGCACCCGCAGCAGCTCTTGCGCGATGGCCTCGCGGGCCGGGCCCTCGAAATTGAGCGGGTAGATGTCCTCGTACTTCTTCGGCGGGTTCTCGGCGTACTGGATCGTTCCGTCGGGCCGGTGGAAGAACCAATCGGGATGCTCCCGGACGTAAGGATGATCGGGCGAGCAGTTGAGCGCGAAGTCGAGCGCGACCTCCATGCCCCGGCTCTCGGCCTCGGCGACGAAATGATCAAAGTCATCGAGGGTGCCGAGGCCGGGCTCGATGGCGTCGTGGCCGCCAGCCTCAGAGCCGATGGCATAGGGACTGCCGGGATCGCCGGGGCCGGCGGTCAGGCTGTTGTTAGGGCCCTTGCGATGGCTATGGCCAATGGGGTGGATGGGCGGAAGATAGACCACGTCGAAGCCCATCCCGGCAATCTCGTCGAGCCGCGCGGCGGCCTCGCGCAGGGTCGCGCTACGGGTGGGGTCGGTACCCTGCGAACGCGGGAACATTTCGTACCACGATCCATAGCGCGCGCGCACGCGTTCGCACAGCACCGGCCAGCGCGTTGCCCAGCGCTCGCCATCGAGGGAGAAGGTGAACTCCCAGGTGCCGAGCGCGTCAAGTTCGAAGCTGGCGCGGAAGCGGTCGTTGCCTTCGCTCTCCATGGGCGTTTCGCGCCAGCGAGACCGTCCGGCGCCGACCAGGCGGTAGAGCAGGCGCGGCTCGACGGCTGCGTGCCCATGGCGAAATATATCAGCGGCAACCGTAACCCGGTCGCCCAGCTCACGTTTGATCGGGTGGCGTCCAGCTTCGAGCTGTGGTGAAATACATTCAGCCACATAGGCGGCTGCCCGGTCGGAGGCAAGGGGTGTACCCACCCGCCTATTGTCGCGCATCTAAGGTTCCTATGCTTGATGCTGAACTCGAGGGCCGCCGATTTATTGTCGTCAGCAATCGGCAGCCTTTCGCCCATGTTCATCATCAAAACGCAATTCGCATCGAGAAGCCGCCCAGCGGTCTGACCTTAGCCCTTGAGCCCATTGTTCAGGCCACGGGCGGCACTTGGATCGCCGCCGCGAGCGGCAGCGCCGACCGTGAAACCACCGATGCCGATGGTCGCGTTCAACCGCGCCCGCCGGGGGTTGACTACGATCTGCGCCGGATTTTTCTCCCCCCCAAGCTGCACGAGGATTATTACACCGGCTTTGCCAACTCGACACTGTGGCCGCTGTGCCATATCGCCTATCACCAGCCGAGGTTTGAGGAACGCTGGTGGCGCGCTTATGAACAAGCGAACAAGATTTTCGCCGATGTGGTTGCCGATGAAGTCGACGGCGAACCGGCAGTAATTTTTATTCAGGATTTCCACTTGGCCCTGCTGCCCCAGCTCTTGCGGGAGCGCTGCCCCAAGGCGATCGTGGCGCAGTTTTGGCACATTCCCTGGCCCAATCCCGAAGCCTTCCGCATTTGCCCCTGGCGCCGCGAATTGCTCCGGGGCTTGCTGGGCAATCATCTCCTCGGTTTCCATCTGCCGTATCACTGCAATAACTTCATCGAGACGGTTGACCGCGAATTGCAGGTGAGGGTTGATCGCGAAACCAACGCCGTTGTCAGCTCCACCGGGTCCGGCACGCATAGCCGCACCATGGTCGCCGCCTTCCCGATGAGCGTGGATTATCCGCGTATTGAAGCCGCGGCCAACACCCCGGCCTCGCGCCGCGAGGCGGCGAAACTTCGGCGCCAGTACGGACACGGCAATCGCAAGCTGGTCATCAGCGTCGAACGGCTCGACTACTCCAAAGGCATTCTCGAACGGCTCCACGCCATCGAGCGGCTCTTCGAACGTCATCCCGAGTGGCGTGAGCAGGTGGAATTTGTCCATATCGCGACGCCGAGCCGGACCACGGTGCGGGCGTATCAGGATTACGCACACGCGATCGACGCCGCCGTTACCAGTCTCAACGAGCGTCTAGCCTCGCCGGGTTGGACACCGGTGCAGGCGCTGCACATCTACGTCGAACCAGAAAAGGTCTGGGATTGGTACCAAGCCGCGGACGCTGTAGTGGTGAGTTCCCTCCACGATGGAATGAACCTGGTCGCGAAGGAATTTGTCGCCGCCGGACGCGACGATGCTGTGCTTGTGCTCAGCGAATTCACCGGCGCGGCCCGTTCGCTGCGCGAGGCGGTGCAGATTAATCCCTATGCCACCGACGCGTTTGCCGATGGCCTCGCGCGCGCCCTCGCCATGCCGGCGGACGAACGGCGCGAACGCATGCGCCGGCTGCGCTGGCGCGTGTCGCATTATGATATAGGTGCCTGGGCTCGCGATCTTCTGCGGGCCATCCGTCAGCGCGAATTCGATGCTCAAGATTTCGCCATCCAACCCCCTGCCTTTCCTGTCCGAGTTTCCCGCCCCTCCACCGGCGTTCCGCGACTGGCGCGCGTTGGTTCGGCAAGCGCGCCGGATACTGGTAGCGACTGATTTTGACGGCACGCTGGCGCCCATCGTCGCCCAACCCGATTTGGCCCAACCGTGCCCGGAGGCGGAAGCTATTCTCCGTACCCTGGCCCAGGAGCGGGATTTCCGTGTCGCAATTGTCAGCGGGCGCGCTTTGATCGATCTCCGCCGCCGCTGCAATATCCCCGGAGGCTGGTATATCGGCGGCCATGGCAATGAAACCGAGGCGCCGCCGGGTGAAGAGTCGCACCGCGCGCACCAATTGAAAACCCGGCACGAGCTCGAACTGGCCGCCGCCGACATCCGCGCGCTGCTGCCGGCCTGGCCAGGCGCCCGGCTGGAGACTAAGCCCTACTCACTCGCACTGCACTTTCGCCAGGCACCGCGATGGGAGAGCGCCATCCGGGAAGCATTCTCGCTGCTCGCGACGCAGCACGGCCTGCGCATCCTGATGGGGCGCAAGGTGGTCGAACTGCTGCCTGCCGACGCCATGAACAAAGGGACGGCGGTGAAGCGCCTCCGGACCCGACTGCTTTGCGATCTGACCATTTATTTTGGCGACGATGTGACCGACGAGGACGTTTTTCGCTTTGGGGATGCGGCGCTGATAGGGGTGAAAGTTGACCATTTGGAGTCTCCCGGCACTACGTCCAGCGCCGATTTCCGCCTAGAATCACCGGCACAAATGGCGGCCGCGCTGACTGCCATCCAACGGGCGCGGCCGGCGGGTCAAAAGAAAAGTGTTCGTTTTTCACCCAATACGCCTTAGGCTTAGTGTGGCGTCCAATGCGCGTACTGCTGATATATCCGAAACGAGACCCCGACAGCAATGTCCGCACCCAGTTCAGCATGGAACGGGTGCACGAGCTGACGTTCTGGCCGCTGCGAGGCAAGAGCTACGGTCTCCAATTCAACGGTCTTGAGGCGCTAGCCTCGCTAACACCGGACTGGGTGGACCTGACCGTCGTTAACGAAAACCTGCGCGAGGTCGATCTCGACGCCAACGTGGACCTGGTTGCCATCACGGTCATGGTGACCAACGCAACCCGGGCGTATCAGATCGCCGACCACTTCCGCCGCCGCAAGATCAAGGTGGTCATGGGTGGCTACCATCCATTCATGATTCCGCAGAACAGCCTGGTGCACGCCGATGCCATTTGCACCACGGAGGCCGAGTACGTCTGGGAGCAGATGCTGACCGACGCGCGCGACGGCAAGCTGAAGCAAATCTACGAGCAAACGCACAAGACCGACATGACCAAGATGCTGCACCTCTCGCGCGTCAAGCGCTGGGAGTGGCTGCACCAGGTATCGCTGACGCTGCAAGCCAGCCGCGGGTGCCCGTTCAGCTGTGATTTCTGCTCGATCGTGCAGATGTTGGGGCACGACATGCGCTACAAGACGCCGGAGAACTTGTGCCGCGAGTTGGAGGTCATCTTTAAGAACGACATCATGGGCCGGATTTTCTATCGCCCCATTTTCTTTGTCGACGACAACATCTTCGGCCACCCCAAGACGATGAAGGAGCTGTTGCGCGCCATCATCAAGCTGCGCGCGCGCTATCCGCATTTCAAGCCGGTCTTCGGGTCGCAGATGACGATCAACGTCTACAAAGACAAGGAAGCGCTGGCGTTGCTCGAGGAGGCCGGCTTTTACAACATCTTCATGGGTCTGGAAAGCCAGGACCCGGAGACCTTGCGCAGCTACAACAAGCTGCATAACATCGCCTTCAAGTACGACGACGCCATCCACACCATGCGCGAGCACGGCATGGAGGTCATCGCCAGCTTTATTTTCGGCACCGACAGCGACACGCTGGCCAGCTTCGATTCGGCCTATGATTTCTTCGACCGCTGCAACGTGCTGTATCCGTACTTCAACATCCTGACGCCGACCGCGAACCAGTGGAAACGCTTCCTGGCCGAGGGCCGCATTCTCACCGTCAAGGCCAAGCTCTACGACGCGCATCACACCGTTTTCGTGCCGATGAAGATGACGCCGCGTCAGTTGCAAGAGGGCTTCATCAATCTCGTCTCCCGCACCTTTGACTACACGAATCTGACCAAACGCATGCTGGGCATCTACGTGAACGGCCCGCAGCGCGAAGTTAAGCTGGCGCTGCCGCTGCCGATCGAGAAGTTCATGTACTACAAGCTGCACTTCACGCTGGGCCGCCGCGGGGACACCGACAGTCAGCGCTTCATGGAGGATCTGAAGCCGCACATCTTCAGCGGAAAGATCCCGATCGCCTCGGTGCTGCTGCAGATTGACCAGCATGACTGGGCGGTGCGCAACGTTCAAACCATGGCCGAGCACCGGTATTCGCTCGACGTGCCCGCCTGGGGCGAGCGTCCGGCTGAAATGACCGAGGGCGCCGGCACCGGCCTCGCGGCCGAGATTGCCGCGCAGGTCCGTTAGCCCTTAAAATCAAAGCATGTCCGCAACACCCTCGCGCATGATGCCGCTGGGCATGCCCGCGCCCGCGTTCAGCCTGCCTGAAGTCACGTCCGGCCGCCAGGTCTCGATGGCGGATCTCGCCCCCGGCCAACCGCTGCTGGTCATGTTCATTTGCCGGCACTGCCCGTTCGTCGTGCATGTGCAGAAGGAACTCGCCCGCCTGGGGCGCGATTATGCCGGCCGGGCCGCCATCGTCGCCATCAGCTCCAACGACGCTGAGACGCATCCTGACGATGCGCCGGAGAGCCTTGCGCAGATGGCGCGGCAGCAGGGATTCACGTTTCCGTTTCTGTATGATGAGACGCAGTCGGTGGCCCGCGCCTACGGCGCCGAGTGTACGCCGGACTTCTTCGTTTTTGACCGCGACCGCAAGCTCGCCTACCGCGGCCAACTGGACTCGAGCCGCCCGAGCAACAAGCAGCCGGTCACCGGCGCCGATCTGCGCGGCGCGCTGGAGGCGCTGCTCGCCGGGCAGCCGGTCAACCCAGATCAACGATCGAGCATTGGCTGCAATATCAAATGGAAAGCCGCGTAGCTTTCGCCTAGTGCGGGCCGAAATGCCGCGCCAAGTAGGCGACGAGCGCATCGCGCTCCTGCGGACTGATCTGCGCCCCAAGCTGCTGCATTGAAGTCACCGTGCGCGACCATCCCGCGGCGTCCTGCGGATTGTGGCTCAGCGTGTCCAAGCCGTGGCAGGTGCCACAACGCTGTAATACCAACGCGCCGACGGGCGCATCGGCCTCGGCCGGCACGGTCGCAACCGCCGTACTGGCGGAAGCCGGCGCGTGCTCACCACTGCCGGTGAACACCACCAGCAGGGCCAAGCCGATCGCCAAACCCAATAGCCAACCCGGTGCGCGCATTCTCAATTCTACCGTGAACGCTCAAAAACTCTTGCTGATGCCGATCGTAAACCGGCTCAGCCCGTGGCCGCCGGCGCGCACCTCGGGCACGATCCACAGGCCGTTATGCAGCGGAATGCGCGCCCCCACTCCGATCAGAGCCGAGCCGGTCGTGTCCGATCCCCATTGCGCGAGGCCTACCCCCGCCAGAACGTAGGGTATGAACGCCTCGTCGTCGGGATGAAACTCGTAATGAAAGCTTCCATCCAAGGTAAACAATCCTGTATGGCCGGCGCGCCCAATTGCCGCCGAGGGGTCGAAGGTAAAATTATGGGTGAGCGCGAAGCTCAATCCCGCCCCGCCCACGAAACCACTGGGCGAACCCAGCAGCGCGCCTCCAAAGACTGTATAGCGAGCCGGACCCTGCGCGATCAGCGCACTCGCCATGACCAATAGACCAAGACCTGTTGTGAGACCGGAAAGCAGACGTGATTTCATACCATTCCACCTGCAAGTTGCCTGCCAAAAATAGCTGGCGTATGGGCCACCTATACTAATGAAATGCGCATCAGTGAAGTTGCCAAGCAAGCCGGAACCAGCATCCAGGCTCTCCGCTATTACGAGCGCCAGGGTTTTCTCGGCCGGCCGGCGCGAGCCGAATCCGGCTACCGCACCTATTCGAATGTCGATCTCGAACGTCTGCGCTTCTTGAAACGGTGCCAGGCGCTCGGCTTCACGCTGAAAGAGATCAAGCAGTTGTCCGCCATCCATGGCGACCGCCCCGATGCCCGTCAGCGGCGTGAGTTCCTTCTCATCGCCAGCAAGCGCCTCGCATTCCTGGACGCCAAAATCGGCGAGTATCAATGCTTGCGGGCGCAGGTGAATCGCTTGATCCAACAAGCCGCGGTCACGCCGATGAGCCAGTGCCCCGCGCAGGCGCAACAAAATAATTGCAAATAGTTGTTGACCCTATAGCTAGGTACAGCCCTGGACACTGACTTCTGAAAGGAATGTGTCCATGAAACTTCGACTTACGCTGCTCTCCCTTTTGCTTGCCGGCGCTCTGCTCGGCTTCCGCCCCGCCACCCCTAATTTCAGCGGCACCTGGTCGTTCAATCCTGCCAAAAGCGCCAACCTGGGCATGATGGCGCGCATGTCCGACACCGTAACCATCGAGCAAACTGAAACCATGCTGACCACCCACGACGCCGCATCCTTTGGCGGCGCGGCGCAGCCTCCCCGCGATACTCATTACGACCTGACCGGCAAGGCGGTGTCGAACACGTCACCCACCGGCGAGGCCGGCGAGACTACATCCCGCTGGCAGGGCGATCGCCTGGTCACCACGTGGATCACCGAGGGATCGGTCGCCGGCTCCAAGCACGAACGCGTTGAAACACGGTACCTGTCCGCCGACGGTCGCACCATGTATCTCGAATCGAAGCCCATAGTCATGGCTTTCGACAAGCGCTAGCGCAAGCGCAACCCGATGCCTCCCACATCCGCTCCCTGGGATGACGCCACGGACCAGCCCCGCTTCCGGCGCCGGCGCTGGATCGTCGTGCTCTCGCTCGTGCTGCTAACGCCGGCTCTGGCCGCTCTCGGCGTCAGAATCGCGCGCGCCCGGCGCGCGGCCATTCCGCGCCCGGCCGCGGCGATGCGACCGGCCCCACCCGCGCCGCAGCGCGAAACCGCCGTCACCACCACCGGCACCATTCGCCTGCGCACCGGCGCCGAGGTGCGGGTCGGCTCGCAGGTGTCGGGCACGGTCAGCCATCTCTACGTCGCGGTTGGCACCCACATTCAAAAAGGGGATGTGATTGCCGAAATTGACCCGCGCCCATTGCAAGCAAAGCTCGATGTCGCGGCCAGCCAGATGCGCATGGATGAAGTCGGGTTCGAGAAAGCCCAGCGCGACCTCGACCGCGGCACCGCACTTTTTGCGGCCAACCTGGTCCCGCGCCAGCAAGCCGAGGACCTGCGTTTCGCGGCCTCCGCGGCGCAGGCCAAGCTGGCCAATTCGCGTTCCCAGTTGGCCGCGGCGCAGCTCGATCTTTCGTACACCACGCTGCGCGCCCCCATCGCCGGCACCGTCTCGTCGGTCGCCACCCAGGAGGGGGAAACCGTGGCGGCAGCCTTTGCGTCGCCTACCTTTATCACCATCATCCAGGACCGCGCGCTCGAGTTGGTGGCGCTTGTGGACGAAACCGATATCGGTGGCGTGCGCCCCGGAGCGGCGGTCAGCTTCACCGTCGAGTCCTTTCCCGATCGCGTGCTGCACGCCCGCGTCAGCCGCATCGACCCCACCGCCACCATCATCAGCGGCGTGGTGAACTACGCGGTCGTGGCGCCGCTGCTCGACCTTCCATCGTTTCTCCGCCCCGACATGACCGCCACCATCAGTATTGCCACTCGCTCCCATGATTGAACTCGATCAACTCTCCAAGACTTTCGACGGCAACGCCGGCAAGCCCGTGCGTGCGCTCCAGGGCATTGAACTCCGCATTGCCAGCGGCGCCATGGTCGCCATCCGCGGCGCATCGGGCTCCGGCAAGTCTTCGCTGCTCAACATTCTCGGCTGCCTCGATCGCCCGACCGCCGGGAGGTATCGCTTCGAGGGCCACGACGTCGCCGGCGCGACCGACCGCCAGCTCTCGCGGCTGCGCGCCCGCCGCATTGGTTTTATCTTTCAGTCGTTCCACCTGCTCGACCGCATCACGGCGCTGGAGCAAGTCGAGTTGCCGGCGCTTTATGCCGGCGTCCGCGGTGCCGCGACCCGTGCGCGCGCCCGCGACCTGCTCAGCCGCGTCGGCCTCGCCGCACGGCTGCGCCATTATCCCAGCCAACTCTCGGGCGGCGAGCAGCAACGGGTCGCGGTTGCCCGCGCGCTTATGAACGATCCCAGTCTCATCCTCGCGGACGAGCCCACCGGCAACCTTGATGCCGCCTCCGGCGCCGAAGTCATGGCGCTGCTGGCGGAGCTGCACCACGAGGGCCGCACAGTCATCCTGGTCACCCACGATGAATCCGTCGCCCGGCGCGCCGAGCGCCAGGTGCTGCTCCGCGACGGCAAAATGGAGAACCCCGCCGCATGATCCAAATCACCTCCGCACTACGCACCCTGGCACGTCAACGCCGCCGCTCGCTGGCCATGTCCGCCGGCCTGGTTGCCGGGCTCGCCCTGGGGATGACGCTCAGCTCGGTCAGCGCGGCTTCGCGCCGCGCCACGCTGGCCAGCGTCAAAAACATGCTGGGCACCTTTGACACGATTCTAGTCCGCCCCGGCGGCGGCAAGACGCGGGGCATGGTGTCGCTCACCAACGTGCCTCCGACGCTTACGTTTGACGATGCGGACGCGATCGCGGCGCTGCCCGCCATTCGCCAGGCGGCCGAGCTGCAAAACGCCTTTGACATCGATGTCGAGGCCGGTGGACGCACCCATGCTCCGGCGGTCTTCGGGGTCTCCGGTAACTGGCTTGACCTGCGCGGCGACGCCATGCTCGAGGGCAGCTTTTTCTCTCCCGAGCAGATGCGTTCGGAAGCCCGTGTCGCCATTCTTGGCGCCGACGTTGCCGCCGCCCTCTTTCCCGATGGCGGTCCACACGCTTCGCTCGGTCAGAGCATCCGGCTCGGGACCGTGCCGTTCCAGGTTCAGGGGCGGCTCGCACCGCGCGGCGCGGGCCCGGGGGGCTTCAGCCTGGACGATCTCATACTCATACCGGTCACCACTGCCAGCCATCGCCTTTTCAACCGCAACTTTCTTACCATGGTCGTGGCCCAGTTGCGTACGCCCGGCGATACCGCCGCCGCCATGGCCCAGGTGCGCACCCTGCTCCGTCAACGGCACCACGCCTCGACCGCCGCGCTTGACGATTTCACCCTTACCGATCCGAGCGCCGTCGCGGCGCAGGTCACCGCCGTCTCCAGCCGCCTAGCCGTCATCGGACGCGGAGCCGCCCTGGGCGCGATTGTCCTCGCCGCCATCGCCATCGTGGCGCTCATGTGGCTGGGGGTGAGCGAGCGCAGAACCGAGATTGGCCTGCGCCGGGCCGTCGGCGCCACGCGCGCGTCGATTCTGGGGCAATTCCTGCTCGAGATCGCGCTACTCAGTTCGCTGGCCGCCGGCGCCGGACTCGCCCTTGGCGGGCTCGGCATCTTTATCGCATCGCGCTGGCAACATCTGCCGCCGGAGTGGGCCTGGCCGCAGGCGTTTGCCGCTGCCTTCGCCGCCATTCTGCTCGGCATCGCCTGCGGGCTGACGCCAGCCTGGCACGCTGCTCGAACCGATCCGGTGGCCGCCCTGCGGCGGTGAAGGCGCCGCGAGACACCATGCCCCTGGCCCAGCTCCAACAGGCGGCCCGCGCCCTGCGCCGCTTTCCGCTGCGCTCGACACTGGTTGTGCTGTGCGGCGGGCTCTCCTCGGCGGCGGTCATCGTCGCCATCAATTTCACGCTTGCGGGACGCCACCAGCTTGACGTCCAGTTGGAAAACATGGGCGCCAACCTTCTTACTGTCGCGCCGCAGCTCAACCGCAGCGTCGGCGGACGCGCCCGGACCGGCACTATTGTCACCACCCTCCGCCCCAGTGACGAGCGCGCTCTGCGCCGCGCGCTGCCCGGCATTGCCCTTTCCGCCGGTGTCGCCTCCGGAACCTTCCTGGTCAAAGCCGGCGATCTTTCCAAAAACGGCGCCAGCGTGGTGGGCGTGGGGTCGGATTACTTTACCCTCCGCCGCTGGCCCACGGTTGCCGGGCCGGGTCTCGGGCCGCGCGACCAACTCTCCGCTGCGCGGGTCGCGGTCCTGGGTGCCGCCGCCGCCCGGGATTTGTTTCCCGCCGGCGTTACGATCGGCGCCCGCCTGCGCATCAATCGCATTCCCTTTCGCGTCGTCGGCCTGCTCGAGGAACGCGGCCAGCGGCTCGATGCGGTGAACGAGGATGAGCAGATCTTTATCCCGCTTTCAACCGCCATGCGCCGGGTGATGAATGTCGACTATTATTCCCAACTCGTCCTCGGCATGGGATCCACCGGCGGGCGCGCGGCCGTCACTCAGGGCGCACTGAGCCTGCTTCGTGCCCGGCATCATATCCTGCCCAGCCTCCCCGACGATGTGCAGATTCTCGACCAGCAAAGCGTGATCGGCGCGCAGGTCGCCGCGAGCGCCCGCCTGTTGCAGGTCGTCATCGCCGGCGGCTTGGGCGGTCTCCTGGTCGCGGCGCTCGCGACGCTGGCGCTGAACTGGCTCGCGGTTGCGACTCGCCGGCGCGAAATCGGCACCCGCCGCGCCCTGGGCGCCAGCGCCAATGCCATCTTCGTTCAATTCCTGTTGGAATCGATCCTGCTAACATCAGGCGCCGCGCTTGCCGCCGCGGCGTGCAGCCTGGCCTTCTTCAACGATGCCCGCGTTCTATTGGCAGTGCTGGCGATTTTTGCCCTGGTCAACCTCACTTTCGCGACGCTGCCCGCCCGCCGTGCGGCGCGTCTCGACCCCATCCGCGCTCTCTCGGGGTTGGCTTGATCATCCGTGGTACAGCATCCAATAGACGCCGATACCGCTCAGCGACACGTACATCCAAACGGGCCACGTCCATCGCGCCCAGGCACGATGCCGCGAGAAGCGCCGGCGCAGCGCCAGAGTGAGCACGATCACGGCCAGCACCGGGACAACCGCCGCCAGCGGCGTATGGGTGGAAAGCAAGGCGAAGTACAACCAGCGGTGCCAGCCCAGGCCGTGGTAATAAACGACGCCCGTATGGAGGTGATGGGCAACGTAGACGACGAGAAAAACGGTTGAAACGGCGAAGGCCGCAATCATGCAGCGACGGTGGGCAGCAATGTTGCGGCGCCGAATGCAGTAATATCCCAGTCCCAACAACACCGCGCTAAGTCCATTGAGAATCGCGATCCAGGCCGGCAGCGAGGCCCAGCTCATGGGTGCCAGCGCCGATCCAAAGCCATAAACGCGAACAGCAGCGGCAAATAAATTACGCTTGCCTGCAGCAGTTGCCGGTACCCGGCCCGCGTGCCCAGGCGAACGCTGCGCATGCCGGCCAGCAGGAACGCCACTCCCAGCGCGAGCGCGCCGGCAAAGTAGACGGCGCCCGTCAATCCGGCGAGGGTGGGCAAGAGGCTGACGGGCAGCAGCGCGAGGCTATACAGCAGTACCTGGCGAGCGGTTTCTCGTCCGTCAACGTCCACAACCGGCAACATGCGGATGCCGGCGCGTTGATATTGTTCTTTATAAAGCCAGGCAATCGCCAGAAAATGAGGGAACTGCCACAAAAACTGGATGCCAAAAAGAATCCACGCCCCCTCGTCGAGGCGTCCGCGCGCCGCGGCCCAACCCATCAGGATGGGTCCCGCGCCAGGAAACGCACCCACAAGCGTGCTTATAGGCGAGTGGAATTTAAGCGGGGTGTAGGCGAGAAGATACAACCCCATGGTCGCCGCGCCCATGGCAGCGCACAGTCCGTTCACTCCCCAATTCAAGATCACAAACCCTGCCAGCGACGCCAAGCCGCCCACCACCACGGCCCAGCCCGAGGGAACCCTTCCCGCCGGCAGTGGGCGCGCGGATGTCCGCGCCATCAGGGCATCGGTACGGCGCTCCCACAGTTGATTCAAGGCGGCGGTGCCGCCCGCTAAAAGTCCTGTACCCAACGCCAGCCAGGCCATCATGCCGGCCGGCAAAATTCGCTGCGCACCCACGTAGCACGCCGCCACCGCGGTGAGAACCACCAACAGGGTGACGCGTGGCTTGGTCAACGCCAGGCAATCCCCCACCCGGTCTTTGGTCCGCATTGCCAGCGATCGTTCTCGCGATTGTTCCGGCAATTGTTCTAGTGGGGTTTGCGCTTCCCGGGCTTTGGCGACTGCGTGCGACAAGCTAATAGTTTACAAGACCCACGCCCCTCGCAATGAAATTTGCAACGCCTCGCTCGGCTCGCTCATCTTTTAAGATATAGGAGGTGGGGTTATGGCAAGCGCGGTTCAAGTGGTGCTCAATCCCCACCGTCGCAGCCCGCAGGCGATGGCACTTTTAGATGCGCTGCAAGCGCGCGTGGTGGGCCAGGGCCCAGCGCTCGAGCGCATTGTGGATACTTACCAAACTCTTCTAGCCGGGCTCAACTCCCGGCAGCGGCCGCTGGCCAATTTTCTCTTCCTCGGTCCCACCGGTTCCGGCAAGACGCACGTGGTGGAATCGCTGGCGGAGGAGTTGTTCCATAATTCGCACGCCCTGATCAAGGTGGATTGCGCGGAATTCCAGCACAGCCACGAAATCGCCAAGCTGGTCGGCTCGCCGCCCGGCTATCTCGGGCACCGCGAAACCCATCCCATCCTGACGCAGGAAGCGCTCGATCAGTACCAGACGCCCGACCTGCCGCTGAATCTGGTGCTGTTTGATGAAATCGAGAAAGCCTCCGACGCGCTCTGGCAGCTTTTGCTCGGCATTCTCGACAAGGCAAGCCTCACTTTGGGCGACAACCGCCACGTCAGTTTTGCTCGCTCCATGATATTTCTCACCAGCAACCTCGGCGCCGGCGAAATGCAGGGCCTGCTCCGGCCCGGCTTCGGCTTTGCCCCCGGCATGGCCGCCAACGAAATTGACGCCAACTTGCAGCTACGTCTCGATCAGACCGCGGTGGCCGCCGCGCAACGCAAGTTCTCACCCGAGTTCTTCAATCGCCTCGACCACGTAGTTGTGTTCCGGCCCTTGGATCGCGCCCAGTTGGAGCGCGTTCTCGATCTCGAGTTGAATGCCGTCCGTCTGCGACTGGCGGATTCTTTCCGGCCCCCCGCGAAGGCGGGCGCTATTCCGCCCCCCGAACGCAGCGTCGAATTTCGCTGCACGGACGCGGCCCGCGCCTATCTCTTATCGGAAGGCGCCGACCTCAAATTCGGCGCCCGCCATCTCAAGCGTGCCATTGAACGCCTGCTGGTAGCGCCTCTGGCCAGCTTGATCGCGACCCACCAGGTGGGCGGCGCGGAGCGCGGTGACCGCTTTAGCGACCGCGGCGAGCGCATGGAGCGCATCGACCGCGTTGTGGTTGATTGGCAGGCGGGTTCCACGGCGCTGATGTTCTCCCGCGAGAGCGCCGCTTACGTTCGCGGCGCGGCGGTGCGATCCGCGTCCTAAGCGACTCCCAACTTAAGCCGCACGGCGGTCTCGCTTCCGTCGAAAATCTCAGCCTGCCATCCGCGGCCACGCGCGGCCAGCACGAACTCTTCGATGTCGTCGAAATAGATAATTTCCTCCGGCGGGCATTCGGCGGCTTGCTCGACCGCCGCAAAAATTTGCGCGTCCGGTTTGCGGGACCCGGCCTCAAATGACAGTACCTGGAAATCGAATTCCGCCAACTCCGGTCGCGTCCGGCGCAGGAATTGATGGTGGATGGCGTTCGTGTTCGATAGCAACCCCACCCGCCAACGTGGGCGCAGTTCCCGAATCAGCGTGGGAGCAATCAGCCAGCGGTCTTCAAATATCGAGCACCACCAGCGATCGAAGTCTCTTCTATCCACTCCCGTTATCTCACATGCTTCCACCCTGAATTCCTCCGGTGAGATCAAGCCGGTCTCGGCGCGCTCAAACAGTGACATGGCCCGTTCGCGGCACGGCTCAAGCCGGGGAAGGAGGCGGGCGAAGCTAAACGGAATCAGCGTGTTCCCGAGATCGAAGACAGCAGTTGGCATGGGTACAAAACAAACGCGGCGCCATCGGCGCCGCGTTGGAAAAACTACATTGTGCTGTGTGCGTTCCGCCGTGCGTTATGCAGCCCGATGGCGGCCCTTGCTGACCGGCTGCTCGGTTTCGGGCAGAAGTTCAAGTACATAGCCGGCGTCCAACGACGCCGAACAACGGCTGCACTTCTGGCCAGGCATGACACGCAGACGCGAGCGTCCCAAACGCACTTCCGGCACCGCCAATCCCTCGACGGTTCGGGTGCACATCGGACAATGGATTTTCGCCTTCAACCCCTCGATCACTGCTTGCATACTGCCCACCTCCTCTCTGGACGCGCTACCGACATTCAATCCCAACTTGGCCATTGGACGCCGAATGCACACCAAAAGTTTCAGCCCATCGGCTGCTTCTGGTGAATTAATTTATTTGGGAGTACCCCAAGAATCAACCCAACCACGCTCGGTGCGCTCAGTTTGCGCACCCTTTCGAGTCCATGAATATACGTGATTCCTTAGCGCTACGCAAGAAAAATTCTCATCCCACTCACCAACCGCTCGGTTGGATACGGCTTCGCCTACTGCGATAGGCACTTGCCCCCTAAAAAGGGTGAAAATGGTGTCCAGCCATGTCGACCCATACGCCCTCCCCCTTGACTTCCCTCACCTCCGACGAGCAACTTCTTCGCCAGTCAGTTATTGATTGGGCCGAGACCCGCTTGCGCCCGCTGGTTCGCGAAATGGATGAAACCGCCCACTTCGACCAAGGTCTACTGCAAGAATTCTTCAGCCTGGGATGGATGGCGATCCAGATCCCCGAAGCCCACGGCGGCAGCGGCGGCAGCTTCTTCGAAGCTGTGATCGTGGTCGAGGAACTCTCGCGCGTGGACGCCTCGGCCGGGGTCGTGGTTGACGTACAAAACACGCTGGTCAATAACGCCCTTCTACGCTGGGGCTCGAGCGAGCAACAGCAGCGCTACCTGCCGCGGCTCGCCGCCAACACGCTGGGCGCTTACGCGTTGTCCGAACCGGCGTCGGGAAGCGACGCCTTTGCGCTGCAGACCCGCGCCGAAAAATGCGACGGCGGCTTTCGCCTCAACGGCCGCAAGCTCTGGATTACCAATGCGCGGGAGGCCGGACTTTTCGTCCTCTTTGCCACGGTTGATCCCGCCGCCGGCTATCGGGGCATTACCGGGTTCATAATTGAGCCCGGTTTCAAAGGCTTCACCGTCGGCAAGAAGGAGGACAAGCTGGGAATCCGCGCCTCCAGCACGTGCGAACTGATTCTCGAGGACTGTGTCGTGCCGGCGGCGAACGTTCTCGGCGAACTCGGGCGCGGCTATAAAATCGCCATTGAGACATTGAACGAGGGCCGCATCGGCATCGCCGCCCAAATGCTCGGCCTGGCGCAAGGAGCGCTCGATTGCGCCACCCGCTATGCCAAGGAGCGGCGCCAATTCGGCAAGCCGATCGCCGATTTCCAAGGCGTCCAGTTCCAGTTGGCCAGCATGCATATCGAAGTCGAAGCCGCCCGCCTGCTCGTCTACAACGCCGCGCGGCTGAAGGACGCGGGGGCCGATTTCATCAAGCAGGCCGCGATGGCCAAGTACTTCGCCTCGCAGGTGGCCGAACGCGTCGCCTCGCAGGCGGTTGAGATTTACGGCGGTTATGGATTCGTCAAGGACTATCCGGTCGAAAAATACTATCGCGACGCCAAGATCGGGAAGATCTACGAAGGCACGTCCAACCTGCAATTGCAAACCATCGCCAAGCTCGTACTGCAATGAGCGCGCCGCGCTATATCGCCGTCGAGGGTCCGGTACGGGTAGGGAAGAGCAGCCTTGCCCGCATCCTGGCCGGACGCATGCAAGCCCGGCTTCTGGTCGAACCTGAAAACAACCCGCACCTCGCCGGCTTTTATGCCGGCGAACCCGGCGCCGCCTTCCGCGCGCAAATGCACTTCCTGATCGAGCGCTACCGGCAGCTCGCGCCGCTCGGCACCGAGCGCCTGGCGCAACCCACGGTGGCCGATTATCTTTTCGAGAAAGACAAGATCTTCGCCTACATCAACCTCAGCGACGCCGAACTCGCCGTCTATAACCAGTACTTCGAATTGCTGCGGCCGCAGATTGGGCTACCCGACCTGGTGATTTATTTGCAAGCCTCGCCCGAGGTCCTGCGCCAGCGCATGCAGCGGAAGAACCTGGCCAGCGAGCAGCAGGTCTCCGACGAGTACCTGGGGGAAGTCGCCAAGGCTTATGATCATTTTTTCTTCCGCTACAACTTGACCGACCTGCTGGTCATCAACACCAGCGAAATCGACTTCGTGGAAAACGATCGCGATCTGGAGGAGCTCATGAGCCGCCTGACCGAACCCACCGCCGGCACCCAGTTCTACCTCCCGCTCGGCACTCCATAATCGGCGTACACTATGGCTGAGGACTTGATCCGTCATCGGACAGGTACCACACTATGAGCCTATATTCATCTCCCGACCTAAAGGTCACGGTCGCCTCCTTACAATCCAAAAAAGCCCGCGGTGAGAAGATTTCCTGCCTAACCGCGTACGATTACCCGTTTGCACGCTTGTTCGATGAGAGCGGAATCGACATTCTTCTGGTTGGCGATTCCTGGGGTATGGCCGCCGCCGGCCAGGAAAACACGCTTTCGGTCACGGTGGAAGAAATGTTGGTCGCCACGCGCTCGGTGCACCGGGGTGCCCGGCGGGCACTGGTGGTCGCCGATATGCCCTTTGGCAGCTATCATCTTTCCCCGGCGCAGGCGATCGAGAACGCGCTGCGGCTGGTCAAGGAAGGCGGTGCCGAAGCGGTCAAACTCGAAGGTGGCGAGCGCCGCGCCGACATCGTCCACGCCATCGTGCAGGCGGAAATCCCGGTTATGGCCCATATCGGGCTCACGCCGCAATCGGTGCACCGGCAAAGCGGCTACCACGTCCAGGGCACGACCGATGCCGCCGCTCACCAACTCCTGCAGGATGCCCGCGCCTTGCAGGGCGCCGGCGCCTTCGCGATCGTGCTGGAAGGCATTCCGCGCGAACTGGCTTCCGCCATTACCCGTGAGGTTTCAATTCCAACGATAGGAATCGGCGCCGGTCCTGATTGCGATGGCCAGGTTCTGGTCCTGCACGATCTGCTGGGGCTAGGTTTCCGGGCACCTGCCAAGTTCGCCCGTGTCTATGCCGAGCTAGGGTCAGTAGTCCGATCCGCCGCCGAAAGTTTCCGGCAGGATGTCGAGAACGGCAATTTTCCGACGGACCAAGAGAGCTATCACTTTCCGAGACAGTCTTCGATTATTATTCTGTAGTGCAAGTCATTGAGGACCCATACCAGTTTCAAGCATATTGTGCGTCTCTGGACGCATCCCATGCACTCGGCTTCATACCGACGATGGGGGCGATCCATGAGGGGCACCTGTCGCTGGTACGCGCCTCCCGCCGGCAGGATGAAGTCACCGCCGTCAGCATCTTCGTCAACCCCACCCAATTTGGACCCAGTGAGGACTTGGCCAACTACCCCCGCCGCCTCGAACAGGACCTAGCGCTGCTCGAAAAAGAAGGCGTGCAAGTGGTGTTTACGCCCACGGTGGAAGGCATGTATCCCAACGGCATAGCCACCTCGGTCGAAGTGTCGGACCTGGGCGAGCGTCTCTGCGGCGCCAGCCGCCCAGGGCACTTCCGGGGCGTTGCCACAGTGGTGTTTAAGTTGTTTCAACTGGCGGCTCCGACCCGCGCCTATTTTGGCCAAAAGGATGCGGCCCAGGTGGCGGTGGTCCGGCGCATGATCCACGATCTTTTTCTTCCGGTCGAGCTTGTGGTGGGCCCGATCGTACGCGAGCGTGACGGGTTGGCGCTGAGTTCCCGCAATGCATATTTGAGCCCGGCTGAGCGCCATTCGGCACGCATCATCTCCCGCGCCCTGCGCATTATTGGCGAGGCGTTCGACTCGGGCGAACGCTCAACGCCGCGGCTATTGATGAAGGGAACCGAGGTAATTGAAAGCGAGCCCGGCGTCCGCCTTGACTATTTAACCGCCGTCGACAGCGACACCCTTCTGCCGGTGGCTGAAGCTGTGCCGGGAACTCTGATCGCCGTCGCCGCTCTCGCCGGCTCGACCCGTCTCATTGATAACGCCAGGGTTGACCACGACGACCTCTATTTGCTCTAGCCAGTCGCAAATGCCGCGCGCGACCCCCGCCGCGCCCGGCTCCAGCATCAGCATGTGGCCGGCATCGAAGACCAGCGAAGGGCAGCGATAGTAGGCAGCCAGGCGCCGTTGTTCACTGAGAGGCATCAATTGATCGTCGCTCCCCGCCACGACCAGGCAGGGCGCGTGCACTCGCCCGGAATCTACTCTGATTAAGCCAAGCACCATCTGCATGGACGCCCGGCCCGAGTCGGGCCGATCGCGGGCATAGATCGCCGCTTTGACGTCTGGCGCCAAACGCTGGTTCAACAGTTCCTCCTGGAGCCCGTGGTCCAGCAGCAGCTTGCGTCCCAAAATCGGACCGACGACTTGCCGCCAAGGGTGCCGTAGGAGGCCGCGCCACAACCGCCAGTACGCCAACCGCAACAGTGACCAGGGTGGCACACTAGCCAAAAAGACGAAGCCGGCTGCCGGCTCGGTCTCCGCCAATTTCTGCGCCACCAAACCGCCAAGGCTATGACCGACCACCACGCATGGCCCATGCTGCGCTTGAAAATCGTGGAGCGCCTGCGCCGCATACATCACAAAGTTCTCAAAATCGTCTTGTTTCGACCGCGGCAGTTCGATGGCCAGGCTGCCAACTCCCAGACGCGCGCATTCGCGTTGAAACGTCTCCCAGCTCCAGCTCCCGCCGCCCAGACCGTGAATCAGTAAAAGCTGCCGGCTCACGCATTATTGGATGCCGCAAACCTTGCACACTAATGCAAACCCAATCGTCCCAGGACCACGGTAAGCCCAATTACTGCCAGCACAATGCCGGTCACGATCACAAAGCGGTAGTCGCGGTCGCGCCAAAACGCCACCAGCGCCAGCACCACCCGCGCCACCGGCGTGAGGATCAGGACCACTGTCGCCAGCTGCATCAGGCACGAAGCGTCGAGCCGTAAGGCCCCGGCCAGCACCGCCCCCCAACCGAGCGCCGTCACCGGCCCCAGCGTAATCGTTGTACCCTGCCACAGGGCGCGCCCGACTCCGAGCGCATAAAGCACGGTGCTAACGACCATCCCCCACAACAACGCCTTGTATACGGCGCTGTAAACGTTGGCGGGAGCTTCCCGGGTCGGCGTGGTTGGCGTCAATGGCATCGGTTTCAACGTCACCCCAAATTCGGCAACACGATATGGAACCGAAGTTCCAGGGCCTTCGCCAGCATACCGTAGGCCAAATACAGCATCAGTGCGGCGAAGATTCTTTTCAACACCACCGACTTCAGCCGGTTCATTACCAACGTCCCGACGCTTGCTCCGGCGGTTGTGCCCAGCGCCACGGGCGCGACCACGTGGAAATGAATGAGCCCCGCCATGTAGAACAAAATCGATCCCACCGCCGCGGTTACGCCGATCATCATTTTGCTCGTTCCCACGGCGGCTTTCATGGGCACGTTCATATATCGGTTCATGGCGCTGACTTTCAAGACGCCGCCGCCCACCCCGAGCAGCCCCGACGCCATACCCGCCAGGTACGAAATCGCCATGCCGACGCTGCTGCCGGTAACGTTGTACTCGACCGTCCGGGCCAGCGCCTGGTCATGGTAGCTGCCCGCCAACTCGAGGCGGCGCGACCAGGTGTCGTTCGCCACCTCGGTGAACCCGCCGGCCGCAATCCGCCGGTCGTCGGCATGACGCGACACATACGCGCTGATCGCCATGTAAAGCATCAGAGCGGTGAACAGGATCAACATCACCCACTCTTTGAGATACAAGGCCAGCACGCTTCCGCTCAGCGCCCCGATGGTGGTTCCAACCTCCAAAAACATTCCCAGGCGCAGATTGGTGATGTGCTGCTCGACGTAGCTCGAGCCGCCCGCGTTCGAGGTCGCAATCACCGACACCAAGCTCGCCGCCACGGCGATTTTTACGGGCAAGTGGAACAGCAGCACCAGCGTGGGCACGATAAAGATGCCCCCGCCCACGCCCAGCAGCGCGCCTAAAAAGCCCGCCACGCACGCTGCCAGAAACAAAATCCCCACGAAGAGCGGCGTATAGAGCATTGCGGTGAGCTAACAGTTTCGCACAGGCTGGTGTGGGAAACAGGTGCAAAACTCCGTCCCGGGAAATGCTGGCGTAAAATGCCAACTGGCTTCCGCAACCATCATGGCTTTCGCCGACATTCTCTCCACCCAGGGCTTGCCCGCCAACGTTGTCGCCGAGCGTTCACTGCTGGGCGCGATCCTGCTCGATGGCTTCAATTATTACCAGGTTGCGGACAAGCTCGTCGCCGACGATTTTCATCTCGATTCCCACCGCAAAATCTACCGCGCCATTCGTGAGCTGGCCCAGGCCGGCATCGCGGTCGATTTCATCACGCTGGGAGACGCGCTCGACCGCACCCGCGATCTGGAAGCGATCGGCGGCCATGCCTACCTCACGACACTGACCGACGGCCTGCCCCGCGGACTCAACGCCGAGCATTACGCCCGCATCATCAAAGACCGCTCGGTGCTGCGCCAGCTTTTATCGGTTTCCAACGAAGTCACCCAGGCGGTGCTGGCGGGCGGCGAGAGCGACGACGTGCTCGACCTCGCCCAGCGCGAGTTCTTCCGCATCGCCGAAGATCGTGTTAAAGACGGGCTGATCAGCGTCAGCGAGCTGACGCCCACGATCATGGACACGTTGGATACGCTGCATGGGCAGGAGATCAGCGGTCTGCGCACCGGCTTTGTGAAGCTGGATGAACTCACCACCGGCTTGCAGCGCAGCGATCTGATCATCATTGCGGGCCGCCCCTCGATGGGCAAGACGTCATTCGCCATGAATATCGTCGAGAACGCGGCGCTGCTGAGCCAGAAAAACGCCGCCGTCTTCAGCCTCGAAATGTCGAAGAAGCAGCTGGTGCTGCGCATGCTTTGCTCCACCGCCCGGGTCAATGCCCATGCCTTGCGCCGCGGCTTCCTTGGGCGAGACGACATCGGCAAGCTCACGCAAGCCGCGGCCAATCTCGCGCAAACAGGCATTTACATAGACGACAGCAGCGGCATCGACCTGGCCACCATGCGCGCCAAGTGCCGTCGTCTCGCCGCCGAGCTCGCCTCCCGGCAGCGCACGCTTGACCTGGTGGTGGTGGATTACCTGCAACTCATGGGTTCGACCGGCAAGGTCGAGAACCGCAACCTCGAAATTTCCGCCATCTCGCGCGGCCTGAAGATTCTGGCCAAGGAACTGAACGTGCCCGTCATCGCCCTCTCCCAGTTGAGCCGCGCCCCCGAGCAGCGCACCGGCAACCACGAACCTATTCTCAGCGATCTGCGCGAATCCGGCTCGATCGAGCAGGACGCGGACGTGGTTGCCTTCGTCTACCGCGACGAGATGTATCACCGCGACTCGGAGGAGCGCGGCAAGGCCAAGATCATTGTCGCCAAGCAGCGCAACGGCCCCATTGACGACATTAAGCTCGCCTTCATTCGCGACTACACCCGCTTCGAAAATCTGGCGGAAGAGTAATCGACGGGCCAGCGGCTCCTATGCTAAAGTACCGGCTGTGAGGATGAATCGCACCGCGATGCTTTGGCTGGCGCTGGCTGTCGCCCTGGTGGGACACAGCTATCTGCGCCTGGTTCCAGTGCACCGCGAACCGGCGCGCGCCTCGCGCGCCTGCGCTCCGGCTCATGAATGCGACTGGTCGGCCGCGGCCATTACGCTCGCGCCGGCGCCCTTACCCGCGCCGGTCACGCTGGCCGTCAGTGTCATGCGCCCGGATTTTACGAACTCGGCGACCGATCATCCGCCCACGCCCACGGCGCCCCGCTTCGGCGAATTGCGCGCCCCGCCGCGCCTCTAGACCCTCCTCGCGTTTGCCCCGCCACGGCTGCGTTCCGACGCCGCCGGGGTCCTGCTTCCATAGATCACCGGTGTTTCACTATGCGCCCATCCATCTCGTTTACCGCCGCCGCCGCGCTGCTCCTAGCGTTCGCCACGGCGGGCTGCTCCCGCTCCGCCCCCGCCTCGACGGTGGAAGCCGCGGCCGCACCCGTGGCCGTGGTCGCGCCCGCCGTCAGGCGCGATCTCAACCGCACGCTGTCGCTCGCCGCCGAGCTCCGGCCCTTCCAGCAGGTCGCCCTTTACGCCAAGGAAGCCGGCTACGTGCAGCAAATCCGGGTTGACGTAGGCGATCGGGTCCAGACCGGCGAGCTGCTCGCCACGCTCGAGATTCCCGAGCTGCGCGACCAACTCGCCCAGGCGACCGCCACGGCGCAGGCCGACCAGCAGGATGTTCTACGCGCCGCCCAGGATCTCGACCGGGCCGAAGCCGCCGCCAACGTCGCACACCTCGACGCGTCGCGTCTTACCGAGGTCAGCAAGGCGCAACCCAACCTTGTGGCGCGGCAGGAGGTGGACGCGGCCATTGGCGCCGATCAGGAAGCGGCCGCCCAGGTTTCCGCCGACAAATCGGCGCTGGCCGCCGCAAAATCCCGCGTTGCCGCCGCGCAGCAGGCGCAGAACCAAGTTTCGACGCTGCTCTCCTATGCCCGCATCACGGCCCCGTTCGCCGGCATCATCACGGCGCGCTATGCCGACAAGGGAACCCTGCTGCAGGCCGGCGTCAATAGCCGCGTACAGGCGGAACCGCTCGTGCAGCTTTCGCAAAACGACCTGCTGCGGCTCGTCATTCCAGTGCCGGAGAGCGACGTCGCCCGCATTCATCGTGGAGAATCGGTCGAGGTTCGCGTCCCCGCCCTCAACCGAACCTTCCCCGGCGTCGTCGCGCGTTTCGCCGACCAACTCGACCTCGACACACGCACTATGCACACCGAGGTGGACGTTCCCAACCCGACGCTCGCCATGGTCCCGGGCATGTATGCGTATGCCGATCTGGTTCTCGATCAGGCACGCGCGGCCGTCGCCATCCCGGTCGCCGCCCTCATTCGCGGCACCCAGCCCGGCACCGGCACCGTCCTCGTGGTCGGTGCCGACAGGCACATCCAATCCCGCAACGTAACCACGGGGCTCGAAACCGCCGATCAGGTTCAAGTCCTGAGCGGCATCGCGCCCGGCGAGCGGGTCGTCATCGCGGGCCAGGCGTCGCTGAAAGCCGGCCAACTCGTTACTCCGGCCGCCAATTGAGAAAAACGCATGTCCCGCTTCTCGATTAAAAACCCCTACCTCATCGTTGTGCTGTGCCTGATGGTGTTGGTCGTCGGCGTGGTTTCGCTGGCTCGCATGCCGATTGATCTTTTCCCCGCCATCAACCTGCCCGAAGTCGTGGTCGCGACTTTTTACAACGGCATGGCGCCCGAGGATATCGAAACCGAAATCACCTCGCGCTTCGAGCGCTACTTCACCCTGGGCAGCGGCATTGACCATACCGAATCGCGCTCCCTGCCCGGTGTCAGCATCATCAAGATTTACTTCCAGCCCACCACCAACGCCGACGCCGACGTCACCGAAATTTCGAACTTGGCGATGGCCGATCTGCGCCGTTTGCCGCCGGGCACGCTGCCGCCTGTAGTGATGAAGTTTGATGCCTCGAGCCAGCCCGTCACACTGGTCACGCTGGCCGGCAAGGGGCTCAACCAGACCCAACTTCACGACATCGGCCAGTTCGCGGTTCGCAATCAACTCTCCACCGTCGCCGGCGCCTCGGTGCCGCCGCCGTTCGGCGGCCAGTACCGGCAGATTATGGTCTACGTGGACCCGCTGAAGCTTGCCTCCTATCAGCTCAGCCCCATGGATGTGGTCCGCGAAATCAATAACGCCAACCTCATCCTCCCAGCCGGCGACGCCAAGATCGGGCCCTTCGACTACAACATCTATACCAACAGTCAGATTGGCACCATGCCCGCCATTGACGCCGTGCCGCTGAAGACGGTCGGCACCCGGCTGGTGACGATCGGCGACGTGGGGCAGACCGTGGATGGGCATTCCATCCAAACCAACGTGGTCCGCGTCAATGGGCAAAACTCCGTCTACCTGCCGGTGATGAAGCAGGGCGGCGACACCAACACGATTGCGGTGGTGGACGGCATCAAGCAAATGCTGGGCCACCTGATTGGGATTCCCAAGAACCTCGAACTGCACGCCGTCTTCGACCAGTCCCTTTTCGTCAAGCAGGCGATCAGCACCCTGCTCCACGAAGGCCTCATGGGCCTGGTTCTCACCGGTCTGATGATCCTGCTTTTCCTCGGCAGCGGACGGGCCACGATCGCCGTTTTTCTTTCCATTCCGCTCTCTGCCCTGGCGGCGTTTATTCTGCTCGGCGCCGGGGGCAGCTCGATCAACGTGATGATCCTGAGCGGATTGGCCCTCGTCTTTTCCCGCCTCATCGACAACTCGGTGATCGTGCTCGAGAACATTTTCCGCCATCTCGAGATGGGCGAAGCCGCGCTGCTCGCCTCGCAGACCGGCGGTGACGAGGTGGGCCTGGCGGTGCTCGCGGCGACGCTCACCACTGCGGTGGTTTTCTTCCCCGTGATATTTCTTTATGGCGTCAGCCGGTATCTTTTCTCCGCCCTGGCGCTGGCTGTTGTTCTCGCGCTCTTCGCTTCTTTTTTCGTGGCCATGACCGTGGTGCCGCTTTTCTGCGCCCGATTTATCCACAACGTCCACGGCCACTCCGAAGGCCACGAAGCCGAGCACGGCGCGCGCCCCGCGCAGGGACGCGGGGCGCGTTTCAACGCCGCCTTCAACCGCCGCTTTGACCGCATCCTGGCCGGCTACGAAGCCACGGTGCAGCGCGCGCTCCGCGCTCCCCGCGCCGTCACGCTCGCGCTGCTGGCTGTCTTTGCCGCCAGCCTCGCGCTTTATCCCTTGCTGGGCCTGGCATTCTTTCCGCGCACCGATGCCGGTCAGTTCATGATCAACCTCAGCGCGCCCTCCGGCACCCGCATTGAAGACACCACGGCGCTGGTCAAGCAAGTCGAGAACATCATTCACGAGCAAGTGCCGCCCAGCGATCTCGACATGATCGTCAGCAATATCGGCGTCGCGCCAGGGTACTCATCCATCTACACTTCCAACTCCGGTCCGGACACCGCCACGGTCCAGGTCGCGCTCAAGGACGGGCACCGCATTGGCAGTTACGATTACATGGATCGCATCCGCGCGGCCCTGCAGCGTCGGCTTCCCCAGCTTCAGGCATTTTTCCAGACCGGCGGACTGCAGGATGCGGTGTTGAATCAGGGCCAGCCCGCCCCGATTGACGTGCAGGTCAGCGGCTCGAATCTTGACGCCATCCACGCCGAGGCCGCCGCCCTCGCCGCGCGCATCCGTGTGCTGCCGGGCGTGAATGACGCCTACGTTCCGCAGAACGTGGATTACCCCTCGCTGAAGCTCAACATTGACCGCGAGCGCGCGGCCGAGCTCGGATTGAGCCAGCGCGAAGCGGTGGACAACGTCATCACCGCGCTCACCTCCAATGGCATGATCGCGCCCAGCTACTGGATTGATCCCCGCTCCGGGCAGGACTACATGCTGACCGTGCAGTACCCCGAGTCGACAGTCAAGAGCCTCGGCGACCTGGGCGAAATTCCGCTGCACGCGCCCAATCACCCGCAGCCATTTCGGCTCGATGCGGTGGGCAGCTTCACGCATCTCTCGGCGCCGACCGAGGTGGATCATTACCAAATCCAGCGCGACAACGACGTCTATGTCACCACCAAAGGCGAGGACCTTGGCCGGGTCGGCTCGGCCATTGATCGTCTTCTCGCGCAGCTCCCGCCGCCCGCCGGGATACGCGTCAATGTCCGCGGCTTGATCGCCGCCATGCGGTCGTCGTTCTCCAGTTTTTCGTTCGGACTGTTGCTCGCCCTGGGCTTGCTCTATCTCGTCCTCGTCGCCCAGTTCAAGTCATTCCTCGACCCCTTGCTCATCCTGCTCGCGGTTCCGATGGGCGTGATTGGCGTCATGCTGGCTCTTCTGCTCACCGGCACCACGCTCAACATCCAGTCGCTGATGGGCATTGTGATGATGGTTGGCATCGTTACTTCCAACAGCATTTTGATTGTCGAGTTCGCCCATCGCCTTGAGCGCGAGCACGGATTAGCGCTGCGCGAGGCCATTGTCCGCTCCTGCCGCTTGCGTTTGCGCCCCATTCTTATGACATCGCTCGCCACCGTCATCGGACTGATTCCCATGGCGCTGAAACTCGGCGAGGGCAGCGAGGCATACGCCCCGCTCGCCTGGGCGATCATCGGCGGCTTGACCGTCTCCGTTGCGCTCACTATCTTTATCGTCCCCGCCGCCTACGTTTGGGCCTACGAAACCAAATCATGAAGAATCTGGTTCTAGCTTGCATTGCACTCGCTGCCGCGTTGGGCGCGCAAACGGCTCCCACGCTCTCGCTGGCCCAAGCCGAGCAAATTGCGCTGGCCAACCATCCGCAGTTGCAAGTGGCCCAACTAGGCGCCGCGGCGGCGGCGCAGGATACGCGCGCGGTCCGCTCCGCCTACATGCCCACCGCGGTCGCCAGCCTAACGGGCGCGGCCGCCTTGGCCGGTACCCGGCTCGCCGCCGGAGCCATCAACAACCCGACCGTTTTTGACCGCTATGCCAACGGTGTCTCCGCCAGCCAACTGATTACCGATTTCGGGCGTACGAGCAATCTCGTCAGCAGTGCCCGCCTCCACGCCCAGGCGGCAGCCAATGACACCCTGGCCACGCGCGCCGAAATCCTGGTCGCGGTGGCCCAGGCCTTTGACGACACGCTCCGCGCCCAGGCTCTTCTGCAGGTTGCCCAGGAGACGGTGCAGCAGCGCCAAACCGTGGACGATCAGATTTCCGCCCTCGCCCGCAGTCAGCTCAAGAGCGGACTCGACCTCAGCTTCGCCAACGTCAACCTGGCTCAGGCCCGCCTGGCCCTCGCCACTGCGCAAAGCGGCCTGCAAGCCGCCCGCGCCCAGCTCACCCTGACGCTCGGCCTTACCACTCCGGTCACCCAATCACTACAATTCGAGGCTACGCCGCCGCCGCCGCCGGACGACGTAACGCCGCTGATTCAGGCGGCCGAAGCCAGCCGTCCCGAGCTCGCCGCGCTCAACCTGCAAGCTCAATCGGAGGCGGCGTTTGCGCGCTCGGAAGGCGATCTCGCCCGCCCTACGATTAGCGCCGTCGCCAGCGCCGGTGAAATCCCCTGGCGCGCCAGCGCGCTGCCCGCCCATTACGCCGCCGCCGGCGCCAACGTCAACATTCCGATCTTTAATGGGTTTCTGTTTTCATCGCGCCAGAAGGCGGCGAACCTCCGTGCTCAGGCCGCCGCGCAACAGCTACGCGCATTGGAGCAACAGATTGACCGCGACGTTCGGGTCGCATGGCTCAACGCTCGCACCGCCTTCGCCCGCGTGGGGCTGACGCAGCAGCTTCTTGACGAAGCGACGCAGGCCCTGCAACTCGCGCAATCCCGCTATAATCTCGGCCTGAGTTCCATCGTCGAACTCAGCCAGGCCCAACTCAACCTCACCCAGGCCCAGACTCAGCACACCGACGCCATTTATGACTTCCAGACCTCGAGCACCGTCCTCGCCTTCCAAACCGGCAGCCTGAAGTAACTCCCCTACCCAGAGCGTCGCTGCTGCTTGGCGGCGTACATGCCGGCGTCGGCGTAGTGCAGCATTTCCTCGACGGTGGCGCCGTGCTCGGGATGCACGGCCAGGCCGAAGCTGCCGTGCAATTGTCGTCCGGCCAGCACCGGGTCCTCATTTACAGCGATGCGCAGCCGCTCGACCAGCGCTCGCGCCGATTGCGGATCGCAGGCCGGCACCAAGATCGTGAACTCATCGCCGCCATACCGCGCCACGATGCTGCTCGACCGGCACTTCTGCTCCAGCACCTGGGCGACGCGCATTAAAACCCGGTCGCCTTCGCCGTGGCCATAGGTGTCATTGAGCGGCTTGAATCCGTCGAGGTCGATCAGGATCACGGCGAACGAATCGCCGGCCTGCTCGGCGCGCCGCCACTCGGCCTGCAGCGCTTCCATGAAAAAGCGCCGCGTCTTCAACCCGGTGAGGCTGTCGGTGATTGCCTGATGTTGCAACCGCTGAAACAGGGTGGCATGGTTCAACGCCACCGCGATTTGATCGGCCAGCGTCTGCAGGACCATTAACTGGTCGCCCGACACGCCGTCGGCGTGGCTCTCCAGCGAGAGCAAAGCCAGCATCTCGCCGCCGAGGCGAATCGGCAGCGCCAGGCCGGATTTCGATTCCGGACAGCGCGACCAATCTCCAACGTGCACACCTTCGACGGTCAGCATCTCGCCTTCGAGCGCGGCCCGCCCGGCCAGTCCGCGCCCGAGGCTGATAAACCCGCAGGTGGCGCCGTCAGCGTGCCGCCCGGCGGCCGCTACCACCTCCCATTCCGGTTCCGGCTCCGGTGCCGCAATCGCCGCCGGCGATTTCTGGCGCGGCAGGGCCAGCCACACGTGGTCGTACTGGAAGGCCCGCACCAACTCCTCCGCCACTGTCGTCAGCATCTCCTTTGGGCTGAGCAGCGAAATCGTCAATTTGGCGATGTGGTTCAGGAATGCCTTCTGGCGGGCATCCCGCTCGACTTCGGCAAACAGCCTCGCATTTTCCAGCGCCGCCGCGGCCTGGCTGGCCAGAATTTCGAGGATGTGCAAATGCTCGCTGTCGTAGGCGTCCACTTGTTCGTGGCTTTGCACCGCCAACACCCCGACGGCTTTTCCCTGAATGATGATGGGCACCCCGAGATAGCACTTCGCCGCCCGGCCGCTCGGCGCCAGGCCGCGCGCCCGGCCGTAGGCGCCGATATCGCCAGTTACCAGCAGCGGCTTGCCGGTGGCCACGATATGCTCGGTCAGCGCATTGGCCCAGGGACGTACCCGCGGCGCCCGCCGCTCGCCGTCCTCAACCTCGAAGGCGAAGCGTATCTGCCGGCATTCGTCGTCGGTGAAGGCGACGTAGAAGTTCCTAACGTCCATCAATTTCTGGAGCTGGTTGTGAATCAGGGCCAGCAGCGCGTCACTGTTCAGCGAGGTGCTGAGCGAGGTGCCAATCTGGGTCAGTATCTCGAATTCGCGGCTCCGGCGCACCGATTGTTGGAACAGTTGCAGGCGGTCTTCGCTGGCGGCCTCGGAGGCGTCTTTGGCCGGGCCGCGCCGAAATAACTTGGATAGCTTCTTTCGCACCCTATCGGCACTATAGGCCGCCGCCACGCGCTTGTCAAAACTACCGGACCTACTCGGCCAACGCCCGCTCGACGATGGCGTCCACATGCCGCAACTGGCGGTCGAGGTCAAAGGCCCGCGCCACCGCGCCGGCCGGCGCCCTCGCGCCGATCTCGGGGTCCTGTTCGATGCCGGTGCGGAAATCCGCGCCCGTCCGCCAGGTTTCCATGGCGTGGCGCTGCACCCAGCGATAGGCGTCCTCGCGGGCCACGCCGGCCTCGACCAACTCCAACAGAAGCTGCCCCGAATACACCAGCCCGTGGGTCAGTTCGAGGTTGCGCAGCATTTGGTCGGGATACACCAATAATTTATCCACCAAGTCGGTGGTCTTCGCCAACATGTAGTCGAGCAGGATACACGAGTCGGGCAGTATTACCCGCTCGACCGAGCTGTGACTGATGTCGCGCTCCTGCCAGAGCGCGATATTTTCGAGCGCCGCCTGGGCGTTCGAGCGCACCACCCGGGCCAGGCCGCAGATCTGCTCCGAGGTCACCGGATTGCGTTTATGCGGCATGGCCGATGAGCCTTTCTGGCGAGGGGAAAAATACTCCTCCGCCTCGCGCACCTCGGTGCGCTGCATGCCGCGCACCTCGAGGGCAATTTTGTCGAGCGACGACGCCGCGACCGCCAGGGCGCACAAGAACGCCGCGTGCCGGTCCCGCTGTATCACCTGGCTCGAAATCGCCGCCGGTTTTAGTCCGAGCCGGGCGCAAATGGCCGTCTCCACCTCAGGCGGCAGATGGGCGAACGTCCCCACCGCGCCGCTGATCTTGCCCACGCGCAAATCCTCGGCGGCGGCCGCGATTCGGCGCTGATTGCGCCGGTTTTCGCTGTACCAGTTGGCCAGCTTCAACCCGAATGTGATGGGCTCGGCGTGGACGCCATGCGTCCGTCCGACTTGAACCGTGTGGGCAAACTCGCGCGCCCGCCGCCGCAACACTTCGCCCAGCGCCGCCAGCCCCTCGGCCAGCAGCGCCGCCGCCTCGACGATTTGCAGCGCCTGCGCGGTGTCAATCGTGTCGTTCGAGGTCAGGCCGTAATGAAAGTACCGCGAGGCCTCGCCCACGTGCTCGGCGACGTTGGTGGTAAAGGCGATCAGGTCGTGCCGCACCTCGGCCTCGATCTCGGCGATCCGTTCCGGCTCGCACCGCGCCCGTTCCCGAATGGCCCGCGCCGCCTCCGCGGGGATGATGCCCAGTTCGGCTTCGACCTCGGCGGTGGCGATCTCCACATCGAGCCATTTCTGAAAGCGGTTGGCCTCCGACCAAATTCCGCCCATCTTCTTCCGTGTATAGCGTGCAATCATGCTCTCCAGCCTCGAAGTGATCTCATAATGCCGCGGGAGGCGGCGCTGGCGTGCCGCATGCGGCTTTTTCCAGGAAAAAAGTCGCACACGATCCCATCGCGTAAAGCCTCGCACCAATTATGAGACCACTTAAGCCGCGGGGCCCCGAAATTCAATGGCTCCATTGATAGGCGCGGGGCCCCGCGCGGCTGTCGCCGCGCGACCCGCTTAGGCGCGGCGCCGGAATGGGGACCCCTGGGCCCCAATCCGGCGTCGCGCTGTAATGAATGTCGCTATAATGTTGAAGCCATGCCTGAACCTGTTCTTACCCGGCTGCGCGAAAAGGCTCAGCTCATGTCGGCTTCCGAAATTGAGCGCACCCTGGTTCGCCTGGCCCACGAGATCATCGAAAAAAACAACGGCGCCGACCGGCTGGCTCTGATCGGCATCCGCCGGCGCGGCGAGCCCCTGGCCGCACGTCTGGCCGCGCTCGCCAGCCGCATCGAAAACAAACCGGTTCCGGTGGGCACGCTTGACATCACGTATTATCGCGACGACCTCTCTACGCTGGGCGTCAAGCCCGTGGTCAAGCCCTCGCAAATCAACTTCGATATCAACAACCTCAACGTCGTACTGGTGGACGACGTGCTTTACACCGGTCGCACCACGCGCGCCGCCCTGGACGCGCTGTTCGACCATGGACGCCCGCGCCGCGTCCAGCTTTGCGCCCTCATCGACCGCGGCCATCGCGAGCTGCCCATCGAAGCGCGCTTTGTTGGCAAGTACGTTCAAACCACCGCCCAGGAGATTGTCGAAGTCAAGCTCAACGAAATCGATGGCGGCGAGCGCGTTCTGCTGATGGAACCCGCCCCCGCCTGACATAACCCCCTTGTCGATGGACACCGCCCACCACCTACTCGGCATCGAAGGCCTCGCCACCCAACGCATCGAGCATTTACTCGAGCTCGCCCTCCAGTTTCAGATTGCCCCACCGCCCCGCAGCCTGGCCGGCAAACGCCTGCTGTTGCTTTTCTACGAGGCCTCGACGCGCACCCGCACCTCGTTTGAGGTCGCCGCCCGGCGCCTAGGCGCCGAGACGGTGTCGGTCACGGCGGGGGCCAGCAGCATTGAAAAAGGCGAGTCACTACTCGACACCGTCTACACGCTGCGCGCCATGGCGGTCGATGGCATCGTCGTCCGGCACAACTCGAGCGGCGCGCCCCATCTCGTCGCCGGCCACGTGGATGTGCCGGTGGTCAACGCCGGCGACGGTATGCACGAGCATCCCACGCAGGCGCTGCTCGACGCCTTCACCATCCTGCGTCATCGCCCTTCGATTCAGGGCCTCACCGTCGCCATCATCGGCGACATTCTGCACAGCCGGGTCGCGCGCTCGAACATTCTGCTCCTCTCCCGGCTGGGCGCGCGCGTCCGTCTCTGCGGGCCGCGCACGCTGCTGCCGCCGGAGTTTGCCGCCTTCAGCGGCCAAGTCACGCTCACCTATGATGTTGAGGAGGCCCTTTCCGGCGCCGATGTGGTCATGGTGCTGCGCATTCAGATGGAACGGATGCGCGAAAGCTTCTTCCCCAGCGAGGCCGAATACGTTGCCCGCTATTCGGTGACGAGCGAGCGCCTGCGCGCCGCCAAGCCGGACGCGCTGGTGATGCATCCCGGCCCCATGATACGCGGCGTGGAAATCAGCGCCGACGTCGCCGACTCGCCGCAGTCGGTCATTCGCGAGCAAGTTGAAAACGGAGTCCTCATCCGCATGGCCGTTTTGCGCGAGCTCCTCGGGGATACGGCATGAATCTGATTCTCAAGAATGGACGACTTTTCGACCCCAGCCAAAATCTCGATCGCATCGGGGATCTGGTCATTCAGGACGACCGCATTCGCGATCTTGGCCCCGACATCGCCGCTCCCGGCCCGGGGGTGATTGACTGCACCGGGCTGATCGTCGCGCCGGGCTTCATTGACCTGCACGTTCACCTGCGCGAGCCCGGCTTCGAGTACAAGGAGACGGTCGAGAGCGGCACCCGCGCCGCCGCCGCGGGCGGCTTCACCGCCGTTTGCGCGATGCCGAACACCAACCCTGTGAACGACAACGCCGGCGCCACCGCCTACCTGCTCTCGCGCGCCCGGGAACTCGGCCACGCCCGCGTCTATCCGGTCGGCGCCATAACCGAGGGCAGCCGGGGCGAACGCATGGCCGCACTCGGCGCCATGCGCCAGGCCGGCGCGGTTGCGTTCAGCGACGACGGCAAGCCGGTGATGAATGCGCAAATGATCCGCCGCGCGCTCGAATACGCCTCGATGTTCAACCTGCCCATCATTGAGCACGCCGAGGATCTGCACCTCTCCGCCGGAGGATCGATGCATGCCGGCCCCCGGGCCATTCAATTGGGATTGCGCGGGATCAGCGCCAACTCCGAGGCCGCCATGGTGGCCCGCGACCTGCTGTTGGCCGAAGAAACGGGCGGCCACATTCACATTGCCCACCTGTCGACGGCCGCGTCGGTACGATTGGTCCGGGAGGCCAAGGCGCGCGGCGTGCGCGCGACGGCAGAGGTGACGCCGCACCACCTGACGCTCTGCGACGATGATGTCATCGCTTATGACACCAACTTCAAGATGAACCCTCCGTTGCGGGGCGCCGGCGATCGCGCCGCCGTCATAGCCGGCCTGGCCGACGGCACGATTGACGCCATCGCCACCGACCATGCCCCCCACGCCGCCCACGAAAAACAGCAGGAGTTCGATCGCGCGCCTTTCGGGATTACCGGCCTGGAGACCGCGCTGCCGCTCGTCCTGCGGCTCGTACGCGACGGACACATCACGCTGGCCCGCATGGTTGACGCGCTGAGCTGCGCTCCGGCCCGCATTTTCCATCTCGAAGGCGGCAGCCTAAAGACGGGCACGCCCGCCGACCTGACCGTGTTCGATCCCGACTGCCAGTGGATTTACGATCCCGCCGAGTCGCTCTCCAAGAGCCGGAATTCGCCATTTGCGCATTGGCAGTTCCGCGGCCGCGCTCTCTACACCATCGTCGGCGGACGCGTCGTCTTTACTGCCCGCCACTGACCGGTATTTTCAAATCCAGACGCACATCAGGCTCGGTTTCGTACTCCGAGTCGGTCCGCACGGGGCTCCGCCGGCCCTTCCACTCGGCGTACACTTCGTAGCTGACGCGCGGCGTGAGCTGGTGAAAGCTGTAGGCGCCGTTGTCGTCGGCAATAACGGTGTGGATGACCCGCGTGCGCTGATCCTTCATATAAACGATCGCGCCCGGCAGAGGGTGGCTCGCGGCGTCCTGCACCGTACCGTGTATGCTGCGGCCCAGGCGGGGCTGATTTACGTCCTGCGCTCCGGCCACGGCCAGCAAGCCCAACGCGAGGCCGGCCGCCGCGGCCAAGTTGAGGATTTTACGCCCGCCGTTCACTCGTCGTCGCTCTCGGGATCGGCGAGGGGGTCGTCTTCGTCATCATAGCCGGCCTCTTCCTCGTCCTCGTCTTCATCCCCGTCATCGTCGTCGTCGTCATCCTCGTCTTCGTCATCCTCGTCGTCGTCGAGGTCGTCATCATCATCGGCGCCGAAGCGCTGCAGTTCCAACGGATGCGGATTGACCACTTCAAAATGGGCTCCGCAGCCGGCGCAGCTCACCACGCCGCCCTCCAAAAGCTGCTCTTCATCCAAATCCAAATCCGCTTCGCATGCCGGACATGAAACCATGATCCCTCCTGGGATGCCGTTAAATAGAATGTTCACTGGCGAGGTATGGGTCAAGTGTTTCTCCTTCTATTCCAAAACTCTGTGGTTGTTTCGAAACGCCTCTACGTTTAAGATACACAGGTTCGTACTCCGGTGGAACGCCGTATGCCAATCCATTCAAAAATTGTCCCTTTCCTGATTTCCAGCTTTGCCATCGTAGGACTTGCGCAAGCTCCCCAAGCCGCCGCGCCGGCCACCGCCCTTCAGGCACCCATCATTAAGGTTACCGAACTGGCCACGCGTCCGGTGCCTCACGATGCCCGCGCCGCCCAGATCATAGCCGCCATATCGCCGGCCCGCATCAAGGAAATTGACAACAAGCTGATCAGCTTCGGCACCCGCCTCAGCACCTCTGACAAACTCGCCAACGGCGATACCCAAAGCACCGCCACACGTGGCGTCGTGCCGGCGCGCGAATGGATTCGCTCTCAATTTCAGGCCATCTCCGACGCCAATGGCGGCCGCCTCAAGGTGAGCATTGATACCTTCGATATCCCCAAAGGGTCGCGCGTGCCCCAGGACCAGACCATGGCGAACGTGGTCGCCATCCTGCCCGGAACCGATCCCAACGATAAGCGTATCTTCGTGGTCAGCGGCCATTACGATTCCATACCTGCCAACTTCGACTTGGACGCGCCGGGCGCCAATGACGATGCCAGCGGAACCATTGTTTCCATGGAATCAGCCCGCGCTTTAGCCAAATTCCAATTTCCCGCCACCATCGAGTTCCTCACGGTCGAAGGCGAGGAGCAGGGCCTCGACGGCAGCCATCACGCCGCCGAAGCCGCCAAAGCGGCGGGCCAGGATATTGCCGCCATGCTCAATGACGACATCGTCGGCGGAGACCAGACGCCGGGCTACGAAAACAAGAACATTGTCCGCATCTATAGCCAGGGCATTGACCCGAAAGCCACGCCGCAGGAGTTGGCCCGCATTGCCGCCAACGCCTGGGAGAACGATTCGCCTTCGCGCGAAGTCGCGCGTTTTGCTTCCGAGGTTGCCCGGCAGTACCTGCCCACCTTCCAGGGCTTGCTGGAGTACCGCCCTGACCGCTTCCAGCGCGGAGGCGACCATGAGTCCTTTGTCAATGCCGGCTATCCCGCCATACGCATCACCGAGTACCACGAGAACAGTAACCACCAACACGTGCCGTTGAGCGTTACGCCGGCGGGCGTGGAAATGGGCGACCGGGGAAAATGGATTAGCCCCACCTACATTGCCAACGTGGCGCGGTTGAATGCGCTGACGCTGGCCGCGCTCGCCTCCTCGCCGCTGCCTCCCGAAAAGGTGTACTTCCGGGGCGGCCAAGCGATTGGCACTCCAGTCCAGTGGTCGCCGGTCGAAGGTGCCGCCAGCTACCGCGTCCTGCTTCGCCCCACCGCTTCGCCGCAGTGGACCATCCGCATCCCCGCGCCCGCGGTGGCCGCCCCGCCGCCGGCGAACCCACCTGCCGCGGATGCTCCGCCGGCGCCGCCCATGTACCAGATCACGATCCCGCAATCCCCGGACAACTACGTTATCGCCATGGTTTCCGTTGACAAGCAGGGGCATGAGAGCCTGCCGACCCTGGGCACTGCCGCCCCGCGGGGCGGACGAGGCCGCGGAGGACGCGGCGGCCCGGGCGGTCGAGGACCAGGTGGGCGCGGCCCCGGCGGTGCTGGCGGCTTGTAAGTTGGGCGCGATGTTTCGATCTTAGGATGCGCGCAAAGTTAGGGCGCGCGTAAAGCCTGCACCAAGTCGGTGCCCGCCGCCCGCATCGCGGGCACCGCGCTCGCCACCAGCGCCACGACCAACATTCCGGCGGCGGCGACGGCCAGGGTCAGCGCGTCGCCTGGCTTTACCCCGAACAACAGGCTGCCCACCAGACGCCCCAAAGGGATCGTCGCCAAGCTCCCCGCCACGATACCCGCTCCCGCCAGGGCCAGACCGTATCCGGTCACTTGGCTCACGATTCGCCCCCGTTCCGCTCCCAGGGCCATGCGAATTCCGATTTCCTGGGTGCGCTCCGTGACCCGGTATGCCAACAGGCCATACAGGCCAATCGCGCTCAGCAGCAACGCGAGCACGGCGAAAACTCCGGTGAGCTGAGCTTCGATCCGCGCCACCGCAAGCGACTGCGCGATGACATGGTTATAGGGCGCGACGTGGGTTATCCGCGCGCTTCCATTCACCGCCGCAACCGCCGCCCGCAACTCCGGGGCCGATGCAGTTCCACGCACCACCCACCAGCCAGCATTGTCTGTCTCCTGCGCGGCCGGAACATAGACAGTCAGCCGGGCCGGCTGGTCGAGCGTCTCGACCTTCACGTCGCCAACCACACCCACGATGGTTCGCGGCTCATCCATTCCGGGCGCGAAAATTTTTTGCCCAATGACGCCCATTCGCACTTGCGCGCCCAACGCTGCCGCTGGAGCACCGCCATGCGCAAACCACCGCCGCGCCAGGTTTTCGCTCACCAACACCACGCGGGCCGAGGCGGCTGTATCACTTGAATTAAAATCGCGTCCGGCTTGGAGCGGCATGCCCAGCGCGGCAAAGCTTCCCGGGGTTGCCCAGCGATACTCGACAGCACGGCCCAACTCCGGCGCGCTCGCCGGTTCGCCGGGTATATTGCCCTGTCCCTCGAGCGGAAGCAACGACATGCTGGCCACCGCCTTAACTCCGGGTATCGCCCGCAATTTCGCGGCGACCCCATCCAAAAACCGCTGCCAAGCTGCCGGCGTGGACCCGTTCGGCAGCACCGTCTGCATGACCATTGCACCGTTCGGATCAAATCCCAGCGGTTGTTGCTCCAAGCGCCACAAACTCTTGGCTAACAGCCCGGCCCCCCAGAGCAACAACAGCGCCAATGCCACCTGGCCGACCAAAAGCCCATCGCGGAGTTTGTTGCGCGGCCGAAACCGGCCGGGCATCAACCGCATTTCACTCTGTCGCAGTGCCGCTAACCCGAAGCCCACGCTGGCGACGACGGTAATGCCCAGCACGAAGGCCAGCACACGCACGTCCAACTCAACGCCCCAGGCCGGCATTCTGTCGGCGGTGGCTCGGATCGCCAGTTCCGCCAGACCCAGACCAGCCAGCGCCCCGCCGGTGGCCAAAACGATTCCTTCCGTCAGGAACTGTGTGAAGAGCTGCCCTCGAGCCGCGCCCAAAGCCCGGCGCAGCGCCACTTCCTCGCGCCGCGCCAACGCTCGCGCCAGCACCAACGCGGCCACATTGCCGGCGGCGATTAGCAGTAGCAGCGCCGCGAAGGCAAACAGAAACCATAACCGTTGGCTTACCGGCCGCGCTTCGACCGCTTGAAATCCGTCGAGCGTAATCGCTACCATCGAGCGCGCCGGCATGAGCCCGGCCCGCTTCATCTGCTGGCTCAGTAATCGCGCTTCCTGGCTCGCCTGCGCCAGCGTCGCGCCGGGCCGGAGGCGCCCCACTACCTGCGTGTTCGTTCCCATGTCGCCCAGGCCGTTGCCGTCCAGGGGCAGGGAAGCGTACACCCCGATCCCGCGATGTTGAAAATCGAATCCCGCCGGCATTACGCCGACAACGGTAAATTGCCTACTCCCCAGTCTCACAGCGCGCCCCAGTGCGTCGCTGCGTCCACCGAAGTCCCGCTCCCAAACGTCGTGGCTAATGACCATCGTTCCCGGACGGTCAACGTTGCGTCCCAGAGCCGGTGTCGTTCCGACACTTCGAAAAAATCCATCAGTGACGTAAAGTCCATCCACCCAATCAATACCGCCGGCTTGCGATAACGGTAGAGTGCCCGTCCCGCGGTAGGCGCCCACCGCGGCGAGCGACCGCGCGTGATCACGCAGGTAGACAAACTGCGGCCCGGTTACGTAGGGCTCCGCAACATGTGAGGTGTATTCGAGTTGCGCCTCGACCATACTGTCCGCGTTCGGATAGGGCAGCGGACGCAGCATGACCGCGCTCACCACGGAAAAGAGCGCGGTGGTCGCGCCAATTCCCAGCGCCAACGTCGCCATCGCCGCCAGCGTAAACCCAGGGGAGCGGCGCAGCCGCCGCGCGCCATGGCGCAGCCCGCTACCCAGCGCCAATACCCAGGGCCAGAGCCAGACGGCGCGCGCGTCCTCCCGCGCGGCCCACTCGTTGCCCCACTCCCGCCGCGTGACTGGACCCAGTTCGGCCTCGCGCAGGCTGCGGTGGGTGGCCATCTCCTCGCGCAGCTCACGTTGGCTTCGTTGCCAGTGCCGCCACACCCGCAGGCGTGCCATTATTCCTGCCATTGCAGCACCTTGGCGATGGCACCCGCCATGCGTTCATACTCGGCTCTTTCGCGCGCCAACTGTTTGCGTCCGCGCGCGGAAAGCGTGTAGTACCGCGCCCGCCGATTGTTCTCCGAGCTACCCCACTCCGCCACCACCCAGCCCCGCAGCAACAGCCGCTGAAGCGCGGGGTAGAGCGAGCTCTCGCCCACTTCAAGCACCTCTTCGGAAACCTGTTTCAGCCGCAGCGCAATCCCGTAGCCATGGGCCGTGCCCCGCTCGAGTGCCCGCAAAATCAGGAGGTCCAGCGTTCCCGGCAAAAGATCCATAGCAGCTCCCATCGTCTGTCGATGGGAATAGCATACCTCAAACCGGGAATTTGCGCTCCAACGCCTCGATTCGCGCCTCCAGTTCCGCCACGCGCTCGCTCAGCGAGCGCGCCGCGCCCGCCGCCGGTTCCCACTGAGGCGCCGATTCCGCCGCCACGGCGCCGCACAACAGGTGCGCGTAGCGAGACTCCTTCGTACCAGGCTGCCGCGCCAACATCGCCGCCAAGGGCGGATCATGCTCCAGCAACTGGTGAAGCACGCGCATCACCTCATCCAGTTCCGTGAAGTCGTACATGCGTTCACAGCGGCCGCGCAATTCTCCGGGCGTTTGCGGTCCGCGCAATAGCAACATGCAGACCACCGCCGCCTGTCCCCGCGTCAAGTTCAGGGCCTCCTGCATGTGGTGCTCGAATTTGACCACGCGCCCCTCCGGCCGCGTCCCTACCAGGCCCTTCTCGTGCAAATTGCGCGCCGCCAGCCGCACGTCATCCTCGCCCAGCGTCATCACTGGATCCCGGTTCGACTTCTGATTGCAGGCGTTCATCAGCGCGTTCAACGACATCGGGTAATACTCCGGTGTCGTGACCTGCTTCTCCATTAGCGCGCCCAGGACGCGGGCTTCATGTTCCGTCAGGCGCCACGGCAGTTCCATAGTTCTCTGCTCCCGGTTCCATTATATTGTGATAGGATTCAGCGGTTATCCCAGTTCCCACATTCGAGGAGACTTCTATGCGTATCCGCACCCTCAGTCCGTTTGTCGCCGCACTATCGCTGTGCCTCGTCGCTCCGCTGTTCGCCCAACGCGGCGCGCCTGGAGGTCCGGAACGCACCACCCAGCCCCCGGCCCCGCGCTTCTACTACATGGGACCCGCCACCGGCGGACGCATTGCCTCGGTCGTCGGCGTCCCTGGCGATCCTAATGTCTACTACGTGGGCAACGCCAGCGGCGGCCTGTACAAGTCCACCGACGGCGCCAAGACGTTTGTGCCGATTTTCGACAAGCAGGACGTCGCCGCTATCGGCACTCTCGCGATTGATCCTTCCAATACCAACACAATCTGGGTTGGCACCGGCGAACCTTGGGTCATCCGCGCCAGCGACGTTGAGGGCGATGGCGTCTATAAGTCCACCGATGCCGGAGCCACCTGGCAGAACATGGGCCTCGCCGATTCCGGGCGCATTGCGCGAATCGTGGTGAACCCGACCAACTCCAATATCGTCTTTGTTTGCAGCGAAGGTCATCTCTCCGGCGTGGGCGAAAAGGGCATTTACCGCTCGGATGACGCCGGCGCCAATTGGAAGCGGGTTCTCTATGTTGATCCCACCACCAGTTGCTCCGGCCTCGCTCTCGATCCGAATCACCCCGACACAATGATCGCCGGCATGTGGACGGTTCAGGAACACACCTACGCCGAGACCAGCGGGGGCTCCGGCAGCGGCGTCTACCTTTCGCACGACGGCGGGCTCACCTGGACCAAAGCTACGAATGGCATGCCTCACGCCCCGATCGGCAAAGTCGAAGTGGCCATTGCCCCCTCCGACGGCAAGCGCATGTACGCGCAGATGCAAACCGCCGACCAGGGTTCGCTCTGGCGCTCCGACGACGGCGGCGACACTTGGGCGGTGGTGAGCTGGGATCGTTCGCTCATCGGCCGCGCCGGCTATTACTTCCGCATGGCCGTCAACCCCTTCAACGAAGACGAAGTGCTGATCTCCAGCAGCGGCTTCCACCGTTCGCTCGATGGCGGCCACCTCTTCACCGGCAACGGCGGCGCTCGCGAAGCCGGTCCGGCCCAGGCTAGCTGCGGCGATTGCCACGATATCTGGATGGATCCCAAGATCAAGGGACGCTACGCACTGACCGAAGACGGCGGCTCCAGTATTTCCACCGGCACCGGCGCCGTGCTCAACGTCTCCCTGCCCAACGGCCAGATGTACCACGTTGCCAGCGACAACCGCGTGCCCTACTGGCTGTACTCCAACCGCCAGGACAACGGCACCTGGCGCGGGCCCAGCACCATCTCTGAATCCATCGGCAATGCTCGCATGCCCGCCGATACCTTCATGCCCTACGCCGCCGGCTTCGGTGGACGAGGGCGCGGCGGCCGTGGCGGTCCCGCCCCGGCAGAACAAACCTCAACCGCATCGTCGCTGGTAGGCGGCCCGCCCTACGCCACCGCCGCGGTTGGCGGAAGAGGCTTTGGTCCGTCGCTGCCGCAATGGCAATCCGGCATTGGGGGGTGCGAATCCGGCTTCACCGTTCCCGACCCCACCGATGCCAATATCGTGTGGGCGAGCTGCTACGGCAACAAACTGACCCGTTACGATGCCCGCGAAGGCGAGTCCCATTCCGTCGAGCCCTGGATGATTTCGCTCGACTCGCCCCCCAATGAGGCTAAGTACCGCTGCCACTGGACGTCGCCTGTCGCCATTGACCCCTTCAACCACAACGCCGTCTATTACGGCTGCCAGATGGTGTTGAAGACGACCGACCAGGGCAACTCGTGGACCGAGTTCAGCCCCGACCTCTCGACCAAGGATCCTTCCCGCATCGTCTCCAACGGCGGCATCGAAGGCGACAACCTCGGCCAGTTTGACGGCGAGGTCGTTTGGGCCATCGCTCCCTCGCCGATTCAGGCGGGCCTGGTCTGGGCCGGCACCAACGACGGCAAACTCTGGTACACCAAGGACGGTGAGGTGAAAACCGGCTCCGCCAAGTGGGTCGATGTTTCCGCCAACCTGAAACTTCCGCCCTGGGGCGCGATGGCGCAAATTTCGCCCTCGAATTTCGATCCCGGCACCGCTTACGTCGCCGTCGATTACCACCTCATGGATAACCGCAAGCCCTACGTAATGAAGACCACGGACTTCGGGGTCACATGGAAAAACATCACCAGCAATTTGCCCACCGGCAACGCGCTTGACTACGTTGTCGCGGTCGCGGAGAATCCCAACCGCAAAGGCATGCTCTTCGCCGGCACGGGCCATGGGTTCTTCTACTCCATGGACGACGGCGGCTCCTGGACGCGCTTCGATACCGGACTGCCGCCCGCGCCGGTGACCTGGATCAACATCGAAAAGCGTTTCCACGATGTCGATATTTCAACCTACGGGCGCGGTCTCTACATCCTGCCCGACATTTCCGTGCTCGAGCAGACCGGCAAGTTGGAGCCGGACAATGCCGACCACCTCTACAAGCCCGGGCCGGTATTCCGCATGGCGCGCGACGTCTATCCCACCGCCGCCGAACCGGCTCGCCCGCAATTTCAATTTACGCTGGCCGAGAATCCGTCGGGGCCGGTGAAAATGGAAATTCTCGACTCGACCGGCAAGGTCATTCGCACCCAGGAGCTGAGCGCCCACGCCGGGCTCAACGGCGCTTACTGGGACCTCCACCTCGACGGCCCCAAGCTGGTTGAGCTCCGCACCACTCCTCCCGAGAACCCGCATATCTGGGACGAATTGCGCTACAAGGGAAAGGACGTGCGCACCATCACTCACTGGGGTATCACGCCGACCACCGGCATCCCGGTTGCCGCGCCGGGCAACTACTCGGTGCGCATGACACTCAATGGCACCGCGTATACGCAGCCGTTCAAGGTATTGAAAGATCCGGCTGTCATCTCATCCGATGCCGATCTGCAGGCGTCGACCGCCATGCAGGTGCGCGTCCGCGATGACATCACCGCTACGTCGGAAATGGTCAACAAAATGGAAGTCTGGCGCAAGCAGCTTCAGGATGAATCGAAATCCGACGCCAACGCAAAACTCGACGCCGCCATCCTCAACGTCGAACACCAGTTGATCACCGAAGCCGACATGCTCAGCGACGACAAACATTTCCCCGTCGCCTACCATGTCTACATGAACCTAATCTGGACGAGCGGAGCTGTCGGCCAGGGTGCCAGCGACGAAGCCGGCGGCCTCGACTACCGGCCCACCCAGACGCAGCGCGAGGTGGTCAGCAATATTGAAGCGTCGTTGGCCAAGGCCAAAGCCGACTTTGCCACGCTGCAGAACACCACCATTCCGGCCTATAACCAATCCGCCACGGAGAAGCTGCCACTCGGAAACAACCTACAATAGAGGGCATGCGCCCTCGCCTTGTCCTGGTTTTTGCACTGGCCGCGGCCTCCTGGGCCGCGGCGCAGCGCGTGTCCTTTGATGTCGCTTCGATTAAGCCCTCGCCCGACATTGCCACGATCGCAGCCAATCATATCGCCCCGCACATCGGCACGCGTATTGACGCCGCGCATGTTGATATTGGCTTCGCATCACTGCGCGATCTGATCGCCACCGCCTATTCCGTCAAGCCTTACCAGGTGAAGGGTCCTGATTGGCTGGCTACCGAGCGCTTCGACATTCAGGCCACTCTGCCGCAAGGCGCCACCGCCGCCCAATTGCCCGAGTTGCTGCAATCGCTGCTTGCGGATCGATTTAAGTTACAGGTTCATCGCGACGATCAGGCGCAGTCCGTCTACGCCATGACCGTCAGCCCGTCGGGCTTAAAAGCAAAACCGTCGCCCACTGACGCGCCAGCGGCCGCCGCCGATGCTAAAGACGATAAAAGCACCACCTCGATCGACACCGCCGACGGTCCAATGAAGATCCGTACCGCCCGCAGCGGCGCCAGCACGACCGTCTTTGCCTCGAGCGCCAAGACCGGCATGATGACGACCACGATGTCGGATGGTCAGATGCATTTGAACGCCGAAAAAATGAGCATGGACCAGCTCGCCCTCTCCATAACCCCGATGCTCGATCTCCCCGTCATCAACCAAACCAATCTGCCTGGCAATTATCAAATCAGCCTCAACCTCTCGCTAGACGATCTCCGCGCGGCTGCCAGTAAGGCTCTGGGACCGGGCGCGATGCCAAATATGATGGGTGGCGATGCCGCCAATCCCAACGTTGCCAGCACCCCGGCCGGCGGTTCGATTTTCTCGTCGATCGACGCTCTCGGCCTCAAACTCACCAAACGCAACCTCCCCGTGGGCCACGTCGTGATTGACAGCATCGAGAAGACGCCGACCCCGAACTGATAAACCTACACATGATAATGTGTAAGTATGCCGACGAACCTCGCCCTCGACCCAGAGCTAATCGAAGAGGCAAAAAAAATTGGTGGTCACCGCACCAAGCGGGAGGCGGTCAATGCGGCGCTCGACTCCTACATTAAGCAGTGCTTGCGCGAACGGCTCATTGCGCGTTTCGGCACCATTGACTTCGACCCTACCTACGATTACAAAGCCGAGCGCCGCCGCCGTTGAAAGTGATCGTTGATACCTCTGTGTTCTCGCTCGTTTTTCGCCGCCGAAAAGCGAGCCTCGCCGCCGCCGAGATATTGATCCGCCACCGTTTGCTTGAACTTTTGTCGTCGCCGAGCGCCGTGCTCCTTGGACCGGTACGACAGGAACTGCTCTCCGGCATTTCCCAGCCGGAGCTTTTCGCCAATATTCGCGACGAATTGCGCGGGATTTTTTCCCCGCCTGTTGAAGACGGCGATTTCGAGGATGCGGCGGCCGCGTCCAATGCGTGTCGCGCCGTTGGCGTCGCTGGCTCATCGGTTGACTTTTTTCTCTGTGGCGTAAGCTTGCGCCATGGGTGGCCGATTTTCACGAGCGACACCGATTTTCAGCGCTATGCGGGTATCCTCAAGCTGCAGCTTTTCCGAGGTTAGGCAACCAGCATTGACCTCACTTCTTAATGAACGTTCCGCGCTGGAGGTCTTCGTAGGCTTGGCGCAATTGCTGCTGAGTGTTCATCACGATCGGGCCGTACCAGGCGACCGGCTCCTGGAGCGGCTTACCGGAGACAAGTAAAAACCGGACGCCTTCTTCACCCGCTTCGACCATCAACTCGTCGCCGCGGTCGAAAAGCACCAGCGAGCGGTTGTCGGCCTCGGCCGGCGGCGCCACGTCCGCCCAACCCACGGGCTCGGTGGGCACCGCCAGGGGGCCGCTGGCATTGCAGAACTTCGCTTTGCCACCGAAGACATAGGCAAATGCATGACGCGTGACCTCGACGGGCAGCGTCTTTCGCCTGCCGGCGGGAATGGAGATATCCAGATAGGTCGGGTCGGCGGCAACGCCTTCGACCGGTCCGCGACGTCCCCAGAACTCGCCGGAAACAATCCGCACCTGCGTGCCGTCATCGTCGGTGAGGTCGGGAATCTCCGCCGCGCGCACCTCCTGGTAGCGCGGATTATCCATCTTGTGGGCCGCCGGCAGGTTGGCCCAGAGTTGAAAGCCGTGCATGCGCCCGGTCGCATCGCCCTTGGGCATCTCCTGGTGAATGATGCCGCTGCCGGCCGTCATCCATTGCACATCGCCGGGTGAGATGCTGCCCTGGTTTCCCATGCTGTCGCCGTGCTCGACCGTGCCCGCCAGCACGTAGGTAATCGTCTCGATGCCGCGATGGGGATGCCATGGGAAGCCGGCAAGGTAATCCTCGGGCACGTCATTGCGGAAATCGTCGAGCAGCAGAAACGGATCGAATTCGCTGGTATTGCCAAACCCAAAGGCCCGGCGTAAATGCACGCCGGCGCCTTCCGTGGTCGGTTTGGCGGCAATCATTCGCTTCACCGCGCGTAACGACATGCCTTGATTATAGGCTTGCGTCGCGCGCGGCGCTTTTAATGCCGCGCACTGGCCGGCAACAAACGAGCCGGCAACGGGGCGCCATCTTGTATCGGCGGCATGGTGGCGCCGCTGAAGCGGGGCAGCATCTCGTCGCTCATCGCCAGCGCATACGCCGCCGCCGCCACTTCCACCGCCGCTTCCCGCATGTCGGGCTCAAAGATGCGTTCATAGGTGTCGAAGTTGGTGTGATGGGTGTAGCTGCCGTAGTCGAAGCCGTCCTGGCTGAAGCCGATTCCCGGAAGTCCGGCATGGTTGAACGAAGTGCTGTCGGTGCCTCCGGTGGCGCGGCTTGAAGATGCCGACGCGCCGTAAAAGCCCCAGCCCTTGAACCCGGATAGTGACGCGGCCACAAACTCAGCCGCGCTCGGCGGCCCAAAGACGCCCGCCCCGCGCGGCTTGCCGGTGCCGCTATCGATATTCAGGTAGGCATCCAAATGCGCAAACTCCGGCTTGGGGTGTTCGGCGGTGCCGAAGTGTTGTTCGACATAGGCCAGCGAGCCCAGCAGCCCCTCTTCCTCGCCGCTCCACAAGGCGACGCGAATCGTGCGCCGCGGATGCACGCCCGAGGCCTGCAACAGTCGCATCGCCTCGAGCATGATCGCCGATCCCGCGCCGTTGTCGGTGGCTCCGGTTCCGCCCGACCAGGAATCGTAATGTCCGCCGAGCATCACGACTTCGTCCTTCTTGTCGGTGCCGGCGATTTCGCCAATTGCGTTATAGGCGGTCTTGCCGTCGGGGTAAAAATGATTTTCGATGTTGACCCTGACCCGAGCCGCCGTGCCATCCTCCAAAACCCGCGCCAGGCGTCCGTAATCCTGGTTAGCCATGAGCAGCGCCGGAACTTGCGGCGCCTCGTTGTACCCGCTCACGTCCTGGGCGCGGATGATGCCGTAGGCTTCGCCGGCGTCATTGATGCGCGCGGCAGCGCCGTTATCGGCGAGAAACCTGGTGACCATGAAATCAACCTGATCCGGCGTCAGGCGCGATGGGTCCGGCGCCGGCGCCGCGCCCCGTCCGGCAAAACCGCGGCCTCCGCGTCCGCCGCCATTGCCGCTGAACCGCGCCTCCCAGGCGCTATCGGGAGTGCGCAGCGGCGCCGGGAAAAAGTTTTCGGGCACCTCGATCGGCGCTCCCACCAAGACCACCGCCCCCTTCACCCGGGCTCGCATGCTCGCCAGGTATTGCTCGACTTCTGCCCGCGTGGGAGCCGGTGCCAGGTCCGCCGCCTCTGCCATGGGGGCCGGATCGCTACCGGCCTGCGCCGCCGCCTGGTTCGCCGCCGTAGCGCGCCGCCCCGTATCCGCCCGAATGCCGGGGACCAGCAGCAACACCGCGGGCGCGCTCACTGGTCCGCTTGTACCTGGCGACCAGTTCAAAGCCCGCACCGAGAGAGGCGCCTGGTAGGGCACCAGCACGTTGGCCTCGACCAGAGTGTTGGCCCAGCCCGGATGCCCGAAGTCCCATCCCTCGAGATGAGCGTTGCTCAAACCCCAGCCGGTCATGGTGCGCACCGCCCAGTCGTCGGCCGCCTTCAACACCGGCGAGCCGGTATTGCGGGCGCCATAGACGTCGGCGATGTTGTGCATAATCCACATCACCTTGGAGTTGGCGGCCTCCTCCGCCCGCAGCTTCGCTTGCATTTCGCCATTGCCCGGCGCCTGGGCCATCGCGCCCAAGCTGACCACCAAAACCGCACTCCAGAGTTTCGACATGCCGCCTAGTCTACACCCGCGCGGCATAACTCGCGCGCCTGGCTGGGCGCCGCCGCATCCAATAACACCAGCGTGGCCGAACCACCCCATTCCGAGCCTGAAATCGACGCCGAAGGCCCCATCACGACCGCCAACGAACTGCGCCAGGTCGAGGAACGCGCTTCTTCCTTCCGGCGCTGGTGGGAAACGTGATCGGCGGCGTCGCCCTAGTCGCCGCCCTCTCCCATGGCCAGGTTTCCGGCGCTGCCCGCGACGTCTGAGTTCAAGCCCTCCTCGCCGCCCGCGCCACCCTGACCGAGGTCGTAGAGTCTGCGGTAAACGCCGCCGGCGCGGTGCAGGTCCACATGCGTGCCGCTCTCGACGATGCCGCCCTGCTCCAGAACAAGAATGCGGTCGGCGTTGCGGACGGTTGAAAGGCGGTGCGCAATCACGAACACGGTGCGGTACTGCATCAGATTGGCCAATGCCCGCTGCACGAGCGCCTCGCTCTCGTTGTCGAGGGCGCTGGTGGCCTCGTCCAAAATCAAGATCGGCGCGTCGCGCAGCAGCGCGCGGGCGATCGAAATCCGCTGCCGCTGGCCGCCGGAAAGTCGCAGCCCGCGCTCGCCGAGCATGGTGTCGTAGCCCCGCGGCATGGCGGCGATGAACTCGTCGGCCAGCGCCGCCCGCGCCGCCGCGCGCACCCGCGCCGGCAAATCGCCGCCGCGCGCGCTCGCCGCCGCGCCGTAAGCGATGTTGTTGGCGACGGTGTCGTTGAATAGGATGGTGTCCTGGGTCACGTAGGCGATCTGCTCGCGCAAGGAATGCTGGGTCACATCACGAACATCCACGCCGTCAATCAGCACTTGTCCGCTGGTCACATCGAAAAAACGCGGAATCAGGTTGACCAGCGTCGTCTTGCCCGCGCCGCTCGAGCCGACCAGCGCCAGCACCTGCCCGCGCTGGACCTCGAAATCTATATCGTGCAGCAGCGGCTCGTTCGCCTGATAAGCGAATCCGACACCTTCGAAGCGCACCGAGCGTTGAAAGCGGGCGAGCGCCGGCGCCGCCGGGCGATCGCTGATGTCGTCGGCCGCGTCCAGGTACTCGAAAACGCGCTGCGAGCATCCCGCGGCGGCTTGGAAGTTGTTGTAAATTCCGGCCAGGCGCCGCAGCGGCTCGTACAGCTTGATCAGGGCGTACAGAAAGACGACCACCGTCGCGAACGACATGGCGCCGCGCCCAATCGCGCTGCGCGCGTACAGCAGCAGCGCCACCACGGTGACCGCGCCCAACACCTCCATCAAAGGCGAGCTAATGCCCTGCTGCTGGATGTAGCGCAGGTTGTACCGCAGCAGCCGCCGGGCCGCCTCGCGAAAGCGCGCGATTTCGCGCCCTTCCATGTTGAAAGCCTTGACAATGCGGTTGCCGGTGAAGGTTTCGTGCAAGATATGCTGCACGTCGGCCATTTCGTCCTGGCTCTTGCGCGTCGTCCGCCGCACCCGCCGGCCGAGCCGCACGCTGGGGACGATCACCAACGGCGTCAGGACCACGGCGTACACGGTCAGACGCCAATTGATCACCAGCAGAATGGCGCCGAACACGATCATGGTGAAGCCCTGCTGCACCGCGTCGGCCAACGACGCCGAGGCCGCCGTTTGAATCCTCTCGATGTCGTTGACCGCCGTTGACATTAAACGTCCGGTCGATTGCCGCTGGAAAAAAGCGGCCGACTGCCGGATCAACTTGGCGAAGAGCCGGTTGCGCAGATCGGTCACCGCGCCGTAGCCGACATAATTGATCAGGTAGGTGCCCAGGTATTCACTCGCCGCCTTGGCGATGACGAAGGTGACCAGCGCCAACGCAATGATAGAGCCCACGTTGTGGGTAAGCGCCGCCGGCACCAGCCGGCTCAAATTGATCGGGTGCGGCAGCAAAGGCGGACGGGCCGGCAGCTCGATAGCGCCTCCGCCACTCGCCGGATTGAGCAGCTTGTTGACCACCGGAATCAACAAAAGCGCAATGCCGCCGTCGAGTCCGCTCGACGCCGCCATGAGGATCAGCGCCGCCGCAAGCGGCAGCCAGTAGGGCGCGACATAGCGCAGGAGTCGGCGCATACTGTTAGCGCCGCAGATCGCGGTGCGTGAGGCTGGGCTTGTACCCCAGTTGCCGCAGCTCGCGCCGCAGCGCCTCGGCGATGTACACCGAGCGGTGGCGGCCGCCGGTGCATCCGACCGCAATATTCAAGTAGCTCTTGCCCTCGTGCATGTAATGCGGAATCAGGTAGGCCAGCAGATCGCGAATGCGATGGATAAACTCCCCGGTCTGCGGGAAGCCGCGGATATAGGCTCCCACCTTGGGGTCCTTTCCGGTATGCTGCCGCAGCGCGGCAATGTAATTGGGGTTGGGCAGGAACCGAACGTCAAACACCAAGTCGGCGTCGCTGGGCAGGCCATTGCGAAAGCCAAAGCTCGTGACCCCAATCTGCAGCCCCGGCGCCAAGCCCGCCTGAATCACCTTTTCCTGCACGTAGGCGCGCAACTCGTGAACGTTGAACTTCGATGTGTCAATGACCACGTCGGCGCCGGCCCGGATGGTCGCCAGCCGCCGGCGTTCCGCCTGTATGCCCCGGCGCACGCCGCCTTCCGCGCCCGCGCCGCCGCGCACCAGCGGGTGCGGACGCCGGGTCTCGCTGAACCGCCGCGTAATCGCTTCATCGCTGGCCTCGAGGAACAGCAGCGTCAGCCGCAGCGGAGCATCGCGAAGCTCGGCGATCAGTCCGGGCAGGTTTTCCAGCCGCTGGCCTTCGCGGATATCCACCACGGCGGCTACCCGCTGCACCTCGTCCGTTTGCTGGATCAGCTCCACGAAGCGCCGCAGCAGCTCGACCGGGAGGTTGTCGACGCAGTAGTAACCCGAATCCTCGAAGACCTTCACCACCGAGCCCTTGCCCGATCCGCTCAGGCCGGTGATGATGACCAGGTGCAGTTCCCCGCCGGGCGCGGTTTTGTTTTTCCGCGGGCGTGATTTCTTGACCATCTACTCGTTTCCCCGCACCCGGCGGTGATGGGTCGAGGGAATGCGCATGTCCTCGCGATACTTGGCCACCGTGCGTCGCGTCACTTCGATTCCTTGCTCCTTGAGCATGGCGGTGATCTGGTCGTCGGTCAGCGGATGGTGCGCGTCTTCAGCTTCGATAATACGCTTCACCCGGCGCTTCAAGTTGACCAGCGACGTCTCGGCGCCGCGCGCCCCCTGCACCGACTCGGTGAAGAAGTAGCGAAGCTCGAGCACGCCCTGGGTGGTGTGGACATATTTGTTGGCCACGGCCCGGCTCACGGTTGAGGGATGGACGCCTATTTCCTCGGCCACTTCCTTGATCATCATCGGCTTCAGGAAGTCCAGCCCGAAATCGAGAAAATCGCCCTGGCGCTCGACAATGGAGTGGCACACGCGCGCGATAGTCTGCTTGCGCTGTTCGAGATTGCGGAGGAATTGAATCGCCGAGGCGTAGCGCTCCTTGACATAGCGGCTGGCGTCGCGCTGGTCGCTATTCCATTTCATTTCACGGTACTGATGATTCAGACTCAGGTTGGGCAGCCCGTCATCGTTCATCAGGATTTGATACCCGTTGCGGCAGCTCTCCCGTCCGCAGATCAGGCACTTGCCCTCGTGGCGCTTGACGAACGCCACATCGGGCTCGACCACGCGCGTATTGGCCGGGTTGAAGCGCCGGCCCGGATAGGGATCAAGCCGCCGGATTTCGCCCAGCGCCCGCTCAATCTCCTCGACCGACACGTTCAAGCTCTTGGCCAGTTCCTGGTGCCGCGGGTTTTGCAGCGCGTGCAGGTTCTCGTCCACCAGCGCAATCGCCAAAATCGGGACCGTCGGCAACTGATACAACTGAATCAGCAGGCACTCGCGCAGGTCGCGCGCCGCGACCCCGGGCGGATCGAAACGCTGCACGATATTCAGCGCCTCGTGCACCAGAATCTCCGGCAGGTCCTCGCTCTCGGCTATCTCCTCGACCCGCAGCGGACGCCGCGTCTTCTGGCTGCCCTTCTCTTCTTCCGCCGTGAGGTAACCGTCCTCATCGAGGTTGCCGATGATCGCCTCCGCCGCGCCGCGCAGATCTTCGTCAATCGGCTCGACCCGCAACTGCCAGCGCAAGTGGTCGCTCAAGGTGGTGGGCGCGCTTAGGAAGTTGTCGAACGAGGGCCGCTCGACATCCTCCCGTTCCTGCTTCTGGAAGCCAGGGTCGAGGTACTCGGTGAAAAAATCGCCGTAATCGATTTCTTCGAACGCATCCGCGGTTTCGGTCGCGGCATCGGTGGCCGCCTCGGCGGCCGCCTCGCTGATCGCATCGCTGGCAGCCTCCTCGGCTCGATCCACCGGCGCCAGCCCCTCCGCCGCGATGGTCTCGCTGCCGGCCGTACCCTGCGGCGTCTCCCGCCGCAGGTCCTCCTCCAGCCGCATCAACTCATCGAGCCCGGGGGCCGCCTCTTCGGCGGTCTCGTCCAGCAGGGGATTTTCCAGCAGTTCGGCGCTGATGGCCTCCTGCAGCTCGAGTTTGTTCATGGCCAGAATGTTGACCATCTGAACGAGCCCCGGCGTCAGCGTCTGCTTCAGCGACGGTTTGGCGATTAGCTTCGGACCCAGGTTCATGGCCATGGTTAGTAGAGGACGAGTTCTCCCAAATATACCCGCCGCACCTCGGTATCCTCGCCCAGCTCGCGCGGCGTGCCCATGCGGAAAATCCTGCCGTCGTTGATGATGTAGGCGCGGTCGGTCACGCTTAACGTCTCCCGAACATTGTGATCGGTGATGAGAATGCCGATCCCCTCGGCCCGCAGTTGCGAAATGATGTGCTGCAAATCGAGCACCGCCAGCGGATCGATGCCGCTAAACGGCTCGTCGAGCAGCATGAACGAAGGCGCGATGACCAGCCCGCGCGCAATCTCAACCCGGCGCCGCTCGCCGCCGGAAAGCGCGTAGCCCATGGTTCGCCGCACTTTGCCCAGGCCCAACTGCTCCAGCAGCCGCTCCAAACGCCCCTGCCGCTCCTGCGCGCTCAAGTTGAGAATCTCCAGGATCGCCATCAGGTTCTGCTCCACCGTGAGTTTGCGAAACACCGACGGCTCCTGCGGCAGATAGCTGATGCCCAACTGCGCACGCTGATACATGGGCAGCCGGGTGATGTCCTTGTCGTCGAGCAGGACCCGCCCCATATCGGGCGCAATCTGGCCCACGATCATGTTGAACGTGGTCGTCTTGCCGGCCCCGTTTGGACCCAGCAGGCCGACCACCTCGCCGCGCTCGATGTGAACGCTGACGCCGTTGACCACAGCCCGGCCCTTATACAGTTTGCACAGTTGGTCGGTGGCCAGGCGCTGCATCGCACTTCTGATTTTGCCACGTTTGGCATCAGAAATGCAGGTGGAGCGGCCGTGTCCCTCAGAATTCCGGGGCTTACCTAAAGTGCTGCCGCCCATTGTGGGGAATTTGGCCGGTGGCCTTGGTGACACCCTTGGCCCTTGCGCCTGGCTTTCCGCCCACTTGAATCTCGTCACTGGCCATTAAGAAAGTCAATGGATCGCCGCTGACCTCGCCGTGCTCCGCGTCCGTAATGCTGGGGCTGCCGCCGCTCAGAACGATGCGCTGTTGCTTGAAGTCGTAATCGACCTGCTCCGCCTTGGCTATGCGTCCGACCTGGGTCAACTCGACTCCACCGCTCGCGAGTCCGCTTTCGAGGCCGCCGCCTTTGGGGTTGAGTTGGACCGCTAACTGTGGCGCCAGCAGCGTGCCTTGAGCCGAGCTGAGTTTCACTCCATTTTCATAGATCGCGGAATGTTTCGCCTGCTCGAACCGCAAATTTCCGGCTGCTATCGTCACTGGCTTGCCGTTCTGCGCCAAGTTGGTTGTCACATGGCCGGCCGCCGTCAGTGTCTGGGCAGTGGCGTTAATCGCCACTTGGTCGGCGCGCAACAAGTTCGGCGACTGCATTAATCGCACGCCGCCGGTGAAATCACCATGTGAACTCTTGTCGGCCCCGAGTGTCCAATCCATCTGGTCGGAAGTAATCACCACCGTTCCCGTACCTGCCACGATGGTTGCCATTCCGCCGCTCCGTTGTACCGATACGCCGCCCGATGCATGCAGGTGTCCACCGCCATTCGCCGCACCGGTCCACCTCGCTTGCCGCGCATGGAACCGCGTTTGTGGGTCTTGCCCGGCGACGCCGCCGGTGAGATCCACGGTTTGATCCGCGGCTGTATACGCAGCCTCGGCGGCTCTCACCTCTTGATCGCCTTGAGTAATTGTCACCGCGCCCCGCTCTACCGCCGACGCCACTTGACCCGCCGTAAAGCGCACCGTCAAGTTGTCGCTGGTGCCGCGCCTCTGGGCCTTGGCGAGCGTCTGCATCCACACCACGTTACCGCCCGCCTCGGCCATGGTCGGATGCCCGGCCGTATCCATAGCGACATTCAAGCGATCAGCCATTGCATCGGTATCACCTGAGTGAATCTCCGCCCTGCCAATCGCCACCACGCCGCTCAACTGCGGCGTCCTTCCCGGCGCCAGCGCGAAGCGCAGCCCAGGAGCGGCTATACTCTCCGGCTTCGCTGCCGCGACCGTCAGCCGCGCCGCCTGGTCGGCAATAATCCCGGTCAACTGGTGGTCTCGGCCGAATACGAAATTCACCCTGCCCGCCCGCAGGTGATTCGCGGCTTGTTCAATCGTGACCCCGCCGCTCATTCGCGCCCCGCTGGTCGCGATGCGGTGCGCGTCGAGAGGGACAAAATCAGCTTCCGCCCGCTGCGCCCGCGCGGTGACGCGACGGCCGTCGCTCACATCTTCCATGGTTACGTCGCCCACCGCGTCCATGCGCCGCAGGCTGTTATCCGCCCCCTTGCCGCTTACCACGAACACCAGTTGCCTGGCCGCCAGTTTCTGCGTCCCGCTGTCCAGGCGGGCGCCGCCTTCCAGCGTGATCGTCGCCGCGTCCGCATCGCCCTTGGGCAGCCGTACGACGGTGGCGCGTTCGCCGGCGATGTCCACCGGCGGACCATCCGCCCGCTTCCAGGCAATCGCCACCGCGCCCGCCAATCCCAGTGTTCCGGTGCGGCTGTCAATTTCGGCCCGCGCCGCCGAGCCTTGTGCTCCGGCATAGGCGAACCTCAAGCCGTTGGCGATCGTTCCCGTCCCCTGCTTCACGTTGTAGCTCAGCCCGGCCGCGTCCACGTGGACGGCGCTGTTGGTTCCGGCATGCCGCAGCAAACTAATATGCGTTTGGCCGGCAGCCCCCAATTCCCCGGAGGCTTCGTCATAGCTGAATTCGTCGCCGGCGATCTCGTCGGCGTCCACGCCGTCCTTGTCATATACAAGGATGCGCACCTGATGCAAAACATCGTGCCCGTTTTGGCGCAGTTTATCGGCCCGCGCCGCCTGAATCCGGAACACCGGCTTGCCGTGGTCGTCTTTGGAGATGGTGAGTCCCGAGGCGCTTTGTTGGATGTTTAGCCCCAGCAGCGCCGTCGCCGGCGTCTTCTCCGCCTGGTGATGGCGGCGGCCCTGGAGGTAGATCGCGAGCACCGCCAGCGCCGCCCCCAGCAACCCGGCAGCGAGCCATTGGCGCACGCGCGCCATTCGTTGTGCACGCCGCAGGAGCGGCTCAACTCGCGCGTCGTTCATGGCACAGCACTCACGACCTTAGTCTAACCGTTGGCGGGCGAGCACTACGCGATGATGGCCAGCTTGGGATCTACCCGCGTCGCCCGGCGCGCTGGCAGCAGGCTCGCCAGCACCGCCACCGCCGCGAGCACCATGGCCGAAACCAAATAACTGAGCGGATCCAGCGGACTCAACCCATACAGCAGCGCCGACATCAATTGCGTCAACAACCCGGCCAGGAGCGCCCCGACCGCTACCCCGATCATCGTCAGCCGCAGCCCCTGGACGACCACCAGGCGCGACACCGCGCCGGCGTCGGCGCCCAGTGCCATGCGTATGCCGAACTCGCGCGTGCGCTGCGCCACCGACGAGGCCATCACTCCGTATAAGCCGAGCATCGCCAGAATCAGGGCCAGGATTCCAAATCCGCCCAACAAAATCCCGGTGAAGCGGGCAGGGAAGAGCGGCACCTGCAAATACTGCTGAATGGTTTGCACGTTGTCGCTGGTCAAGTTTGCGTCCATGGATTGCAGCGTGCGGCGCACGCCGGGCGCGAACGCCCGCGCGTCGCCGGACACCCGCACCAACATTGAGGCCGGCGACTTCATGGCCACCAGTTGGTAAATGAACTGCCGGGGCTCCTCGCCCAAGCTTCGGTGCTTGCCCGTTTCCGCCACGCCAATCACCTGCGCGGTGGGGAAATCCTTGTCGCCAGGAAAGTTAACCACTTGACCGACGGGCGATTGATGGGGCCAGAATCGGTCCGCCAGGGCTTGGTTTACCACCACGACATGCATCCGGCCTGGCGTCAGGTCGTCGGCGCGGAAATCGCGTCCCTGGAGCAGGCGCGTTCCCGAGGCGGCGAAGTAGTCGGGCGCCACACGGCCAGTATCCACGCCGAACCCCTTCTGGTTGGCGGGCGGCGCCATGCCCTGGGGCAGGATGCTGGTGTCGCTCTCGCCAATCTGCAGCGGCGGCTGATCGATGTAACTGGCGGCCCGGACGCCGGGGAGCGCGTCCACCGCCGCAATGGCGCGTTTCATAAACTCTTCCGCCTGCGCGCCCTTGTAGCCGAGGCTCTCGGGGTCAACAGCCGCAACGACGACATCCTGGGTGTCGAAGCCCGGGTTAATCGCGTTGGCATGCTGCAAGCTGCGCAGACAAAGCGTCGCGCCGACCAGCACCACCACGCAAAGCGCCACCTCGGCGACCACGAAAATGTTTCGCGCCCGAGCCGCGCCCGGGCCTTTGCCGGTGCTCTGGGCTCCATCCTTGAGGCCGGTGACCAGGTTCAAGCGCGCTGCCTGCGCCGCCGGCGCGAGGCCAAACAGTACGCCGGTGACCACCGCTAACGCGAGCGTGAACAGTAACACGTGCGCATTCAAACTGAGATCAAGCGCGATGGGGAAGCCAGGCGGACGGAGCTGCAGCAGCAGAGGCCCCAAAACTTGGGCAAGTCCGAGGCCGAGCACCGCGGCAATGCCGGCTAGCAGCAAACTCTCCGACAGCCCCTGGCGCATCAACTGGGCGCGAGTAGCGCCCAACGCCGCCCGCACCGCCCATTCCCGACGCCGCGCCATCGCCTGCACCATCAGCGCCAACGCCGCATTCACGCAGGCGATCAAGAGAACCAGTCCCACCACCACCGCCAGAAGTCCGGTGCCGTTACCAACAAAGCTGCGGAATGGGGCGGGAATCATGCCCAGCGGCACCGCCAGGCCGCCCAACTCCGCCGGATCGGATTGCGGGTTGGCCTTATCCAGCCGGTGCTGAATCACATCCATCTCGGCCGATGCCGCCGCCACGCTGACCCCCGGTTTCAGACGGGCCACGGCGAACAAGCTATGACTGCTGCGCGATTCCAGCATTCCAGGCGAGCCCAGGCGTTCGCCCATGGTGACGGGCGCCCAGAAATCCACCTGCAGGCCAGCCATCAAACCTTCAAATCCGCGCGGCGCCACGCCAATCACGGTGAACGGGATGCCATTCATGTTCACCACTTGCCCTACCGGATCCGCCATGCCGCCCAGGCGGTTCTGCCAAGCGCTGTAGGAAAGCACCACCACGGCGCCACTTCCCGCCACCGCCCCCTCGCTCGGTACAAATCCACGGCCCATCGCCGGCTGCACGCCCAGCATCGAAAAATAATTGGCCGTGACCAATTGCCCCGGCATGGCGGCGGCGTTGCCGCCCACGCTGAAATTCACCTCGGTCGCCGGATTATAGAGCGCCAGTTGCGAAAAACTATGATTTTGCGCCACATAGTCGAGGTAGTCGGGATAGCTGAAGGGGAACTCGCCGCTCAGCGGTGCATTGGGATCGGTGTCATGAACGTAAACCTCGACCAATTGCCGCGGCGCCGTAACGGGCGGCAGACGCAACAACAATGCATCGGCAAAACTAAAGACGGTGGTATTCGCCCCAATTCCCAGGGTCAACGAAAGAATCGCCGCCAGCGACAAAACCGGATTCTTCAGCAAAACCCGAAATGAACGTAACACCATCACCTATAATACGCAGAGTCCACCAGTAAGTTCCGCCACCAGAACATGCCTCTCACCCGCCGCCTTCGCGAACTTCGGCTTCTCTTCAACGGGCTCCGCTCGACCGGGCATCCGGTGCAGGTGCACATGGTGCCCATGCGTCGCTGCAATCTTGCCTGTGGCTACTGCAATGAGTACGATGACAGCTCGAAGCCCGTTCCGGTCGAAGAAATGTTTCGGCGGGTTGACCATCTCGCCCGGCTGAAGACCAGCCTAGTGACCATCAGCGGCGGCGAACCGCTGTTGCATCCGGAACTCGACGACATCATTCGCCGCATTCGCCAACGCGGCATGCTCGCCGGCTGCATCACCAACGGGTATCTGCTGGTCAAAGAGCGCATCGAGCGACTCAACCGCGCCGGCCTCGACTATCTGCAAATCTCCATTGATAACGTCCAGCCCGATGATGTCTCGGTCAAGAGCCTCAAGGTGCTCGATAAAAAACTGGAGCTCCTCGCCGAGCACGCCCGCTTCGGCGTCAACATCAATTCCGTCCTCGGCTCCGGCGTCAAAAACCCCGAGGATGCACTCACGATTGCCCGCCGTGCCGTCCACTTCGGCTTCATCTCGACGGTTGGCATTATTCACGACGGCCACGGACAGCTCAAGCCCCTCGCCCCGCATGAAGCCGCGATCTATGCCCAGGTCAAGCGTTTGGGCAAGCGCAGTTTCGCCCGGCTCAACCGGTTTCAGGACAACATTACCCAGGCGCGCGCCAACAATTGGAAATGCCGCGCCGGCAGCCGCTATCTCTATATTTGCGAAAACGGCTTGGTGCATTACTGCTCGCAGCAGCGCGGCGCGCCCGGTACGCCGCTGGCTGAGTATACGGTTGCCGACATTCGGCGCGAATATACGTCGGCCAAATCCTGCGCGCCGTACTGCACCGTGGCCTGCGTCCACTACACCTCGATGATGGATTTCTGGCGCGACCCGCAGCAGCCCGCTCCGATTGCCGCCCCGGCCTCGACCCTGGTCCAAATTAAGTGAACCCGGCCGACCGGTTCCAAACGGCGCTGGGACTCTCGCCGCTTTTCGCTCGCCTGCTTGCCGCCCGGGGATGGTCTGAGACCGCCGCCCTCACCGAGTTTCTATACCCCCGCCTCGAGCATGCCCACTCGCCCAGGCTCATGCTCGGCATGGCGGCGGCGGTCGAGCGCATCCTGCACGCCGTCGCTCAGGGCGAATTGATTCGCATCCTTGGCGATTACGACGCCGACGGCACCCTTGCCACCGTCATTCTCCGCCAGGCGCTTCAAACCCTCGGCGCCCGCGTCAGTTTTCATTTACCCAAACGCCTGGACGAAGGCTATGGCCTGCACGTCGCCGCGATTGACGGGTCCGTTGCCGACGGGGTGACCCTTGCCATTACGGTTGACACCGGCATTCGCGAGCACGCCGCGCTGGAGCACGCCCGCGCCCACTCGCTCGACGTGATCGTTACCGACCATCACCTTCCGTCCGCGACGCTGCCCCCGGCGCTCGTCATTCTCAATCCACATCAACCCGGCTGCTCCTACCCCGATAAAGGTTTGTGCGGCTCGGGTGTTGCTTTCAAACTCGCCCACGCCCTGCTCGATCAGGCCGGCAAGCTTGCCAACCCGCAAAATTCAGCCTGGCCGCCGGCGCTGCAGTCCTATTTAAAGCTGGTGGCGATCGCCAGCGTCGCCGATTCCGTTCCCTTGCTGGGTGAAAACCGAGTCTTCACACGTTTCGGTCTGCAGGGACTGGCCCAGCCTGTCAACCCCGGCCTGCGCGCGCTGCTGGCGACGGCGCTGCCCAAAGCCGACCGGCCGATATCGAGTTCCGACATCGGGTTCCGAATCGCCCCCCGCATCAACGCCGCCGGACGCATGGGCGCCGCCGACCAAATTGTCGATCTCTTCTTCGCCTCCGCTTCCGAGGCCCCGGCCCGCGCCCAGGCGCTCGATGCCCTTAACCTGACCCGGCAACAACTCTGCGAGAAGATTCAGGCTGAAATCGCCGACCGTTGCGCGCGGGACCCCGACCTTCTCCAGCCGCCCTTGCTGCTGCTCGCCGGTGAGGGGTGGCACCGCGGCGTCATCGGAATCGTCGCCAGCCGCGTTCTCAGCCAAACCCAAAAGCCAGTGGTCGTCGTTGCGCTTGAAAATGGCTTCGCCCACGGCTCCGGACGCTCGCCTGCGAACTTCCATCTGCTCGACGCTATTGCGACTTGCGCCGACCTGTTTGACCGATTCGGTGGGCACGCCCAGGCGGTCGGCTTCCAACTCCGCGCCGAGCGCCTACCGGAGTTGCGCGATCGTCTGTCGAAGCTGAACGTCGCCGGCGCAACCTCCGATGCGGCCGACACCGACACCTTTGATGTGACGCTGGCCGAGCTCACCTGGCCCTTCGCCCGCGAACTCCAGCGTCTCGAACCATTTGGCGAGGCCAATCGCGAGCCCGTCTTCCGCACTCGTGGCGTGACGCTCGCCGCGCCGCCGCAAGTGCTCAAGGAGCGCCACCTCAAGTTCAACCTGATGCAGGAGGGCGCCCGCCAAACCGCCCTTTGGTGGAATGCCCCGCAACCCTTCCCAACGCTCGCCTCCGGTGCGACACTGGATATTGAGTTTCGCCTGGAGGCCAGTTCCCACCCCCAATACGGTGACCGCCTGCAATTAATTTTGAGTAACTTTATGGTCCGCTCCGCATCTTCAATGGCTGCCGGTACAACACTATGAAAAAACTCGCAATTGCACTTCTCGCCACTGCCGCGCTCGCTCTCGGCCTCTTCGCCGCCGATTTGCCGGCCGTGGGCAGCATGGCCCCCAACTTCACTCTGCCCAACAACGACGGCCAGAAGGTACAGCTCTCCGACTACCACGGGAAGTGGGTCGTACTTTACTTCTACCCCGCCGATTTCACCAGCGGATGCACGCTCGAAGCTCACAATTTTCAGCAGGACCAGCCCAAGTTCGACGCCTTGAACGCCGTCATTCTCGGCGTCAGCGTTCAGGATGTGGACTCCCACAAAAAGTTCTACACCAAGGAAGGCTTGACATTTCACCTGCTGGCCGACACCGAGCGCAAGGTCAGTGAACTCTACGGCACGCTCGGCACCAAGGCCTTCGGCAACTACGGCCTGATCGACAATCGCGACACATTTCTGATTGACCCGACCGGCAAGATCGTCAAGGTCTACACTCACGTCGACCCCCGCGTGCACAGCGCCGAAGTGCAGGAGGCGCTGAAAGCCGCGGAGTCGAAGTAGCAACAAAATTGGCAACTCGCAATCGGTTTGTGTTAGCTTTATCCGGTACCCAGGAGGTCCACGGATGGAAGCACTCGGATTGATTGAAACCAAAGGCTTGGTCGGCTCGATCGAAGCCGCCGATGCCATGGTCAAAGCCGCCAATGTAGTCCTGCTGGGTAAGGAGTACATCGGCGCCGGCTACGTCACTGTCATGGTGCGGGGCGACGTGGGCGCGGTTAAAGCCGCGACTGACGCTGGCGCGGCCGCCGCCCGCCGGGTGGGCGAATTGGTCAGCGTTCACGTCATTCCCCGACCGCACACCGAAGTCGAAAAAATCCTTCCCAACAAGGGCGTCGCCGCGGCCCCCGCCAAATAGCTGAGGCGTGCCCACGCCAGCCCCAGCCTCGGTCAGCGAAGCCTCGGCGCTCATCGAGCGCGCGCACGCCGCCTGGCTCCTCTACCGCGCCTTTTCACAAACGCAGGTTGACGCCATCGTCGGCGCCATGGCTGCCGCCGCCACCGCCAACGCCGAACGCCTGGCCGCACTGGCGGTTGAGGAAACCACCTACGGCAAAGTCGCCGACAAGACTCGCAAGAACCTCTTCGCCTCGGAGAAGGTCTACTCCGCCATCCGGTCCATGCCCACCGTCGGCGTGCTCCGGCACGATCGCGACCGCGGCATCGTCGAACTCGGCACCCCGGTCGGCGTGGTGGCCGCGGTGTTGCCCTGCACCAACCCCACGTCGACCGCGATCTACAAGATACTGATCGCGCTTAAGGCCGGCAATGCCATCGTGCTCAGCCCGCATCCCTCGGCCATGCGCTGCATCTGCGATACCGTCAGCCTCATGCGCCAGGCCGCGCTCGCCCACGGCGCGCCTGACGGGTTGATTGGTTGCTTCTCCACCCCGACCCGCGAAGGCACCCATGAGCTGATGACGCACCCCCGCACCCGCGTCATCCTGGCCACCGGCGGCATGGGCATTGTGCGCGCGGCCTATAGCTCGGGCAAGCCGGCCTTCGGCGTCGGCCCCGGCAACGTCCCGGCGTTTATCGATATCTCCGCCGATCTGCCGCAAGCGGTCGAGCACGTGCTGTTTGGCAAGAGTTTTGATTGGGGAACGATTTGCAGCTCCGAACAATCGATCGTTGCCGAAGCCAGTTTGCGCGCGCCCATCCTTGCCGAACTGCAAAAGAAAGGCGCCTACCTGCTCACCCCCGACGAGTCCGCGCGCCTGGGCGCGCTGCTGATTCAAGGTGAGAATTTCACCGTCAACCCGGCCTGCGTCGGGCAGTCGCCGCGGAAACTCGCCGCTCTCGCCGGCTTCGAAAACAAGGTGGGCCCCGAGATCCGTGTGCTCGCCGCCGAGCTCGACGGCATGGGTAAGCAGCATCCGCTCTCGGCAGAGAAGCTCTCGCCGGTGCTGGCCTTGTTCTTCCTTCCCGACCGCGAAGCCGCGCTCAAGCGCTGCTCCGACCTGCTCCACTTTGGCGGGCTCGGACACACGTGCGTGATTCACGCCACTGACGATGCCGTCATTCGCGAATACGGCGCGCGCATGCCCGCGTTTCGCGTTGTGGTCAACAATCCCTCGCCTCTCGGTTCCATCGGCGCGACCACGAATTTGTTCCCCGCCATGACGCTCGGTTGTGGCGCCGTCGGCGGCAACATCACCAGCGATAATATCGGGCCGCAACACTTGATGAACATCAAGCGCATCGCGTGGCCCGCCGGCGAAAAACGCGCCGGCGCAGAAGGACCGAGTGCGCCAGGCGATGCGCCGCTACGGCAAGCAATTGAAAAAGCCCTCGCCGAACGCGGCATCGTACCCCAACCAGCTTTCACGTCTCCCCCGGTTGCGCCCAAGCCTACCGCGGTGGCCTTCGTCTGCGAGGCCGACGTGCGCGACGCCATCGCCAGGAATCAGAAAATCACCATTGGGCCGCGCACGATTATCACTCCCGCCGCGCGCGACCTCGGCAATGAGCACGGCACGTTCATGCCAACCTGACGGTAGGCGGCGGCATCCAACCTGACATGCCAGAAGCCGCCCGCCCTATTTGTGCCAAGTGCCAGCTGCCGGTCCGCGAAGGCGAGCCCGAGAGCTTCCATCAGGGCAAAACCTATCACCGCAACTGCGCCCCCGCTCCGGGGTCCGCCGGCGATAAAGACGATCCGAACCCGCTTACCCCCATCTCCATCTAGATAACGCCGTCCGGGCCGCCCTCAAAAAAGTTTGTCTAATATATTCCTATATAAGAATATAATCAAACCATGGCACGCGCCACGACTACCTCCGACGCTTTCAATGCTGTCGCCGAACCAAGGCGGCGGGCGATTCTCAACCTGCTGGCGCTCGAGGAGCGTTCGGTCGGTGATATTGTCGCCCGCCTCGAGTTGGCCCAGCCGTCGGTCTCGAAGCACCTGCGCGTGCTGCACGAGGTTGGCCTGGTCACCGCCCGCCGTGACGGTCGCACCATGCTCTACCGCACCAACGCCGCCTCCATCCGTCCCTTGCATGAATGGACCGGCAGCTTCGAACGCCTGTGGCAACACCAGTTGGCCCGCATCAAGACGCGCGCCGAAACCGCAACCCAAAAACCAGAGGAGAAATGATCATGAGTACAGCCGTTCCATCCCCATCCCCCGCCGTCAGCGATTTAATCATCGAGATCCGCCAGGAAATTCAGGTCAACGCCCCCATCGCGACTACCTTCGCCGCCCTGCTCGAACAACTCAGTTCCGGCTTCGACAAACCGGATGGCACCTCCATGCCGCTGAAACTTGAAGCACGGCCCGGCGGCCGCTGGTACCGCGACCTCGGCGACGACAATGGCCATTACTGGGGCGTGGTGCAGGCGATCAAGCGCCCGACCCTGCTCGAGTTCTGTGGCCCGATGTCTATGTCCTTGCCGGTGGCCGGAAACATCCAATACCGCCTGAGTGAAAAAGACGGCGGAACGCTGATCAAGTTCCACCATCTCGCCCTCGGCGTCTTTCCGGCCGATCATCGCCAGGGCCTGCTCCGCGGCTGGGGCCACATCCACGAAAGCGCCCGCAAGCGCGCCGAGCGCAAGAGCTAGGCGCCGGCTACCGGTGGCTACGCCGCTTGCGAACCCGGTACCGGGCGCAGGTAGGTTTCGTCAACATAGCACCAGGCCCAATCGTCACCACTGCGGAAGGAGCGCATGATCGGGTGCCGCGTGGCATGAAAATGCTTGCTGGCGTGTTTGCCATGGGAGCTGTCGCAGCAGCCCACATGGCCGCACGTCAGGCACTGGCGCAATTGCACCCAGGTGTCGCCCGTAGCCAGGCATTCGGCGCACCCTTCCGACTGTGCCTTAACGTTTTTTACCTGCCCCACATGCGTACAAGTCTGAGCCATAACCAACCTCCAGACCCAGTCTAGCGCCGATCCCATGTTGCTTGGGAACGGTAACCTTGCCGCCGATGTCCGGTATATGGGGCTATGACATCCATGCTCCGCGACTTGCGCTACGCTCTCCGCGTTCTGCGGCGCGACCTCGGCTTCGCGGCGGCGGTGATTCTTGTACTAGGCCTCGGCATGGGCGCCAATATCACCGTTTTTAGCGTCGTCAATACCATGCTCCTGCGCCCGCTGCCATTCCCGCAGGCGCATCAACTCGTGCGCATTATGGAGCGGAATCCGAAGGCGGGCGAGTCCGGCCGCACCTACTCGGCCGATGCCACCGAGGACTTCCAACATCTCAATCGCTCCTTTCAATCGGTCAGCGGCTATTTCGCCTTCACCGGCCCCGACAACTTTAGAATCTTCGGCCACGGCCAGCCGATTGCCGCGACCGGCATCATGGTGGCTCAGGGCTTTTTTGCCACGCTCGGAGTCAAGCCGGCGTTCGGACGCCTATTCAATTCCAGCGAGTACATCCGCAACGGTCCGCAAGCGGCGCTGCTCAGCAATTCATTCTGGCGACGCCAATTCGCCGGCGATCCATCCGTGGTCGGCCGCACCCTCGGCAACTCGTCCACCATTATTATTGGCGTCCTTCCCGCCTCCTTCGATTTTGGCTCGATTTTTTCCCCGGGCACCCGGACCGACTTGTTCGTTCCCTACATCATGGATAATTTCCGCACCGACGGAAATGATCTTGCCCTGTTCGGTCGCCTAAAGCCAAACGTCAGCCTCGCCGCCGCCCAGGCCGAAGCCGATCAAATCTTCCCCCAGCTCTACTTCGAGCACCAGCGCCCGCAAGCCGGCAAGCCGTACAACGCCCAACTCACCCTCCTCGGCGATTACGTCACCGGCAAAATGCGCCGTTCGTTGACCGTGTTATGGTGCGCTGTCGGATTGTTGCTGCTGCTGGTGTGCGTGAATATCGCCAATCTGTTGCTGGTGCGCGCCGTGGCCCGCAGGCGTGAATTCGCGGTGCGCCGCGCCTTGGGCGCGAGTGCGGGCCGGATTCTCTCGCAGCGTCTTGCCGAAAGCGCGCTATTGGCCCTGGGCGGCGCCCTCGTCGGATGGGCCTTGGCGGCCGCGGTACTGTCGTTCCTGGCCCACCAATCCTCGCTGGCACTTCCCCTGCTCAACGGCATTGGCCTGAACTGGACGGTCGGCGCGTGGACGCTCCTGCTGACCGGGGTGATCACAGTTGGCTTCGCCCTGATGCCAGGTTGGCGCAACCGCGAACGCGGCCTTCAGGCGGCGCTTAAAGCGGGCGGGGCCCACGGCGGCAGCGCCAGTCAGAGCCGCCTTGGCGCCGCTCTGGTGACGCTCGAGGTGGCGCTGGCCTGCATGCTGCTCGTCGGCGCCGGGTTGCTGCTGCGCAGCTATCTCCGCGTGCTCGATGTCGACCTCGGCTTCGACGCCGGACGCGCGGCCGCCATCAGTCTGGTTTTTAGCGCGCCGAATTTGTCGAGCCGTACCTCGCAATGGCGCCTGGCCATCGATCGCGCCCTTGAAATTCCAGGCATCGAGTCCGCTGGAATCACCGACAACCTGCCCATGAGCCGGAACCGAAGTTGGAGCATCGCCCGCCGCTCTGAGGCCGCCTCCGCGTTGAACTTTCGCGGCGCTTACGTGTTCATTGTTTCCCCTGGCTACATTCCCGCATCTGGCATGCATCTCATCGAAGGACGCGACCTTCGCTGGGACGACATTGCCAACGGGCGCCACGTCATGATCATCAACCAATCCGCGGCGCGCGCACTGTTTCCCGGCGTCGATCCCGTCGGACGCATAGCCGTGGCCGGCCCCGCCGATTGCGAAATCGTGGGCGTCATCGCTGACGTCCGCGAGAGCGGCGCGGAAGAAGCCTCGGGCCTGCAGATGTATCTCCCGCCGGTGCGGCCGTTTGGCCCGGAAGGTGACTACCTGGTGGTGCGCTCCAAGCTAAGTGCTGGAGCTTTGGCCACGAGCGTGATGGCCGCCATGCGCCAAATCAACCCTGGCCAGCCCGCCACGGAACTGCAATCTCTGGCGGCTTTGGTCGACCACAGCACCTCGCCGCGCCGCTTTTTTGCCTTTCTGGTCGCCATCCTGGGCGGCCTCGGCCTGCTCCTGGCCGCGGTCGGCATTTACGGTGTGATTGCCTACTCGACCACGCGCGAGACCCAGTCCATCGGCGTGCGCATGGCACTCGGCGCTACCCCATCACGGGTGCGCCGCGAGGTCACCTGGAAAACCCTCCGCCTGGTTTGGGTTGGCATTGCGATTGGCATTGTCCTCTCGATGGCTCTGGCGCAATGGGTGACCGCGCTGCTGTTCCATACCAGCCCCCTCGACCCATTCACCTTCGCCGGCGTACTGTTGCTGCTCAATGTCGCCGCCATGATGGCCGCCTACCTGCCGGCGCGCCGCGCCTCGCACATCGCGCCCTCGCTCGCCCTGCGCGCCGAATGAGCCGATGGGCGGGAAACGCCGCATGGTAGAATGACGTTGCTGGTTTTCGAGCTCGCGCGCGCCAGCCCCACCGCAGTCCCCGTCGTCTAGCCCGGCCTAGGACACCGCCCTTTCACGGCGATAACACGGGTTCGAATCCCGTCGGGGACGCCAACAAAATAAAGAGTTTACGCGGATTATCGCTTTTTCTTCATGGTCCAATATGGTCCAATAAGCCCGGAACCCCTTGGGCTGCAATGGGCCATAGTCCAATCTAGGTCCAACTGGAGAGGCCCGCCGTATCGCTAGCGGGCCGGCGTTGTTCCCCGCACCAGGCTGGCAAATCTGCCTTGTGCTTCCCTCTTTTGATGGCTGACCGCTTGCATGTAAACGTCGGTCGTCACCTTGAGGCTGGCGTGCCGGAGCAGCTCCTGCACCACCTTGGCGTTTTCTCCGTTGGCGTTGAGCAGCGTTCCGAACGTGTGCCGGAACGTGTGGAAAGTCACATCTTTCGTGACCCCGGCCCGCTTGAGCGCCGGCCGGCCGAAATGCCGCCACTGTGAGGTCGGCCAATACGGCTGCCTCCCCTTCATGTGCGGCGATGCAAACACCCAATCGCCCGGCATCGGATACGCCGCCTTCTGCTTCCAGGTCCAGAGCGATTCGGCCAGTTGTGCATCCACCGGAACCTCCTTGCGGGAGGCCTCCGTCTTCGGCGCGCCTTCGACCATCGCGACCACCGACCTGCGAACATGCAGAACGAGGGTGTCGAAGTTCACGTCTTCCCACTTGAGCCCGATCATCTCGCCGCGGCGCAAGCCGGTGAACGCCTCCAGCTCCACCATCATCCGAAGTGGATCCGACAACTCCTTGAGAATTGCCATGATCTCCTCTGGGGTCAGGATGTCCGGAGTGAATTCCCGCTTTGCGCTCTGGCGAACGCTGCTGATCGGGTTCTTGTCCGCCCACTCCCACCGGATCGCGTGGGAATAGAGCGCGCTCATGATGTTGCGAATTTTCGCCTTGGTTCCTCTCGCCAACACCAGCGGCTTCAGCCATCGTTCGACCTCGACCGCCTTGATTTCCGTCAGGCGATAGGATCGCCAGCGCGGAAGAATCCACTTTCTCAGGTAGCCCTCGTAGGTCTTTTGCGTGGCGTACGACTTGGAATCCTCGCCCGTATCGGGCGCCGGCTTCCTCTTCAGGAAAATGTCCGGCATCTCGTGCTGGCGATAGTGATTGACAAGCGTTTCCAGGCTGATGTCCTTGATGAGCTGCTGAGGGGTTTGCTGGTTGATATCCAAGCGGAGCGCGTCCAAGGCCGCCTGGGCCGCCGACAGAGTCGGCAGTTCCTGAACGGTACCCACCACGACGTTCTTGCGCCGGATCGTACCGTCGAACTGCACCTCTCTCCATCGGAATTCCCAGACCTTGCTGCTTTGGCGTTCCGCCAGCTTCAGACTGCCTTTTTGGTACCTCGTGCGCCTCATGGTTCTCCTCTCCGAGGCGGCACGGGTGGCTCTTGCTGAAGATTACAGCAGCCCGAGTCCGCGGTCGAGCCATCCCGATTGAATCGCGGCCAGAATTTAACTGGCCATCACCTTAGTGGCCATTTTTTCCAGCCATTCGTTGAGCACCGAGGCACGGAAGCGCCACAACTTGCCAATGTGGATGGCCGTAATCTGGCCTTGGCGCGCCATTCGTTGCAGCGTCTTGGGCAATGTGGAGCCTTTCCGCCGCTGCGCAGGGCGGCCGCGGGCGACTGCGCCAGCTTGGGCAGGGCGTGGAGCAGGCCCGTCCGGTAGCGGAAGCCCTCATAGAGGAAGACGAAGTAGATTTCGATCTCAAAGAGCGAATCCGCCTTGCCTTCAAAGTGATGGCGGCGGTTCTGCAGGGTGGTATTGACGACTGGGTTCTCGTGCTCGGGCCAGGGGATCTCCGGGCGGTTTTCCTTGAAGACCACTTGGTACAGGCGGAGCTTGCCGTCGAAGACGCGGAAGGCCGACTCCAATCGTTTGGTCACGTAGTCGCGCGCGGCGGAGTCGAGGCATTCGTAGTCCACACCCTGCACCTTGACCGCGAGCGCAAGGTCGCCGGCCTTGGTGATGACCATCTGCTCGTCCCAGAAGCCATAGAGGCTGACGTAGGCGTTGAGCGCGCCCGACTCCTCAAAATCCCAAAAAATGCGGCTGAGCCTAAACATGGCGAACGATCCGGACTTGTGCGATGTCGTGCTTGGCAGCGTCGTAGCGAATCCGTGAGCGCGCGGAGTTCAACAGAATCCGCAGCATTTGGGGGTCGCTCCGGGTGGACCACGCCGCCAGCAGCCAAAGCGCGATAAAGGCGACGAGGCCGGCAAAGAGGCTTCCGAAGAAGTTGAACAGCCCCACGCCGGTCATAAGTGCAAGGAAAAACAGGCGTCGCTCGGCGCCCAATATCGTCAGGGGCCGGTTCATGGACCGGAAGACGCGATTGATCCGCTGTTCCATGGCGCTAGGCCGGGAACAGCCAGGAGACGAAGTTCACGGCGGCGAGCGCCATGCCGACGCCGAAGACGATGCCGGCCATGGTGCGCTTCGATTGGCCCTCGCCGTAGGCGAACATCAGGCCGCCAACCACCACGGCAACCAGGCTCAGTCCGCGCGCGATGGGGCCGGTGAAGGACGTTTGCAGGGCATTGACTGCGTTCTCCCATGGCGAAGCGGACGCTTGGGCGCTCGCTTCCACAACGAGAAGCGTCAGCGCGGTTGGAATGGCGACAATGGGCTTGGCGAGCGCGGTGCGCAAGCTGCGAAAACGGGAAATCTCCATGGTGTCCTCCTCATTTTCCCGGCTCGGCGGTACTTCGCCGGGCACTGTGGCGAACGTATCGCCGTGGAAGGATGGCCGTCTAATACTTCTTTTTCTAGGCCTGATACCCAGCGGGTATCAAAGTGCCATTTATGGAAAATGCAGCACCACATCGAGCACGGTGAGCCCTGGCTTTTCGTCTACCGGAAAACTTGCATAACGGAAATGTTTCCTTTATACTTGATTTCGTGAAAAGGAAATTAACATTGGCGGCATCTCAGCGAGCCGTACGCAGCTCTGCCGTGCCGCCAGCGCGCGCGCGGAAGGCCACCGAGGAGACGACCGCCGTTGAAAGCGGCGGTCGGGATTCGAATGCCCCGATGCCAGGTTCCTCAGGCCGTCTGGCCAGCGATATTGAACGCGCAATTGCGGATGGGCTTCGCAAGCAGATGCCGATCAAGGGCCTTCCAGGAGTCACCATTGAGAACGTTCGCATCCAGCCGGAACCGGCGTTCGATATCGCATTCGAAATTCGCTCTGGTAGCCAGCGCATCCCGGTTTTTGCGGAGGTCAAGCCGGATTTTTCTCCCCGGCGTCTGGCCGAGATTGCGCCTTGGATTCAACGCCTGAAGTCGCTCCGTCAAGATGTATCCATTGCAGTCGCTGCGCCTTCCTTTTCGCCCCAATCGCAGGCATTTTGCATTGAAAACGGCATTGATTTCCTCGACCTCGCCGGGAATATTTTCGTCAACGTCCCGGGCACATTTACCCTTCAACGCATAGGGATGCGAGACCGAAGCATAGCGCCTTCCGCGCTCATTGTTCCGGTCATGAATGTCTTTTCGGGACGAGCCTCACGGGTGCTCCACGTTCTTCTTGAAAAGCCAAGGGCGTGGTCGGTCAAGGGCATCGCCGACGAATTGACCATCGAATCGGAGCGGTTGGCGACAGAAGTGCCGGAATGGAAACTCAACCTCAGCATCAGCATGGGCACTGTTTCAAAGGCCGTCACCAGCCTGGAGGAGCAACTTTTGATTCGCCGGCTAGGTGCGAAAATCGTCGTGCCCGAGCCGACACGCCTGCTCCGTCAATGGGCGGAAAAATATAAGGAGCGATATCGCTGGCGGTTGCGAGATGCCGTCCAGGTCGCGAACCCTTTTGGCGCTGACATCGGCACTATCGCGGAAAGCCTTGGCGCTTCGGTATCCGTGCCATTCGCGGCTTCGGGAGCTTCCGCTGTGGCAGATGTGGCGCCGTGGGTTGAGGCTGATGTGGTTGATCTCTTTACGCCTCAGCCCATTTCCGACCAGAAAGCAATCGCGCTGCGAATGAACAATCTGGACCGTGAAGGTTTCGGAGATGGCACTGGAGTGGGCGCTGGCTCGGGCGCTGGGCGCGGGTCCGGCGACGGTACCGGATACGGGGATCGTGCCAGCGGTCTGGCCTTGCGATTCATTGTTCCCTATGACGTCGGGGTGTTCATGTATTGTCGCCGCAAGGGCGCTGCACTCGCAGTCTCTTTGGTTCAAGCATACTTGGACCTCTATGCTCGTGGCGGGCGCGACTTGAAGCAGGCCGAGCACCTGCTTGAGCAAGCCATTGCGCCCCGCTGGAGCGCGGCGTGATTCCTGAACCTCAAAAAACATACGTTCTGGAGCTTTTCGAAGCACTTGGGGCTACTGGCGATAGTTTCGTGATCGCAGGGGCTCAGGCAATGAAGTTCTACGTCCAAGGAGCCTGTGGGACGAAGGATATTGATTTCGTGCTGGACGCGATCAGGCTTCGCGGTGAAGCCGCTTCTCTGCATGACAAGCTGGGGCGGCTCGGGTATGCCGCGGTGCCGGAATCCCACAACTTCCAGTTCCAGAAGCAGATTCCCGGCAGCCCGGAGATCATGCGCATTGAGTTCATGGCCCCCGAGGAATTCAAGCGGGATAAGGACTTTCGGGTGGACGTTCAGGCCGACGTCCACGCGCGGGCATGCACGGGTGGAAGCATTGCCCTGGTCGAATCCAAGCCCCACACGCTCGCGGGAACATTGCCCGACGGAAGACCCTTCACCGCGTCGGTTCGCGTGACGCAACCGCACGCCTTGGTGATGCTGAAGCTGCTGGCGCTAGACGACCGCTATCGCAACGTTCGGGGTCCGCAGGAAGCGGCCCACGACCGCGAAGAGGCCCGCACGCATGCAGCAGATATTGTTGCAATCCTCAGCGCGCAAACCGACATGGCCGCTTTCAGGTTCGACTTTTTGCGGCAATTCGGCGCGGACGCCGCCCTCAAAAAGCGCGTCGTAACCATCTTCACGGGATATTTTCGAGATGCCGTCTCTCCAGGGCTCCTTCTCTACGAAGAGGCGCTTGCCGCCAACGCGCCTGCCGGACGGGATTCGCGCACTGCGATTGCGGCAGAGTTGGCGCGGGTACGTGGACAGGCATACCTTTTTGGACTCTGATCGGGGCTCCTCTGGCGGAGCCGGGAGGAGCAACTTGTTGCGCCTGGAAACCAGGCATGACGACGGCGTGCGATTCGCCAGCCGGTGATCGCAATATGCTGCACAATGGGAAGAATGCCGGTTAAGGGCGAGCCGCGTGAGCGACAGATTGTCAAAATGCTGCTCTCAGAGTGCGATGTGGGCGCATGGAGCCATGCCAATCTCGATTGGGTAGAGGAGCGAGAGGACGGAGCGTTGGAGGTGGTCGCTACCGCCGCGGACGGAAATAGGCTCGCGGTCGAACACACTCTCATCCAGCCGTTCGTCGGCGAGAAATTTGACACAGCAGCATTCATGAGGGCGTTCGGCCGCATCGAAAAGAACCCTGCACTGGTTGTTCCTGGGCGAAACCTCGACGTCATTATTCCAGTCCATGCAATTCCGAAGGGCCACGACTGGAACCGGGTTGGGCAGCACCTTCTTGAGTGGCTCCAGGTCAACCATACGCGAGCGCCGCTGACAGGCGAAAGTGCGTTTCGCGTGCCCGTTAGTGCCGAAGGGAAAAAACGCGATTCGATGGAGCTTGTGATCGTGCTGCGCGCCACAGACGCGCCCGGTGCCGTCGGGAATTGCCTCATCGCGCGTACCGGCATTCCGGACGACTTGGCCAGGATCGTAAACAAGGCGTTGGGGTCCAAGGTCCCCAAATTGGCGCGGACTGCGGCTGAGAAGCGCATTCTACTCCTTGAGCGCGATCAATCCTGCTTTTCTGAGCTTGCGATCTACGGCCACATCGTCAATGCGTCGCCAAGCTTCCCAGCGCTCGCCGCCATCCACGAGATCTGGTTTGCAAATACGTCGAACCAATCTGAAGGCTGGGTGTATTTTTCTCTCTTCGATGGGCGCGGACGCATTGAATTCCTCAATTTCGAAAATGGCCTGCTTCAGAGTCGCCGCGATGATCGAGGTTTACTTGGTCCGCCACGCCGACAATTCTGACGCTCGCGCGCCGCTATTGTTACCGCGCACTGCCCGTGCACCGATTCGCTGATGGACGGCCGCGGCACCCGCATTACGTTGACGAGTCGCCCAAACTGTCGCTTCAGCAGCCAGATTACGCGATGGACGCGCGGGAGCGGGTGGTCTCCTGCCTCCTGATGGCGTTGTATCCGGCGGTCATGGATGAAGTCATCCCTGTCGGCTTGAATATAGGCTGAGAGTGCGCTACCCTTTTCGTATGGTGGCAAACCGACAAGCGATCTCGACGGCGGTGTCAAAGTACCTGAATGATCAGGGCAAGCCGGTGCGTCTCAACACGATCGCGGCCGAGCTGCGCCGAAAGTCCGACTTGGGCGCGGTCAGGGATTCTGAGGTCCGTAGCGTCGTGCAGTCCATGATCGTAACCGGGAAGCTGGGCTACGGGCCTGGCCTAGAGATTGAGCGCAAATAAGCCGAAGTCGACCGTGTCGTCTCGGGCAGGACGCGCGGGGCGGTTCAATTCGGAGCAAACTCTGGATTGGCGAACCGACGCACAGCGGGATCGGGACCGCATCCTTTACTCAATTCCTTTCGCGCGCCTTGCCGAAATCACCCAGGTCACGTCGCCGGAGCGCGGACATATTTTCCATAACCGCCTTACGCATTCGCTCAAGGTCGGCCAGATCGCCCGGCGAATCGCGGAGAGGCTCGGCGCGGAATACAACGTTCAGGTCGAGAATCTCGGTGGCGCAGACCCCGACGCAGCGGAAGCAGCCGGGCTCGCGCACGACCTCGGCCACCCGCCTTTCGGCCACATTGCCGAAGAGGAACTCGATCGATTAGTGAAAGCGGCTGGCGTCACTGATGGCTTTGAGGGAAATGCTCAAAGTTTCCGAATTGTGACGGTGCTAGCAAGCAGCGACGCTAGAGACGAACACGAAGAAGCCATTCCGGGGCTGAACGCCTCTCGCCAAGTCTTGGACGGAATTCTGAAATATCCGTGGGGATTTGCCGAAAACCCAAAATATCCGGGAAAATGGGGCTACTACTCTACCGAAAAAAAGGTCTTCGATTGGGTGCGGGAAGGCGCACAAGGGTGCCCGCGCAGCTTAATCGCGGAGATCATGGACTGGGCCGACGATTTGACGTTTGCTGTTCACGATCTTCTCGACTTCTATTGTGCCGGCAGAATTCCCATCGACCGCTGCAAACCAACCGGAAGTCCCGAGCGACGGCGGATATGCGACGGCATGTTTTCCAGAAAAGCTGACTGGTGCGGCGAGAAGACGCGCTACGAGGCGGCCTTGGATTCGATTGTCGAGTTGTTTCCTTTTGACGCTGACGAAAGCTTCACCGGCTGCCGCGAAGATCGAGAGAGGCTTTACGCATTCTCGACAAGCCTTATCGGGCACTACGTTGAAACCTTCATCGATTCTTTTGGTGGATGCACGTCGATGGAGGAAAATTCCTTCGTGATCAATGCCCAGGTTCGTCGCGAAGTTGAGGTCCTGAAACAATTCGCCTGGGAATATGTCATCCTCGACCCTCGTCTGGCCCTTCCCCAGCAGGGTCAGCGAAAAGCCATTCGTACCGTGTTCGAACGCTTGCTCGATGCGGCCGGAAAGGGAGACGCCCACCTCTTTCCGGCGCGGTTCAGGGTAATTCAAGACTCTGGAAGCGCGAATGCAAACGTTCGCCATGTGGCTGACTGCATTGCCAGCATGACCGAGAGGGAGTTGATTCACTTCTACCGGTCACTCGAGGGAGTCGCTTTCTGATTGCGACCAGCGTAGTTGTCAGCGGTTCCGTTGTCATCCGCGCCGCCCTCGTCCACGCTGCGGATATTGCCTCGGCCCGGGCGGGCGCTATTGGATGCGGCCGCGAAGGTATTGGGGATGTGGTCGCGAGCGCGGTCGAGGGCGGAGAGGCTGCGCTGGACGCCGATCTCGATCTTGAGCTAGTGGGCGATGGGTTCGATGTGGGCAGGCAGTTCTGGGTTGCGTAGGGTGCGATGCGGAATGCCGCCGACTTCGTGTCCCGGCGCTCAATCAAAAAAGCGCGTTTTGGGGTGCTCGCCACCCAAACGGTTTGGGTCGGGCGACTTGTGCCGCAAGCGCATCAGCGGCGCACGGGCCCACGCCGCACCGAATTGACTATTGACGCCACCACCCTGCGAAGGCGATAACACTTCATGGTCCATTCATGGTCCACTTGCCGTTCCCCAGGGTTCCAAACACGGTTTTGGGAGCCACCCATGCCGTTGGTTTTCAATGGGTTACGTGCGACCCTCGGTGGTCACCCCAAAACCGGCCAGTCGTGGTCACCTCAAAACCGGCCACTGGGAGGAGTGCCAGGACGGTGTAGTTATACTCCAGTCGGACCCCGCCACGCAAGCCTGCGGAGCGGCGC
>Ga0134128_10000041_pt1 | contig 170037 bp, 140 predicted proteins | sample KB31754_FD_96462 | JGI IMG/M metagenome (GOLD analysis project Ga0134128, IMG submission 96462) | Terrestrial soil microbial communities with excess Nitrogen fertilizer from Kellogg Biological Station, Michigan, USA - KB3-175-4 | ecosystem: Environmental > Terrestrial > Soil > Unclassified ...
CCCAGGCTCCGCCCGACCCCTCGCGCCTGACCCGGCAGCAGATCGCCACGCAGCTCCATCCTTGTCTGCTGAAGAACGACGTGCGGGTGCGCATCAACGATTCCGGCATGGATCACGGCGTGATTGTCGCCTACAACAACCCGACCTACGACGTCACCAAGGAGGTGCCGACCGTGGTCATGCGCAACGACGACTACGGGCGCATCGCGCGCGTGCTCGCCGACGGTACGCCGGTGACGCTGCGCTTCAATATCGTTAATACCACCTACCCCGCCGGCAAGACCGTGTACGACGCGGTGGGCGAGATTCGCGGCACCGATAAGGCCAACGAAGTCGTCATGCTGGGCGGCCACCTCGACAGTTGGAACAACGCCACCGGCGCCACCGACAACGCCATTGGCAGCAGCATGATGATGGAGGCGGCGCGCATCATCCTGGCCGCCCACCTGCATCCGCGGCGCACCATTCGCGTGGCTCTGTGGAGCGGCGAGGAAGAGGGTCTGTTGGGTTCGCTCGCCTACGTCGACACCCATTTCGGCACCTACGAGAACCAAAAGCCCGAGTTCAAGGACCTGGTCGCCTATCTCAATATTGACGATGGCACCAGCAAGCCGCGCGGCGCCAGCGTGTTCGGGCCGCCGGAAGCAGCCAAGCTGATGGCCAAGTATTTAGCCTCATTCAAGGATTGGGGCTTTGAGGGTTCGATCGCCAACGCGAGCCGGCGCACCGGCGGTACCGACAGCACTTCGTTCAATCAGGCCGGCCTTACAGGCATCAACTTCGAGCAGGATCCGATCGAGTACCAGCCCTTCACCTGGCACACCAACCTTGATACGTACGAGCGCATCGTGCCGGAAGACGTACGCGAGGGCGCGGCCGAAATAGCCGCCGCCGCCTATGCCCTGGCCATGAGCGACGAGCCGTTACCGCGTTTCGCCGCGGGGTCGATGCCCGCACCGCCGGCGACGCCGGAACTCGCGCCCACGGCCAAGAAAGCAGCTAACAAACCGTGATTCTCACGCGCAGAAGATCGTAATCCTGGTCTGATCGGGATCCACTGTCAACGCCGGCACTTGCAGCGGCGTGGCAGTGCGTTTCCGCAGTTGGTCAATGGCCCAGGCTTTTTTCGACTCGCAATTGGTAACCAGAAACCACACCCGGCTGGCGTTGTTGATCAGCTTGGGCGTGAAGGTGATGCGCGCGTGCGGGTGCTGCGCGGTCGGCTCCACCGCGCGCACCAATAAGTCGTTGTCCTGATAAGGGTCGCGATTTGGGAAGAGCGAGCCAGTGTGGCCATCCTCGCCCAGACCAAGAAGAATGAGCGGAAATTGCGGCGTGCTGATGGGACCTCCGTCGACCCGCTTGCGGATCACTTCAGCGTAAAGCGCGGCGCATTCGGCCGGCGGCAGGGAAGTGTCAGGGCGAAAAACGTGGCCTTCGTCGACGCGCGTCGACAACATTAAGTGGTCGGCGGCAAGTTTGTAATTGCTATCCGGGTCGATGGGAGGAACGACTCTTTCGTCGCTCCAATAAAACCGCAGCCTTGCCGGAACGCCGCTTTTCGCTAGCGCGTCGTAGAAAACGCGCGCCGAGTTGCCGCCGGTCAGCGCCACGGCGTACTCACCCTTGAGGATACTGGCCTGCTCATGCAACCTGCGGCAAAATTCGCTGGTGGCATCCTGGCCGGCGGCTGTGGTGATCCATTCAATCATTTGGTTGTCTTGACCGCATGTCCGCCGAACTCATTGCGCAGCGCCGCGATGACCTTGGCGCTGAACGACTCCGTTTGCCGCGAGCGAATGCGGGCGAGCAGCGAAAGCGTGAGCACGGGCGCGGGGACGTTCTGTTCGAGCGCCGCCTGCACCGTCCACCGTCCTTCGCCGGTGTCATCCACATAGCCCCGTATGCTGTCTAGATGCGGCTCGCGGGCAAACGCGTTTTCCGCCAGCTCGCATAACCATGAGCGAATAACGCTGCCCTGATTCCAAAGGTGAGCCACCGCGCGCAAATCGACCGGGTAGGGAGACTTCTCCAGGATCTCGAAGCCCTCGCCGTAGGCTTGCAGCATGCCGTATTCGATACCGTTGTGCACCATTTTGACGAAATGGCCGGAGCCGGCCGGTCCGGTGTACAAATAGCCGTCGGGAGGCGCGAGGGTCTTGAAGATGGATTCGGCGCGGTCGAAGGCGGCGCGCTCGCCGCCCACCATCAGGCAGTAGCCAACCTTTAAGCCCCACACCCCGCCGCTCGTGCCGGCATCGAGGAAGTGGACTTGCTGCTTGGCGGCCATCTCGGCATGAACCACCGAGTCCTTGTAATGCGAGTTGCCGCCGTCGATGAGAATGTCGTCGGGCTTCAACTCCGTCAACAGTTGGTTGACGGTGTTGGTGGTGATCGCGCCCGAGGGCACCATCATCCAAACCACGCGCGGCGCCTGAAGCTTGGTCACTAGGTTGGCCAGGCTCGAAGCCGGGAGGGCGCCGAGGCCGGTGGCCTGCTTCATGGCCTCGGTCGAGGGGTCGTACACGACCACTTGATGGCCGCCTTCGATCAGGCGCTGGGTCATATTGCCGCCCATGCGGCCGAGTCCGATCATTCCAAGCTTCATGCGTTGTCCTCCGGTAAAGTATCGTTTTCAATTCGCAGACGGTTCAACATGCCTTCCATGGCCAGGCGCAGGCGTTCACACTCGGCGGGCGAGGCGTCGCGCGGCACACGCATGGGTCCCGCCCACACGCCGCGCGCTCGGGCGAAGGGCTTGGGAATTTGGAAGCGGTCCCAGCTCCGCGTCGTCCACGCCGCGGCCGGCGAGACGTGCAGGGCATAGATTGGCGCGCCGGTGGCGCGGGCCAGTTGGATGGCTCCCCCCTTGGCCTGGAAGCGCGGCCCGCGCGGCCCATCAACGGTGAGTGCCAGCGGCTGGCCAGCGGCGAGGGCTTCGGTCATTTCGAGCAGTGCGTCCTGTCCGCCGCGCGTGCTCGATCCGCGGAACAGGCGATATCCGAGCCGCGCTGCCGCTTGCGAAATGACCTCGCCATCGAAGTGCTGGCTAACCAGCACGCCGAAGCCGCGTCCACGGGCGACATAGGCGATGGGCAACAGGCAGCGATGCCAAAAGATGTAAATGGCCGGCGCGGGTGGCTCGGTGAAGGCGCCTGGAGGCACGCCGTTGGGCAGTTCCAAGCGCACGGTGCAGCCAATGCCGCGAATAAACCAGGGCGCTATTGTCCGCGCGGCGGCGAGAATGGCGCGCTGCTTGGCGCTCCAGCGCGGCGCGGCGGTAATGGCCGCGAATTCGTCCCGCGCACTCGGGTTGACTCCCATAGCCGGCCCCATACATTCATTGTATGTGGTCCCCTAGGTTAAAATAATGCTTCCGCTCCATTTATGGCCGAATCCGCTCCACCCCTGACGTTGGGCGAGGTCCAACGCCTCGCCGGCGAATACAACCTGATCCCCCTGGCGCGGACAATTTTAGCCGATCTGGATACGCCGGTCGCCGCCTACCTGAACTCTCTTCGCGGCAAGCTGACGAAATATTCCTATTTGCTCGAAAGCGTCGAGGGCGGCGAGAAGCTGGGGCGGTACTCTTTTCTGGGCGTTGATCCCGACCATCTATTGCGCCAGCGCAAGGGCAAGGTGGCGCAGCGGCGGAACCTGCGTGCCGGCGCGACTTCCGGCTGGGAACCCTCCGACCTGACCTTGATTGAGCTGGCGCGGCGCGAAGTGCGGGCGCGGCGCGTGGCTCCGATCGCCGACGCGCCGCCGTTTCTCGCCGGAGCCGTCGGCTACCTGGGTTACGACATGGTGCGCTCGTTCGAGCGCATCCCCTCGCGCGCGAAAAACGATCTCGGGCTCGACGAAGCCCTGCTCATGTTTTTCTCGCGGCAAATTATTTTTGACCACGTCAAGCGCCAGATCACGCTCGTTGCCTGTGTGCACGCCGACGCGCCCGAGGGGGTGCCCGCCGCCTACCAACAGGCGCTGGCCGACCTCGAGGCCATGGCGGCGCGGCTGCGGCGCGCGCCGCAATTGCCGCGCTCGGTGGCGGAGAGCGGACCGATGCCGGTGTTCCCCAACTTCGAGCGCCCCGCGTTTGAGGCGGCGGTGCGACGGGTAAAGCAGTACATCGAAGCCGGCGATGCGTTTCAGGTGGTGCTGTCACAGCGATTCGATGTCGCGACCGAGGTGGCGCCGTTCCAGGTCTACCGTGCGCTGCGCAGCATCAATCCGTCGCCCTACATGTTTTTTCTGCAACTGGGCGATGTCGCGGTGGTCGGCGCCTCGCCCGAATTATTGGTCGAAGTGCAGCAACGCCGGCTGACCTACCGCCCCATCGCCGGCACCCGTCCCCGCGGCGTCACCGAGGCGCTGGATGCGGAACTGGCCACCGAACTGTTGGCCGACGAGAAGGAACGAGCCGAACACGTGATGCTGGTGGACCTCGGGCGCAACGACATCGGCCGCGTGGCGGAGGTGGGTACGGTCAGCGTCGAATCCCTCATGGCGATCGAGAAATACTCGCACGTGCAGCACATCGTCAGCGAGGTGCGGGCGCGATTGGACGGCCGCCGCGACATGTTTGACGCGCTCGCCGCCTGCTTTCCCGCGGGCACGCTGTCGGGCGCGCCCAAGGTGCGCGCCTTGCAGATCATCGAGGAACTGGAGCCGACCCGGCGTGGCGCCTACGGCGGCGCGGTGGTGAATTTCGACTACGCCGGAAATTTGAGTTCCTGCATTCTGATCCGGGCCCTGGTGTTCCGCCGCAAGATGGCGCACATCCAGGCGGGCGCCGGCATTGTCGCCGATTCGCTGCCGGAGCGGGAATTTCTGGAGTGCGTCAGCAAGGCGGGCGCCATGATGCGCGCCCTGGAGCGAGCCCGGATGGGATTGTGAGCGGGGCGTTGACAGTCACATGGTTTTTCTGATCGACAACTACGATTCATTCACCTACAACCTGGCCCAGTACCTGGGCGAGTTGGGGCAGGAGGTCGTGGTGCGCCGCAACGACCAGGTGTCGCTGACTGAGATTGAGGCGCTGCGTCCGGCGGCGATGGTCATATCGCCGGGCCCGTGCACGCCCGACGAGGCCGGCGTCAGCGTGCCGGCGGTGCGTCACTTTGCCGGGCGCATCCCCATGCTCGGCGTTTGTCTGGGCCACCAGAGCATCGGCCAGGCCTTCGGCGGACGGATCGTGCGCGCGCCCATCCTCATGCACGGCAAGACCAGCCCCATTGACCATGACGGCAAGACGATTTTCCGCGGCCTCCCGCTGCCCTTCGCAGCAACCCGCTACCATTCGCTGGTAATCGACCCCACCTCCGTTCCCGCCTGCCTCGAAGTTTCCGCGCGCAGCTCCAACGGCGTCATCATGGCGGTGCGGCACAAGGAACTGGCGGTCGAGGGTGTGCAATTCCACCCCGAGAGCATTCTGACTCTCGCCGGCAAGAAATTGATCGGGAATTTTCTCGAGACCTATCTGCGGCCTATGCCGGTGTCGCCTTAGCCCCGCTCGCCTTAGTAACAGTCGCGTTCATGGACTCCAGGGTGGCGGCTATGACGCCCCAAAGCCGCTCGCGCATTTCGGTGCGTTGGTGGGCGGGCGTGGTGTAGCGAACGACAAGGTTGAACTGGCCTCCGGTGGGGCGAAGCTGCACGGTGGGCGCCGTGCTGAAGGGGGCTTGCGCGCGCAATTGCTGCCATTCATTCTGCGCTCGCTCGGATTGCGGACCCAATTCCTGGGCGATGGCGGCTTCGGTCTTCTTCATCGCCTCGTGGGCATCGATGCCCGGGGGAAGCTGGACCTGCAACTCGTCCCATAGCCACTGCCCGACGGTCGAGTAATTGAAATAGCTGCCCTTGAGCGCGAAGCTGTTGGGGAAAAACACGCGCCGGCCGGTGGGATGGCCGGCCGTGATCCAATTGCCGGTCTCAAGCACCACGGTCCTGAGCAGCCGGATCTCGATCACCTCACCCACCACGCCGTTGATCTCGACCCAGTCGCCGAGGTGGACGCCGGCGCGGCCCATCAACACAAACCAGCCGGCAATGCTGAGAATCGCATCCTGGAACGTAACCGTGAGCGCGGCGCCGGCCAGCCCGATGATGGTCAGCAACTGCGTGGGCTCACCGAAGCAAATCATCAACACGCAGAGGGCGACGAGCGCCTCGACCGCCAGCCCGACCACGTGGCGCATCGTCTTAACCCGCTTGTGTTCCCAGCGCGAGCGTGACAATGCGTGCTCGAGGGTGGCGATGAAAATCGCGAGCGCCGCCAGCAGGCAAAGAATGATCAGCAGGCTGAGCAGTGCCCGGTGCAACACCAGCGTGCGCTGATCGCGCGCAATGGGCTCCCAACTGGCGTAGACGTCGGCCAGTTCACCGGCTGCCTCCGACTCCTGGTCAAAACGCGATACCTGCTCCTGTTGCTGCGCCAGCGCCCGCAGACGATCGGCGCCGGGCGCGGCGGCCTGGTGTTCGGCGGCGACAAACTGGGCGTGCAGGCGATCGTGTTCGGCGATGATGCCGGGAATGGTGGCGCGCACGGCGGCTTCGGCGGCTTCGAGGCGGTGCAGCTTGTCGGTCAGTAGCCAGGCGGCATGCAAGTCGCCGACCAGCCCGCGCGCCGTGGTGGGCTTGCGCGCCTCGGCCGAGGCGGCCAGTTGGCTCTGGTCACTGCCGCCGACCGCTCCTGTAGCGGCGCCGCCGTGCTGCGCCTCGTGCTCTTGCTGCAGTTGCTCCAGCCGCCCCTGGCCGCCGCTATCGTCGCGGGCGGCGTCGCTGGAGGCGTCGGTAAACCGGTCCTGGTCAAGGGCAAGCTGCGCCTCGGCGATTTCAAGTTGGCTCTGGGTGCCGGTGGCGGTTGGGGGCGCGCGCTTCAAGGCGGCGATCAGGGCATTGTCGCTGGCGAGGGCCTGTTTGATCGCGGCCACGCGGGCATGATCGGCTTTGGCTTCGGGGGTGTTGGCCGCGCCCGAGGCGGCGGCCTTCTGCGCGCTCTCGACGAGCGCGATGGCAAAGGAGACGTCGAGCAGCTCGTCCGCAACGTGCTGCGTCTGCAGGGAAAGCCCCCGTTCTTCGCTGCTGTCGGCGACCGCCGCGAGCGTTGCGGCGGTGCGGTAAATGCGCTGGTTTTGGCGCAACGGCGCAAAAATCGCGGGGTCGATGCCTTGGCGCTGCCCGGCGCTTTGGTCGGAGGGCGGCTTGCCGGTAAAGTGGTATCCAATCGCGCAGATCACCGCCAGCGCGGCCAATAAAATCCAGCGCCCGTGGGAAGTCGGTTTCACCCGCCCAGCATCTGCTCGAGAATCGCGCGGACTTCAATCGCCAGGATCGGCTTAATCAGGTAGCGATCAACACCGGGCGGCACGTCCGGCCGGGGCATGCCGAAGGCGATGATGACCGCTTTCGGGTTGTGATGGCGCACGGCGTGAATGATCGGCCCGGTTGACAGCCGGTAACCGACGACCAGCGCGTCCACCTTGGCTCCGTGTTTGATTGCCGCCAGCGCTTCCGGCGCGTCGTTATATTGTTTTACCTCGCCCAGCTCGCTCAGGAGTTCCTGGACGAAGGGCTGGCGCATTGTGGATGAGTCCACCAGCATGATTGTTCGTCGCATAGTGAAAGCTTCTGGAGCGGGAGACGGGATTCGAACCCGCGACTTCGACCTTGGCAAGGTCGCACTCTACCACTGAGTTACTCCCGCCGGGGAGAACTTCAAATCTAGCATGGCTGGCCGACAAAAGGAAAGGGGCCCGGTGGCTTTTGGGCCACCAAGCCCCTGTGCGCTAACGGGTTAACGGTTCCAACCCGGCCCCACGGTATAGGTTTCGGTATTGATCAATAATTTTTTCCATGACCGCCTCGGCATCGGGAAAACGCGCGAAAAATGCTCTTCGGCAGCGGTCGAACTCCGGTTGAAAGCGAGTCACCAGTTCGCCCGCTGCGCGCGCCCGGGCGAGTGCGTCGGGTTGGTCGTGTTCCAGGAAGAGCAACAGGTCAGCGATCAATAGACCGGCAAACCGCTCGGCGGGATTGCCGCCTTCGAGGTTGACCGACAGGGCGGGCAATTGTGCCGGAGCTTCGGGTACGGCCGCCGCAACCGCCGGCGCGCGCTTCAGCGCCGCGATGGCGAGATGCAGCAGCGAACGTCCCGCGACCTCGAGCAACAGTTCCAGCTCCTCCGCCGCTGCCTCCGCCGGCGGCATCGCTGCGCGCCAGGTGAACAATCCGACGATGGTTCCGCGCACTTGAATCGGGTGGGTCGCGGCGCCGAGGACGGCGGCCTGGTCCGAAACGGGGAAGCGCGCCGGCAGGTCGACGCCGTGGCTTTTCCAGACCGTGGCTTCGCCATTGCGGACGACCAGCAGCGCGCGCGCCGGACCCACCAGCCGCGGAGTGAACTCAAACAGAATTTCGAAAACCTGATTGGGGTCGGTGGCGCGCAGCAGTTCCGCCAATGCCGGCGCGAGGCCGGACGGTGAGCGCGGCGCCAGCGCCGCCGCGATGAGCTGCTGCAAACGCGGTTCGAGTTGAAGCTGAAACAGGCGCAGGCGCTCGACCAGGAGCCGGTCCAGCAGCGGTTCCAGCGCCGAGCGGAGCTCGCTTTCCGAGAGAAGCACGAATGTTATACTAGCAATGTAAGGCTACCCAGGAGGGGGCGTCCCGGATTCGACGGGAGTGGATGAGAAAGGGAGGCGTGCCGTGCACCATGCCCACGTAGTCGCATGGAAAACCACAATTGCCAATTCTAATCAACTGGCATACGCGGCCTAATTAGCTCGCGTCGTTCAACCTGGTTCGCCTGTAGGCCGGGCTTGGGCGTCATTCTTGCAGGCTGGCCGATCACCACCGCCTCGCGGTGATGGGCGAGAGCGGCGCGGGAGCAATCCCGAGTCGTAGGGGATAGCCGTTGGCGGGTCTTGTTCGTTCTGACCGCAGGCGGCGAGCACGATCGGAACGAAATACGCCCGTAGTTCTCCCCTTCGGCAACACTTTCGGACGTGGGTTCAACTCCCACCGCCTCCACCATTTAAGTCATTTATTATCAAAAACTTGCAAACGATAGATCTCCCGTGTACGCGACGTGTACCCAGAGCGTGTGGAGGCACTCTCGGTTCCTCCGCCGCCTGGACAGTCCCCGATGGCGTGCCATCACCTCTAGGATTGCAGGGATGATTATTGGTTCCAATCGCCGTCTGTACATTCGCGGACCTGGGGCACCGCCAACTTGCCTGGTGGCAAAAAACTCAGGTCGTCGACGACGGTGCCTCGCTCGTCGTTGAAGCGCGACAGGCAAATTACAATGCCGCGAGTCGCGTACAGATCAGCCTCGCGGATTCCCCACTGATGCCCCGTGGCGGGCGTGATGATTTTTTGCGTGATGACCCGGCTTGGCTTACCTAGGCTCTGGTCGCGCACGACGTCGGAATAGGCTGTCACGAGTTTGCGTGTAGCGCCGATCAGATGGTAGCGGACCATATCGTCGTAATAGTGGCCGCGATAGTCCGGGTCGCGCGGATCAAATCCGAGCACCGAGTATCTGCATAACGTTTTCTTTGGAATCCAGGAAAAGGGTTATACCGAAGAGGTTGCCGCCAGCAGATTGTAGGCCGCAAGCGCGGCCGCCGTTGGGCAACTCATTCCAAGCCCAGTCGTTATAGGGGCTCTCGGGTCCGTGGCAGATTCGCCAAGGTGCCGAATCCGAAAGGCGGCTGAGGTCCTTGATTCCCATCCCGAGCCGAATTCCACCCACAGCGATTTCATCGCTCGAGACCTTCGCGGTGAGAACGTCGTCATGAAGAATCTCAAGCCCGGTTCGGGTCTGTGTTTGACAGCCGATAGTAGCGCCGCAAATCGCGAGGATAAACGCCGCCGAAACTGTTCGCTTCAGTTGGCGCGATGACAGCGCCGCTTCGCTGATCGAGTGCCACACGCGACAAGTATAAAGCGGCGCTACGTACACTGCACGTACACCAATCCGCCAAATCGAGAGATTGCTGCGTGTCATGCGGCGTTCAAGAACAAGCAAGCTATTTGTTTTCAGCGATGAGGGGTCTTCCAACTCCCACCGCCTCCACCATCTTAGCCACTGTATTCCGGTTACGGCCGCATTGTGTCGGCCGTAGCGGGACCCCGCTTACGGCGCATTGAACCTTCAATCCCCGCTCTCTTTCGAATGGCGCTCAATGAAGCGTTTGGTCAGCAGCACCATGCCAATCGCCTGGGTCCATTCGGAAACGACATTGCCGACCACCTGGCCCCGTTTCGAGTTCACATCGCTGTGGCCATAGACGATAATCCAGCCGATTAGAGTCACGCCGAGAAAGAGGGTTAAGGAGTGGTCGCGAAAGAAGTCATACAGCCTGTGGTCCGGGACGTCGTCAGGCGGGGATCGGCTTTCCGACGAGCCGCGCTCATAGAGGAACTTGGTGGCCAGCACCATCAAAATGACCCCCGACCAATCGGCGATGGCATTGCCGAAAAACGAGCCAATATGGGAGTTGGGGTCACTGCCGATGTAAAGCAGCACCCAAACGAGAAAAATGCTCCCGGCGATCAGGCTGAGCGAATGCTCGCGCCATATCTTTGACATTCGCCGAGTATAGCCAGTGCGGCAGAGCAGGTGTTTCAGTTTTGAAGTTCAGGTGATGGCGGCGGCTTGGCGATCCGCCAACGCCACGATCGCATCGAGGCTCCAAGACCAAGCTGCTGGGGGACGCCGGCTCATAATCTCCCACAATTCGAAATTGCTCCTGCATGCCGCGCCGCCGATATAATGGGGCTGCCAGCCGCCACTCGTCTGCCCAATGCACGAGGAAGGATCCCTAACACTATGCGCCGCACCATACGTCTACACTGCTTAACCGTCGTTACCCTCATCGGCCTCGCGGCTTGCAGCAACGCACAAAGCCCCACTCCTGCAAAGGCGAAACAGGCGGCAAAAGCGCCCGCGATGCCGCGGCGCCCCTCTGACGCTGCAGTGCTTCCTGATGGCTTAGCTTATAAAATCCTGACGCCGGGTACCGGCACGCTCCACCCCAAGCTCAGCGATACGGTGACCGCAAACTACAGCCTGTGGAAGGCGGACGGCAAGTTCCTCGAGAGTACCTGCACTGCCGGCCCGTGCAAACCAGCAACCTTCCCGCTCGGCAAACTGATCCCCGGCTGGCAGGAGATGATCCCGATGATGACGGTGGGCGAAAAGGTGCAACTCTGGCTCACCGCGGACCTTGCGTACGGTGATCCGCCCCGCAAGCCCAATCGCCCTGCCGGCGCGCTGGTATTCGAGATCGAGCTCCTAGGTATTGGCAACCCCGCGCCGCCGCGATCCAACTGAAGCTGTCAATAGCGGTGAAGGCAGCCCGGCCGGCAACACAAGCCGGCGCGGGCCTCTTCATGCGGCGAAGATGTTTCGCAACTCGTGGGGCGGGACCGTTTCCAGTTGGTCGTAGGTGCACTGGCGCGGCGGCTTGTCGGGGCGCCAGCGGCGGAACTGGGCCATATGGCGGAAGCGGCCGCTTTGCATTTGCACGTAGGAAACTTCGGCGACTAGTTCTGGGCGCAGCGGTTCCCAGCTCAGGTCCTTGCCCTGGCTCCAGCGGCTCTGGCCGATGGTCCCTTCGTTCCAGGGATGTCCCGGGCCCGCGTTTTGTCGGTACGGTTGCAAGAAGCGCACCAAGCTCAGGCGCTTTGCCATCGGGAAGCTGCCGCACACGCCGACGTGGCGGAGATCGCCGCTTTCGTCGTAGAGGCCCAGCATGAGCGAGCCCACCGCCGGCTGATCGCCTTTGCGGTACCAGCGGAAGCCGGCGACGACGCAGTCGCAGTCGCGCTGATGCTTCAGCTTGAACATCGCTCGCTTGTCTGGCATGTAGGCGAGACTGCCGTCTTTGGCGATCACGCCGTCGAGCCCCGCGCCTTCGAATCGCCGGAACCAATCCTGCGCCGTCCGCGGGTCGCGTGTCGCCGGAGTGAGGTGTATCGGCGTCCGTGTATGAGCCAGGAGGTCTTCCAACTCCTGACGCCGGCGCGTGAACGGCGCTCTGGTCAGATTCTCCGAACCGCGGGCGAGCAAATCGAAAAATACAATGGAGGCCGGCGTGCGCTTGGCCAGGAGCGTCACCCGCGAGGCGGCTGGATGCAACCGCAATTGCAGCGCATCGAAATCGAGCGCGCCGCGGCGCGCGATCACAATTTCGCCATCGAGCACGCAGGGCTCAGATAGGTTTTCAAGCATTGCTTCTGCCACTTCCGGAAAAAAACGATTGAGTGGCTTGCCCTCGCGGCTCTGCAGCAAGACGTCGTCCCGATCGCGAAACACGATGGTGCGAAACCCGTCCCATTTCGGCTCGTAGATCCACTCCTTGCCTTCCGGCAGTTCCTCAACACGCTTGGCCAGCATCGGCAAAATCGGTGGCTTCAGCGGCAACGGCATCGCTGAATTAGATGCACAGTTTGACGGTTTACCTACCAGAGGTCGCCGACGGTGAAGCCTTCAGGGTAGGGGTCGCTGGGGTCGAGGACGTAGTTGGCGAAGCCAGTGATCCAGCCCTGACCGCTGATGGTAGGCACCACGGCCGGGTAGGGGCCTATTTTCGCGGTGCGCAGGAGGCGGCCGGTGAAGTTGGTGCCGATCACGCTGGCGTGCACGAAGTCATGGTCAAGCGGCAACTGGCCGCGGGCGTGCATTGTCGCCATTTTGGCGCAGGTGCCGGTGCCGCACGGGGAGCGGTCGAGAATGCCGGTAAGGTGGCCGGTTGACACCACCACGGCGTTGCGGCGGTCAATTCCCGGCTCATCACTCGGCGCGGAGATCTGAGTTATTGTGGGGCCGGTGATGTCGTCGTTCTCAGGGTGCCGCACCGGCAACTGCTCGCGCGCGGCCGCTAAAATCATGGCGCCGAGGCGAACAAGTTCGCGCCCGTGCTCGGGCGCGATGGTCAGGCCGAGATCCGCGGCCTCGGCGATGACGTAGAACATTCCGCCCCAGGCGACGTCTACCTTGACCTTGCCGAGGCCGGGGACGTCGAGCTTGGCGTCGAGATGCGCGGCGAAGGCGGGCACATTCTCAAACGTCACCCGGGTCGCCTTGCCGGCGCGCATCATCACCTCGACTTCGATCATCCCAGCCGGCGTCTCGAGTCGCATCCGGTTCGCGCCTTCGACCGTCGGCACGATGCCGGTTTCCGCCAGTACCGTGGCCACGCAAATCGTGTTGCTGCCCGACATCGGCGGATACTCGATCTGTTCCATGATCACGAATCCGGCGTCGGCGCCCGGCAATGTGGGCGGCAACAGAATATTGCAGCACAGCGCCGGATACCCCCTCGGCTCGCGCAGCATGCGCCGCCGCAACTGGTCGCGGTGATCGCGCAGGTGCATCATTTTGGCGTACATGGTGGCGCCGGGCACATCGGCCACGCCGCCGACGATGACCCGGCCGGGTTCGCCGCAGGCGTGCACGTCCACCGCTGAAATCAACCCGGTAAGGTTCATGGTTTTGGGGCGCGCCGCAGTTCGGCGACGACCTCGTTGGCAACGGCGCGAGCGCGTTCCAGGTCTTCGCGCGCGAACGACACCGCGCCCACGCGGGCGTGCCCGCCGCCGCCGTAGCGCTCGCAAACCTGGGCCAAGTTGACCAGATGGGGGATTTCCATCCAGGGGTTGGAGCCGATCGAGACCTTCATCCGCTGCGCGCCGCGGCTCACGCCGACGCAGTAAACGGCGTCCGGGCAGAAGTAATAGGGGATGAACTTGTTGTAACCCTCAAGGTCAAGGTCGCTGACATCGAAGTAAATCACGCCGTCGACACACTCCAAGCGCTGGTGAATCAGTTCAAGCGACTTCCAGTGCCGGGCCAGCAGCGGCTGCAGTTCTCGCTGCACGTATTCGCGCTGGACGAGGTCGCCCAGCGGAAACGCCAAAAAATCGGGGATCAGCCTGGGTAAAAACTCGGAATCAGTCGAGCCCTCTATGGCCAGCATCAACTGCAGCGCGGGTTCCTTGAGCTCGACCGCGGCCTTTGCACTAGGAAAGCGAGCTTGGTCAATCAGGTCCGCCCAATGGATCAGATCCTCGATCGGAGCGGTATCCAAGCCGAACCGTTCCCGCCCAACGTCGGCGATCAATTTGCTGCACGAGCCATAGTTGGGGTCGAAGAATTTTTGCGGGCTGTTTTCGCGCTTGAAGTGCTCGGCGTCGGCGGGGGTCAGAAACGCGCTCTGGTGATGATCGAACCACCAGGTGACGCGCGGGTCGCGCGAGTACTTGAAATCAACAATGGCATTGTCGGGTGCGTCAAAGTCAGCCCTCTCAAACAGGCCATTGGCCGTATGGCTCAGGCCGCGATAGTGGTACTTGGTCGGGGGCGCGCCGGCCGCCGCCGGCCTTGCGCCGCGGTGTAGAGCGGTGAAAAGCGCGGCTGACACCGAGCCGTCAAAGCAATGGTTGTGAAAGTAGACATTGACGGATGACAAGATAGCTAAGAATGAGCACCCAAGCTACGGAAGTCAAGCCCGCGAGCTCGCCTTCCAGCCGGTTGGTAAGCCCCACCCGGCCTACGATTTAGGGTATGGACCTCGAATTCAATCAGGAACAGCAGGAGTTGGTGCGCACGGTGCGCGCCTTCGCAGCGCGGGAAATCGCGCCTCACGTGATGGAGTGGGACGAGGCCCAGACCTGGCCGGCGGACGTGCTGCGTCAGCTGGGCAGCATGGGACTGCTTGGTGTGCTGGTGCCGACCGAGTACGGCGGCAGTGGACTCGGGTATGTCGAGTACGCGCTGGCCATCGCCGAGTTGGCCCGCGTGGACGGCAGTATCGGGCTGATTGTCGCGGCGCACAACTCGCTGTGCACGAATCACATTTACAAATTTGGCAGCGAGGCGCAGCGGCAGCGGTATCTTCCCAAGCTGGCCACGGGCGAATGGATTGGCTGCTGGAGCCTGACCGAGCCACAAGCCGGCTCCGATGCCGGCGGCACCCGCACCACGGCCACCGCGGCGGACGGCGGATGGCGGCTTAACGGCGCGAAGACATTTACGACGAACGGTAATCACGCCCAGGTGTGCGTGGCCATGGCGGTGACGGATCGCAGCCAGGGCAAGCACGGAATCTCGGCATTTATCGTGGAGCAGGGCACGCCCGGCTTCCGGCCCGGAAAAAAAGAAAACAAGCTCGGGATGCGGGCCAGCGATACCAGCGAAATCATTTTTGAAGGCTGCCAGGTGCCCGCCGAGAATCTGCTCGGTAAACCGGGGTCCGGCTTTGTGGATGCGCTCCAGATTCTCGATGGCGGCCGCATCAGCATCGCGGCATTGGGCCTGGGTATGGCTCAAGGCGCTTATGAAGCGGCGCGCAAGTACGCGATGGAGCGCAAGCAGTTCGGCCAGGCAATCGCCGAGTTCCAGGCGATTCAGTGGAAACTGGCCGACATGGCCACCGAGATCGAAGCCGCGCGGCTGCTGACCATGAGCGCAGCCTGGCAAAAGGACCAGGGTCAAACCGTGACGCGCGCTTCGGCCATGGCCAAACTCTATGCCGGCGAAGTGGCGGTGCGCGCCGCCAACGAGTGCGTGCAGATCCATGGCGGCTACGGGTTCATCAAGGATTACCCGGCGGAGAAGTTTTATCGCGACGTGAAACTGTGTACCATCGGCGAGGGTACCAGCGAGATTCAGCGGCTGGTGATTGCCCGCGAATTGCTCAAGAAATAGCAGGTATGGATTATCTGGAGAATCTGCGGTCGGGCGATGGCCGCTTCCTGGCGCGGGCGCTCAGCGCCGTGGTCGAACGCGCGCCGGGCGCGGAGGCTCTGTTGCGCGCCATTTACCCCGCCACTGGCCACGCACTGGTGGCCGGTTTGACCGGGCCGCCGGGCTCGGGCAAGAGCACGCTGGTGGATGGTCTTGCGCGAGCGTACCGCACCCGGGGCGAGACGCTTGGCGTGGTCGCGGTGGATCCCACCAGCCCGTTCACGGGCGGCGCGATTCTTGGCGATCGCATTCGCATGCAGGCGCACCACGCCGACCCCGGTATTTTCATCCGCAGCCTGGCCACCCGCGGCGCGCTTGGCGGACTGGCGCAGGCGGCGAGCGATGTGGTGGCGGTGCTTGATGCCGCCGGTAAAGATCGCATTCTGGTCGAGACCGTCGGTGTCGGGCAGGACGAAGTGGATATCATCCAGTTGGCCGACGTGACCGTGGTCGTGCTGGTACCGGGCATGGGCGACGAGGTGCAGGCCATCAAGGCGGGGCTGATGGAGATCGCCGACGTGTTCGTGATTAACAAATGTGACCGCGGGCCCGAGAAACTCGAGCAGGAGATCAAAGCCATGCTGGCGCTGGCGCCGGCCGGGCCCGAGAGCGATGCCTGGCGTCCGCCGGTCGTCAAGACCGTCGCCACCCAGGGCGAGGGGATTGAAGGGCTGATCGAAGTCATCGCCGAGCGACTGGCCTGGATCGAGGCGCACGGAGGATTGGCCCAGCATCGCGCCCGGCAGTGGCAGCAACGCCTGCGTCAGTTCGCGCGCGATCGCCTCGCCCAGCGCCTGCTCGACCCCTGGCTGAGCGACGAGCGCGTGGAGCGCCTGGCTGAGTCGATTGCCACCCATGGCACCGACCCGTATACCGCGGTGGATGCGCTCATCCAGCAAGCCTTGCAAACTTCTCTGCAATAATGGTGGGTGCCTTTGCCGAGGGAAATTCCGGTTGGATTCGATCATTTAGGCATCGCCGTGTCCAATCTCGACGACGCCTGCCGGCTCTATGCCGCGCTCGGACTGGCCTCCGGCGAACGTGAGGTGATCGCGCACGAACAAGTCACGGTGGCGATGCTGCCGCTGGCCGAGGGGCGTCTTGAGCTGCTCGAACCGACCCGCGGCGATTCTCCGGTGGGCCGTTTTCTCGCCAAGCGCGGCGCCGGAATTCATCACGTCGCCTTGCGTGTCGGCGATCTGGCCGCGACGGTCGAACGTTTGCAAGCAGCGGGCGTGCGGCTGGTGCATTCGACCATTCAAATTGGCGCCGGCGGCCATCGCTATGTCTTTGTGCATCCGTCGAGCAACGGCGGCGTGCTGCTCGAGTTGGTGGAAGGGGAACCATGACTGCGAACGAACCGATCCAAATAGGAATCATTGGCGGCAGCGGGCTGTATCACATGCCGGGTCTCACCGATGCCGAGGAAGTCAGACTCGATACCGCATTCGGAACACCCTCCGATCCGTACCTCATCGGTCGCCTCGAAGGGGCGCGGGTGGCATTTCTATCGCGCCATGGCAAGGGACATCGCTATACCCCGACCGAGGTTCCGTACCGCGCGAACATTCTTGGTTTCAAGCAACTCGGAGTCGAGCAAATCCTTTCGCTCTCGGCGGTGGGATCGTTGAAGGAAGACCGGCGTCCACTCGATTTTCTTCTGCCCGATCAGTTCATTGACCGCACCCAGCACCGCACCGCGACCTTCTTCGGCGACGGATTGGTGGGCCACGTGGGCTTCGCCGAGCCAACCTGCGGCCGTTTGCGCGGGCTGGTCGCCACCGCCTGCCGTGCCGCCGGGGTGACGGTGCATGTTGGCGGTACCTACGTGAATATGGAGGGTCCGGCGTTTTCGACCCGGGCGGAATCGAACCTTTACCGATCGTGGGACGCCGACGTCATCGGCATGACCAATCTCACCGAGTGCAAGCTGGCGCGGGAGGCGGAGATCTGTTACGTCACCGTAGCCATGGTGACCGACTACGACTGCTGGCACGAGGGGCACGATGCGGTGACGGTGGCGGAGATCATTGCCAATCTGACCCGGAACGCGTCCAACGCGGCCGCGGTGGTGCGTCATGCAGTCGGCGCCATGCGGGGTGCGGCGCGCGGCTGTGCCTGCGGCTCCGCGCTGAAGCACGCGCTCATGACCGACCCCAAACTGATTCCGCCGGCCACGCGCGACCGACTGCGTCCGCTGGTGGGCAAATATTTGGACTAGAGGTTACGATAAAGAACTATGTCACTGCTGGTTGTTGGCTCCGTCGCTTTTGATGACATCACCACCCCGCGCGGGCGCGCGCCGCGCGTTCTCGGGGGCTCGGGGACCTATTTTGGGCTGGCGGCATCGTTTTTTACGCAGGTACGCCTGGTCGGCGTCGTGGGCGAGGATTTCACCGCCGGCGACGAGGCCATATTCAAGAAGCGTGGCATTGACACCCGCGGCCTCGAACGCGCCCAGGGGAAATGTTTTTTCTGGGCGGGCGAGTACGAGTCCGATCCCAACGTACGCCACACGACCAAGACCGAGCTCAACGTATTCGAGCATTTCTCGCCCAAGTTGCCGGCCGAGTACATGGACTCCGAGTACTTGTTCCTGGGCAACATCGCGCCCACCCTGCAATGCCAGGTGCGCGACCAACTCGGGCCCCGAGTCAAGCTGGTCGGCGGCGATACTATGAACTTCTGGATCACCGGCATGCCGACCGAAGTACGCCGCTTTCTCTCGCGACTGCATATTCTGACCATCAACGACAGCGAAGCCCACCTTCTGACCGGCGAGCATAATCTGCACCGCGCGGCGCGCGCGATCATTGCCATGGGTCCAGCCACGGTGGTGATCAAGCGCGGCGAACATGGCGCGACGCTCTACGGAACGAGCGACTACTTCGGGGTGCCGGGTTATCCGCTGGAGGACGTTTTCGATCCCACGGGCGCCGGCGATTGTTTTGCCGGCGGCATGCTGGGCTACCTGGCACAACAAAACCGCTGGGACGACGCCGCGCTCCGCCGCGCCGTGGTCTACGGCTCGGTCATGGGCAGTTTTGCCTGCGAGCGCTTCGGGGTCGAGCGCCTGACAGAAATCACCTCCGCCGATGTCGATGCGCGCTACCGCGAGTTCATCGCGCTGACTCGCTTTGATGCCTGACATTGAAGCCGGTCATGCCGGCCGGTGGGCCGGGCTGGCGCTGGTGGCGGGCGCGGCGACCTGGTTTTGGGCCTTCACCCACCATCGCCTGCTGCTCTATGGCGATGCCACCGCGCATCTCGCCATCGCGCGACGCATTGTGGATTCGGCTACGCCCGGGTTGTCGCAATGGGGAACGGTGTGGCTGCCGCTGCCGCATCTGTTGATGGCGCCGTTTGTGTTGGTGAACGCCTGGTGGAAATCGGGCGTGGCAGGATCAGTGCCGTCGCTGGCGGCGCTGGTGCTGGCCACCTGGCTGCTGCACCAGATTGTCGTACGGCAGTGGGGCGCGACGGCGGCCGCCTGGGCGGCGGCGGTATTTTGCCTCAACCCATCGCTGCTCTACTTGTCGGTCGTGCCGATGACGGAGTCCATTTATTTGGCCGCGTTTCTGGGCGTGGTCGAGCGTTGCACCGCTTACAGCGACCAACCGCGCATGGCGATTGCCTGGCAAATCGGAGCCTGGGGATTGGCGGCCAGTCTGTGCCGGTATGACGGTTGGCTTCTGCTCCCATTCGCGTTGTTTGTCGTTATGCGCCACGCCGCGAAAGCGCAGCGCGCCATGGCCGCGGGTCTGCGCTTCTGCCTGGTGGCCGGCATCGGGCCCGTATTCTGGTTGCTTTACAACTGGTGGTACTTCGATGATCCGCTGGCGTTTGTGCGCGGACCTTATTCGGCGAGGCAGATTGCGCTGCGGGGCGGATCCTATCCGGGAGATCACAATCTGTGGCTGGCGGCCTTGTATTTCTTGAAAGATGTGACGCTCACCTGCGGTGTGCCGCTGATGATCCTGGCGCTGGCGGGATGGCTGTTTTGGCGCGGTCGCGGCGTGGGCTGGCTGTTGTTGATTCCGCTCCCGTGGTATTTGTGGGCGATGTGGTCGGGCAACGTGCCGATCTTCATCCCCCAATACTGGCCGCATGGTTACTACAATCTGCGCTACGGCGTGCAACTGCTGCCGGCGGTTGCCTCCGGCTCGGCGGCGGTGGCGGCGGCCTTGCGGCGTGGAGCGCGACGCGTGATTCTGCCCCGTCTCTCGCACCGCGCCGCCGGCGCGGGCGTGGTCGCGGGGTTGGCCGTGGTGTGCGGCGCCGCCTATCTGGCCATGCTGCGCGCGCCGGGGCCGGCGGCCTACGCCGAGGCCGCGCATAATGCGCCGGGGCGCCTGGCCATGGAGCATGCGCTGGCCCAGGCGCTGGCGGCGTGGCAGCCGGGCCAGCGCATTCTGATGTACTACGGCAGCTACCCGGGCGCGCTCGCCGATGACGCGATCCCAGTCAGCTCCGTGGTGCAGGAGTCGAACTTCCTGCTCTGGCAGGACGCTCTCTACGCGCCCCATCGCCACGTTGATTGGGTCGTGGTCGAGCAGCGCACGCCGGTGGCGAAGTGGGTGGGACGGCGGGATTTGCAGCAGTATTTTCATGCCGTCGCATCGCTGCACATTGACGATCAGCCGCACATCGAGGTGTACCGCCGCAATGATATCTGAGAGCATTCGCTTCGTTAAAGCCGAGGCAAACGGCAATGATTTTGTGATTGTCGACGCGGCCGCCGTCGCACCCGAAGCGCGCTCCGGGTTTGCCCGCCGCATCTGCGACCGGCACCGCGGCGTGGGTGCCGACGGCGTCGAGTTCGTGACGTCCCACGATTCCCATGTCGACCTGGATCTGGTCAACGCCGACGGCAGCCAGGCCGAGGTCTCGGGCAATGGAACGCGCTGCGTGGCCGCGTTTTATGCCCGCCACGGATTCCGCAAGGGGAAACTGCACACCGGCGGCGGGGTGCTCGAAGCCAAGGTTATGAATGAAGGCCCGGAGTGGGAGATCGAGATCGGCTTTCCCGCGCCGCGGCTCGAAGGCGAGATGAAGTTAGAGGCTTTGGGGCGTGAATGGCCGGTCTATACGCTTTCCATGGGCAATCCCCAGTGCGTGTTGCGGGTTGACGAGTTTGCCGCGGACTGGCAGGCGCTGGGCGCGGCGCTCGAGGCGCATTCGCATTTTCCCCATCGCACCAATGTCGAGTTCGTTCGCGTCGCCGGACCGGGCGCGCTCGAGATACGAATCTTCGAGCGCGGCGTCGGGCCGACCGAATCGTCCGGCACCGGAAGTTCGGCGGCGGCTGTGGCGGCCATGGCGCAGGGCTGGGTGGCGTCGCCGGTGGTGGTGCGCAGCCCCGGCGGGGTGCAGCGCGTGGCCTGGCGCGGCGCGGGGACTGAGGTGTACCTCACCGGCCCGGCGCGCATTGTGGCGGAGGGTTTGTTCCTGCCCTGATGACGTCGCTGCGTTCAGCGCTGGTTTGGCTTGTCACCTGGGCATACATGACGGTGGCGGGTGTGGTATGCCTGCCCTGGGTGTGGCTTACCGGACGGCTTGGCTTTGTCTACGCCGCGGCGCGGCTCGGGCTGCGGCTGCTGCTCTGGTTGGCCGGGGCGCGGGTTGTGGTCGAAGGGCGCGAGCTGCTGCCGCGGCAGCCCGGGTGCATCTACATGGCCAACCACCAGAGCAATCTCGATCCGCCGATTCTTCTCGCCAACCTGCCAGGCTACATTTCTTTCCTCGCCAAGCAGGAGCTGTTTCGGGTGCCGGTGCTGGGCACGGTGGCGCGCATCGGCGGGCTGGTGCCGGTGGACCGCTCCAAGCGCACGTCCGCGCAGGCCAGTATTGCGCGGGCGGCGGAGGCGGTGCGGCGGGGGCGTCCATTCATGATTTTCCCCGAGGGCACGCGCTCACGAGACGGACAGCTGCTGCCTTTCAAGAAAGGCCCGTTCTATCTAGCCGAGCAGGCCGGCGCGCCGGTGGTTCCGATCACAATCACCGGCAGCGGCGCGCTCATGCCGAAGGGGCAATGGAAAATTCGTTCCGGAGTGGTGAAGCTGCAAATTCACGCGCCGCTCTGGCCCACGCCCGCGAGCGAGGGCGATGAGGGGCGGGAAGCGTTGGCGGCGGCGGTGCGCGCGGCGATCAGTGCCGCGATCAGCCAGGAGGCCACGACAAGCGGCGGCCGCCCAGCAGGTGCAGGTGGAGATGAAACACGCTCTGGCCCGCATCCGAACCCACGTTGAACACGGTGCGGTAACCGCCATCCAATTGGCGCCGGCGGGCGATTTCGGCGGCCGCGATTTGCATGTGGCCGAGCAGCGGGGCGTCAGCGGCCGAGGCGGCGGCAAGATCCGCGATGTGGCGCTTGGGGACGATCAGTATGTGTGTCGGTGCTCCGGGCTGGATGTCTTCGAATGCGAAGACCTGGTCATCCTCAAACACCTTCCGGGACGGAATCTCGCCCGCGATCACCCGGCAGAATAGGCAATCACCGTTGGCCATTTAATTGCCGGCCGCCGCTTTGTAGGGTGTCTGCAAATACTGGCGGGCGAGGGCTTGCGCGCCGTTGGTGTCATCGTGGGTGGCGATGGCCAGTTGATATTCGTTCAGGGCGCGGTCGCGCTGGCCGGTGGTGTCAAAAATTTTGCCCAATTGGATGTGGCTCCAGACCACCACCCAGGCCGGGTTCATGTCTCCGCTCATCGCCTGGCGATACTCGTTGGCGGCATTCTGGTAGTTCTGCTCCTGAAAGTAGGCCTCGGCCAGACGATAGTGGGCGATCGAGCTGATTGGGTTCAGCTTCAGCGCCTCCTGGTACTGCTTGACCGCGCCGGCGGTGTCGCCGGCGGCGACCAGGTTGTCGCCGCGCGACAAGCTCACGCGCAGGTTGAGATCCGGGCTCGACTTCAGAATCCAATTGTTGGGATCAACCGTGATCTTCTGGGGACGGCCCGCAATATCAATGCTGAAGGTGCTGTCTGTGCCGTTCACCGGAACCGTGCGGGTTTCGGTGGCGGCATCGGTTGCGACCGCAATCTGAACCGGCATGTTGAAAAGATCGAGGCTTTGCTGAATCTTGCCGGTCACGCGGTAGCCGCCCTTCTGCAGGCGATAGGTGGTGTACTGATTTTGAAAGGTCGGAACCGAGGTGCCCAAGTACCATTGACTGAAAAAGCTGCGCAGGTCGCTGTGCGTATCCTTCTCGAGCAATTGTTCAAAATCGCGCGTGCTTGCCGCCTTCCAGGCATAGGTGTTGACGAAATCGCGCAGGCAATTGTTGAACGGCTGATCGCCCAAAACCCAGCGCAGCATGTGGAAGAGCATCGCGCCCTTGTCGTAGTTCAAATCCTGAAACTGCGGCGAAAAAACATAGAGCTGGCTCGATTGCGCCAATGCCGTGTCGGGGTAACTGAGCGCGCCCACTTCGAGTTGCTGCACCAAATCCTGCCAGGCGGCGTTGCCCTGGGAGTGTTGAATGTAGATTGCCTCGCTGAAACGCGCGGCGCCGTATTGCAGCCAGGCGTCGTTGAGTGAAGCTGGGCTGACCATGACGCCGAACCACTGCTGGGCGATTTCATCCACCAGCAGGTTGGTATTGACCGCGGTGCCGATCGAGGTGCGCGACAACACAATCAGGTCGGGCGAGCTGAACGACGGGAGCGCGTCGGCGGGAAGCTCGACGAACTGCAGGGTCTGGGTCGGCGGCGTGCCGTAGGTTTGGGCCAGGAAGCCAAAGATGTCGCTGACCGCCGCCTCGTACTTGGTCGCCAGATCGGCGGGGACATCCGGATTGAAATAAAAGCTTGCCGTCACGCCGCCCGCCGAGGGCGGCGCCAGCGGCTTCATGGGCGTGACCACAACACTGCCGGGAAAGCTCGGCTGCGCCTGCTGGAACCGATAGCTCACCAAGCCGCCGGCTTGCGGCGTGGCGGTGACCGCGCCGCTGGACAGCATGGTCATCGTATTTGGCAGGCTGGCGGTGATGGTTGACGTGAAACGGTCGGTGCCGTAGCCGCTGAGCGGAAACCACTCGCCGGGATACAGGAGAAAGGCGCCGTCGGGGCCGACGTAGGCAGTGCGAATGCCCGCGATCGGACTCAGCGAGGCATCGGCCAACGGACCGGCATAACGAAACCCGATCTCGACCGGCGTCTTCGGCGGCAGGGGACGCGCGAAGGTGACAATGACCTGATCCTGCTGCCGTTGCTGGCTGAGAGCCGCGCCGGTGGCGTCGGTAATGGCCTGGACCTGCAGGTTCTGATTCAGGTGCAAGGCGGCCGACGAAATTTCTACGTTGGGCATGAGTGTCAGCTTTCCGCTGACATCGATTTGATGGGCGGGAAAGTTGAACTGCAAGTTAAGGTCGTAGTGTGAAATGGTGAAGTCAGCCGGCGCGGCGACGGGAAGTCCGGGCTGCGCCGTCGTGGTCTGCGTGGCGGGCGCGGTGCGAACGATGGTGGGCGGCGGAGGAATCTGGGCGCGCAACGGAAGCGCGACTACCATGATCGCTGTGGCGGCTGTGGCCGCCAACCAGCTAAAGTTCTTGGGCCAATTGCGCATGCGCCGTACTCCTTCAGTTTACATGAGCCGCCATTCGGCACTGGGACTCGCGAGGGTTAAGCAAGCCTATATAAGTGCAGAGCCGATTTAGGCCCCACCGGTTGCAGGTTTTTTCGGATTTTTAGGCTGTTCCCATGGCTAAAGCCCGTTCGACGGCGGTGGCGGCGCGCGCGATGGCGCCGGGTTGGCCCAGCCGGCGGCGGACCTCTTCCAAGTCCACCACCATTTGGGCGCGGCTGGGGCCGTCGTCAAGCAGGCGGTGAGCCCAGTCGACAATAGCGCTCGGCTCGAATTCCGATTGAATCAATTCCGGCACCACTTCGCGCTCCGCAATTAAGTTCACCATGGCATAGCGCGGCAGTTTCACCATTCGGCGGCCCATTTGGTAGCTCAACCGCGAGAGCCGGTAGACCACGATCATGGGTGTTCCCAAGAGCGCGGTCTCCACCGTGGCCGTGCCGCTGGCCACCACGGCGAGACGCGCATGGGCGACGGCGGCGTAGGCGTTGGCCGGGTCTATCAGGTGGGTGTAGCCGCGCATCGGCGGCGGAATCAGCGCCGCGACGGCTTCACGGTCGAGCGTGGCCGCCACCGGGAGCACGAACTCAATATCGCGCTCGGCGTGAAGACAGCGGGCCGCTTCGAGCATGGACTGCAGGTGGAACTCCAACTCGCGGCGCCGGCTGCCTGGCAGCAGCGCGACGATCGTGCTGGAACTGGAGATGCCGTGGGCGGAGCGGAATTCCCCGGGTGTGGGCACGCGAGCCGAAGCGATGCGCTCGACCAGCGGGTGACCGACCGCATCGACCTCGACCCCGTGGGCGCTGTAGAAGGCTTGCTCAAAAGGGAAAATGCAGATCATGCGCCGGACGTGACGCTGAATTTGGCGCACCCGGCCCGAGCGCCAGGCCCAGAGCTGTGGGCTGACAAAGTAAATCGCCGGGATGTTCGCGGCGGCGGCGGCGGCGGCCAGGCGCAAATTGAAATCCGGGAAGTCCACCAGGATCACCGCCATGGGCCGGCGCTGCCGTAAGGCGCGGCGCAGGCGCCGCAGCAGGCCGTGGATGCGCGGCAAATGGCGCACGACTTCGAGCAGCCCCACCACCGCCAGCTCCGAAGCCGAAACCAGCAGCTCGCATCCGGCCGCCGCCATGCGGGGACCGCCGCAGCCGAAGAAGCGCAACGCGGGGTGGCGGCGGCGGAGTTCCTCCATCAATTCGGCCGCGTGCGCGTCGCCCGAGGCTTCGCCGGCGACGATCATCATTTCCATGGGTATATCCTAAGTGAACCGCGGAGGCTAATGTGAGAAACGCAATAATTCGTTTGGGCTTTCTTCTGACGGCGCTGGCGCTGGGGCTGGCCGCCCAGGGCGCGGCCACGGCCAACACGATTCAAGTCTCGGCCTCGGGCAGCGTGTCGGCCGATCCGGATACGGCAGTGGTCTCGATCAATGTGCAGGGTCACGATGCCGACGCGACTACCGCTTACTCGGCGGCACAGTCCCAGGCGGCTTTGGTGCGCGCGCTCCTGACCGAACAGGGCTTCACGCCGGCGCAAGCACATTGGAGCCGGTTCAACGTCCAACCCGAATACGATTACCGAACCTCCAATCGGCGCGTCACGGGCTACATCGTGACCACGGCGATGGAACTCGACCTGACCGACTTCGCCAAGATTGGTCCCTTGCTGAACGGCATCAGTGCCAAGGGAATCAATGGACCCAGCAGCGTGCGCTTCGAGCTCAAGAACCAGGAAGCGGCAAAATCCGCGGCGATTGCCGACGGCTACCGCCAGGCGCACCAGGAGGCGGAAGCATTGGCGCGCGCCGCCGGCAAACATCTCGACGTCTTGAGCTACGCCACGGTGGATGTGGCGCGGCCGCAGCCCATCATGGCCTACTCCATGGCCGCAACGGCCGAAAGTCGGGCGGTGGCGGCGCCGGTTCAATCCTTCACCCCGCAAACCATTACGGTGACCGCCAACATTACGGCGGTGTACCGCATTTTGCCGTGACACCGGCGCTGAGCCTGGTGATCCCAACCTGGAACGGCAGGGAACTGCTGGAGCGCTTTCTGCCTTCCATCATGGCCGAAGCCGAGCGTTGGGCGCAGGCGCACGGTCAAGGCTGCGAGGTGGTGGTTTCCGACGACGGCTCGACCGACGGTACCTCGGCCTGGCTCGCCGAATGTTTTGCCGCGGTTCGGCAAACTGTGAGCGCGCGCAATCGGGGCTTCGCGCCGGCGGCAAACGCCGGTGTCGCCGCCGCGCTGGCGCCGGTGGTGGTGCTGCTCAACAACGACTTGGAAATGACGCCGGGTGGTTTGGATTTCGTTCTGCCGTGGTTTGAGGATGCCGAGGTTTTCGGCGTTACCTTCCGCGGCTGCGACTGGCCTGAAAAGAGTTTTGCCACCGGCGGCAAACTCGGCCGCTGGCGCAAGGGGCATTGGGAGACATGGCGCAATTTCGAGGCTCCGGCGGGCGCGACGTTCATGTTGGTAGGTGGCTTCTGCGCCTTTCGCCGCGACGTGTTTCTTTCGCTCGGAGGGTTCGATCCGATTTTTGCTCCCTATTACAGCGAAGATCTCGACTTGAGCTATAGGGCGCGCAAGCGCGGCTGGAAATTGGTCTACGAACCGCGCACGTTGGTGCTGCACGAGCGGAGTTCGAGCGTCAACCGTCACCGCAAACCGTATTACCGGGCCAAGGTCACCGAGCGCAACCGGCTGCTGTTTCATTGGCGCAACCTCGACCGGGGACCGCTGGTGTGGCATCTGGCCTGGGCCCATTTGCTGTTGGCCCAAATGCTTTTCAAAGGCAACTTCGCCTACCATGCCGGCTATGCCCAAGCCATTGCCCGGCTCCCGCAGGTCTGGTCGCATCGAACCCGTGAGCGCCCGCACTGGAAGCTCCACGATCGTGATCTGGCAATCCCTCCCACAGCTTGATTGCACTGCAAGCCTCGTCTCACCAGACATGCGCTCCGCTAAAAAGGGGCTCAAAATGTGCCATTTGCGGGTGATTTTCCCTAGCGGCAGTGCGTTTGGCTGTTGCACACCTGTGAGCCTGCCCCCTACGCTGTACCAGCATAAGCGCACAGTCTTGATTTTGCCCCCGGCTGCCGATGCGCGCGCCCGGCATACATTAGACGGTTAATAATTGTCTCTGCGATACAACTTCACTTGTCGTGTTGATTCGCTTTAGGCCCCATTTTGACGGCTTCGCCTCCGCGCTCTAAATTGTCTCGGGTGAGATAATTTAGTTCCTTCCACGAGATCGGTTCAGACCGCTGGTTACAGTAACCAAAGAGACGGCAAGTCCGGCGCGCATACACATTCTGATGCGGGGTATCTGGACACACCGATTACCGAATTGTGACAATTCGCGATTGCCGAGCTTTTCATCAGGAAGAGGTCACTGCGGCGCGTTTGCGAGATCGCCGGCGCAATTGGCGCAGATTGGCGGCAAACTCCAGATAATCGCGCAGCGTCAGTTTGGAGTGGCCGTGCTGACGCTGACCGAAAACGATCGGCAGTTCGATAACCGGCTGGCGGGTGAGCAGAAGTTCGGCGATCAGGGACGACTGAAACGCATAGCCGCGGGTGGCGAGGTGGTCAAGCCGGCATTGCTCCAAGCAGCGCGCGACCAAGGGCGCGCTCAGGCAGCGGAAGCCGCTGGTGTAGTCATACAAATGAGGCAGGCCGGCAAAACGGTGGATGAGCCAGTTGCCGCCGACACTGACGGCGCGGCGGCGCTGCGAGAAAGTCGGGGTTGAGCCGCCGGGCGCGAACCGGGAACCAACCACCGCGGCCACTGCCGGTTGGCAGGCATGAATCAGAAACGGCAGCGCCGCCGGATCGTGCTGGTAGTCGCCGTCCATTTGCACAATAAGGTCGGCGCGCAAGGTTTCCAGCGCAAAAGCGAAGCCGCGCTGGTAGGCCACGCCAAGTCCGCGCTTTTTTCCATTCAACGTTCTCAGGTTGGCGTAACGGGTTTGCAACGCCGCGATCAAGCTGCCGGTGTCGTCGGTTGAGTTGTCATCCACAATGAGCACAAAAAGTTCGTGCGCCGGCAATAGCGCCGCCTGGTCAAAAATCGCGGGAACCAAAGCAGCGAGATGCGCGGCTTCGTTATAGGCGGGGATGACGACGCAGCAGCGGGTGCTCATGCGGCGGGCGCCCGCCGGGCGCGCCGCAGAGCCCGCAATGGCGCTTCCAATCCGTCCACTGGCGCGCCGCCGAAGCGGACCGCCTGGTAGCGCGCGACAAAGGCCGCGGCGGCGGCGCGGAAGGGCGCCGGGCCGGCGCTTTGTTCGAGCAATGCGATCAGTTCATCGCTGGTGTGCTGTGGCGCGACGTCGATTCCCGATCGTGCCAGTTGCCGCTGGAATTGTCCGTAGGCGGCGCGCGCCGCGCGGACATGGGCGGGGACAGGGGCGGAGCGCGGGCGCCACAAGGGCCATCCGCGACGGCGGTAGGCGAAGCCAACGAATATGCCGCCGAGCAGCACGATACCCACGCCGCCGAGCGTGTATGGGCGCCCCCACCCGGTGCCGGCGGCGTTCGTGCGAGTGGCCGAGGTCAAACCCTGCCAGGCGGAACTGGCGGCGGCGAGTCCATTTTCCCAAGCCAGATTGGCGACATCGCCGAGGGACGATTGCAGCGAACGCGCTGTGTTCGCCTGGCGCACCCAATCGTAATTGACAAACCACTCCTGCCACAGCGAGGACAAGGCGTCGAGCACCATGCCGGCGTTAGGCCAGATGCCGGCGTGGGCGGCGGCGCCGGGCGGGGTGGCGTCAAAGCTGATCCAGACGCCGCGATTGCCTCTCCGCCTGCCGGTGTCGCCGCCGATGGGGAAATAGGCCTCGACCCAGGAGTGCGCATCGCCGCCGCGCACCACGTACTCGCCCGAAAGCGGATTATAAACGCCGCCGAGAAACCCATTCACGACCCGCGTGGGAATCGAAAGGGTCCGCGCCATGACCGCCAGAGCCGAGGCGAAATACTCACAGTCGCCGGCGCGCTGCTCGAACAGGAATTCGGCGAGCGGATCGCGCCCCTGCGGCAAGTCGTCGAGCGTGTACTGATAATGGGTTTGTAAATAATCGGTGAGCGTGGTCAGCCGGTCGTAGTCGTCGGGGCGGGCGTGCGCGACGATGGTGTGCGCCAGGGCGCGGATGCGCGGGTCGAGATCGTCAGGCAATTGCAAATAGGGCAACATGCTGACGCGCTGATGGACCGGAGTTGATGCCTCGGCGGCGCGCAATTGCTCGACCCCGGGCTGGGCGAGGTCAGAGACGCCGGAGTAGGAGGTGCCGACAAAACCGCCGGCGCTCAATTGCGGCCGGCCGGCGCCGAGTTGCTGTTCGGCCTCGCCGATGAAATTGGCGGGGCTGGTGAGGGTGGAGGTGGAGCGATCCCAACCCAGCACCGGAAAGCGCGTGGCTGCGCGCAGCAGGCGGGAAGGGAAGAACAGCACCGGCGAGGCCATGGGCTCGAGGGTTACCTGATAGCGAATCAATCGCGCCGGTCCGGCGGTGCCGCTATCCGCCACCTGGAGGCGCCCGCCGTCGGTAGCGTAATAGTTTGGGGTATTGGGGTCGTACCAGCGGCGTCCGTCAAAACTGGTGAGCCCGCGGCCGCGCCAGGTGATCTGTTCGAACTGCTCGGGGCTGAGCAGGGTGTTGTCATCATCCGAGCTGCCCGGCTGCGCTACGGCCGGCGGGGGCAGAAGCCGGATGTGCATGACCGGGTTATCGGTTCGCTGCAAGCTGGCGATGGCGCCCAGGCGCACGTCATCGCTAAAGCCGCTCAGGGCGGAGATGGCGCGGTGCCCACCCCAAGCACCGAGGGCGGTGCGCGGTAGCAGGAAAAATATTAAGACCGTAAAGCCGGCCACGCCCAGGCTGAGCAGAAGCGAAAATCGCAGTAGCCGCGCCACCACCGGTGGCGGCGCGGTCGCGCGCCGGCCGGCCTGCTCGGCACGCGCCATTTCATGGGCCACCAGCGTCGCCACCAGGAGGACCAGGAACACGACGAACAAAACCAGAAACACGCCCGAGACGGTCAACACGGCGGCTGCCAGCATCTCGAGAAAAGCGAAAAGGCCCACGGTTAGGGCATCGCGGCCACGGCTCAGCGAGAACAGTTTCATGGCGCCGGCGATGACGAGCCAGTGCAGCCCGGCATCGCTCCAGCTACCGGAAAGGACCAGCCCATCCAGGGCGAAAATCGGAATGTACATCAACCCGGCAGCGGTGAGCGCGCGCCCCGACAGACGCAGCGGCCAGTGCCGCCACCACCCCACAATGCGCAGCAAATACAGCGCCCCGACCACCGCGACCACCATGACCGGCAGCCGCCCACTGGCGGCCAACGCCAGTAGCCCAACCGCCAGCAGCAGTAGCAGCAGCACCTCGCAGTAGCGGCGCATAACACAAGGATACAAGACGCGCGCCTGGACTATGGGGCGGATGCGTTGCAGAGCGCGCATCGGCGGGTGGTTTGGGCCTGTGCCGGGTTCGTGCTACGTTGAGCGGTGCCGTTTCAATGGATTTTCCATACGCCGCTGGCTGAACAAACGGAGGCATTTGCGGCCTTGGCGGCCGAGTTGGCGGTTGCGTTCCACGCGGAGCTGTCGACCGCCGCGCGCGACGGCGATCTGATTTTTCGGACGGTTTTCCCCGGCGACGATTTTGACGCCGAGCAAACCGGACGCGACTTCTGGCAGGAACTCTACAGCCGCTGCCTCGACTCCAACCTGGCGATGGAGCTGGTCGAGACGTTTCCCGCCGCGAACGCGCTCCGGTGCGCCCCGGCAACCGAAGCAAACTCCCAGCCCACCGCGCTGGTGGTGCCGCGGGGAGAAATTCCCGAGGCGCCGCTCTATGACATTCTTCGGGCTGATGACCCGGATATGGACCGCAACCTCGATGAAACCATCGCCTGGATTGAAGCCGCGGGCCTGCCGGTCATCAACCTGCTTAGCTATCTCGATCTGCCCCTCTACCGCGCCTACGCCGCCGAACACGAAGACGAGCGCGACCAGAACATGTTTCTGCACATGCTCCACACCTGGACGTGCTATCGCCGATACGGCGCGGTGCTGGCGCGGGTGCCACTCGCGCTCGCCAAGGCATTCGTGAACCCAATGTATTTACGCCTCAACACCACCCAGTTTCGGTCGCCCGCGCCCGCGCTGTGCCTGGTTTTTCCGCCGTGGGAATATATGGTCGGCCAGCATTGGGTGAAAGAGATCTACATGACCCATCTCGAACCGCCGACCCCGGCCGACGACCGCGAGTTGACGTTCATGATTGTCAGCCACGACGAGCGCGGAGAATTCGGCTTTATTCCGTTGGAGGTCCCGCTGAGCCTGCCCGGCGTAGGCGAGTCGATCGACGCCTTTTTCGCCAGCCCCGAGGATGCCGATCTTCGCCGCCTGACGGTGATCGCCGCCACCTACTGCCTGTACGCGACGGCGCGCGACCGTGCGCAGTACCTGGGCTCGCCAGGCCCGACGACATGAGCGGCGGGCGCGATCATGTGGCGCAAAAAGAGTGGGCGGTCTATGTTGCCGTTGCGCTGGCCGCGGCCGCCGCGGTTGCTCTGCACCCGGCGAAAGCGATTGACTATCAGGTTTATTTTGACAATACGCATCACTACTTCGCCGGCGCCGCGATGTACGGACCGGCGAGCGGCACGGGATGGGCTGGCGGCGTTTACCGCTACCCTCCGCTCTTTCTCGATCTTTTCCGCGGGCTGGCGTGGCTTCCGCTGGCGTGGGGAGCGGCGTTGTGGGCGGCCGGCAAAGTGCTGGCACTGGGGGCGCTGCTCACCCATTTGCGCAGGCGCTGGGGACTAAAGAGCAGCGCGGCGTTCTGGCCGGGGTTGATATTGATTGCGCCCTACTTCGTGCAGGAGGTGCGCTACGGGAATGCGCAGTTCTACATTGTCGCCTTGTGCATTGTCGGCCTTTTGCACCTCAGGGCCAGCGCCGCCGTGGGTTTGGCGGCAGCGCTGAAAGTCTGGCCGTTATTATTCCTGCCCTGCCTTTTTTTCGCACGGCGCTGGCGCGCCCTGGCCTGGGCCGCGGCGAGCGTGGTGGGGCTGACGCTGCTACCCGCCCTATGGCGCGGTCCAGGAGCTCAAATGGCATTGCTGGGGCAGTGGCTGACGCAGGAGCGTGCCATTGGCAAGCTCAATGAAATCTGGTATCCGGGCCAATCGCTGCATGACGTTCTTTTGCGCTATCTGACCGTGGTTGACTATAGCCGTTTGCCCGACACCGCCTATCGCCAAGTGGCATGGCTGCACTGGTCACCGATTGGCGTCGAACGCTTGTGGTGGGTGCTCGTTGTCCTATTGATGGCCGGCTTCTTTTAAGCGCTGGTGCGCGGCGGCTACGGCGATGGCGCAGTGGCAGCCATGTTCTGCGCCATGGTGATCGTTGAGCCGCATGTACACCGGCTTATTCTTGAGTCGCTGCTACTTCCGGCGCTCTGGATCGCCTCCCTTCGCGGGGCTCGACCGAGATGGTTCTGGTTTGCGATGGTGGTTTCGGCGATTGAGCCGTTGGTACCGGGCGGAGGCCGTCAGCGTGTAATGCAAGTCTATGGCGTGGACTTCTGGCTGGTCGTTCTGCCGCTGACATGGGTGGTTTGCGTTGCCTGGCTAAGGTGTTTACCTGATATGACGGAGCGCGCCGAATTGGCACACTGACCAGGAGCTTAGGAGCAAGCGCCGATTTGCCACTTCGTCGCCCATTTCCGTTAGTGTTGGCCGGAGTCTGTCTACTGGGTGCCACCCTGGGAACCAGCGGTCTGACCAGCAATTTAACTGCCCCGCCGAGCCGGACAACGGCGCACTGGGCAGCCGCCCCGTCCACGCTGACGAGCGCATCGTTGCTGCGCGATGCAGCCCCCTACCTGGTCACGCCGGAGCAGCTTCCGGCGGCGGCGCAGTCGGGCGCGGTGGAGCTATACCACGCGCGATACGAGCAGGTGCTGGCCAGCGGCTTGTCGGCCGTGGTCGAACAGCGCGTCTTCCAAATTGGGGATACCGAGTCAGCGGACCTTTTCACGCCCGACGACCTTTGGTACGACAGTTCGCGAAATCACTTCCAATTAATTCAGGCTGAGGTTGTGCGGGGCGCCACTAATGGCGTGACCGTCGAGGAGGGTCGCGATCTGGGCGACCTGCGCACCGACGCGACCGGCAATCAGCCGCGCCGCCTCGGTCTGCCCCGCCTGCGCGCGGGCGACCGCGTCAACCTGGTGTACGAACTGCTGCCGGACACAAGCCATGACTGGTCGGTGCTGGATGGGCATTATCTTGGCAATCTGTTCGCGTTCCGCGACAGCTATCCGACGGAGCGAGCGCGCTATGTGGTAGCTTCGGCGAGCGATCTTCATTACAGTTCGATCGGGGTGGCGCCGCCGCGCCGCGGTATTGGGCCTGAGGGCCTACGCACCTGGGAGTGGAACGCCGACGATCAACCGGCCTTCTTCAGCCAGCCCTCGGGGCCGTCGATCACCGACCGATCGCCGTTTGTGCAGGTCTCCGGCTTTAGCTCATGGGGAGCGATGGCCAACTGGTACAGTGACGTGTTGGCCCGGCAAGCGCGGTTGCAACCGCCGCTGGAGCGCACTTTGCTGGCCGGCTATCCGAGCCGGGAGCCGGCAAGAGACACGGTCGAGCGTGTGTGGCGCTCACTGGCACCGCGGCTCAGTTATCTTGGCGACGAATCGGGCGTTCACGCCTACGTCCCCAATCGGGTAGCGATGGTTTATAAGGCCGGTCGCGGCGACTGCAAGGATGGCGCCCTGCTTCTCACCACCTGGCTGCGCGCGCAAGGAATCGAGGCGTATGTCGCCCTGGTGAGGACGCCCAGTATGGGGCGCCTGGCACCGCCGGATGTGGACGGGGGCGCCGCCACCATGGCCGCCTTTGACCATGCCATTGTCTATGTGCCCTCGACCCAGCAGTGGATTGATACCACGGCGCCGGAACTGCTGGGGGGCGAGCTGCCCGCCTCCGATCAAGGCGGCTGGGCGCTGATCGTGCGGGCAGGCCAACGCGGGTTGGTTCGCATTCCCACCGCGCCCGCGACCGCCAACGTAACCCGGCGCACGGTTCGGCTTACGCCCGCGCCCGGCGGCGGATGGCGCGCCGACGGCACCCTCGAAGTTGAAGGCGCCGACGCGCCGGGCATGCGCGAGACGTATGCCGACCCCAGCCGGCGCACCGGCGAGCTCAGCAATTGGCTGCGCCTCTATTTCCCCCATGCCACGGTCGAGACAGTTGAAGCCGAGGGCATCAAGCCCGCCTCCGACACGGTGCGGCTGCGATTTACGGCTACGCTCGGCGCCAACAGCGGCTTCAGCACGGCCTGGATTCAGCGCCATTATGCCAGCCTCATGGCCGCGCAGGAGCAGCGCAGCGAATCGCTCCGGCTGCCCATGCGATGGCGCACCGAGGAGGCCTGGTCGCTGCAGCTACCGGCGGGCCAGACCTGCTCCGCCGCTCCCCTGGCTCTCGCCGCCAGCCAGCCGATTGACGAGGTGAGCCCCTTCGGCGCGCTCCACATCGCCACCTCCTGCGACGACGGCTGGTTCAGCGCCTACTCCGAAGTTACGCAAGCGGCCAACGAAATCCAGCCGGGCACTTACCCCGGATTCCGTGCTTTTTGGCAGAGCGTGGACGCCCGCTTAGACGCTCCGCTCACCTCGGAATCGACCGTGAAAGCCGTAACGACTCAGCTACAATAGTTGGAGTGCGACTCCGTACGTCATTGCTGGCAGTGTTGTTGCTGCTCATGCCGCTGGCCAGTTGGTCGGTCAGCACAGGCGGCTTGCCCGGCTGCGCCGGGCTGGAGCGCGGCAGCGCCTGCCCAATGCAGGGAACGAAAGCAAACTGCCACATGACCTGCATGTCGAAGGCGACGCAACTAAGCCTGCCGGCATCGCTGGTTCCGGTCGTACCGGTGCGGCTCGTCGTTGCCGGTCGCCCCGGTGCGGAGGGCTCGATCGCAGCCAACCGCGGTAGCGGCGCCACCGGCGCCGACGGCTATCTCCCTGCCGTCTTTCATCCTCCGGCGGCGTAGAACCCATCTCATAAAGCCGGCGGTCGATACGAGGGCACGGCGTAGTGGGGCTTTTCCTGATGTCAAAGCCCCATACGGAACCGGGGCAAGCGGGCTCGGCGCCATTTATGAGACGGGTTCAAGTTACCCGGCCCGCTCGCAACAACTCACTCGTGAGTCCACTGGCTGCTCTCTTTACGGGAGGATGGTATGCGTTTGGCGTTCGTGTTTCTTTCCCTGACCACCTTATTTGGCACGGTGCGCGGCATCGTGCACGATCCTCAACATCGCCCCGTGCCGGGGGCCAAAGTCGTCGTCCAGGCGCTGCATTCGGCTTTTAGCATCAGCGGTCAAAGCAATGCCAGCGGCGAGTTCGAGTTTCCGCGGGTGCCGGTGGGCGAATATACGGTGACCGCCACGCAAACCGGATTCGCGCCAGCGAGTGTCGCGGTAACGGTGCAGTCGAATGAAGCGCCCATTCTGCATCTGGAGTTGGCGCTGGCCTCGGCGTCGCAAACCACCACAGTTGAAAGCACGGCGCCCGCGGTGGACGTGCAGTCGTCCACGCCGACGACCATGATTGGGCAACGACAGATCGCCCGCACCCCCGGGGCCGACCGCAGCAACAGCCTGGCTATGATTACCGACTACGTTCCCGGAGCTTATATGGTGCACGACCAGCTTCACGTGCGCGGCGGCCACCAGGTAAGCTGGCTGGTGGATGGCGTTCCAGTTCCCAACACCAACATCGCCAGCAACGTCGGACCGCAGTTTGACCCCAAGGACATCGAGTCGCTCGACGCGTTGCGCGGCAGCTACGACGCCGAGTTCGGCGACCGCACCTATGGCGTTTTTAATATCGTGCCGCGCACCGGGTTTGACATCAATAACCAGGGCGAGTTGGTGCTCAGCGCAGGTAACTTTTACCAAACCAACGCGCAAGTCAATTTCGGCAGCCATACGGACAAATTCGCCTACTATGCAAGCCTGAACGGCAACCGTTCGAACCTGGGTTTGTCCACGCCCGGGTCCGAGGTGCTGCATGACGCCGAAAATGGCGTCGGCGGCTTCCAATCACTGATCTACAATCTCGACGCCAAGGACCAGTTTCGCCTGGCCGCCTCCGAGCGGCGCGACTTCTACCAGATTCCCAATACGTTGAGCCAGCAGGGAACGCTGCACGACGCCCAGCAGGAGGCGGATGCCTTCGCCAACGTGAGCTGGGTGCGCACCATCAACAGCGGAACCCTGCTCACCGTGTCGCCGTTTTATCACTACAACAGCGCCAACTACGAAGGCGCGCCGAACGATTTTCCCATCGCCACCACCGACGAACGGAGCTCGAACTACGCCGGGGCACAGACAACGCTGAACGCGATCTCCGGCGCGACCAACACCGAGGTCGGCTTCTACGGCTTTGCCCAGCACGATCAGCAACTGTTTCGCCTGCTTTACAACGACGGCTCCCATCCGAATTTCACCCAGACGGAGCCCGCCTCGGGGAACCTCGAGGAGGAATTCGTGGAAGAGAAGCTGCAGCCGGCGCCGTGGTTGACGCTGATGGGAGGGTTGCGGCAATCGCACTTCAGCGGCAGCTTCGCCGAAAACGCCACCTCGCCGCGATTGGGGGTGGCCTTTGAGCTGCCCGGCTTGCACTGGGTGGCGCGCGGCAACTATGGGCGTTACTATCAGGCTCCTCCTCTGGTCACCACCGCCGGCCCGTTACTTCAGTTCGTCACCAGTCAGGACCTTGGCTTCATTCCACTGCGTGGCGAGCGCGATGAGGAGTGGCAGGCCGGTTTGACCATTCCGATCAGCGGCTGGGTGTTGGATGGCGATTATTTTCATAACCGTGCGAACAATTTCTTCGACCACAATAACGTAGGCAACTCGAACGTATTTTTCCCGTTGACCATCGCGCTGGCGCGAATTTATGGCTTCGAGGCCACGCTGCGCTCGCCGCAGCTGTGGCGCAAAGGACAGGTGCATCTGGCCTACTCCAATCAGATCGCCGAAGGAGCGGGGGCCATCAGCGGGGGGCTCACCGACTTTTCGCCGCCGACCGGATTTTTCCTTCTCGATCACGACCAGCGCAACACCTTGACTGGCGGAGTCGATTGGATTTTGCCGAAAGGCGCCTATCTCTCCGGCAACGTCTACTACGGCTCCGGTTTCGCCAATGGCGATGCGCCGCCGGCGCACTTGCCCGCCTATGCATCGGTGGATGTGACGCTGGGCAAGCAGTGGAGCGACGCCCTTTCGACCTCATTTACCGCGCTTAACGTGGCGAACACCCACTTGTTGATTGACAATAGCTTCACTTTTGGAGGTACCCACTTCAACAACCCGCGCGAGCTGTACCTTGAGGTCCGCTACAAGTTCAAATATTAGAGTGCGCCGCATTGTGATCATAATCGGGCTGCTGATTGCTGTGGTCGCCGCCTGGTATGTGTGGGCAGCCGGCGCGCATGGATTCAGCGCCAATGCGGCGCCGAGTTGGATCGAAACCAAATTGGCGGCCCTCAGCCGGCACCTGGCTCTGCCGGCGGGCGACAACGCCGCGCGCGATCCCGAGCCTATGACGCCGACGCGCCTAGCCCGCGCGCGGCAGGAATTTCATGAGCAATGCGCGCTCTGCCACGGCGATGATGGCTCCGGACACACCACCATGGGGCAGTCGCTGTACCCAAAGGTTCCCGATTTGCGCGGAATGACGCAGAATAGGACTAATGGCGCGCTCTTCTATTCCATCCGCAACGGTATCCGCATGAGCGGCATGCCCGCCTGGTCGAACCAGGATTCGGACGCGGAAATTTGGGCTCTCGTGGCCCTGATTCGAACCCAGAGGGAACCCCAGAGGAATCAATGAACCGGATTGCACTTTGCTTTCTACTGATTGCCGCGTGCCTGGGCGCCGCCGCCCAGGACCAGACCACGATTGTGATTTCCGGCACCTCGAAGTACCGGCTTGCCGTGCCCAATTTTAACGGCGCGGCGGCGGCACCCTCCGACGTGCAGCGCACCTTCAACGAGGTGCTTTGGAACGATCTCTTCCAGTCGGCGGTGGTGACCATGGTGGGACGCAGCCTCTATACCGCGCCGACGCCAGGCTCGGAGGCGGAGATCAATAATCCGGCTACACGCACCGCCTGGGCGGCGGCGCCCAACTCGATTCAGCGCCTCGTCTTCGGCAACCTGCAGGCTAATAACGGCTCCTTGCTGGTGGACGCCTACCTCTATGACGTGACGCAGCCCGCAGGCCAGGGCCGGCTCATGGGCAAGCGCTATGCGGACCCAGCGACCGCCGCGGGGGCGCGCGCCATCGCCCACCAGGTCGCCAATGACGTAGTGCAGGCGCTGGGATTCGGACCTGGCATCGCTACTTCGCAGATCGCCTTCATCAGCAATCGCAGCGGCAGCCAGGAAGTCTGGACCATGGATTACGACGGCGCCAATCAACAACAGCGCACCCATCTGCACAGCATTGCCTATTCGCCGCGCATCTCGCCGGACGGCCAGACACTGGCCTTCATGAGCTCGGCCTCGGGTTCGCCCCAAATCCGGCTGCTGTCATTGCTGAGCAACAAGTTGTTGCCGTTCCCGAAGTTCAAGGGCAACCTCACGGAGTCGCCGGCGTGGTCGCCGGATGGCAAGAAACTGGCGTTCGCCTCGAATATGGATGGCAGCAACGTAGAAATCTACACCATCAACGCCAACGGCACCGGCCTGCGGCGCCTGACCGTTTCCCGCGGCGTTGCCATTGACAATCTGTCCCCGGCGTGGAATCCCAAGGGCTCGACGATCGCGTTCGTCAGCAACCGGCTGGGGCAGCCACAGATCTTCGTCATGGGTGACGACGGCAGCAACCCGAAGCGCGTTTCACAGGGTGGCTATGCGGTCAGCCCCTCGTGGTCGCCCAATGGATTACTGCTGGCGTATGCCTGGGTGCGCTCGGGCGGCGAGAACGACGGCGCCTTCGATGTCTACTACCTAAACCTGGCGACACAGCAATACCAGCAGATGACCCACAACGGTGAACGCAACGATTTTCCTAGCTGGGCACCGGATAACCGCCACCTTGTTTTTCAGTCGGGCCCGTCCTACCATACGCAGTTGTTTACGGTTGCCGCCGACGGCTCGGCGCCGGCGCAGTTGACCACCCAGGGGAACAATGAAATGCCCAACTGGAGCTGGCATTAGGACTTGCAATTGTCTCGCATTGTTGGATAATTGGTTGCAGCTATGAGCACACAAAAATTCGCCCTCGTCGCTTGTCTCGGCCTTGCTTTTGGAATCGCCGGTTGCGGCCATAAAAACATGCCGCTGCCCACGCCGCCGGCGGCGGAGAACACGACCACCAATGCCGCCACCGCGCCCACGATAACGCTCAGCGCCGACCCAACCGCGATCGAGGCAGGCTCGCAAGCCACGCTGGTATGGAAGTCCACCAACGCCGTGCGTGTGGAACTCAACGGCGCGCCAGTGAACTTAAATGGCACCCAGGCTGTGAATCCCGCCCAATCCACCGATTACCAAATCGTCGCCCGCAGCGCTGATGGACAAACGGCCAACGCCGCCGCCCGCATTACCGTAACGCAGCCGGCGGCGCCCGCCGTCACTCCAGCGCCCACCTCGAACGACGTCGGAGGATCGTTTCCCGACACCGTGCGCGACGCGTTTTTCGATTACGACAAGAGCGATATTCGGCCCGACGCCGAGCCCGCGCTGCAGACGGATGCCCAGTACTTCAAGGCGCATCCAGACGTAAAGGTGTTGATTGAAGGCCACTGCGATGACCGCGGCAGTGCCGAGTACAACCTGGCGCTTGGCGATCGTCGCGCGGCGGCGGTGAAAAATTATTTGGTGTCGCAGGGCGTTGATCCTAACCGCATCCAGACGGTGAGCGTGGGCAAGGAAAAGCCGTTTTGCACCTCCGACAGCGACGATTGCCGGCAGCAGAACCGGCGCGGACATTTCTCCCAAGCTCCTTCCGGCGGCGAATAGTACGTAATCCGTTATCATTAGACCTAACCGGGAGGTTTTCATGAGAACGAAACTGTTGGCGCTGGCCTTAACCTTGGCCTTGTGCGGGGTCATCGCTCCGAAACCAGCCACCGCCGAGGACAAGGGTATTATTGCCTTGCAACAGGCGGTCAGCCTGCTCATCAGCCAGGTGACCGACCTGCAGAAAAACCTGAACACCCAGTTCGGCATGCTGCAAGGGCTGGTCACCCAGAACACCGACACGGTGAACAAGCTAACCAGCGCGCTCGACGGCATCCAGCGCGCGCTCAGCGGCAATCAAATGGTGGCCAACCAGCAGGCCAACGACGTCTCGAAGCAGTTTCAGTCGCTGGCCGATTCCATCAGCGATTTGCAGGCGCGGTTGAAAACGATGGACGATACGCTCAAGCAGGTTCAACAGTTGCAACAAACCATCCCCGCGCCGCCAGGAGGCGCGTCGGCTGTGTCCGCCGGCGGTACGGGGGCGCCGGGCATGGTTGCGCCAGCCGCCGCTCCGGCCAACGCCCTGCAGGCGTACCAAAATGCGTTAAGCGATTTTGAAGCCAGCAATCCAGCGGCGCAAGCCGAGTTGGCCGCGTTCTTGCGTACCTATCCGGACGACCCGCAGGTGCCGGACGCCACCTATTATCTGGCCAGTATTTTCTTCAACAACAAGCAGTATCCGGAGGCGATCGACGCCTACACGCGGCTGATCGAACAGTATCCGAATAGCCCCAAGGCCGGCCCGGCGGAGTTGTATAAGGGTATTGCGCTGGCGAAAGAAGGCAATCGCGGGGCGGCGATCAGCGAGTTCCGCGCCGTGGTCAAGAACTACTCCGGCACCGAAGCCGCGCGCCAGGCAGATAGCGAGCTACGAGCCCTTAACGCCAGCAGCGGTCGCGGCCGCTAGTTTAAAGCGCTATTTAGGAAGCACCACCGCAACAAACCGGCGGAAAGCTGGGCGGCCCCTGGCCGGGCGGAGCTTGCTGGGGCGGCTGCTGCGGCAACGATTGCGGCATGGGCTGATTCATGGGCGGGGGCGTGGCTTTCTTTGCGTTGCCGGCCGGCGGCGGCGCATCGCCAGGGCGCCGCAGTGTGGGCGCGGGCTCATCTTCGATGGCTTTTTCGGCGGCCGCTTTCGTGGCTTGCGTATGGTTCACGGCCGCCAGCGCGGGGTCGGGCGTATTGTCAACCACTTGCGTCCCATCGCTCTTGTAGGTCGTCACCCGCACCACTTTGTCATCGCTGAACCGCACGAAGACGGTGGGATCCGGAGGGGTGCCGTAAACCCAGTCTTCAAACTGATCGCCGGTGGCCGGGTCGGTTTCGCGCGTCTTGTTCCCGGTGCGCCCGAGCGCGGCAACGACCATATCGGTGTCCATGCCGACGAGAACCCGGTGTTGGTCAATGGCAACCTTGACCGAAGCAGGCAAGCGTTTCACCATTTCCTCGGCTTTCGAGGGCGGATCCCAATCAATCACCGGCCCCAAATCCTTGCGCACCTCTTCGGGCGTCAACTCCGGCACGGTTTTCGCGAAGCGCAAGGTTATTTCCGAGCCGGCGGCGGCGTTCTGCGAAGGCGTGACCGAACTCGTGCCGGTGCCCATGCCGACGGAAACGTGATCGTACCAATGCGACTTGTGCGGGCCGCCATTGATCATGAAGACGATGCGGTCGTCCTTGAATTCGATGGAGGTGATGGCAACCCTGTCGCCGACGCGCGCGGCGACGCCGTTATCCATGTTGCCGGGGTTCGTGATGGCGCCCTTCGCATCAACCTCGATCCCGTTCTTGTCGGTGGGCAGGGGGCGGCGGGCAATGCCAACGTCGGAGATGAGCGAGCGGATGATGGCAACGCGTTCCGCTTCAGTAATCCGCGGCGGGGAGGAGAAAAACGGGAGTAGCAGAACCACTCCGGCAACCATACTTTGAGTATAGATGCAAACGCCTAGACGGGGGGAAGTTGAACCGCGAGCTGGTTCAGGACATGGACGGACGTCCAACCGTCCTGAGCGGCAACCTTGCGAGCCTCGCGGGTAGCGAGACCCTTGTGCTCGGCGGAATGGACCTCGCCCTTCAAGGTAATGTCCTTACCCGAAATCACGAGCTCGACCTTGTCGCCACTGAGCGGAGCGGCACGCAGCGCCGCCGTCAAATCCTGTTGCAGTTCGGCTTCGGTTTTTGGCCCTTTAGGCTGTGGGTGCTCGACCGCGGCGTGCGTCGCGTGCGTGGCATGGGTGTGCGACGGCTTCGGCTGGGGAGCTTGAACGACAAGAAAAGCGGCTAAAAAAGCGGGTGCGATAAGCATGGTGGCAATCCAAAGAATACTACAATGTCGAAATGAACTGCGACCTGTTGATTGTCGGCGCCGGGCCCACTGGCTTGGCCTGCGCGATCGAAGCCGGCAAGGTGGGCATGCGGGCCGTGATTGTCGAGAAGGGTTGTTTGGTGAACTCGATTTTCCACTATCCGTCGAACATGATTTTTTTTACCACCTCCGAGTTATTGGAAATCGGCGGCGTTCCGTTCGCCACCGGAGCGCCCAAACCCTCCCGCCTCGAAGCCTTGGAGTACTACCGCAAAGTCGCGGTTCATTATGGGCTCGACGTGCGCCAGTACGAGCGGGTTAACAGCGTCAAGAAGAAAGACGGTGGGTTCGTAGTCGCCAGCGAACGGGGCCAGTACCATGCCGCGCGGGTAGTGATCGCCACCGGTTATTACGATCTTCCCAATTTGCTCGGCGTACCGGGCGAGGAGCTTCCCCACGTCCATCACTACTTCAAAGAAGCCCACGCCTTCGCCGGTCTAAACGTGGTGGTGATCGGTGGCAAGAATTTCGCCGCGGAAACGGCGCTTGATCTGTACCGCCACGGAGCGCGGGTAACTCTCGTCCACCGCCAGGCGGAGCTGGGCGCCGGCATCAAGTACTGGGTGCGGCCGGATATACTGAACCGCATTCAGGCGAAGGAGATCGCGGCCCGCTTCCAAACCCAGGTGCTGGAGATTCTGCCCGACGGCGTTCGCGTGCGCGGGCCCGAGGGAGAAGCCACCGTAGCCGCCGATTTTGTTTTCCCGTTGATCGGCTACCATCCCGATTTTGATTTTCTGCAAGCGTGCGGCGTGGCGCTGGGAGAGAACATGCGCCCGGCCTGCAATCCGGCGACATATGAAACAAATGTATCCGGCCTGTATCTGGGCGGCGTGGTGATGGCCGGCCGGAACACATCTGAAATTTTCATCGAGAACGGACGCTTCCACGGCAAGGTCATTGTGGATCATATCCGGGCCAACCAGGCATGACTACGGAAAAGATCTACAAGATCGAGACCACGCTGGACGACGAGAGCCCGCAAGTCATTGGCTACGTCCTGGAACGGGCGCTTGAGCTGGGCGCGCTCGACGCCTACACGGTGGCGGCGCAGATGAAAAAGAATCGCCCCGGCGTTCTGCTAACACTGCTGGCGCGCGCGGCCGAGCGCGAGGTATTGGTTCGACTGCTGCTCACCGAGACCACCACTCTCGGGGTGCGGGTCGAGCCCTCCGTTCGGGTGGTACTGAAGCGGAAAATGCGCACCATCGAGACCGAATATGGTGCGATCCGGGTCAAGGTCGCGGCCGGAAAATCCATGCCGGAGTATGAAGATTGCCGTGCCGCCGCCCGCCGCGCCGGGGTGCCGCTGCGCATGGTCCTGAAATCTATTAGTCTAGCTAGCAAATAATGATTCGAGCTGAAAAATCGTCGCCTGGAGGCAACATTTTCATTGACTTCCGTTCCGCGAAAATTTATAACACAGAGTGAGCGTTCAGTTTTGATATCTACTGTGCGCCATGACAAAACGGAGGATACATGGTTTCAACGTGGTGTGGGCGAACCTTGAAAACGTTCGCGCTCGTGTTCTTCATGATGACGGTCGCCGGCATGGCTCAGAGCCTGACCACCGGCGCGCTTTCCGGCAACATAACCGATCCGTCCGGCGCTTCCATTCCCGGCGCCAAAGTAACAGCAACCAGCGCCGCCACCGGGGCGGTACACTCGACCGAATCGCAAGCCAACGGCGGCTATCTGATTCCATTGTTGGAACCAGGACAATACACCATCACCGTTGAGAAGACGGGCTTCCAGACCGCCAAACAGTCCGGCGTCGGAATTGCCGTCAGCACGACAGGTGCGTTGAACTTCAAGTTGCAGGTCGGCGCGTCCAGCCAGACGGTGGAGGTCACCGGCGAAGCTCCTCTGATTCAACCACAGAATGCGAACACGACCACGACGCTGGATAGCAAGGCGATTGAGAATCTGCCCAACCCCGGCGGCGACATCACCATGTTGGCGCAGATCTCGCCGGGCGCGGTGATGCACGTTCAGGGGGGCGGCGGCACCGCCGGTCTGAGTTTCAATGGCGTGCAGGGAAACGCAATCGAATATACCTACGACGGAATGGACGACAATGATCCGTTCAACAACGATAATAATTCCGGACCCAGCAACATGCTGCTTGGCCAGAATTCGGTTTCAGAAGTCACTGTCAACACCAACGCCTACGCCGTCGACCAGGGACGCATGGCGGCGGGGCAGGTCAACTATTCTTCAAAGTCCGGCAGCAACAACTTCCACGGCGATCTGTCGTGGCAATGGAACGGCCGCGTACTGAATGCCCACGATTTCTTTGACAAATCGACCCCGGGTGTTCCCGTTCTGGCGAAGCCGTTTGACAATGTGAACAACTGGACCGGCGGAATCGGCGGACCGATTGTAAAAAACAAGCTATTTTTCTTCTTTGACAGCGAAGGCACGCGCATTGATTTGCCGCTGCAAACGACGTTCACCGTGCCCACGCCGGCTTACATAGCGTTTGCCGAAAGCCAGATCGCCACCGGCGGCTGGGACCCGAATCCGGCGCTAAAGGATGCCAATGGCTTCAAGCCCTTGCCGGGCCAGCCGGCAGAGGCTGCTTTTCAGAAGAGTTTCTTCAGCCTCTTCGGGGACACCTCGGTTGGCACGCGCAACGGATCCCAAATCAGCCCCTCGACTAAAGCGCTCCTGGGGTGCCCAATCCTCGCGAACGGTACGCTCGACCCAAATTATGCCCCTGGTCCCAACGGCACTTTCCCGAACGATACCGGATGTTCCAATAAGGGCGTATTTAATGGCACGGCGAAGACGCCCGAGACCCTGACCGACGTTCGCATCGATTACAACCTCAACGCTAATAATACGGTTTGGGGAAAGTTCCTTAACGATCAAGGGACTCAGACGACCGGAATTAGCCCCATCAATCCCGTCTTTGACGAGAACTCATTCCAGCCCGACCGTCAGGGAGTGTTGGATTGGACCCACATTTTTTCTCCCACGCTCACCAATGACGCCTCCACCGGGTTCCTCTGGTATGGCGCCATTTTTGATTTCGACACGCCGGCCGCGGAACATGCCGCAGTTGATGGGCTGGGGAGCATTGGCAGTCCGTTCTCCACCTTGGGATCGACCAATTTTCCGCAGGGCCGCAATGTGACGCAGTATCAAGCCATCGACAATCTTACCTGGACGCACGGCGACCATAGTATCAAGATCGGTGAGAACTTCCGGCGGGAACTGGTGAACGATCACAATTTCGCGCGCAGCTTTGCCAGCAGCAACACCTCGAACGTTCTTGAGGCCGCCTTTGCAGCCGCTAGCAGCGCAACCCAGCGCTACCCGATTACGACGGTGGAACAATTTAAGGATTTTTCGCTCGACGTTTATGCCGGGGACACGTGGCAATTGAACCGTAATCTCACGCTCACTTATGGCTTGCGCGCAACCCATAACTCCAATCCAATCGACCGCCAGGCTTTCATCGGCAATTTTGCGGATTTCACGACCTTCACCCACCCCAATCTCAACGGCGGAAATTTGGCGACCCCGCCCAATGCCGTATTCCAGGCATCGAACAAACTCTGGAACTCAGTTGACTTTGCCGTGTGGCAGCCGCGCCTCGCACTTGCCTGGCAGCCTCGGACTTCAACCCTCATCAAAGCCGGTTGGGGCATGTTCTCCCAAGTGGCGGCTACCAGTGCTGCCGACACGCTGGCCAACAACCCCCCCTTTAACCCAAGCTTCACCGGGGGCTTTAGTCCGGGCAATCTTGGTGCGAACGGGTCACCGGCCGGGTGTACGCAAGCGGGCGGTAGCAATCCTCAATGCGGATTCCTTTGGGATCCAACCCTGCCGGGCAGCGCGGTTCTGGCGGCGGTTGCAGGCAACGCGGGCTTCCAGAAGAATTTCACCGGCGGCGCGCCCTCGTGTGCGTTTACCGGCCCCTCCACGACCTGTGTGCCGCCGGCGAACATTGCCGCCCTTCCGGCTCAGGGTCTGTTGTCACCGATCGTCTATCAGTACAATTTGACGGCGCAACAACAACTGGGACGCAACCTTTCAGTTTCGTTGGGTTATGTCGGCACGCGCTCGCAACACAACTCGTATAGCTACAACGATAATGGTTTTGAGAAGGTATGCGCGGGCTGCTTTGCTCCGTTCTTGTTCGCCAAGAATTCCGCGGGTTCTCCCGATCCGCGCTTTCTAAGCTATACCCAGACGCGGTATGACGGCTACGGGCGTTACGATTCGCTGCAGGCCGGGCTCGTTGATCGGCTGTCGCATGGATTGACGCTGAACTTCAACTACACTTGGAGCCACTGCCTCACCACGGGAACTCCGTACCAGGATGGCGCGGGCTCCAGCTTGCGGAATGTTTACGATGATTGTTCTTCCGACATTCAGCAGGTTGCCAATGCGTCCTACACTTACGCGCTGCCAATTCACGTCGGCAATGCTTTTGCCGGTAAAGTCGTCAACGGTTGGCAAATCTCAGGGGCGACTTGGGCGGAAGGCGGTACTCCGCTCTTTATAACGATGGACGGCGGTGGCTCGCTCGGCGGCGTTCTCGTTCAGACCTCCGGTCCGCGGGGCGGCTTGTTGGCCAGCGGCGTGAGCCCGTATGCCAAGAATACATTTATCAATGGCGTGACCAACCCTGGCTCGGTGCAGTGGTTGAACCCTTCCGCTCTTCTGACGTTTTATGATCCGAATACCGGGAAGTGCATGGCGCCGGGTACGACCACCGAGGTCGCGCCCAGCCCAGCCGCTTGCCAGTTTTTCGGCAACAATGGCACCACTTTGCGCGGGCCGACCTTCCAATGGACGAATTTTGATCTGTCCAAGTCAACTCAGCTAACTGAGCACGTTAACCTGCGACTCGACTTCCAAGCGTACAACTTGTTCAACCATCCCAATTTCGCAAATCCGGATAGGACCGCGGCGGCGGGAACGGCCGACATGGCGGGCAGCGATGCAATCACGTCACTGACCTCGCCGAACAATGGCTTGCTAGGCCAGAACGGCGGCGACAGCGCGCCGCGCATGCTCGCTTTCCAAGCCAAGATCGTGTTCTAGACCGACAATCCAACCCCAACCCGAAGGGCGGAATGAGCGCGAGCTCATTCCGCCCTTCGGCGTTTGGGCAAGCCTCCAACGCCTCTAGTGAGGCAAGTAAATAATGTCAGGCGCTCAAATCGTCACGTTAACGAGACTTATGCTCAACAGCAAATTTTGCTGGGCGGTTTCGACTCCGATATCTCAACCGGCTCGGGAAAGTCCACCTTCCGCCCGTTGCCGGCCGAGCCGGCTGAGGCCCCGTTCCTGAAGCAGATATTCGGTCTCTACGGCGACACCAGCATCGGAACGCGCGGCAACAAGCAGTTCAATGCGAACCCCGCTTCCAGCTTTGGCTGCAACCTTGACCCGAAGTTCGTCACCTCGTCCAATCCGCTGGGAGTTGATCCCAGTTTCAACCCTCAGGCCACGCCCAGCGCGACCAATCCGATACCGTCTGATACGGGTTGCAGGGTGAATGGCATTTTGACTACCAGCGCCAAGACTCCGGAAACATTGACGAGTTTCCGCATCGACTACAACTTGAATCAAAACAACACGGTTTGGGGAAAATTCAGTAACGACCAGGGAACCCAGACCACCGGAATCAGCGCCATTAACCCGGTCTTTAACGAAGATTCATTCCAGCCGGATCGCCAGGGAGTGCTCGACTGGACGCACGTCTTCACCCCGACCTTGACCAACGATGCCAGCGCGGGTTTCCTTTGGTACGGCGCTATTTTCGACTTCAACACACCCGCCGCTGAACATGCCGCCATCGATGGTTTGGGTTCGGTCGGAATGCCGACGACGGGCGTTGGCTCGACGAGCTTCCCGCAGGGACGCAATGTGACCCAGTACGAGTTCATTGACAACATGACTTGGACCAAGGGGAGCCACTCCTACAAGGTGGGCGAAAACTTCCGGCGCGAACTCGTCAATGATCACCGCTTCGCTGGAAACTTCGCCAGCGATACCGCCGGAAATTGGCAGCAACTGATGTACGGCGCCGCCTCGAGCGCGAGCCAGCGTTTTCCGATCACCGCGGTGGAGCAGTTCAAGAGCTTCTCGCTGGATTTGTATGCCGGCGACACCTGGCAGATCAACCGCAAGCTGACGCTGACCTACGGCGTCCGCGCGACGCACAATTCGAATCCGGTGGACAAACAGCCCTTCGAAGGTGTGTTCGCCGACTTCACGACCTTCGCGCATCCGAATCTGGGCGGCAATAATCTGGCCACCGCCCCGAATTCGGTTTTCACCGCCCGCAGTCCATTGTGGAGTTCGGTGCCGCTAGCCGTATGGCAGCCGCGACTTTCGCTTGCCTGGCAGCCGCGCACCTCGACCCTGATCAAGGCTGGTTGGGGGATGTTCTCGAACGTGGCGGCGACCAGCGCGGCGGAGACACTGGCCACCAACCCGCCCTTCTTCCCATCCTTCACCGGCGGTATCGGGGCCGGCAACCTCGGCCAAAACGGCTCGCCGGCCGGGTGTGGCCTGAATGGCGGCAGCAGCGCCCAGTGCGGCTTCCTTTTTGACCCAACCCAACCGGGGAGCGCGGTTTCTGCGGCCGCCGCCGGAAACGCGCAATTCCAGAAGAATTTCAGCACCGGCGCCGCTTCCTGCGCCTCCACCGGCCCCACCACCACCTGCGTGCCGCCGGCCAGCGTCTCCTCGCTGCCCAATGCCGGACTGAATGCGCCGGTGGTATATCAATACAATCTGAGTGTGCAGCAGCAGATGGGGCGGAATATGTCTTTCTCCGTCGGCTATGTCGGCACTCGATCGCAGCACAATGCTTTCAACGTCGGCGACAACGGTTACGAAACCGTTTGCCAAGGTTGTTTTGCGCCGTTCTCGTTCAGCTCGACCGGAAGCAGTGGCAGTCCTGATCCGCGATTCTTGAGCTACACCCAGACCCGCTACGACGGATATGGCCGCTATGATGCGCTGCAAGGCAGCTTTACGGATCGCCTTAGCCACGGTTTAACGCTGAATTTTAACTACACGTGGAGCCACTGCTTGAATACGCAGACTCCCTACCTTGACTACAACGGCGGAGCTAATCTCCGCAACTTTTATGACGACTGCACGAACGACATTACCCATGTTGCGAATGCGTCCTACACCTATGTGCTCCCCGTCCACACTACCGGCGTGCTGGGAAGCATTGTAAACGGCTGGCAAGTGTCCGGCTCGACCTTTGCCGAGGGCGGCGTGCCGCTATTCATCGGCAACAGAGGCGGAAGTTCATTGAGCAGTCACCTGGTGAAAACCTCCGGCGTGGTGGACGGCTTTGTCGCGCCGGGAGTCGCACCCTACGCCAAGGGTCAATGGCTGCCGGGCATTACTCAGCCGGACACTGTCCAATGGCTGAACCCGATGGCCATTGTCTCGATCTATGATGGCAACACCAAGTCCTGCTATAACTTCAAGGCCGGCACGGAGGCCAATGACGCCGCCACGTGTCAGTTCGTTGGCAACAACGGGACCAACCTGCGCGGCCCGACGTTCCAATGGACGAACTTCGATTTGGGTAAGAGTTTCCAAGTGACAGAGCACATGAACCTGCATCTGGACGTTCAAGCCTACAATCTTTTCAACCATCCGAATTTCGCCAACCCCTCGACCACCGGTAACGTTTTCATCCCTGCGGCAGTGACTGCGAGCAATCCGCTTGGTTTGAATCGCACGCTGACGTCGGGTCCCGACGCAATCTCATCGATGGCCGCGCCCAACAATGGACTGCTGGGCGATGCCAACGGCGGCGACAGTGCGCCGCGCATGATCGCCTTCCAAGCCAAGATCGTGTTCTAAATCCATCTAACCGTAACCCGGGGGCGGAGTGAGCGCGAGCTCACTCCGCCCTTTCGGCTTTTCAACGCTGAAAGCCGTGTCATACTGTGGCGGCGCGCATGGATATTCGCACTCTGCTATTCGCCAATCTTGTGCTGCAATTGAGTTGCGGCTTGGGCCTGTCGCTCATGGGCCGGCGGGTGGCGGGATTTCAAGGACTGTCGTGGTTCTCCTATGCCTACGCGTGCGCCGCAATCGGGGTGATCGTGGTGGTGCAAGGGGATGTCTACTACCTGGGATGGGTGGCTGTCCTCGGTCGCTGTGTCATGTTACTCAGCGCGGTGTTGCTGACCCAGGGCGTGGCCGAATATTCCCTGCCGGGTTCGAGCGCGCTTGGCTGGGGTTGGTTCCTGATGGCGGTATGCGCCGCCGCCGAGGTGTCGCTCCTGGCACGTGGATCGGGTGGGGCGGTCTCGGCGGTGGTGGCGTTTTGCATGGCTTTCGCCGCGCAGCTCACCATAGCGATCATGCTTCTCTACGCGCATGAGCAGGCGGCCGAGCGCTCCGCCTGCCGCTTTACCGCGCTCCTGCTGGCCACCATCGCCGGCCTGTTTCTGGTGCGCGGGTTGTCGGTTACGCGACGGCTGAGTGCGGTCGCCTTGCTCTCTCCCGACTCAATGCGCTTTGGCGCCGTGGCGATCTATATGTTGCTCAGCGTCGCACTGGCATTCGCTTTTGTCTGGATGGTCACCGCCCGGCTCCGCCAACAGCTCGAAACTCAAGCCCGGATTGACGCGCTCACCGGCGTGCTCAACCGCGGCGCCCTGGAAATCGTTGTCGCCGATGCCATGGCATCATGCCGCGGCCAATCGCTGCCGCTGACCCTGGTGGCGCTGGATCTCGATCGGTTTAAGAGTTTGAACGACCAATTCGGGCACGGCGCCGGCGACGCCATGCTGGTCGCCGCGGCGCGCCTGCTCAGCCGCAGCGTGCGCGACACCGATATGGTCGCCCGCTTCGGCGGCGAGGAGTTCATCGTCGTACTCAGCGGCCGCACCGCGGCGCGCGGCATTGAGATCGCCGAACGCCTGCGTGAGCGTATCGCCGCGCTCGAAATCGCCTACGAGGGCCATTCCCTCGGTGTCACCGCCAGCTTTGGGGTTTCAACCATGCGTCCCGAGGATAGCTGGAACGATCTGCTGCGCCGCGCCGACCGCGGCCTTTACACCGCCAAGCAAGCGGGCAGAAACCGCGTCGTCTTCGATGATACGGAAGCCACCCCCGCGCCGCTCGTTCGCGGCCAACCTTCGTTCACCTGACGCCTTATCCGCCGTTCGCCAGTTGCCGCAGATACCGGACCATGGCCGGCGCTGTCCAGGCGGCGGCGCTGACCAGTTTGCGGCGGACCTGGCCGCGCGGGTCAATGATATAGGTTTCCGGAATCTGCACCGTGCCATAACGATGCATGATGTCAGCCGACGGGTCGCGCGCGGTGAGGAAGTGAATTTGAAATCGGGTTAGAAACGTTTGGTATGAAACCGGATCCTGGTCGATCGAAACGCCGAGCACCACCACCTTGCCCTGTGGGAACTCTTGCGCCAGGGCATTCAACGCGGGCGTCTCCTCGACACAGGGCGGGCACCAGCTCGCCCAGAAGTTGATCAACAGCACCCGTCCCCGAAAGCTCTCGAGAGTCACCCGCTGCCGGTTCGCGAGTGTCACGGCGAAAGGCGGCGCGGCGCGACCGGGCAGGGCCCGCGCGCCACAGCCGGCCAGCCACAGACAACATAGGATTACGACGGCGCCGCGCACGCCCCAGAATACAATACTTGCATGGACAACCACGAGATCGTCCGCAGCTTGATCGAGCGCCTGGGGGAAGATCCCGAGCGCGAGGGGCTGCGCCGGACGCCAGAACGTTTTTTCAAGGCGATGGAGTTTCTCACCAGCGGCTATAAGGCCGACGTGCAAGCCCTTATGCAGCGGGCTTTGTTTACCGTCAATTACGACGAGATGGTGATTGTCCGGGACATCGAGGTCTTCAGCCTGTGCGAACATCACCTCCTGCCCTTCTACGGGCGCTGCCACGTGGCCTATTTGCCGCAGGGCAAGGTGCTGGGCTTGAGTAAAATCCCGCGTTTGGTTGACGCCTTCGCGCGCCGCCTGCAAGTGCAGGAGCGGCTGACCACCGAGGTTGCGGAGACGATCAACGATTGGATCAAACCCGCCGGCGTGGGCGTCGTCATTGAGGCTCGCCACCTCTGCATGATGATGCGCGGAGTCGAGAAGCAGCACTCCTCAGCGGTTACCAGCCACATGCTGGGGCGATTCCGCGACTGCGCCGAGACACGGGCTGAGTTCCTGTCGTTGATAAAGAGCCATCATTCCTAAAATAGAACGCGCCCCCGCCTCTCTGCGGGGATGAAGCGGGCCTACCCAGGTGCCTATGATGAGGCACCATGCAGGCCAGTGTGTGGATACTACTATTCAGTGGCTGCCTGTGGGCGCAAACAACGCCAACATTGCAATGGACGGCGGCGGGTCCGACGGCCATCGAAAGTGCGGCCCTGCAAGGCGCGCCTCTGGGTGGAACCATCCAGGCGCTGGCGCGCTCGACCGATGGCACCCGCACCTTCGCCGGCGGCGACGGCGGTGTCTGGCAGCTTGCGAGCGGCGGATGGTCCGCCATCAGTGGCGGGCAGCCGGTGCGGGCCCTTGCCATGACCGCATCCGGTATTCTGTATGCTGCAACCGATACCGGGGTATTTTCCGACGCCGGCGGAAGTTTCCAACTGGTTCATCCCAGCGCGCCGGTAGCGCGGCTCGCGATTGACCCCCTTGACGACACGCACGTGTTCGCAGCCACCCAGCAGGGGCTGGACGAGCTGCAAGGCGGCACATGGAAGACGCGCCTCACGGGCGCCACCACCGACGTCGCATGGAGCGGCGGCAACGTGTTGGTGGCGACGACCGCCGGGTTGCAAATCTCAGTTGATGATGGCGTCAGCTTCGGCGCGGTTGCCGCCAGTGGACTACCCGCCGTCTGGAAATCAGCCGCGCTTGTGCCGCAGCCAGGAGCCGGTTTCCTCGCCCTGTTCAATGGGGCGACCTCCGGGCTTTATGCACTCACGAGCGACGGTACCACGGCCAAATCAATTGCCCTGCCAACGGACGCATTGATCACCCTTGCCGCCAGCGCCGACGATATTTGGGTGGGGGGCGTAGATCTCTGGCAGTACGACCTTAGCACTCAGCGTTGGACGAATCTAACCAACACTGGCTCGCCGGGCGCAACGCTCCACGGCGGGCAGCGTGCCATTCTATCCGCCCCTGACGGATCCTTGTGGCTGGGTGGTGTTGCCGGAGTTTGGTGGGCACCGAAGAATGGCGCCTTTGAAAATGTGAATGGGGGCCCGCCGCCACTGGCCAACGCCGGCGTGCTTAGCATCGCCCTGATCGGCAATGACGCAACGCCTCTTGCGGCCCTCGACAGCGGCGATCTGGCCCTGGGGCAGGGAAGCATCTGGTCGGTGACCGCCAAGAATGCTGCCACCAAATTCACCTCATTGGCGACTGATGCCACCTCGCTCTTCGCGGCCTCGGGCGACGCGATATTGCAGTCCGCCGATTCAGGTCAAACGTGGTCAACCACAGTCGCAGCGGCCAGCTCCGTCACTGCGCTCGCGGTCGCACAAGGCCACGTATTTTATGGCACGGCCGGGGGGCAGCTCTCGACCGGAACATCGCCAGACGCGGCCAGCGCCGTCACAGCACTGGCCGCGGCCGCCAACGATGCCACCGACCTATGGTTAGGGACCGCCACCGGGCTTTGGCACAGTGCCGACGGCGGCCGGTCTTGGAAGACCGCCTTGAGTTCGCCGTTCACCGGCGCAGCGACCAGCTTGGCGATTGATCCGTTACGTCCCGGCGTAATTGCGGCGGCGGGAAGCGCCGGCGTGTTCGTGACCTTCAATCAGGGCGCGAACTGGGTTGCAATGGTTTCTGGACTGCCCGATGCCCCGATCACCGATCTGGAATTCAGCAGCGAAACACTTTGGGCCGCGACGCTTGGGCGCGGCCTCTACACACTGCCGTTGGCGAATGGCGGCATGAGCTTGAGCCTTAGCGCGGCATCGACGTCGCCCGTCGCCGGCAGCACCGTCGCCCTGAAGGCAACGGTTGCAGCACTCGGGCAGCCCATGGCCGGCGCGACCGTTTCTTTCACGGCAAGCGGCGCACCCTGGCAGGCGAACGCGACCACCGATGCACAAGGGATCGCTACGGTAACCTACCCGGTTCCATCCACAACCGGCAGCGTCATTGTGACCGCCTCGACGCAGGGCCCCGGCGGCACGCTCTCCGCCACCGTCACGCTGGGCGTTGGGCCCGGCGCCGCGGCCAGGATTATTGTTGTTTCCGGCGACAACCAGTCGGCAACCAACGCCACCAAACTGCCGCAGCCGATCGTTCTTGAAGTCGCCGATGCCAGCGGCAATCCCGTGTCCAATCAAGCTTTGACGCTGTCGGGGCCCGGCAGCTTCAATCCCGCAGCGGCGACCACCGACCCAAGCGGACGTGCCAGCATCAACTACGTGCTGCCGAGCACGGTGGGGCCGGCCCACCTCACCGCCACCTCCGGCGCGCTGACCGCGAGCTGGATTGAGACCGCACTCGCGACGCCCGATTTCATTCTCACCCTGGCGCCGCCCAGCGCGCCCGCCCATGCCAACCAAGTCGCCACGCTCACGGTAGCCGTGGCCGCGGTGGGCAACTTCGCCGCGCCGGTAACATTGAGCTGTTCGGCGCCGATTCCCGCCTGTGCGTCGGTGTCGCCCTCCGTTGTCGCGCCCGGCGGCAGCGCCACGGTCACCGTGGACATAGGCGCGTTTGATGCCAATCAGACTAGTGAAACGGTGCAGATCACCGGAGCCTCGCCAGGCATCGGCGCCCACACGGCCAGCACCACAGTGCTCATTGCCGGTTTTACCCTGGCGGCCTCGGCCTCGAGCGTCACCGCCAACTCAGGCCAATCCACCGGAGCTATCGTGCTGACCGTCACGCCGGTCAACGGGCTGGCGGGCGCCGTGACATTCAGCGCACAACTCTCCGACGGAGGCGCGCTGCCGGCCGGTCTGACGCCGCAATTCAGCCCTGCGACGCTGGCGCTGCCCGCGGTCACCGCGACTTCCTTCACGGTTGCGGTCGCCGCCTCCAGCCAATCACCGCCGCTTTGGCCGCTGCCAGTCTGGTTCGCCGCCTGCGCCTGGCTGGCGCTTTGCGGAAAGCGCCGGCGGCGCTGGCTGCCGGTCGCCTTCGCCTTGGTGAGCGCCGCCTGCGGCGGCAGCGCGGCCAGTGCGCCCGCGCCTTCGCTCACGGCTCCGCCTCCGCTCACCTACCCACTGGTGATTACCGCAACCTCAGGCACGCTTTCCGCCACCGTGCCGATCACGCTCACGGTTCAGCGATAGTGCGCGCCAACCCGATCGCCAGCGGCTTGCCGACATTGCTATCCTCAATGCGCCCGTGCCGGAGCTGAATGCGCCGCGTTGCCAGGCAGGCGACCGCCGGGTCATGGGTGACCATCACGATGGTTCGTCCGGCGCGGTGGGCGCCGGCGAGTAGATCCATGACGATGCGCTCGTTGGCCTCGTCGAGATTGCCGGTGGGTTCGTCGGCGAGGATGATTTTCGGATCGTTGATCAGCGCCCGCGCTATGCAGACGCGCTGCTGCTCGCCGCCCGAGAGTTGCGCCGGAAGGTGATGGCAGCGGTCGCCGAGTCCAACGTGTTCGAGCGAGGCGCGGGCTTCGGCTTCATCGGCCAGGCTATGGAAGTGCTGCGCCAACATCACGTTTTCGAGTGCCGTGAGGTAGCCAACCAGGTGGAATTGCTGAAAGATAAAACCAATCCTCTCGGCGCGAAAACGGGTGAGCTGGCGCCGGGTAAACGAAGTGACATCGGTGCCATCGATGGCGACGGTGCCGCGGCTGGGCTGGTCCAGGCAGCCGATCAGATTGACCAACGTCGTCTTGCCGGAGCCCGACGGTCCCATCAAGGCCAGCCAGGTGCCAGCCTCGACGTCGAGATCCACGCCCCGCAGCGCCGCCACCTGGCTGCGATCCGGGCCGTAAACCTTGCCCACGTTATGGAGCGAAATGGCGGCGGGCATCGTCTACTCGCCCCTCAGTATGGCGGCCGGCGCGGCGGCGTGCACGATGGGCCAGGGCAGCAGCGCGGCCAGCGCGGCTACGGCAACCGTCACGGCAATGGTAAACGCGGCACCGGCCGGGCTGGGATTAAACCATACCCCGAACAGCGCCAGGCCCATCACGCCGGCGAGCAGCCAGCCAAGCGCGATGCCGCCAATGCCGGCCGCGAGTCCCAGGGCCGCGGCTTCGCCCACAAATGTGGTCATGACCTCGGTCTCGCTGCCGCCAAGGGCCTTCATTAACCCGAAGTCGCGCCTGCGTTCCAGCGCCAACGTGGTCAGCGCCGCGGCCACGCACAGTCCGACGGTAAGCAGAATCAGCAGCGTCGAGGAGACCAGCATGCTGCGCGTGCTAAGAAGAATCGCGCCCTCGCCGGCCGCGATCTGCCGCAGCGGACGGGCATTGCTCCCCGGCAGCAGCCGGGCGCACTCGTTAATGGCCGCCTCGATCGCACTCTGGTTCGCCGGCACGCGCGCAAGCAACGTTGTATAGCCAGTCGCGCCCGTGAGCGCGGCGACCATGGGGTACGGCGCCATCACCTGATTGTCTTCCGAGCCGCCGGTCTGGACTGTTGCGGCAATGGTCCAGTCGGCGGAATGCCCGCCCAGTGTGACCCTCAGGCGATCGCCAATTCCAAGATGAAGCAGCCGCGCCGCATTGCCACCCAGCCATACCTGATTCGGCACCAGCGTGCCGTTGACATGCCAGGCCGAATTGAGGGCGCGCAGGCGAGCCAGGTCGGCGCCCGCCACCACCATCGCCGGATGGTCGGCCACGGCATAGAAAACGCCAACGCTGTCAGGAAATTGCTGGAGCGCGCGCGCCGCCGCCGCCGCCGGAATTGTAGCTGCGCCTGGCGCCGGCGTCACCACCAGATCGGGCCCGTAGGTGCGGAACTGTTGGTCGAGGTCGCGCTGCACGCCTCCATAAAGCGTCAGCAAAGCCATCACCAGACACGCGCCCAGTCCCAGCGCGGCGAGCGAGAGCAGGGCGCGGGCACGCCGCCGCCACAGCGGCGCCAGCACCAGGTACGTACCGCCAAAACGCATTACGCTTCGCCCCGCAGCGCCACCGCCGGCTCGACCCGCATCGCCTGGCGCAAGGGATGCAAGCTGCCCAGCAGAGCCACAAGCGCAGCCAGAACCAGCACCAACGGCGCCAGGGCCGGCTTCCAGGCGATGGAATGGCCCAGCACATGATATGCAATGGCGGTAGCCAGCCACTCGCCCAGCAGGTATCCGAGGGCGCCGCCGCCGAGGCCCAACAGCGCGGCCTCGCTAAAAAACAGCGCGCCGATGGCGCTATCCTGCGCGCCCACCGCCTTCATCAACGCAATCTCGCCGCGGCGCTCGATCACCGAGGCGGTCATGGCGCCGCTGATCGCCAAGCCGCTGGCCGCGAGCGCCAGTATGGTGATGAACCACAGCAGCAATCGAAGCTGCGACAGGATGACCCCTTCGCTATCCGCCACCGGGCGCACCACGGTCGCCACCGAGCCGGGCAGCGCATCCTGCAACTGCTGCGCGATGGTGACGGCGTACGGAGAGCACATCCAGCGGTCCATCTCCGCCATCGTCATCGAGGCGCGACTGCGCCGCGCAAACGCATCCTCGGGCTTGGTCACGGCGGAGACCAGAGCCCGGCGATACTTCCCCGGCACGCCGGCGATGGCTTGCACCAGGGCCAGCGGCGCAATGACTTCATTATCTTCCGCGCCGCCGGTCGTCACAATTCCGGTGACCACCGCCGGGCGGCCGTCCAATAGGATGCGATCGCCCACCTTCCCGCCGAGGTTGCGGCCGATCAATACTCCATTGCCACTCCCGGCGGGCCAGGAGCCGGCCACGCTCCAGGCGGGATTGATGCGCCGCAGCGCGTCGAGATAGGCGCCCTCCGCCTGTACACGCCGGCCATCCAGACTGACCTGGGTGTCGAGGATCGGGGCCAGCGCCACGATGTTGTTCCTCCAGAAAATCGTCTTGACCGCCGGCAGGTCGCGTTCATCGAGCAGCGCGCCGCTGCCGGCGGGCCGGAGATCGACGCCGTCCAAAGTAATTGGCAGGGAGTCGGCGGCGGGGGTAATGACTATATTGGCGCCGATATGCCGCAGTTCCGCGCTCAGGTCGTCGCCCAAATTCACCCGTAGGGTCAGCATGGCGCTGGCCACCGCCATGCCGGCGATCACGGCCAGGGCGGCCAGACTCTTGCGCCGCCGCTGCCGATGAAACGATTGCTTGAGAATGCGGACAAACATGGCTTCGACCTAAGGCGCGAAGGTGGGCGCCGCCGCCGTGAGCTGGGCCAACTGAATGGCGATAACGCCGCCGCGCCGTTCCACTGTCAACGGAATCGGGTTGCAGCCCCCGCGCGCACCGAGCGAGGCAACGTTGATCGGCGCGTCGCAGTTGCGGCAGAAAAGCTGGGCTCCGTGCTGATAGTAACCCTTGGCGCCGCAGATCTGGCAGGCATCGAGCGCGACGGCGATGTTGCCATCCGGCTGGCGAATGGCGAAGAACCGAACCGGGCCCGCCGGCGTGATCACCCGGTAGCGGTGAAGATTGCCGTCGGCCACGTCATTCGCCGGGAGCGACACCCAGCCTTGCGCCGCCGTCACCTCCTGGGCGGGCGAGAGCGCCCGCGCCGACATGGCGTAGACATACTCGGCGCTGATCAGGATCAGAAACAGAAACGCGCCCGAGTATCCCAGCGTCCGCCAGCGGCGCTCCGAGCGGGCGCTCGACGCCGTCTTGCGCCGCTCGGCGGCGGAGGTCTCCGCCGCGACAGGCGCCGCCGCCGTCCCGCGCGTGCGCAGCAGCAGCAGCCCGGCCAGTCCCAAAATCACCACAAAAAAGAAAACGTCGTTAGACACGATCGGCCCCACCAGCCGCATTTCTCCGGTCGAGGAAGGCAACACGCCGGCCTCCATCAACTCGTGCGCGCCGGTGATCAGCAACTGCGCTCCGATGACCACCAAAATGGCGGTCGTAATCTTGAAGAACCGCGGCAGGTGGATGCGCAGGCTGCCGCGCACGAAGGCCACCGCAAAGGCCGCCGCCAGCAGCAGTCCGATGACGCTGCCCAGCCAAGCCAGCAGTTCGGAAGAGTTGAGCGACACGGCCGACAGCATCAGCACCGTCTCCACGCCCTCGCGGAGCACCATGAAAAAGATAAACAGGAACAGTCCCCACCGCGATGACTCGACGCCGGCCGTTTGCGCCAGCCGGGTTTCAATCTCACTCTTGAGAAACCGCGCCGTGCGGTGCATCCAGTACACCATCGTGAACACAAACACCGAGGCCACCAGCATCAGCCAGCCCTCGAAGCGGTCCTCGTTCCAATGCCCGAGCGTCATCGCTATGGCGCCCGCCAGACTCACGCCAATGGCTGCCACGAGCGCCGCATATACCGTGCGGGACAAGTCTTGCCGCCCGATCTTGCGGAGATAGGCGAGCGCTATGGCGATAATGAGCGCCGCTTCCACGCCTTCGCGCAGCGTGATGACTAGCTGTTCCAACATTCCCATGGCAGTAAAGTGATGAACTTTTCAGTTGCAAACCGTTCGCAACTGACAGCCGTGATTTGCCCCAACCTAGGGACAAACATGCCTTCTCAATTGTGGCACAATCCGTTCTGCACGTATGCAGTGGCAGAGTTGGTTGAAAGACGCTGTGCTCGATGCTCGCTTGGGTCTGCGCCGGCTAGCACGCTGGCGGGGCATGGCGGCGCTGGCGCTGATAACCCTGGCGGTGGCACTGGGCGCGACGACGGCGATGTACAGCGCCTTCGACGAGTTGCTGCTGCATCCGCTGCCCTATCCACAGGCGCAGCAACTGTACTGGCTGGCGACCGTGCGGCTGGCTCCGGAGGCGCCCAGCGCCGGCGGCGCGCCCGGTGTCTCCGTACCCGACTTTCTCGACTATCGCTCGCAGAGTCACACAGTCAGATACTGGGGCGGTTACTACGCCAATGTAGCCACCATTGTCGGCCAGGGTCCGTCGCAGCACGTCAGCTATGCCAACGTTTCGGGCGACTTTTTTCCGGCGCTGGCGATCGCTCCGGAACTGGGGCGGTGGCTCAACCGCGACGATGAACGGCCGGCGTTGCCGCAGGTGGCGGTACTGAGCCACGGCCTATGGCAGAGCCGATTTGGGGGCGACCCACATATCGTCGGCAAGCCCATCGTGCTCGACAACCGGGCGCTCACGATCGTGGGCGTGATGCCCGCCGGCTTCGCGTATCCGCTGGGTACGGAGCTTTGGGCGCCGGAGCCATTCACCAACCAGTCGCGCGGTTTACGGTTCCTCGACGCCTTTGTACGGCTCGCGCCGGGTGTCACGGCGGCCGGCGCCCGGGAGGAGTTGAGCGCCATTGCGTCCCGGCTCGCGGCCGAATATCCCGTCACCAACACGGGCCAGGGCGTCGCCATGGAATCGCTGGCGGCGCACCAGAGTGGCCCCTATCAGGCGACGCTCTGGCTCATGATGCTGGCCATGATCGTGGTGCTCGGCATTGCCGCCGCCAACGTGGCCAATTTGTTGATCGCCGGGGCGGTGGAGCGTTGGCGCGAAATGGCGCTGCGGACGGCGTTGGGCGCCGGTCGCGGCCGTTTGCTGCGCCAGTTGGCGGTTGAGGCAGCGGTGTTAAGCGGGTTGAGCGGTGGCCTGGGATATGGCCTCGCAGCCCTGGTGTTGCTACCCTGGTTGCGCCAGTTCCACCCCCCGGCGCTGCCTCAACTCGCGCATCTTCATCTGAGTTGGACCGGTCTTGGTTTCGCGTCGCTGCTTACCCTGGGCACCGCGGCCTGGTTCAGCCTGGCGCCGGGATGGGAACTACTCCGGGTGTGGGGCGGCCGGCGCCTCCTAAGCACGGGGTGGAATCAAGGGGGAAGCACCCGCTCACGGATCTCGTCCAGCGTGGTTGTGATCGAGATGGCGGCCTGCATCGTGCTGCTCGTCGCCGCGGGATTACTGGCACAGAGCCTGGAGCGGCTGCAAAAGATCGATCCCGGCTTTGACGCCGCGCATTTGCTCAGCTTCCGCGCCTCGCTGCTGTTTAACACGCCGGCCGAATTCGCCGCCAAGGTGGGGTTCTTCCAGCGCTTGAACGATCGCTTACAAACCCTGCCCGGCGTCAAAGCCGCCGGCCTCAGCTCCGAGATTCCGCTGGAGGGCATAGCCGCCGCCACGGTCAACTTTTATGTGCCGGGAACGAGCGGCGCGGCGCTTCCCGATGTGGAGCGCCACCGCGCCGATTTCCATCGCGTACTTCCTGGATACTTTCACGCCCTGGGCACGCCGGTTGAGGGGCGCACCTTCACCGACGCGGACGGGCCGACGGCGGAACGTGTGGTAATTATCAGCCGTTCACTGGCGCGGTCCTTTTTCCCGGGCGATTTGGCTTTGGGGCATTCGCTCAGCTGGGGCCGCGGCGCGGTGAAAACGGTGCGCATCGTGGGCATCGCCGGCGATATTCATCAGCTTTCCTTGTCGCAGCCGCCGGGTTTCGATTTTTACGTGCCCGAACTGCAATCGCCGGCGGCAGAGATGAGCGTGGTGGTGCGCGCAGCGGGCGATTCGTTGGCGCTGCTGCCCGACGTGCGCCGCGTCATGGAGGAGCTTGACCCGCAGGTGCCGATCTACGACGTGGCGTCGATGCAGCAGCGTGTCGACGCGGCGCAAGCGCCCGATCGATTCCGGTCCCGCTTACTCGCCGCCATGGCCGTGCTGGCGCTGTTGTTGGCCGCGGCGGGCATTTACGGAGTTCTGGCGCAGCGGGTTGCGCTGCGGCGGCAGGAAATCGGTATTCGCATGGCGATAGGCGCCGAACCCGCGCAAGTAAGCCGGCAAATGATGGCGGATTCGCTCCGCCTGGCGCTGATCGGCATGGCGATAGGCCTTGCCCTGGCCTATCTTCTTAGCCGGCTTTGGTCCACCTGGCTGTACGATGCCCAGGCCGGCTCGCTGGCTACCTGGCTGACCGTGCCGCTGATTCTGGCGGCGGTTGCCATTGTGGCGAGTGTCATTCCCGCCCGCCAGGCCGCCGCGGTGGACCCAGCGGTCGTCCTCAAGCAATAACGAAGCGCCAACTATTGGTTGGCGTGGGGCATCTGCGTTACCTTGCCGTTTTCCGCGTCAAGGATCGAGATGCGGTTCGCGGTCAGCGTGCGTCCGGTGAGGCGCTCGACGTTGATCTTGTTTTGTTCGTAGGCGCTCTCGGCGTTGATCAGGTTGCTCTCGGCGGTGGTCAGGTTGGTCTGGTCGGTCAGCACCTGGGTGACGGTGGTGGCGCCGAGGTCGAGTTTCTTCTGGTCGGCGTCGAGCGTTTCACGGTTGAGGGTCGCGGCGTCCTGGAGCGCCAGAACTTGCGCGCGGCTGCTTTGCAGCGCGAATTGCGCTTGTTCGACGCTGATCACAATGTTATTGACCTGCTGCTGCTGCTGCAGGTACGACTGTTGCAGCGAGAGCTCGGCGCGCGCCACGTCGGCCTGGGCGCTACGGTTGCGCAGCGGAAGCTGCAGGTTCAAGCCCACCGCATAGCTGGGGAAGGTGTTGCCGAAAACATTGCCGAACGTCGCGCCATAATTGGGCTGCAGCGAATTGGCATTGTAGCTGCCGGTGAGGTTGAGCGCGGGCTTAAGCTCGTTCTCGGTCGCCTTCAGCGACATCTCGGAAATCGACAAATTGATGCGCGTCTCGGCCAGTTCGGGACGATACTGCAGCGCCAGCTTGACCAGGTCGCTGGCCGGCTCGATGGGTTCGTTGGCGGGCAGCGTGATCTTGTCGGTCGTGACCACGTCGGCATTGGCCAGAATCGGATCGGAAAGATTCTTGGTCACGGCGTTTTTCAATAGCAGGCCGTTGTACTGCAGGTTGGTCTGGGCCGCGATCAAGGTCTGCTGATTGGTGGCCAGCGTAGCCTTGGCTTGGGTGACCTGGAGCGGAGCCATGGTGCCGATCTGCACCTGGCGCTGGGTGTCGTTGAGAATCTTCTGCGCCAGGTCGACCGCTTCCTGGGCGACCTTGACGCTCTCGTTGGCGGTGACCACGTTCCAGTAGATATCCTCGACCTGGGCCACGGTGGCCATCACCTGTTGCGAAAAGGCGATATCGGCGATCTCGCGGTTGTCTTTGGCCTGAATCAGGTTGCGGCTGTTGAGCTCAATGCCAAAACCTTGAAGCAGCGGCTGGTTGAAGCTGAACGTCAACCCGCTGGTGAGCTGGGGATTGAAGAGGTTGCGGTTGCTGTTGTTGCTGCTCCGCGTATTGTTGTAGCCGACGTTGATGGTGCCGCCGGTGAGGAAACCCTGGCTAAAGCTGACATTGCCGATAAAGCTGTGGCTCTGCAGCGTTGGCACGCCGCTGACGACGATATTGCCCTGGGGCTGGACAGCGTCGGAAATACTGGAACTGAAATTGAGCACCGGATCAAGCGAGGGCACACCCGGGCCGCCACCCAGCGTTGAAGTCACGATGCCGCCCGCGCCAGCGCCAGCGCCGCCCGCACCGGTCGAAGTTCCACCCGCGCCTGAGCCGCTCGCTCCGGCCGCGCCGGTGGTGGCGCCGCCGCCCCCAGGGGTGCCGCTGACCACGCCGGTCGATACGCCGCGCGGCGCCGTGCCTGCTTTGGCCCGGAGAATGTCGGTGTCGGCGATGGGCAGGTTGTAGCGCTGAATCGCGATATCGAGATTGTTCTCAAGCGCCAAGGCAATGGCGTCGTTGAGGGAGAGAGTGAGCTTGCCGCCTTGAAGCAAGCTGACCAGCCGGCTGCTGTTATTCAACTGCAACTGGGCCACTGGAATCGGAGCCTGCCCGAACAACGTCTGCATCATGGGCCGGCCGCTGGCAAAATTGATGCCACTGGGGCTATGGTCAATACTGTGGTCCTGGGCTCCGGCGGGCGCGGCCGCCAAGCTAAACGCGGCGGCGATGGCAAGGGAGAGTAGGGAAAGGCGTCGCAAGCTCATGGGCAGGGTCATGGTGGTAGGGGTCTCGACAATACGGGCTAATTTAACTACGACGAAAATCCCTGGGACGTTTCACCTTCCGGCAGGGAATTGGCGTGCGGCCGTTCGCCACACCTTTCGGCGAAGCTATCATCATAACAGATGAGTGAGCCCCGCACCGTGCGCTTGCACCTTAGTTATGACGGGAGTGACTACCATGGTTGGCAGGTGCAGCCGGGGCAGGCGACGGTTCAGCAGGCCTTGCAAACCGCCCTGGCGCTGACGGTGGGAGAAACGGTGACTGTGCACGGCTCCGGACGCACTGATGCCGGGGTGCACGCCCTGGGCCAGGTGGCGCACGTAGTGTTGCATGAGGCGCGGCTGCCTTGCGCCAACCTGGTGAAGGCGCTCAACGCCCGCCTGCCGCCCAGCATTCGCGTGCTCGACGCCTCCGATGCGCCGGCCGGCTTTCACGCCCGCCACCACGCCCGTTCGAAGCTCTACCGTTACCGCATTTATCGCGAGCCTGTGGCCTCGCCCTTTCTGCATCGGTATGTTTGGCATTATCCCTATCCGTTGAACGAAACGAACCTTATGGCCGCCGCGCCGGCTTTTGTCGGCCGTCACGACTTCCGCTCCTTCACCGCCACGCCAGAACGCGGCGCGCCGCCTCTTGGAGATACCGTGCGCGAGGTGTTCCGTTCCGAGTGTGTGCGCACGGCATCGGAGCTGGTCTATGAAATCGAGGGCCAGGGCTTTTTGCATCACATGGTGCGGAATCTTGTGGGCTTCTTGATCGAAATCGGTCGCGGCAGCCGGCGCGCCGATGAGATTCCGGCGGTACTCGCGGCGCGCCGCCGGGCCGCCGCCGGCCCCACCGCGCCGGCGGCAGGGCTTTATTTGGTGGCGGTGCAATACTAGTGAAACCATGGCGGCCGAGTCCTCACCATCGCTAAACGTTGCCGACCTTGACGATGTGACGGTGGCGTGCCAACCCGCGCTCGAATTGCTGGCGACGCTCGAGCCCTGGATACAGCAACAGCAGCTCGCGGTCACCGCCGTCGCCGCTCCCACCGGCTTCGAAGGCCTGCGGGCGGAGTGGGTCATGCGCCAGTGGCAAGCGCTCGGCCTCGAGCCGCAGCTCGATGCCGCCGGCAACGTGGTGGCGGAGCGGGCCGGCACCGGTGCGGATAATGGCTTGGTCATGGTGTCGGCCCATCTCGACACCGCCTTCGCGCCCGGAACGGCGGTCCGCCCCGAGCGCCGCGACGGGCGATTATGGGCTCCCGGCATCGGCGACAACAGTGCTGGACTGGCCGCGCTGCTCGCGCTGGCGCGAGTGCTGCACCAGGCCCGGCTGCGCACCCCGCTCTCGATTTTATTCGTGGCCAACGTGGGTGAGGAGGGTGAAGGCGATCTTAAGGGCATGCGCCATTTGTTCTCCTCAGCCAGCCCCTACGCCGGTCGAATCCGTCACAGCATTGTTGTGGATGGCCCCGGCGCGGAGCAAATTACCTGCCAGGCGCTGCCCAGCCGGCGATTGAAACTCATCTTCGAGGCGCCGGGGGGCCATAGCTGGTCAAACCTGGGCGGAGCCAGCGCCATCCATGCGGCGGTGCGCACCGCCGCCGCGCTGCTCGCCCAGGTCGCGCCGCAGCCGGGCGTGCTGGGGTGCAATATCGGGGTTGTACAGGGTGGCAGCGCCCTCAACGCCATCGCCGCCGAGGCGATCCTGAAGTTGGATCTGCGCGCCAGCGACGCCGCCGGGCTCGAGACCTTGTCGCAAGCCGTGCGCCGCGCGATTGCCGCCGGACTGGAGCAGGAGAACGCCGCCGCCATCACCGGCGCGTCCCGCGTGCGCGTGGAACTCATCGGTGAGCGGCCGGCGGGGGACCTGCCCGCCGATTCAACGCTTCTCGCCCTGGTGCGCGCCGTGGACGAGCGCCTCGGAATCGGCAGCCGCCTGGAGCGAGCCTCGACCGACGCCAATATTCCGTTGTCGCAAGGCCGCTCGGCGCTGCGCCTCGGCGCCGGCGGTTCCGGCGGGGGCGCGCACACGTTGCAGGAATGGTACGATCCCGCGGGACGAACGCTCGCCCTCCAGCGCCTGCTTCTCATTCTGCTCGCCGCCTGCCGCCTGCCGTGAATCATCGCCGCCGCATTTTTCTCGCCGATGCCGCGCTGCTGGGCGTCACCGCCATCTGGGGCGTTACGTTCGTGGTCGTCAAGCGCGCGCTCGACGACGCCACGCCGCTGCTGTTCAACGCTGTGCGTCTGAGTCTGGCGGCGGTGCTGCTCGCCGCTTTTTATCGCCCCCGGTGGCGGCAGTTGCAGTCGGGAATGTGGCTGGCTTCGGGCGCGCTCGGCATCTGCCTCGCCACCGGATACGCTTTTCAGACAGCGGGATTGACACTCACCACGCCTTCGAAGTCGGCTTTCATCACCGGGTTGTCGGTGGTTCTCGTGCCCTTTCTGCTTGCCATCGGATGGCGCCGGCGTTTGGGGATCGCGGTCTGGGCTGGATCCGCCATGGCGGCGGCCGGGCTTTATTTCTTGATTCTGGCCGGGACCGCGGCACGGGGCGGCGGCTCGCACCGCGGCGATTGGCTGACGCTGGCGTGCGCGTTCGGCTTCGCCCTGCACATCGCCTTGCTTGGCGAATTCGCCCCGCGCTGGGGATTTCGCGATATTGCCGTTCTGCAGATTGGTTTCGCCGCCGTATTTACCTGGCTGATGATGCCGGTGGTCGAGCGGCCGGTCTGGCATTCCAGCCCGGCCTTATGGATGGCGCTGGCGGTCACGGCGGTGCTGGCCACCGCCGTCGCATTTACCACCCAGACCTGGGCCCAGCAGTTCACTCCCGCCTCGCACACCGCGGTAGTTTTTGCCGCCGAACCGGTATTTGCCTGGCTCGCCGCCATGTGGGGCTTCCATGAGCGCCTTCAGCCGGTGCAACTCGCAGGCGCCGGTCTCATCCTCGCGGCCATGATCGTGGTCGAGTACGGGCGCGCGGCTTAGTCGCCGTCGTGATCGTTTTCGGCCCGGACCAGGTTTTCCCATAAGCTGCCGTATCCGGTCCAGCGCATGGCGCGGCTGCTCGAAACGTGCACCTCGGGAACGTACAGTTTGCCATGGCCATAGGTGCAGATGTACTCGGTATGCGGAGTGCGCCCGAGCATCACGTGGCTCAACGTGCCTTCGCTGACCGGCATGCGCAACCGGCGGCAGCAGGTGCGGCAGCGGTACACCTGATCGGCCGCGCACAACCACCCCAGGCCGAAGCCGACGAGCACCGAAACGCCCGCCGCCAGGGTGTAGGGCAAATCGCTGCCGAAGCGCGGCCAGCCGGCCAGCAATCCGGTGGGCGCGGCGGGTACGAACCACAACGCCACGCGCCAGAACCACAAGACCAGAATGAGCGCGGTCAACAGTTTTGCCGCGAGCAGGCCCCAATAACGCATGTCACGCTATCCTTATCTTCCAGTATGAGACGAATTGTTTTCGGGTGGCTATGGATGTTGGCGATGGCAACCTCTCTCGCGGCGCAGGGTATCGGGCTTGATCGCGTTGCAGTGGGACCACTCGCCATTCACGACCATGTAGTGTTCGACTATCACTTCCGCGTGCTCAACGATCCTTTTCCTCATGAAACGAAGGAGGGCTATGCGTTCGATGGCGCCGACGTGGCCATGGCGATCGACTGGCACTGGGACAAGACCCAACTCCAGACCCGGCTGCGCGTTACGCCCGCCTCACGCACCCATTTCGCCTACGATCAGGACACCGATTTCGAGCCCAATACCAACTTTACCCACGGTAATGAAGGTGAAGCCAAGAGCAGGACGTTTGGAGTTGGCCAGTCGCTGCCGTTTTTCAGTCTCGGCCGCTGGGGCGCGGTCGGCCTCGATGAAGATTTCCTCCGGCAATGGACGCGCTACCACCAGGTCACGACCTACGACTTGAACACCAACCCGGCGCTTGCTTCGAACATCTTTACCAGGTTGATCAGCGAACAGGCAATCCTCTACGAATTGCGTTCGACGCTTACTTTAAGCGAGCGCCGCCAATGGGATGGCTGGACCGCTGAAGCCAAGCTGGGCGCAACCCCGGCCAGTATTGTGTGGCTGCACAACTATATTCCGGTGGTGCTTGCGGCGACGTCAACCGAAGTCTACGGCGGCTCCGCCCACATGGCATTAAGCCGCGGGCTCGGCAAATGGGGGGCCGGGTTCGACCTCGATGCCGGCCGCTACAACAGCTACCATCCCATCGCCGGCTTCCGCCGGGAGCAATTCAGCGTGGCGCTTTTGATATCGCGGTGAATTTATGAATATCGGCATCATTGGCGCGGGCAAAATCGGCGCAACACTGGCTGAGCTTTGGATCAAAGCCGGGTACGCGGTGCGCCTGGCGTCGCGCCACCCCGAGACGTTGGCCGGATTGACGAATCGGTTGGGACCGTCGGCCTCCCACGGCACGGCGGTGGAAGCGGCAAAATCCGGCGAGGTGGTCGTCATCACCGTGCCTCTGTCGGCGATACCGGGATTGGCCGCCGAGCTGAAGGGCATGCTCGACGGAAAGGTGGTACTCGACACCAACAACGCCTATCCGGAGCGGGACGGCGCGGTGGCGGCCACAGCCATGGCCGACCCCGCTGGAACTTCCGCCTGGGCCGCGGCATTATTTCCGAAAGCACGCTGGGTCAAGGCCTTCAACACGGTGTACTACAAGACTTTGGCCGGTGGATCTCCAAACCTGGGCATTCCCCTCGCGAGCGACGACACGGGCGCGCTGGAGGTGGCTGAACGGCTCGTGCGCGATGCCGGATTCGAGCCAGTGCGGGTAGGCGCCCTGGCGCGGGGCAGGGAATTCGAACCCGGCACGCCGGTCTACAATACCGGTATGTCCGCCGCCGAGGTCAAACGCCACTTGGGCGTGTAGCCAGGCGGTGACGACAGTAAGCGGGTCGCGCAGTGTAGCCGCGGCGGGGTCCGCGCCAATGAATGGAAGCGCGTGTGGCCGGGTGGCTGTCCTGGTCTTCAAAACCAGTGGGGCGTCCTTAGGACGTTCGATCGGTTCGACTCCGATGCGCTTCCGCCAGTTTTAAGCCGCAGGCGGGAGGCGCACTCCGCGAGCGGCGGTTCAATCATCCGCTTACTGGTGCACGGCCGGCGGGTTTGCCAATCGCGGCCAGAGCTGTGCCGGGTCGCTGAAGATGTCCGCTTCCTTGGCCGGCGCGATAAGCCAATCGCCTGCCGCCAGCTCGCGTTCGACTTGGTCGCGCGTCCATCCCGAGTACCCCAAAAACACGCGCAGGCCCGTGGCCGCGCGCTGCGCGTTGAGCGCCATTTCGATCAGCGGTTCGAGGGGCGTGAAATAGACGTCGTCCACGACATGACGGGCCTCGTGCAGCGCGGTTTCGCTATGCAAAATCGCAAACGGGTGGGCGGCTTCAACCGGCCCGCCCATGAAGATCGGATCCGTCCGCTGGGCCGCCGATGCGACTGTGGGTAAAGCCTGGGCCAAAGTCTTTTTCGACGGACGATTCAGAATGACTCCCGCCACTTCCTTGGGATTGACAGCTACGATCAGCACCACCGTTTGCTGGAATGTCGCATTGGCCACATGCGGGCCGGCGACGAGCAGCTTGCCCAGGGCAACGTCATTGGTACCCCGCGACTGCGCTACCGCTCCAGGCGCGAGCGACAGCGCCAGGACAATCAAGCCGACGATCGGTAGGCGCAAGTTCATGCGGAGGATAGCCGGAGCAACCCGACTCAAGAGTAGCTTGAAACGCGGCGCAATGGCCAACCACCCGTAACGGAGGGGAGCATGGGCCGGATGGCTATCCGGGTGGTCGTCTTGCGCGCCGGGTTCTTGTTTTGGCCTTCGCCGCTGGCCGCCGAGAGTTGGTAACGAGCAAGAAGGTAGAAGCAGACGGTGTTGGCAGGCAAGGTTATCATCGCGTGAACCCATTGAGACGGATAAATGTCACTCAGCGCATCAAAGGTAATGGGAATCCTCAACGCTGAAGACATTGAGGGACTGCTGGAATCAGGTGCGCCGCCTGACGAGTACGCCGGGGAGGCAGCGAGAATAGCCGCCGCCCTTGCGCAGGGTTCGTGGGCGGAGATAACGGAGGAGCACATTGCAGGCATTGTTCGGCGGGTCTGGTCAGAGCAATTTGGCCCCTTTTCGAGGGAGGACCTCCAGATGCGATCCAACGCATTCCTGGCTGTTGCGCGCCAAATCCTAGCCACCCGCTCAACGAAATGACTGAAGGTGATGGCTGAATTGTAATTAAGGGGGGCTCTTGGCCGATACTCTGGAACGGTTCATCGCGGCTCAAGCGGGTGTTTATGCCGAGGTGGTGCGGGATTTGCTGTCGGGATCAAAACGCGGGCACTGGATGTGGTTCATTTTTCCGCAACTGCGCGGGCTCGGACGCACCTCGACGGCGGAATTCTACGGCATCGCCTCATCGCTCGAGGCTCGCGACTATCTGGCGCATCCCTTGCTCGGCGGGCGCCTGCTCGAGTGCACGGCGCTGGTCAACCGCATTCAAAACAAGCCCCTGGATGAAATATTTCCGTTTCCTGACAACCTGAAGTTTCGCTCGTCAATGACGCTCTTTGGTTGCGTGGCCAAGGGAGACAAGGCCAGTGCATTTAACAATGCGCTCGCTCGATTTTGCGGGGGCGTCCCCGATCCGGAAACGGTGCGGCGCCTGGGGGATTCAACACCCGCTGCCACGTAAGCGGCGCGGGGGCTAGTGCCAATTAAAATTCCATTGGCTGCGCGAGCGTAATCTGCAGTTCGCCGTCGATCAGCGCGGCACCCAAGGCAGCGCAATTGGCGACGACCCAATCGGCGCCGGCGCGGCGGAGCTTGGCCGGATTCAGCGACGTGGCCAACGCGATCACGCGGGCACCCGCCGCCTTGCCGGACGCGACGCCGGCATCCACATCTTCAACGACAATGCACTGGGCCGGGGAGATGCCCAGGCCGCGGGCGGCGGTCTGGTACGGTTCCGGCCCGGGTTTGCCCTGCTTCACATCGTCGGCGGTGATAAAAAGCCTGGGCTCCGGCAAGCCGCCGGCGCGCGCCCGCGCCCGGGCCAGCGGCAGGGTGCAGGAAGTCACGATTGCCCACCGTTCCACCGGCAGGGATCGCAACAGTTCAATGGCGCCGGGAAGCGGCGCGATCCCGTCCACATCGGCCAACTCGCGGCGTTCGATCTCGCGATTTTCAAGGTCGTGATCGGCGTTGGGCAGATACTCGCGCACCGTCGTCAGGCTCGGGCGCCCGTGGGCGCGCGCGGCGACCTCGTCGGGATCGAAGCCATGTTCGGCGGCCCACGCCCGCCAGACGCGCTCGACCGCCGGCATCGAGTCAATCAATACGCCGTCCATGTCGAACAAGAGGGCCGAAGTGGTCACAGTAAGGGCATTCATCATTTGGTGGAGCGGCTCAACTGGTATTGCTGTATCTTAATGAAGTTTCATGTTGCTCCACGATCTTCGCGCGGCAGTGCTGGAGGCCAACCTGGAATTGGTCCGCGCCGGGTTGGTGTCGTTCACGTTTGGCAATGCGAGCGGCATCGACCGCGCCAGCGGCCTCGTCGCCATCAAACCGAGCGGCGTTCCCTATGAGCGCCTGACCCCGGCAGCGATTGTCGTCATAGACAGCGCGGGCAAGGTGGTGGAAGGGGGCCTGCGCCCATCGTCGGATTGGCCCACTCACCTGGCGCTCTACCAAACTTTTGCCGAAATCGGTGGGGTCGCCCATACCCATTCCGAGTTCGCCACCGCGTGGGCCCAGGCGCGGCGCGCCATTCCTTGCCTGGGCACGACCCACGCCGATTATTTTCACGGCCCGGTGCCGGTGACCGATTCCATGACGACGGAAGAAATCGCTTCCGGCTACGAGGCCAACACCGCGGCGGTGATCACGCGCGCCTTTCGCAGCATGGACTACCGCGCCGTGCCGGCCGTGCTAGTGGCGAATCACGGTCCCTTCACCTGGGGCGCAACCCCGGCCGAGGCCGCGCATCACGCCGGCGCGCTCGAGATCGTGGCGCGCATCGCTTATCGCGCTCGCGTCCTGAACGCAACCGCGCCGGAGATCGCCGGCGAACTGCATGACAAGCATTTCCGGCGCAAGCACGGCGACAGCGCCTATTACGGCCAGCCGGAGGATCGGCCATGATCCTCCTTGCCGCTCTCGCGCCCGTCTCCAGCAGCCTGGTGTCGCTGGCGCCGGTGGATATCGCCATCATCGTTTTCTACTTCGCCCTGGTCCTGGTGATCGGGTGGTACCTGCGCGGCCTTGCCACGACCGGCGAGGGCTACTTCATGGCGGGGCGGGAAATGACGGCCTGGGTTGCCGGCTTGAGCTTTCTGTCGGCCAACCTGGGCGCTTTGGAGTTGATGGGCTGGGCGGCGGCGACCTACCAGTACGGCATACTCGCGACCCATTGGTACTGGATCGGCGCGATTCCGGCCATGCTCTTCCTGGGCATCGTGATGATGCCGTTCTACTATATCTCCCGGACCCACTCGGTTCCCGGCTATCTCAAACTGCGCTTCGGCGAGCCCGCGCGCGCGTTGTCGGCGGTGACGTTTGCCTTCATGACGGTGCTGATGAGCGGCATCAACATGTACTCGATGGCGATCGTGCTGCGCGTGGTGCTGGGGTGGGATATCCATTTCAGCATCTGGGTGTCGTCCATCACGGTGGCGGTCTACGTCGCGCTGGGCGGGCTGGCCTCGGCGATCTTCAACGAGGTGCTCCAGTTTTTTCTGATTTGGGCCGGGGCGCTCCTGGTGCCCATCCTGGGCTTGATCGAGACCGGCGGGTGGTCGAATCTCAAGGCGCGCGTCGCGCACAACGCCGCGCCGGAGTACACCCACCTCTGGTCCACGCTTGGACATTTCAATTCCAACCCGATGGGCATTAACTGGATCGGCATCGTCTTCGGCCTGGGCGCGATCATTTCCTTCGGCTACTGGACGACCGACTTCCTGGTTGTGCAGCGCGTTCTGGCCGCCAAGGATCTGCGCTCGGCCAAACTCGCGCCCATCATCGGCGCCGGCTTCAAGATGGTGGTGCCGTTCATCGTGATTCTTCCCGGCCTGTTGGCGCTCGCGGTGCTGCCCGTGCACCTGACCAGCGAGGCAACCGCCATCGCGACCGGCGGCTACAGTTATAACGATGCCTTGCCGTTGATGCTGGCCCGCTATTTGGGGCCCGGCCTGCTGGGCCTGGGCATCACCGCTCTCATCGCCGGCTTCATGTCGGGCATGGCGGGCAACGTCAGCGCCTTCACCACCGTCTGGACCTACGACATTTACCGCGCCCTCTTCCGCAAGCGCGCGCCCGATGCGCATTACGTCGCCATGGGCCGCTGGAGCACGGTCGCCGGCGTCCTCATCAGCGTCGGCACCGCGTACCTTGTCATGCAGTTCGCCAGCATCATGGACTACGTCCAGGCGCTGTTCAGCTTTTTCATCGCGCCGCTGTTCGGCACCGTGATTTTAGGCATGTTGTGGCGGCGCGCCACCAACGCCGGCGGCTTCTGGGGATTGCTCGCGGGTACCGGTTCCTCGGTCGGTATGTGGCTCTGGGTGAAGCTCGACCCCAGCGCGCTCCGCTATGTGGCCATGTCGCCCGACGCCAAGGACATGGCCGAAAACATGTACCGCGCGCTCTGGTCATGGATCATCTGCGTCGCGGTGACTGTCATTGTGAGCCTGGCAACGCGGCCGCGGCCGGCGGCCGAGCTCGCCGGGCTGGTGTACGGCGAAACCGACATTCCAAGCGACGCCGGTTACCCACTCTACCAGCGGCCCATATTCTGGGCGGTTGTAGTCGCCACGGTATTCATCGTGCTCAACATAATTTTCTGGTAACCAACATGGCAGCGCGGCAAATCTCAATCTGGTTCTTCATTGGCATCTCGCTGCTCGGCAACGGCCTGCTGATCACCGGCGCGGGCGTGCACGAATGGCTGGTGCCGGCGTTTGCGCCGCACGTGATGCTGGGGCATCTGCACGCCAACCTTTGGTGGGGACTCATGTTGCTGGTCATCGGCGCCTGGTACTGCATCCGCTTCGCGCCCACCAGGGCAAAAGGGAAGGGAAGCCAATGAAGTTTGGCGTAATTGTCGGCAACCGCGGCTTCTTCCCCGATCATCTCGCGCGCAGCGGGCGCGACGAAATGCAGCGCGTGTTGCAGGCCGCCGGACACGAGGCTGTCGTCCTCACGCCGGAGGAGAGCAAGCACGGCGCGGTGGAAACGCGCGCCGAGGCCCATCGCTGTGCCGAACTCTTCAAACGCCACGCCGCGAGCCTGGACGGTGTCATCGTTACGCTGCCGAACTTCGGCGAAGAGCGAGCCATTGCGGACACCTTGCGCGAGGCCGCGCTGGGCGTGCCGGTGCTGGTGCAGGCCACGCCCGATGAACCCTCGAAAATGACCATCGCCGCCCGGCGCGACAGCTTCTGCGGCAAAATGTCGGCCTGCAACAACTTGCGGCAGTACGGCATCGCCTACTCGCTGACTTCGCTGCACACCGTCGCCCCCGACTCGCCCGAGTTTGGCCGCGACCTGGAATGGTTCGCCGCCGTATGCCGCGTTGTGAATGGCCTGCGCCAGCTGCGGGTGGGCGCGATCGGGGCGCGTCCAACCGCCTTCAACACCGTGCGTTACAGCGAAAAGCTGCTGGAAGCGGCAGGAATCTCGATCGAGACGCTTGATCTATCGGAGGTGTTGGGACGCATCGGCCGCATGAAGGACGACGAGGCCCGCGCCAAACTGGCGGCGATCCACAGCTACGTGGATACCGGCGCGGTGCCCGAAGCGGCGCTGCTGAAAATGGCCAAGCTGGGCGCCGTGATCGACGCCTGGATGGCGGAGACCGAGGTGGCCATCTCGGCGGTGCAATGCTGGACTTCGATGGAAGAGAACCTTGGCGTCGTGCCATGTACCGTCATGAGCATGATGAGCGACAAGCTGCTCTCCAGCGCCTGCGAGGTGGACATCTGCGGTGTGATCGCCATGCACGCCTTGCGCCTGGCCTCGGGCACGCCCTCGGCGCTACTCGATTGGAACAACAACTATGGCGGCGATCCCGACAAGGCGGTTTGTTTTCACTGTTCCAATCTGCCCAAACATTTTTTCAAGTCGGTCAAGATGGATTTCCAGGAGATCATCGCCGGCACGGTGGGCCGCGAAAACACCTTTGGCACCTGCGTCGGTCAAGTCAAGGCCGCGCCCATGACGTTCGCGCGTTTTTCGACCGACGACAGCGCCGGGCGCATTCGCGGCTACGTGGGCCAGGGGCGCTTCACCGACGATCCCCTGTCAACCTTCGGCGGGGCGGGCGTGGTTGAGATCCCCGGATTGCAGCGCCTCCTGCGCCGCATTTGTGAACAAGGCTTCGAACACCACGTCGCCGCCAACCTGTCCAGCGTGGCTTCGGCGGTCCAGGAAGCGACCACCAAATACCTGGGCTGGGACATGCATCACCACACGGCCTGAATACGAATGGCGGCGCGATGGCAATAGTCGCAGGCGTTGATTTCGGCACCCTTTCCGTGCGCGTCTCCATCGTGGACAGCGCGCGGGGCGTGCTCGGCAGCGCCACCGCCGACCTGCCGCTGCGTCGCACCCGCGAGGATCCCGAACATGCAACCCAATCGCATGCCGATCACATGCGCGGCTTGCAGGAAGCCATGGCAGGCGGGCTGCGCTCCGCGGGAGTGGCCGGGAGCGCCGTCAACGCGCTCGCCTGCGCCACCACGGGCTCGTCAGTCATTCCGGTGGATGCGGGCATGCAGCCGCTGGGAGATTATTACCTCTGGTGCGATCACCGGGCCAAGGGCGAAGCCGAGGAGATCACCGCCGCGGCCAACGCGCAGGGGCTCGAGGCGATTGCCTGGTGCGGCGGTGTCTATTCCTCGGAGTGGGGATTTTCAAAGTTAATGCACTGGCTCCGCCACAACCCCGAGGCACGGCCGCGCTTTGGCTCGGCGTTCGAACACTGCGATTTCGTTGCGGCTACGCTCTGCGGCGTGACCGAGCCGCGCCGGGCAAAGCGCAGCATTTGCGCCATGGGGCACAAATGGATGTGGAATCCCGCTCTGGGCGGGTTGCCTCCTGAAAAATTCCTGGCGGGCGTGGATCCGCTCCTCGCCGGCGTGCGCGCCATGCTCGACGGCGAGTACGCGACCTCCGACCAACTCGCCGGTCTCTTGTCGCCCGAATGGGGCGCCAAGCTCGGCCTGCGCGCCGGCATACCCGTGCCCGTCGGCGCCTTCGACGCCCATTGGGACGCCATCGGTGCCGGTGCCAGGCTCGGCGACATGGTCAATGTCATCGGCACCTCGACGTGCATGATCGGCATTGCCGCCGCGCCGAACCTGGTGCCCGGGGTCTGCGGCGTGGTCGAGGGCAGCGTGCATCCCGCCCGCACCGGAATCGAAGCCGGGCTGTCCGCGGTGGGTGACATTTTCAGCGCCATCGCCGTCAGAGCCGGCACGACGATCGAAGCCTTGGGTGCCGGACTCGAAAATTACCGTGCCGGCCAAACCGGGCTCCTCCGGCTGACCTGGGACAACGGGGATCGCACCGTGCTGGTAAACCCCAACCTGCGGGGAATTACCCTGGGATGGAATCTGCAATCCACAGCCCGGGACGAGTTGTTTGCGGCGATCGAAGGCACCGCCCTGCATACGCGGGTCATACTCGACCGCATGGCCGAGCACCGAGTCGAGGTGCGCCGGCTGATCCACGCCGGCGGCATCCCGCCGAAGAATCCATTGCTGAACCAGGTCTACGCCAATGTTCTGCAATGCCCGGTTTTGGTTCCCGAGCGCGGCCTGGCCGGCCTGGGCGCAGCCATCTTCGCCTGTCAGGCAGCCGGCGCCCACCCCACGCTCGAAGCGTCCCAGGACGCGCTCTGCCCGCCCTACCAGGTCTTCACGCCCGAACCCGCCGCGGCCGAGGTCTACGACCAGCTTCACGAAATTTTCCGCCGCCTCTACTTCGCCTTCGGCGCCCCGGCGTCGTCTTCAGTTCGATTCGGAGACGTGCTGCCGAGGTTAATCGAATTAGCGGGAAGAGCGGGGCACCCTTAGGCGGGGATTGACCAGGCGCAGCCCGCCCGCCTAGCCTGAACCGGTGGCGGCTGCCAATCTCGCCCCGAACGTGAGCTTGCCTTTGTGGCTGGGGCTGAACCTCACGCCCGGGCTCGGGCTGCGCGGTGTCCACAAGCTTCTGGCGCAATTTCGCGATGCCGCGGCCATCTATTCCGCCTCGCTCACCGAACTCGAATCCTGCGATATCACCTCGGCCGTAGCCCAAAGTTTGCATAGCGGGCGCTCCGCCGCGCTGGGGGCTGAGGAAGCCGAAAGCGCCGCCCGGCTCGGCATCAGGGTCATTACCCTGGGTGATCGTGAGTACCCGGAGCTGCTGCGCGAGATCCATGATCCGCCCGTCGTCCTTTATGTACGCGGACGCGTTGACGCCCTCGACGCCTTTGGCGTAGCCTCGGTCGGCACCCGCCATCCCACGCTTTATGGCAAGCTCATGGCCGAAAAGCTCGGCCGTGATTTGGGGCAGTGGGGGCTCACCGTCTTTAGCGGATTGGCCCGCGGGATTGATGCCATCAGCCAGCGGGCCTGCCTGGAAGCCAACGGAAGCACAGTGGCGGTCATGGGCACTGGGGTCGACATTGTCTACCCCTCTGAGAACCGCAAACTGGCTGAGGCCATCGTTGCGGGTAATGGCGCTCTGGTATCCGAATTCCCCCTGGGCACCATTCCCGCGGCGCAAAACTTTCCCCTTCGCAACCGCGTGATCAGTGGGCTCTCACTGGCCGTCCTGATTGTTGAAGGCGGCGAGTTCAGCGGTTCGCGCATCACCGCCCGCATGGCGCTCGAGCAAAACCGTGATGTCTACGCCGTACCGGGCATGGCCACGCAAAAGCAGGCCTGCTTGCCGAATATGCTGATTAAGCAGGGCGCGAAGCTGATCACCGACATAACCGACATCATCGAGGAATTGCCTAGCGCGGTGCGCGTCCGGCTCACCCCTCCGCCCCCCGTGGTATCGTTATCGAGCCAGTCCGCCGTGCCCGATGCGGCCGCCGGTGAGGCCATGCAGTGGCAGGCTGTTCTAAAGGTTTTGGCCACCGACGAAACCAGCCATGTTGACGAAATCGTAAATCGGCTGGAGAATAAGCTTTCCGCCCCTGAAATTCTTACCGTACTTTTTGACCTCGAGTTGGCGGGGCGCGTCAGGCAATTTCCCGGAAAAAAATATTTAAGGGTAAGCTAAAGGTGCTGCTGGCTAGATGCTGGCGGCGGCCAGCGGGTGGAAGACCACTCCCATAGCCATGGCAAAATCCATCGTCATCGTCGAATCTCCCGGCAAGGCCAAGACCATTGCCAAGTACCTTGGGCCCGAGTACGAGGTCCTGGCCTCGATTGGCCACGTCATGGATCTGCCCAAGCGGGTACTGGGTATCGACATCGAAAACCACTTCGAACCCACCTATGTAGTCATCCCCGGCAAGGAAAAGGTGCTGGCCCAACTTAAGAAGGAAGCCAAGAAGGCCAAAGCCATCTACCTCGCAGGTGACCCCGACCGCGAAGGTGAAGCCATTTGTTTCCACTTGGCCCACGAGCTTAACGGCGACGGCGCTTCAAAAAAGCCCATGCAACGGGTGGCGTTCAACGAGATCACCAAAAAAGGCGTTCAGGAGGGTTTTGCCCACCCCGGCGCGGTGAACCAGGATTTGGTGGATGCCTACCAGGCGCGCCGCGCACTTGATCGCATCGTCGGCTACCAGGTTTCACCCCTGCTTTGGGACCGCGTGCGCCGCGGCATCTCGGCTGGACGCGTTCAAACCCCGGCGCTGCGCATGGTAGTGGACCGCGAGGCGCTCATCAAGGCCTTCGTCAAGCAAGAGTACTGGACGATGGACGCGCATCTCTCCGCCGGCAAAGCTCCCTACTTCGACGCCCGTTTGAGCCGCCGCTATGACGCCGCCGGCAAGCTGCCCAAGGAAGAGTTGAAGATCGAAAATGGTGAGCAGGCCGACGCACTTCGTAAAGCGCTTGAAGCCTCAATCTACACCGTGCGAACGGTCGAGACCAAGGAGCGCAAGCGCAACCCGCTGCCGCCTTTCATCACCAGCAAGTTGCAACAGGACTCCGGGCGCAAGCTCCGCTTCAGCGTCAAGCGCACCATGATGATCGCGCAGCGCCTCTATGAAGGTGTTGAGTTGGGCAAAGAGGGATTGCAGGGATTGATCACCTACATGCGCACCGACTCGACTCGCGTCTCCGAGGACGCGCTCGTCGAGGCGCGCCAATTCATCGGCCAGCAGTACGGCGCCGCCTACTTGCCCGAACAGCCCAACCGCTTCGCCAGCAAGAAGGGCGCGCAGGATGCCCACGAAGCGATTCGCCCCACCTCGGCCTTGCGCGATCCGGAAACGGTGAAGAAGTACCTGGGCGAAGACGAATATAAGGTCTATAAGCTGATCTGGCAGCGCTTCGTCGCCTCGCAAATGCCGCCGGCGATTTTCGACCAGACCGCGATTGACATTCAGGCCGCGGCCAAGAACGGCGACAAATTTCAGCTCCGCACGACCGGTTCGGTGCTCAAGTTCGACGGCTTCCTTAAGATCTACGAAGAGAGCAAGGACCAGTCCGACGACGAGGACGAGGCGCTCAAACATAAACTGCCCCCGCTCACCGCCGGCCAGGAGCTCAAGCTACTCTCGGTCAAGAGCGAACAGCATTTTACCGAGCCCCCGCCGCGCTACACCGAAGCCTCTCTGGTCAAGGATTTGGAAGAGAAGGGAATCGGCCGTCCCTCGACCTATGCGGCCATTCTGACCACGATCCAGGACCGTGGCTATGTCACCAAGGTGGGCGGCAAGTTCCATCCCACTGAACTCGGAACGGTGGTGACCGAGCTGCTGACAACGAATTTCAAGGATATCTTCGAGCTGCAGTACACCGCCCAAATGGAAGAGAAGTTGGACGAAATTGAAGAGGGCCGGGAAAAATGGACTGATACGCTCGCCGACTTCTATCGCCGCTTTTCGGCCAACCTCGAATTCGCCGAGAAGAACATGCAGGATTACAAACGCATGGAAACGCCCACCGAGCAGGTGTGCGAGAAGTGCGGCAAGCCGATGGTGATCCGCTGGGGCAAACACGGATCGTTCCTCGCGTGCAGCGGCTACCCGGAGTGTACCAACACGCGCGAGGTCTCGCTCGATTCCGCCGCCGATCTCGACTCGGCCGACAGTGGGCAGCACGAAAAGGAAGAGTTCTGCGACAATTGCGGCCGGCCGATGGTTTTGAAGCGCGGGCGGTTTGGCCAGTTCTACGCTTGCACAGGCTACCCGGATTGCAAGACCACGCGCCGCCTCGACGCCGGCCAGAAACAGCAAGACCGTAAACTTGACGAAGCATGTCCGCAATGCGGCAAGAACCTGGTGGTCAAGCATGGCCGGTTTGGCGAGTTCACCGCCTGCTCGGGGTACCCGGATTGCAAGTACATCAAGCAGAATCTGGTCGAAGGCTTCAAGTGCCCGAAGTGCAAAATCGGCGATGTGGCGGAGAAGCGGAGCAAGCGCGGCAAGACATTCTTTAGCTGCACACGGTACCCGGAGTGCGATTTCAGTCTGTGGCAGCGCCCGGTGCCTGAGACGTGCCCCAATTGCCGCTTCCCCTATCTGGTGAAGAAATTTTTGAAAGCCGGGCCGACGATTGCCTGCCCCAACGAGGGTTGCGGGTACGAGCGCCCCGCCGAACCCGACAGTGCCGCCGAGAATGCCCCGGCTCCGGCCGGCGTGACCACCCATTAGATTTTATTTTGTAGCTTGGCGTTGGGTTGGGAATCTGTAGCGTAAGTAGGTGGAGAACCGGCCAGGCTTGAATTCGTGTATCATGGCTGACAGGTTCTCTGCTGTTTCTAAGACCTGATTGCAGGACCCACTTTAAGGAGACTTAATACATGAAGAAGACCCTCAGCCTCGCGACCATGGTTGCCACCTTCGGCCTCATGAGCTTCGCGTTCGCGGCTCCCACCACAGTGCGGGGCTACATTATGGACAAGAACTGCTCGACCAAGGCTGCCATGAAAGGCAACGTTGAGTGCGCCAAGAGCTGCATCGGCAAAGGCTCGCCGGCGGTTCTGGTCGAGGACAATGGCACCGTGCTGGCGATCGCCAATCAGGATAAGGTTGCCGATGTCGCCGGCGAGCACGTAGCCGTGACCGGCGAAGTCGCCGATGGTTCCATCACCGTCGATAGCGCCAAGGTCGTGCCTGCCCGCAAGAAGAAGGCCGCTGCCAGCAAGTAACCGACACTACCAAAGTTAGCCTTTTAGGGACGGATTGAATTCCCACTGGGACTTCAGTCTGTCCCTTTTTTATTCTCAAGGATCAAGCCAGCGATGGCCGCGGCGGCGTCGCGATGCGCGAAGTTTCGAACCGCCGCCGCCATCCGCTGGCGCTGCGCACGGTCGCCCAGCAGTGCATTAACTTCCTTCGCCAGGCGCTCGGGGGTTAACTCCGCCTGCGGCAGCAGGACCGCCGCCCCGGCCCGCGCGTAGGCTTCCGCGTTCCGAAGCTGGTGCTGGTCGGCCGCTGTCGGCAGCGGAATCAATACCGACGGCTTGCCCGCCGCGGCCAACTCGCCCAACGTGCTGGCCCCCGCCCGCGCTACTACCACTTGGGCGGCCCGCATGGCCCCCGCCATGTCGGCAATGAAATCGTCGGCGCCGGTCTGCCGCCGCAACGCCGTCCCCGGCGGCAGCCGCTCGGCCAGTTCGCCGGCAGCGGCGTTAATCGCACGCGCTCCCTGGCTTCCGCCGAAAACAAGAACCGAGGCGTTTGCCGGCTCGTCATTTTCTAATGCGCCTTCGCCGGACCGGGGAAAAAACTCGGCGCGCACTGGAATGCCGGTGACCAATGCGTGCTTGAACTGCCGCGCGGTCTCGGGGAAATTCACCGCCGCCGCCCGCGCCCATCGCGCCGCCAAACGGTTGGCCAGCCCGGCGCTGGCGTTGACCTCGAGCAATACCACCGGAATGCGCAGCACGAGCGCCGCCGCCAATGCCGGCCCCGAAGCGTAGCCACCAATGCCAAACACCACGTGCGCCCGCGTCTGGCGCAGAATGCGCACGCACTGGCCGATGGCTATCGGTAACTGCGCCGCCGCCCGCAGGCGCCGGGCCAATCCGGTTCCCTTCCACCCGGCGATCGCAATAAGCCGCAGGGCAAAGCCGGACGCCGGTACCATTCGCGCCTCAATTCCGCGCGCCGTGCCGACGAATGTTATATTGCCCGCATCTATACCGCGCTCGACCAGAGCGCGCGCCACCGCCAAACCCGGGATAAGATGCCCTCCCGTGCCCCCGCCCGCGATGACGACGTTATGTGTGCTGGCTGACATTCAGGAGAACGCCGACCGCGGCAAGGGTGAAGATCAACGACGAGCCGCCGTAGCTGATGAAGGGGAGAGGGATTCCCTTATTGGGCACCAAGCTCACCACCACGCTAAAGTTGATCAGCGCCTGCACCACGACCATGGCGGTTACGCCCACCGCCAGCAGGCGTCCAAAATCGTCGGGTGCGCGCCGCGAAACCCTAAGGCCGCGCCAGAGAAAGGCGAGGAACAGCAGCACCAGGGCGCTGGCGCCGATGAAACCAAACTCCTCTGACACCACAGCGAAAATAAAATCCGTGTGCGGCGCCGGCAGGAAGAACAGCTTTTGACGCCCATTCATGAGCCCTAGCCCGGTCAGTCCGCCGCTGCCCACCGCAATGAGCGATTGCACCACCTGGAATGCCGCCCCGCGCGCCTCCTGCCAGGGATGCAAAAACGCCAGCACCCGCTCCCGCCGGTAGGCGACGTGAAACACCAAGACATAGAGCACCGGCAACGTTGCCAGAATGCCGTACCCGAACCAGCGCCAGCGCAATCCGGCGACGTACAGCATTGAAGCCGCGATCAAGGCCAGCGCCACCGTGGTTCCCAGATCCTTGGCCGCCACCACCAGGCAGCACAGCATCGCCAGGTATACCACCGCGGGCGCCAGCGTGGGCCACTCATTGATTTTCGAAAGGCGGGATTCGAGATAAAACGCGAGAAACAATATCAGCGTCGGCTTGGCCATCTCCGAGGGCTGCAGCGAAAGCGGACCGAGATGAATCCAGCGGTGGGTATTGTGGGTGCGGTCGAGAAAGAATACCGCCGCCAACAGGAACAACGTTACACATAGCAAAAAATACACCACGCCCGGGTCCTTCAACCTGCGGTAATCAATCCGCATGATCATGAGCATGGCGGCGATGCCGATCACCGCCCCCAGGGCCTGCCGCGCGACAAAACCGTAGGGTGACTGATCCCGCGCCGCCGCCATCAGGGCGGAGGCGGAGAACACCATTACCAGCCCGAACGTGACCAGCACCAGCGTGATCGCGAACAGCAGGCGGTCATAGGCAAGGCGCTTGGGCATTGGCTAGGGTAGCGCCGCCACCAGCGCCTTGAAAACCTGGCCGCGATGGGCGTAGTTGTGGAATTGGTCGAAACTGGCGCACGCGGGCGCCAGGAGCACCGTGTCCCCCTCGGTGGCTTCGTTCGCCGCCGTCGTCACCGCCTGGTCGAGGGTGCCGCAGCGCGTCACCTTTATGCCGGCCGCGCTCAACTGGGCGGCAATTTTCTCGGTTGCCGCGCCGATCAGCAGCACCCCCTTGGCGCGATCCGTCAGAAGGGGAGCCAGCGGCGTGTAGTCGCTGCCTTTGTCCTTGCCGCCAAGGATCACCCAAACCCGCTCGGGGAAGGCTTCCAGCGCCTTGATCGTCGCATCGACGTTGGTGGCCTTGGAGTCGTTGTAGTAGTTGACGCCGTGCCGATTCTCCACGAATTCGAGCCGATGCTCGACCGCTTTGAACTCCCGCACCGCCTTACGGATCGCCCCGGCCGCCTTCGCGCCTTCGAGCAAACATGCCATCGCCACCGCCGCCAGCACGTTTTCCAAATTGTGCGCGCCACGCAGCGGAATCTCCTCGACCGGCAAGATTGGGTGACGCTTGCCTTTATCGACCCAGATGATCTGACCACCCTCGACGGCGGTGCCCGTCTGCTTATCCAGCGCGTAGGGAGCGAACCAAACCACCTGGCTGGCTACGCCCGCGGCAAACTGCCGGCACCAGATGTCATTGGGGTTGAGCACGGCGAAATCGTTCGCCGTCTGATTCATGAAAATACGCTGTTTGGCGGCGGCATATGCTTCCATGGTGCCGTGGCGGTCGAGGTGGTCGGGCGAGAGGTTGAGCACGCAGGCGATATGAGGATGAAACGTCGCCACCGTCTCCAACTGAAAGCTCGAGACCTCAATCACGTTGATCGTCTCCGGGGTCGAAGTCTCGACCAGGTCCACCAACGGCGTGCCGATATTGCCGCCCAATTGCACGTGGCGTCCGCATGCGGCGAGAAGCGCGCCGGTCAGCGTGGTGGTGGTGGTCTTGCCATTGGCACCGGTGATGGCGACAACCGTTCCTTGTAGAAAGCGCGCCGCCAGCTCAATTTCACCCCATACCGGAATGCCAAGAGAACGGGCGCGCCGCAACTGCGGCAGGTCGGCGGGAACCCCAGGCGAGACCACGATCAGTTCGGCGTCCAAGAATGAGTGTTCGCGATGCCCGCCGGTCTCGATGGCCACGCCGGCGGCGAGCAGCCGGGGTATTTCCTCGCGCAAATCGCTCGCCGCGCGCATCTCCGATACCACCACCCGCGCCCCGCGGCGGCGCAGGAACAAGGCCGCCGCCATGCCGCTCGCGGCCATGCCGGCGACGAGAATCCGTTTGCCGTTGAGTTCCATAAGCTAGCGCAATTTTAGCGTGGTCAGCGCGAACAGCGCGAACACCCCGGCCAGGATCCAGAAGCGGGTGATGATCTTCGATTCGCTCCAGCCCATGTGCTCGAAATGGTGGTGGATCGGCGCCATCTTGAAAATGCGCTTGTGGCGCAGCTTGTAGCTGCCCACCTGGAGGATGACGGAGACCGCCTCCAGCACGAAGATGCCGCCGATGAAGGGCAGCAGCAGTTCCTGCTTGATCAGAATCGCCACCGTGCCGATCGCGCCGCCGAGCGCCAAGGATCCGACGTCCCCCATAAAAATCTCCGCCGGATGCGCGTTGTACCAGAGGAACCCGATCGAGGCCCCGACCATCGCCCCGCCAAAGATCGTCAACTCCCCGACCTGCGGCATCTTTTCAATTTCGAGATAGGTGGCAAACAGCGCATGCCCGCTGATATAGGTCAGCACCGTGAGCGCGCCGGCGGCGATAATGGTGCAGCCGATGGCCAGTCCGTCAAGTCCGTCGGTCAAGTTCACCGCGTTCGACGAGCCCACCACCACCAGCACCACGAAAGCGATGAACGGCAGGAACGCGACCAGATACAGGCTGGGGTGGCCGGTGAGCGCATTGAAAGCCAGGTTGGGCCGGTAATTCTTGAAGAAGGGAACCACAAGCCTGGTTGAGTAACGTCCCTGATGGTTGAGCCAGACCAGGATTAACGCGATTACGACTCCGACCAGCGCCTGGGCCAGGAGCTTCTGCCGCGACGTCAGCCCCAGGTTGCGCTTGCGCCTCAGCTTGGCAAAGTCATCCACGAATCCAATCGCTCCGAAAGCAATGACGGAGAATATCGCGATCCAGATGAATGGATTGGTCAAGTCGGCCCAGAGCAGCGTCGGCACCAGGATGGCGATATTGATCAGCACGCCCCCCATGGTCGGGGTGCCGGCCTTCTGGAGGTGCGATTGCGGTCCATCCTCGCGGATGAACTGGCCGATCTGAAACTGCTTCAGGCGGTTGATGAGCCACGGTCCCAGCGCCAACGCGATGAACAGGGCGGTGATGCCGGCAAAGGCGGTGCGAAACGTGAGAAAACGAAAAACCCGCAGCGGGGTGTAGAAACGGAACAGTTTTTGATAGAGGAGCCAGTAAAGCATGCGGAATGGCGGCGGCGGTTAGGGGTTGGGTATTGCGTCCTCAAGATGGATAGAATGGCTCGCCTTAAACAACACCACGTCTCCGGGTTGGAGCAGCGACGCGAGACCGTCGCGCGCCTCGAGCGCCGTGGCAAAAAATCGGGCCACGCCGGAAAAGCCTCGCCGACGGGCCTCGTCGAGAAGGAAGCGGGCGTCGCCGCCCACCCCGACCAGGGCGTCCAAATTGGGCAGGGCCGCCGCCGCCGCGCCCACCTGGCGATGCAGAGCCTCCGATTGGCGGCCCAACTCGCGCATTTCGCCCAGCACGGCGATATAGCGCCGGCCCGGCAGTCCGCGCAGGGTTTCGAGCATGAATTCCATGGCTTCCGGGTTGGCATTGTAGCAGTCATTGATGATGGTGAGACCGCGCCGCGATAATATTTCTCCGCGCCCGGCGAGTGCCGGCATAGCATCGAGAGCGGCGGTGGCATCATCAACGCCGATTCCAAAAAGCCCGCCCGTGGCGATAGCCGCGGCGCGGTTTGCCGTGGCGCGCGGGGCGCAGTAGGTCACCACCGTGGCCGGCAAACCATCGCCAAAGCGCGCTACCCGAGGGTCGGCGGCGTTGAGCACCAGCGTACCGCCCGCGGGAATGGCCAGCGCCAACTCGCGCTTGGCTTCCGCCACCGCTTCAATCGAATCAAAATGCCCGATGTGGGCGGTGCCGACATTGGTGAAGACGCCTATGTTGGGGGCGGCAATCTCCGCCAGGCGAGCGATCTCGCCGGCGTGGTTCATGCCCATCTCAACCACTGCAACGTCGTGCTCCGGGCGCAGCCGGAGAAGCGTCAGCGGCACGCCGAAATGGTTATTCAAGTTGCCCTGGCTCTTGAGCACGTTCCTCCGAGTCGCGAGCACCGCCGCGATCATTTCCTTGGTGGTGGTCTTGCCGGCTGATCCTGTGATGGCCACCACCGTCTTGCCCCATTTCATGCGCGCCTGGTGCGCCAGGTCCTGAAAGGCCCGCAGCGTGTCGGGTACCACCTGCAAGCGCGAGTGGAGGATCTCAGGTATTCGTCCGACCGATGCCTCCTCGACCATGGCGGCCGAGGCGCCACGTTCGAGGGCCGCGGCCACAAAATCGTGGCCGTCGTGGGTCTCCCCGCGCAGCGCGATGTACAGGTCGCCGGGGCGCAGGGTGCGCGAATCAATGCTAATGGCTGGTGGGTTCATTCCTTCCACCCCAGCTCAGCCAGCGCGGCGCCGGCTTCGGCGGCATCGTCGAAATCGATCCGCTGATCGCCGATGATCTGGTAGTGTTCGTGGCCTTTGCCGGCAATGATAACGATGTCACCCGGCCGCGCTTCGGCCACGGCTAAACGGATGGCCGCATGGCGGTCGGGGTCGTGAAGGGCCTCGGGTGAGCCGGACAGAATCTCGGCGATGATCGCTTCCGGCTTCTCCGACCTGGGGTTATCGCTCGTGACCATCACCCAATCGGCAGCCTGGGCAGCGGCCCGCCCCATCAACGGGCGCTTGCCCCGATCGCGATCCCCGCCACAACCAAAAACCACCAGCACCCGCGCCGGCCGCGGCGCGAGTTCGCGCGCCAGCGCCAGCAGATGCGCCAGCGCGTCAGGCGTGTGGGCATAATCGACGGCAACCATAAATGGCTGTCCGCGGAAGACGCGCTCGAATCGCCCCGGGACCCGGGTCAGGGCCGCCATGCCGCGGCGCTGCGCGGCCTCATCAATGCCGAGCGCCCGTGCCACGCCCAGCGCGGCCAGGGTGTTGAGAACATTGACACGGCCCAGCAGCGGCGTGGCGAAACTCTGGCCATTCACTGCGAAGCGCGACCCCACCGGCAAGTACTCGGCCTCACTGGCGCGCAGGTCAGCCGCCGATGAAAATCCAAACCGCCGCACCACGCCTTGGTAGCCCTCAAGCATTGTCTGCGCGGCCGGGTCATCGGCATTGACCACGGCTTGTGGTGGCGGCGGTGCGCCCAGACCGGTGAACAGGCGGTGCTTGGCCGCCCGGTAATTTTCCATGCTGCCGTGGAAGTCGAGATGGTCCTGGGTCAGATTGGTGAACACTCCGACCTCGAAGGGACAGCTCCATACCCGCTCCATCGCCAAGGCGTGCGATGAAACCTCCATCACCGCGGCGCCGCAGCCCGACTCGACCATTTGCGCGAGCAGCGCCTGCAAATCGTAACTTTCCGGGGTGGTATGGGGCGAGGGTAGCACGCGCTCGCCAATGTGATACTCAATCGTGCCCACCAGGCCGGTGGTCAGGCCCGCCGCGCGCATCATAGCTTCGACTAAAAACGCGGTGGTGGTCTTGCCGTTGGTTCCGGTGATGCCAACCAGCCGCAGTTTTTCCGCAGGCCGGCCAAACCAATTGGCGGAAGCCTGCGCCAGCGCCACGCGCGCATTGGGCACGCGGATGTCTGCCTCGGTTGACGCCTGATCACTGACGATCAGCGTCGCTCCTCGCGCCCGCGCCTGGGCGATGAAGGCGTTGCCGTCGGACACCTCGCCGCGGATCGCAAAAAACGCCCAGCCCGGCTGGATGCGGCGCGAGTCGTAATGCAGGCCCGCGACCGAATCCGGTAACGCCGGGCGTCGCGCCAGAACGGTTTGGTCGCGGAAAAGTTGTACCAGTTGCATGCAAAAAACTACATTAGGGCGCGAAATGAACCGTGATCCTGGCGCCCGGGCTCAGCTCGGTGCCCGCGGGCGGCGTTTGCGTGCGCGCCACTCCGGTGCCTTCCAGTATCAACCGCAGGCCCAGGCGCTGACAAGTCTCGGCCACGGTGCGCAAGGTTTGGCCGCTGAAGTCGGGAGTCGTGACCGTGTGGGCATAAAACGTGACCAGAGTCCGCTGAGGCGCGGCAGGCGTGCCGGCCACGGCCGGCATGGCAGGAGCGGGCGGGGGATCGTCGGTCGCGGGCGCAGCCACGGTTTCGGAATCCTCGGTGGCATCCACGGCGGCGACGTGAATCGCCGGCGGTAATGCCTTGCTCGGAATATCGTGCGGCACGCCCAGGTAGGGAAGGGCCCGCTCGGCGATCGCCTTGAACACAGGTCCCGCCGTGGGGCCGCCTTCGTGCCCGCCTTGCGGCGAATCGATTACGACCAAAATTGTCAGGGCCGGATCGTTCAGCGGCGCAAATCCGCCGAATGAAGATACGTAGTTATGGGCGGAATACGCATGCGTTCCCGGATCCACCTTCTGGGCCGTGCCGGTCTTGCCGCCTGCCGTGTAGCCGTTGAGCTGGGCCTGCTGCGCCGTACCCGCGAGTACGACCTGGGCCATCATCTGCTTCATTTCATTGGCTACCAATGGGCTTACCACGGTGCGCCCCGGCGCCGGTTCGAACGCCGGCGGGGCGCCGGGCGCGGTGCCGTCAAAGGCATCGAGAACAATGCGCGGGGCATGGTAGACGCCGCCGTTGGCAAGGGTCGAGATCATCGCGATCACCTGCACCGGCGTCACCGCGACTTCCTGGCCCATGCTGACCGCGCCGATGGACATCGGAGTCCAGCGTGCTGGCGGCCGCACGATGCCGCGCGATTCACCAGGGAGCTTGATTCCCGTGGGTTTGCCAAAGCCGTAAGCCTCGATGTAGTGATAAAACTCCTGGTCGCCCAGCCGCTCACCGATTTTGATGGCTCCTACGTCGCTGGAGTGGCGCAGGATGTCGGTCACGCTCAACATGCCAAACCGAGCGTGGTCGTGGATTATGCGGCCTCCAACCTTGATCGAACCGTTCTCACAGTCAATCATTTCGTCCGGCGTGGTCAGGTGCTGTTCGAGCGCGGCCGAGAGCGTCACCAGTTTGAACACCGAGCCTGGTTCGTAGGGGTCGCTTACGGCGGCGTCGCTCAGCCGCGCCGCGGGCGTGTTCTGATAGTCGTCGGGGCGAAAGGTTGGCGAGTTGGCCAGCGCCAGAATTTCACCTGTACGGGGATTCTCGACGATGGCCACGCCCCGGACCGCGTGCGTCGCCGCCACCTGCTTATCAAGAGCCTGCTGCGCAATGAATTGAATGTTCTGGTCTATCGTTAGGACCAGATTTTCGCCCTGCGCCGGCGGCCGCTCAATCTGCCGATAGCTTTGCCGGTGAGCGTCCACTTCAAGCGTCGCCTGACCGTCGCTGCCGCGAATGGCGCGGTCAAAGGAATGCTCAATCCCGCCCAGCCCGGTGCCGTCAACGCCGACATATCCCAGCACGTTGGCGGCCAGGTCGCCCTTGGGATAGAAGCGCCGCGAATCGGGCTGGAAATAAACCCCTTTCAAGTGCAGCGCGCGCACCGCCGCCGCGGGTTCGGCGCGCACCTGCCGCGCCACCCAGACGAACGAACGCTTGCGGTCGAGCAGCGGGCGAATTGTAGCCGGACTCTCGCGCAGCGCTTCTCCCAGCGCAGCGGCCGCCGCATCGGGATCGGCAATTTGGCGCGGCAGCGCGAACAGCGACTCGACCGGCAGGCTCATCGCCAGCGGGGTCAAGTTGCGGTCATAAATGACGCCGCGCTGCGCCGCCACTGTGACCGTCTCCTGCTGCTGGTGCTCGGCACGCTGTTGCAGCCAGGTGTGATCCACTATCTGCAGCCAGAATAGCCGCGCGATCACCACCATGGCCCATACGACGAGGGCGGCCTGAAGACTATTGGTACGCAGCGGCGAGGAGCGGTTGGTGCGCACGTGTTTTCAGAAGTTTACGGATTGGTGGTCAACATGGCCGATCGCGTCGTGGAAGCGCCCGCCAAGGGCGCGACATCCAACGCCAGCACTTGCCCCGGCTGCGCATTCTGCATTCCCAGGCGCGCCTGAGCCAACGAGTAAATGCGCTCCGGACTGCCCAGTGACGCGCGCTGCAGTTCCAGCCCCTCGTTCCAGCTCTCGAGCTGTGCCTGCTGCTGCCGCGCCGCCTCGATCTTGTAGCCTAATTCGACCATGGCGTAGCGCTGCCAGGCGTAACCAAACAGCAGCAAGAACAGCATCACCACCGCGCCAACGTAGACGTGCTGCTCGCGCCGGCGCCGCGGGTCGGCTACGCGAATCACCCTTGAGTTGTCGATTTGCTGGATGAAATAAACGTCCATAGTGATGCTCCTATACAGCCAACCGCCGCACCGCCCGCAGCTTGGCGCTGCGCGAGCGCGGGTTGCGCGCCATCTCGTCTTCGCTCGGACGCACCGTGCGCCGTGTCAGTAACTCATAGACGCCCTGGTCGGCGCCCGCTCGGAAGCTCTGCTTCACCGGCCGGTCCTCCAGGGAATGAAAACTAATCACCACCGCGCGCCCTCCGGGGCGCAGCCAGGTGGGCAACAAAGTCAGCCAATCGGTGAGCGCGTCGATCTCCGCATTCACGACAATGCGCAGCGCCTGAAAGGTGCGGGTCGCGGGATGCAAGCCGCGGCGCCCCTTGGGGTTCACTGACCGGCTCACGGCCGCCACTACCCCCGCAAGTTGCGCGGTGGTATGCAGCGGCCGTGACCGGACAATGGCTCTGGCTATTCTCCTAGACCTCCTCTCTTCACCGAATTGGAAAATCAGGTCGGCGAGCGTGCGCTCGTCGAACTGGTTCACCACCTCATGCGCCGTAAGCGGCTGGCGAGGATCCATCCTCATGTCCAGCGGCCCGTCGGCGGCGAAACTGAATCCGCGCTGCGCGGTCGAGAGCTGCATCGAGCTGACTCCCAGGTCCGCCATCACGCCGTCCACCTGTTCGATACCGAGCTCCCGCAACCGCTCGCCGGTATGCCTGAAATCCGAGTGCAGCAGGTCGACTCGGACGCCCGCCGGCAGCGACTGCGCTCCCGCCAAGGCGAGCGCGACCGGATCGCGGTCGAGGCCGACGATGCGACCGCGGCCCATGGCTTCGGCAATGAGCCGCAAATGGCCGCCCGCGCCCGCCGTGCAGTCGACAATGGTCGCGCCGGGCTGGGGGTCGAGATATGCGAGCACTTCCCTGGGCATGACCGGCAGGTGTTGTGGTGTGTGCTCGGCATCCACTTAGATCCCCAGGTCCGAAAGCGTTTGCTTGTCCTCGTCGGTGAAGGCGTTCGTTTTCATCTCCGACAGCAGCCGTTCCTCATTCCAGACTTCGAGATATTGCAGGTACCCCAGTACGGCTACATCGCCTTTCATCTGGGCGGCGGAGCGCAGTACGGCGGGGATGAGAAGGCGGCCTTGCGCATCCATCTCGACCACCTGTCCGAAGTAGTTGGTGCGGCTTAGCAGCTTTTGCTTGATCGGGTTCATCGACGGCAGCGCCGCCAGCTTTTCTTCAATGCGTTCCCACTCGCGCAACGGATAAACCCGCGCATTCACGCCATCAACGCTGGTTATGTAGAACTGATGGGCGGGGTTCGATTGATCCAGATGGGTGCGAAATTCGGTCGGGAGCTTCAGTCGCCCCTTGTCGTCCACCCGAGCTGGAAAGTTGCCGCGCAGCATGTTTCGCCACCCACAATGTACCACTTTTTACCACTTGTACCCACTTTTTTCAAAAAAATAGCTGTATCATCCGAGTAACTCGAACAAAAAGCGAAAGTAAAAAGCTGTACGAAAGGCGGATTGGCCTCGCCGTTGGGCGGCGCATCGGAGCAGGTTATGCGGGTGTTCATTGTGGGCGGGGTTGGTTTTATTTCCTCGGCATTGGCGGAACGTTTAACGAACGCAGGTCACGCGGTGCTCTCAGGCGACTCCAGTGAAGTTCCCGATGTTGTGGTTGACCTCGACGCCGCCGTTCCTGGCCATGCCCGCGAATCGTTACGCACCTGGGATGGGCGCGCGCGTCGGATCGTACTCGGCAGCAGTCTCGCCTCTTTCCCCGGGGACGAATACGCGTGCATCTCAGAATGCGGTTTCTGGCTGGGGCGTTCGGAGGTGACCATTGTCCGCCTCGGACACGTCTACGGTTCCGGTGATCCCCAACTCGGCCTTGCCGCGCTGGCGCAGCGCCTGCGCCAATCGGGCGGCGAAATACGGCTCTCATGCGCCGAAGCCTGGCGCCACACTCCCAGACTGTATTGCGATAATGCCGGCGCGGGCCTGGCTCTGGCCGCCACCGCCCGCGCCGCGGCTGGGCGGATTTACAATTTGGTAGACACCTGGCAAGGTCCCGACTGGCAGTGGGTTCAATTGGTCGGTCGCGCGATTGGGTTGCCGGGCCGCATCGTCATTGCATCGGGCCAAGCTCCCGCTCTATCCGCAATCCCGTCCAGCCGGCGCATTCAGCGCGAACTCGGTTACCGTGAAATGGTCAGCGCCCCAGACGCTGTCCGGCTCATGCTCGCGCCCGGTCAGCCTCTCGCCGCTGTCGGCGCATAAGCCCGGTTAAAGGCGATAAAAAGCAAGGCGATGATCACCAGGACCCAAAGGCTCCCCTCGGGTCCCACCGTGCCTCCCGAGATCCAATTAGATCCGCTGTAACTCGAATTCAGCAAATGGTGCGGCGATATCAAGCCGCTGTCCGGCGTCCCGTAGACAAAGCTTTCGCAGTAGTCCCAACTGAAGTGCAGGCCCACCGCAAACCACAGGGAACCGGTGCGCTTCCAGGTGAAACAGAAAAACAGCGCGATCAGCGCCGCTGAAATTCCGCCCAGCATGTCCTCGCCGCCGTTAAATAAATGCACTCCACCAAACGGAAGCGAGAGCACAATCGCCGCAATCCAAAACGGCATTCCGCTCGCGAGCGTCGTCAGCGCGTAACCGCGAAAGCTGAACTCCTCAAAGAATCCGACCGCAAGAAACGCGAGGGCCCATTCGCCGCCGTACTTGGCAATGGCGCCGCCGCTCAGGGCCAAATGGCCAAAATGGAAATCGCCGCTGGTCGCGATCAGCGCTAACAAAAGTGTCAACGCCACAACGCCCCACAGCACGCCGCTCCAAAAGTTGCGCGCGAACGCTAGTCTCACCGGCAGGCCATACTCGCCGACCCGCCGCCGCTCGAGCAGCGACATGATGAAGGTCACGACTAAGACCCACACGAACAAGGCGAACTCCGAAAGCGCGACGCTTAACGGATCGAGCGCGGTCGCCGCCGCATTCGCCGGCGGACTGCGCCGCAGCATGAGCAATAGCAATGGTGCGAGAAGTATCGCGAGGAAAACGGCAAAGCGCCAGCCCGCCCGTAAACCACGGAAGCTATGTTCGCGATTGTCGGAGAACCAAAGGCTCATGCCCGGTATAGTAGCCTAGAAGGCAGCGCGGGCGCGTAGCTCAGTTGGACCAGAGCATCGGCCTTCTAAGCCGACGGTCGCTGGTTCGAATCCAGCCGCGCCCGCCAATCTACGGCTTCGACATCACGCTGACCGTCACCGATGACGGATACGCGCTGGAGTGATGCACGCTGTTGTGCGCCACGACTCCCTGCGCCTCGTCATAATTGTTGCCGCCGGTATTCAGGTTGCGATCGAACCGGGGAAAGTTCGAACTGGAGATTTCAATCCGCAGACGGTGCCCTGGAGCAAAATAGTTGCTGGTGTTCATGGGTTGGAAACTGAACTTCGCCACTTTGCCGGGTTGCATCCACGCCAGCGGCTTGTCGTAGCCATTCCGGTAGCGAAGGCGCTGGATGGTCTCGTCGAGGTTATAGGCCGTGCCGTCGGGGTACACGTCCATGACCTTGATGGTAAAGTCGGTGTCCTTTGCGTCGCTCGAAACGTAGAGCGTCGCGTCAATCGGCCCGCTGACCTGCAAGCCCTCCGCGAACGGCGCCGAGGTGTAGACCAGCACATCCGGCCGCGCCTCGATCACGCGCTGGTCGAGCGCGCCGCCGGCCAGCGCGTTGCCTTCGCAGCACACATTGCCGCCGTGTGAGGGTACCGGATTCATTGGGTCGTAGGTAAAGTTGTCGGGATGATCCGGCCCCGGCGCCGTGGCCGCCAACGCCCCGTCGCCGTTGAGGGTATTGGCGCGGCCGCCGCTGGTGAGATACAGCGTTTCCGGATGCGCTCCCGCCGGCGGCCATGTGGCTGCGTCGTGCCATTTATTTTCGCCCATGTTGAAGTAATGCACTTTGGCTTCGGCGTCCAGACGCGGGCTATCCACGCCCTTCAGGAACTTGTCGAAGAAGCCATACATCAACGCGTTGTAGTCAAAGCGGGCGTCGCCCATCGAGCGCTCGCCGACGACGGTGTTCTCGGTGGCCCGCGTGTAGCCGCAATGCAGCGTCGGGGCGATCACCATGTACTGCTGGTTGGCCACCGCGGCTGGAGCGGTGCGGCGAACATAGTTGTAAGCGGCGAGATTGGGTCCCATCGAAACGTCGTACCAGGTCATGAACCATAGCCCGGGCAACTTCACCGGCATATTGTCGTGCCAAAATCGGCCCTTGTACCACGCTGGGTCGTTGGGCGTGCGCTCGATCATGCGTCCGCCGGTCGCGACCGGCATGGCGTCGGCAAAAATTCCGCGCGGCGCTCCCACCGCCTTGAGCATGTCCTGCTCGGGCAAATGCCACAGCGCCTTGGACCAGTCAACCGGCGGCATTTGTGGCGCGAGATCGAAGAGCTTCGAGCCGGCGATGCGGTCGGCCTGCGACGTTCCCGAGGGGAACATCGGCCGCACCTGGTTCTGCTCGCCGTAAATCCAGGTGGCGAACAGGAGCTGCACCGCGCCGCCGCGGTACCAATTGCCCTGCTCATAATACGGACCGACCCGCCCCACGCCGGCGCCGAACGACTGCACGTTAAACGCGGCAAATCCCGGCGTGTTTTGCGCCACCACCGCCAATTGCCACTCCGCGGTGGACGAACAACCGGTGGTTCCAACCTTGTGGTCGCTCCACGGCTGGCTGGTCATCCAGGCAATGGCGTCGTCGCCGTCGGTGAGCGGCGGCCCCAGGATGTCGTAGTCGCCTTCCGACTGAAAATGCCCGCGTTCATTCATCTCGACGTATATGTAGCCGTTCCGCACCGCTTCGAGCTGCGCCGACATGTCGGCGTAGGTCCCGTTGCGCACATCCCAATAGTTGAAGTTATAGGGCGTGCGCACAAAAATAATCGGATACGTTTTTGACGTGTCTTTGGGACGGTAAACGTCGGCCGACATGCGCTTGCCATCGCGCATCGGCACCATCAACTTGCGATCGATAATGGCGATCGCCTCGATCTGCTGCTCGGTGGCTTCGCGCGCGGCGACCAGGGCGGCGCGATTGGGGGCCGGCCCGCGCTGGGCGGCGGCCAGCGATCCCAACAGCAAGGCGGCAACGACTAGGTAGGTACGCATTGCGCCACTCTATCAAATAACGGGCAAAAAGAAAGAGGGGCGCCTCGATTGCGGCGCCCCCCTTTTTTTCGATGGTTGAAGCTCGAACTACTGCGGCCGCATCCAGATGTCGTCAAGCACGACAACCGATGAGTGCAATTGCTGGCCGCCCACGGTCAGGCGGACCATGTAGGTGCCTGGCGCCAGCAGCGCGCCTTGCGCCCCGCCGCCGCGACCGAAGCCGCCGCCACCGCCGCCGGCGACGAAGGGAACCAACACCGGGCCGCGTCCGCCGCGCCCACCGGCGCGTCCGCCGCCACCGCCACCCACGTTCTGATTGTCAGCGGCGGCGCCCGCTGGACGCGGCGGCGGCACGCCGCGCATGTTCCACTGCATCCGGTTCATTCCCGCCTTGAGGTCCATGGCCATGGTGCTGACCACTTTGTCTCCCTGCAGGAAATCAACCGTCGCCGGGCCCAAATCGCTCTTGGCCCAGACGTCGATCGCGGTCCCGCCCTGCGGATTCTCGCCATGGAACATTCCCTGGAAGATATTCCGCTGTTGTTCGGTGTCGTTCTTCCACTCCACCGCCGGGCGCGGGTCGAACAGCATGACGTCCTTGCCGCCCACGCGACCCAACTGCTCGAGCGGCGTGATGTCGTCCGCGATCCAGATCGAGCGTCCGTGGGTGCCAATGATCAAATCGCGATCACGCGGATGAATCAGGATGTCATCCACCGGCACGTTGGGCAGATTGTTCATGAAAGGCTCAAACGACTTGGCGCCATCGGTCGAGATAAACAGCCCGAATTCCGTGCCGACGAACAGCAGGTTCGGATTGCGGTCATCCTCGCGCACCGCCTGAATTTCGCCTTCCGCAGGAAGGTTGGCGGTGACGTCGGTCCAGGTCTTGCCGTAATCGGTCGTCTTGAAAAGGTAAGGTTTGTAGTCGTCGTTGCGATGGTTGTCGAGCGCGACGTAGGTCGTCGCGGCATCGAAATGCGAAGGCTCGATGCGCGACACCTGAACGTAACCTTTCGGAGCGTTAGCCAGGCTCGAGGTGACGTTGCCCATCACGTTTGTGAAGGAGTCGCCGTCGTCGAGCGAAATTTGCAAGTTGCCGTCGTCGGTGCCGACCCAGATTTCGCCGGGCCGCGAGGGCGACTCGCGGACCTGGGTGACCAGCGAACTTGAGGAGTAGCCGTCGTGCTTTTCGGCCATCGGCAGATTGCCGGCCACACCCATGATCGCCATCTCCGGCGACCATCGGTTGACGTTCTTGCTCAGATCGGTCGGCGTCACCGTCCAGGTGTCGCCGCGGTCGTTGGACTTGAAGAAGTACTGCGCGGCCATGTAGATCTTCGACGGGTCAAACGGCGAGATCTCAAATGGCGCGTTCCAGTAGAAGCGGAGTGCCGCCAGATCGGTGGGCTGGTTGATGATGTTACCCACGCCGCCGCGCCCGCCGAAGCCGCCTTGATCGCCGCCGCCATTGGCCGGCGCCGTCAGGCGCGGACGAATCGACACCTGGGTGCCGTTGCGCAGGTCGTGGCGCGACATCGAACCGTCCTGCGATTCGCCGTACACGATGGCCCAGTCGGTCGGATCCTGACGGGTGTAGAACCCGTCGCCACCGCTGACGGTGTACCAGTCTGTGTTCACCGTGCCCACGTTGTTGCGCATCGCGCTCGGGCCGCACCAGGCGTTGTTGTCCTGCAAGCCGCCGCAAACGTAATAGGGGCGGCGCATGTCGGCCGAGACCTGGTAGAACTGGCCCAGCGCCATGTTGTTCTGATAGACCCAGCTCTCGCCTCCGTCATAGCTGAGATCGAGGCCGCCGTCGTGGCCAATGGCGACGAAGCGCGGGTCTTTTGGGTTGATCCAGATGGCGTGGTAATCGGTGTGCGAGCCGGTCATGCCGTGCCAGGTCTTGCCGCCGTCAAGGGAAATCTGGCCCGGCGTTCCGCCCACGAAGAGCTTCTGGTCGTTCATGGGGTCAACGCGGATCTGGCTGAAGTAGACCGGGCGCTGGTTCTGGTTGCTCTCAAACGTCCACGTCTTGCCGCTGTCGTCGGAGCGGAAAACGCCGCTGCCGTTAGGGTTCGGTGGTTCCGCATTGCGGCCGCGTCCGCCGCCAGGGGCGTCGGGGTTGCCGCCGCGCCCGCCGCGCGGCGCCGGATGGGCGGGTCCGCCGTCGGCGTCCGTGCCCGCGCCGGTGCCGGCGCTGGCGCCCGCTTCAACCTGAGCGTAAATCGTTGTCGGCCGCGCGCGGAAGATCGAAATCGCGATGCGTCCGTAGATCCCGTCCTTGGGTTTGGGCCAGCCGGGGCCGTCCAGCCGCGTCCAGCTGTTGCCGGCGTCGGTGGACTTCCACAGTCCGCTGTTGGGACCGCCGCCGTTATAGCCCCACCATGTGCGACGGTGCTCGTAGCTGGTGGCGTAGACAATTTTCGGATTAGCTGGATCGATGGCTACATCTTCGAATCCGGTGTTCTCGTCAATGTACTTGGCTTTCTTCCAATTCTTTCCGCCGTCGACCGACTTGTACAATCCGCGGTCGGGATTGGGGCCAAATAGGTGGCCGTTGGCGGCGACATAAACAATTTCCGGATTCGTGGGGTCAACAACAACACGACCAATCGACTGCGTGTTCTCCAGCCCCAGGTGGTTCCAGGTTTTCCCGCCATCCGTCGTGCCCCACACGCCGTCGCCGATCGAGGCGCTCTGACGGTTGTTAGCTTCGCCGGTGCCGACATAGACAACGTCTTTGTTCGAGGGCGCGATGGCAATCGAGCCAATTGACTCATTCGGCTTCTCGTCGAACTGCGATACCCAGTGATTGCCGCCGTCGGTGGACTTCCAAACGCCACCCGTGGCGAAGCCGATGTACATCGTCATTGGATCCTGATCGGCGCCGACGATATCGTCGAGCCGGCCCATCATGGTTGCCGGCCCGATCGAGCGGAAGCTGAACGGCTTCAGCAAAGGGTTGGTCGATACGTTGATTTCGGGCTTCGGCGGCTCCGGCCTGCGGCCTTGTGCCAGCACCAATCCGGTGGTGGCCACAGCCAGACAGGCGGGCAGAGCTAGACATCCGAGCAGGCGCAGGGGTGACGGGTAAGATGACATTAAATTTCAACCTCTCAGGTTTCGCAATGTAGCACAGAAACAGGCACAAACAGTCAGTAATCAACATTCACTTTCCGAGATGATGTGCCCGTCCTTCGAAGGATTGCGACGTTTCACTAAGAGGCGCATCCTATAGGCATGTCTACGTTGCGTATTGGCGTGGTGGTGGGCCTGATGCTCGCGGTTGGGTTGGGCTTCATCAGTTTCGTGAATCGCGGCGCGCGCGCCGCCGCAGGCGCCAACCTGCCCGCGCCGACCGTGGACGAGGCCCGCGCCACGCATTCCGGGCGCGAGTCCATCGTGCTTTCAGGCGGGTGTTTCTGGGGCGTGCAATTGGTCTTCGAAAACGTGCGGGGCGTGGTATCGGCCACCGACGGCTACGCCGGCGGCCAGGCCTCGACCGCTGAGTACGAAACCGTCTCGACTGGCTTGACCGGCCATGCCGAGTCAGTCCAGGTGGTTTATGACCCGTCCAAAGTGACGCTGGGTGAACTGCTTCAGGTGTTCTTCTCCGTTGCCCACAACCCTACTGAACTGAATCGCCAGGGTCCCGATACCGGAACCCAGTACCGGTCGGCGATTTTTTATTCCAATCCCGACCAGGAACGCATTGCGAAAGCCTACATCGACCAACTTGAAGCTGCCAGGATTTTCCAGCGGCCCATTGTGACCCAGCTCAATCCGCTGCACGGCTTCTACCGCGCCGAAGACTACCATCAGGACTATGCGGTGCACAATCCCGACAATCCGTATATCCGCATCAACGATCTGCCTAAGCTTGCCGCACTGCGCGCCCAATGGCCCGCTTTGGCCAAGCACTAGCCGTAGCACTAACTCGTTGATGCCGCTCGCCCCGGTTAGCTTCTAAGCCGCCCTGTTAAAATTCGAGGCGAGCTTCTCGCTTTGCGTGTACTAATTGCCAGCGATGATTGGGATGACCCGCGCGTAGGCGCGGCCAAAGCGCCGCGCAAGTTGGCACAAGCCCTCGAGCGCGCCGGCCACAAAGTGGATCTCGTTTTCAACGGTGATCTCCGCTACCACCCCCGCAACGAACGTCTGCGCTACCTCGTCGCCCCCTGGTACGCGCTCTCCACCGTGCGCCGCCGGTGGCGCGAGCGCGGCCCCTACGACGTCATTGACATGGCCAGCAGTGAGGGATGGCTCGTCTTCCTTGCCCACCGGCTGGGCGCATTCCGCGGGGCCGCCATGGTCGCGCGCACGCACGGTCTCGAGCATATTTATTACCGCGAATTGGTCGCCGATCATCGCGCCGGCCTCTTGCGCAAACCTTGGCCGCGCCGCATCTGGTACCCGGTCGTTAAGCTCAGTCAGGTTGCCGCCTCCTTCCGCCTCGCCGACCACGCAATTCTCCTGAATCAACGCAGCCGCGCGCTTGTACTCGATCGCCGATGGAAATCCGCCGGGCAAATCGCGCTCATCGCCCATGGCGTAGACGGGTTGCACTGGTCCTCCGCGCCGCCGCCGTCGGCTCCGCGCCAGGCGCGGGTGCTCTTTTCAGGCAACTGGCATCTCGGCAAGGGCACCGCATATCTCGCCGAAGCACACCGCTTGCTCCTGGCCCGCGGCATCCCCATGCCGCTGACCTTGCTGGGCGGCGGCACTGACTTTCCCCAGCCTGAAATCGAGCGCCACGTGCGCGCCAGTTTCGCCCCGGAATCCCAGCCCTGGCTCACCGTCGTCGAGCGTCTTGCCGACGAGGATGCGGTGTTCGAGTTCTACCGCAACCATCAATTCCTGGTGTGTCCCTCGACCGCGGAGGGCTTCGGCATGGTGGTCTTCGAAGCCATGAGCCAGCGCATGCCAGTCGTCGCCAGCCTTTCCGTGGGCGCGGCCGAGCGGCTCACAAACGGCATTAACGCGCTCCTGGTTCCTCCGCGCGACGCTGCCGCGCTCGCCGACGCGATGGCGCGCTTGTGGCATGAACCCGCCTTGCGTCAGAACTTGGGCGAGAATGGGCATGCCTTCGTCCGCGATTACACCTGGGACCGCGCCGCCCGCGAAACAGTGGCCGTCTACGATGTGGCGCGCCGCACCGCCGGCGCGGACGGTTGAGCGAAATAGCGCTTCAGGCTCAGAATTGGCGTCTCGAAGCCATACCAAAGCATGCTCGCCACGCCGATCGAAACCGCCCAGCGCAGGGCCACAATCGCGGCGTCGCCCGCCGGCCCTGGATGCATGCGGTTCATGTGCGCATCGAAACCGCCCAGAATCGCGAAAACAAGCATGTGGGTGAGATACAGTCCGTAGCTGATCAGCCCCAGGTAGCGCAGCGGCGCGGTGTCGCACAGCCGCACTCCCACCGCGGCCATCAGCACGCAGCCGGCAAAGCCCACCGCAAAGAACGTATCGAGATACGAGCCATGGCCCCGCCAGGCGAAGTACCAACCCGCCAAACCGGCAACGACCAATCCCCGTGCCAGCAGCAGCCAACGTTGGCGCGGCCAGTCGAGCACCCGCACCGCGAGCGCGATCAACGCGCCCGCCGCCAGCCCGTCGAGATGGTAGAGCGTATGGGTTGCGGTGAGTCCGTGCAGATTTCGGCGCAGCCAGGGCTCAATTAAAAGAATCGCCGCCAGCGCCGCGCCCAATCCCACCGTTGGGAGCCGCCGCGCGATCGGCGCCCAAACCAGGTAAAACTGTTCCTCGATGGCCAAGCTCCAAGTGGGATCAATCGTTCCCGTCAACCCGTGCACCAGGTTTTGCGCGAAAAAAACAAAGTAGGGCCAGAAGGTGCCCGGCTCCGACCAGGTGTTGGCGCGCCCATAGATGAAGTAATTCACCGGCACGACAAGGGCGTACACGGGCAAAATACGCAGGCCGCGCCGAGCATAAAAGTTCTTGAAAAATGCAGGTCGCGGGCGGCCGTCCAAGATGATTCCGGTAATCAGAAATCCGCTGAGCACGAAAAAAAGGTTGACGCCGGTCCATCCCCAAGCTGCGATCCCGGCCAAATGCAAACTGACCAGTCGCGGTCGGCAGTGAAAAAGCAGCACCAGCAGGATCGCCATTCCCCGCAGGCCGTCGAGCGCGGGTATATGGCTTTTCAGCCAATTGGGTCGGACGAGTGTCAGTCGCTCCGGCATCGCTCAATTCTGACAGCACTTCCGCTAGCGCAATCGGCAGGCGGCATTGATCGGCGCGACCCGCTTAGCGCGGCGTTGCCAGCCAATCCCGAATCCCGGGCGGTATCTTCACCCAGTGCGCGACAAACAATCGCATCCAACCAGCGTACCGCCGAGGCTTGACAGTGCCGCTGAATAGGCGAAACTATGATGAGAAGTACATGCGCAGGACTTTGTGTGTCGGATTCATTTCGCTGCTGGCTGTTTCGGCGCTGCTCTATGCCGACTCGCAGGTGCGGATTGTGCGCATCAGCTTTCTCCAGCACGGTGTAGAGACCGATATTCCGGGCGAGCGCTGGTCACAGGCCTTGCTCAATTCCCCGGTGATCGAAAACGAAAGCCTGCGAACCTCGGGCGGTGGCGAGGCCGAGGTGCAATTCGAGTGCGGCTCGGTGGTGCGGCTGGCGCCTAATTCCGAGGTGTCGTTCCCCCACCTCCGCCTGCGCGACAACGGGATTCGCGCCACCACAGTTAGCCTCGGCCACGGCGAAATGTTTGTCACGCTGCGCCGAAGCGACAGCCGCGACTTCGTACTGGAACTGCCCGGAGGCGAGCTGGAGCCGCCCAATTCGCCGGTCGCCCTGGATGTGCGCTCCACCGTCGCCGGCCAATCCGAAATCGAACTGCTCGACGGGAAGGCCAGCGTGCGCATCGGCAAACAGGAATTTGCTCTGCGCAAGCAAGCCTCACTGTCCCTCCCCGCCGCGCTATGGGTGGCGGCGCTCCCGCCCGACCAATACACGCAATGGAGTCACCAGCGCGACCAGCTCTTCCAGCGCGATGTGGCTACCAGCCAGCCCTCCTCTTCCATCGCCGACATCGGCAGCAGCTTGCCGCCCACCAGCGGACTGGCCGATCTCGCGCAAGCCGTCACCATAAGTCAAACGAACGCAGCTCTCGCCAAAATCGACAGCGATATTGGCGCCCTCCAGATTGACCCCACCCGTACTCCCGGCCATCGCGCCGTCCCCTATTGCGCCGGCAACTGAAGCTACCGCTCTGGCATCTATCGCGAGTATGAAATCCTGGATTTTGCCCTCGATTGCCATTGGAGCAGTGGTTTTCCTCATGACCCGGCGCGGACGCGAGCTCCAGGAACAGGTTAGCGATCATTTCGGCGACTGGGCCGACAACCTGGTTCGAACCAACCACCGCGTGCAGGACACTCTATCGCAGGTCCAGTCCCTGCTCGATCGCTTTAACCGCTCGCTGCAACAAGCCAGCTAGGGGTCTGTTCTATGCCAAAAGGTAAACACCTCCGCGGCGTCGGCGCCAAGGAACAGCGCGAGTACGAACACATTAAGGAAAGCGCCGAAAAGTCCGGCCGCTACGGCAAGCGCGCCAAAGAGGTCGCCGCCCGCACGGTCATGAAGCAGCATAAAGAAAAAGGCCACGCCAAAGGGAAATAGGCGCTCAAAGAACGCAAACAAAAAAAGGCCCCAGCCGCGACGAATAACGCTAGACTACGCGGATGACGCGTACCGGTCGTTTATCTCTAGTTCTAGCGGCGTTTTCCTTCTGCGCCACTGTCGCCCTCGCCCAAGCTTATCCCGCCCCGCTATTCAAGAACCTGCGCTGGCGCAACCTGGGGCCTCAACGCGCCGGACGCTCGATTGCCGTCTCCGGCTCCGCCGCCCGTCCGCTCGAGTACTACTCCGGCGCTACCGGCGGCGGCCTTTGGAAAACAACCGATGGCGGCTTCACGTGGAATCCGGTCACCGACGGTCAGCTCCAGAGCTCCTCGGTCGGTGCTGTTGCTGTCGCTCCCTCCAATCCCGACGTCGTCTACATCGGCATGGGTGAAAAAGAACTGCGCGGCAATATCATGCAAGGCGACGGAGTATACAAGACCACCGACGCGGGCAAGACCTGGAAACACCTAGGTCTCGCCGATACCCAGACCATTGCGCGCATCCGCGTTGACCCCACCAACGCCGACATTGTCTACGTCGCGGCGCTGGGCCATCCCTCCGCGCCCAATCCGGAGCGCGGCATCTACAAATCCACCGATGGCGGCGCCAATTGGCAGAAGGTTCTATACAAGGGCGACAAGGCAGGCGGCGTGGATCTCGCGATCGATCCTCATAATCCCCAGGTCGTTTATGCGTCGCTCTGGGAATCGTGGCGCGTCTCCTGGGGCATGTCGAGCGGCGGACCAGGCAGCGGCATATACAAATCCACCGACGCGGGCGCCACCTGGACCGACATTTCGCGCAACCCCGGCCTGCCCAAGGGCATTCTCGGCAAAATCGGCATCACCGTTTCCGGAGCCGACTCGAACCGCCTTTATGCCATTGTCGAGGCCGCAGATGGCGGCGTCTTCCGCTCCGACGATGCGGGCGCCACCTGGACTTTGGTCAACAACGAAAATACGCTGCGCCAACGCGCGTTCTACTACGCCGATATCACCGCCGATCCGGTCGAGAAGGATACCGTGTACGGGGAAAACGTCGGCTTTTACAAATCCACCGACGCCGGTAAAACCTGGCGCCAGGTGCGCGGCGGCGACAGCCACGACATGTGGATTGATCCCGCCAACGACAAGCGCATGGTGGTCAGCAACGATAGCGGCTCGACGGTCACCACCAACGGTGGCGTTACCTGGTCGCCCGAGACTTACTCCACCGCGCAGCTCTATCACGTCGCCCTGACCAAGGATGATCCCTACCAGGTTTGCGGAGCCCAGCAAGACAGTTCCACCCTATGTCTGCAAAGCACCGCCGGGGGGGGATTCGGCCGCGGCGGCATGTGGGCGCCGTTCTACTCGGTCGGTGGCGGCGAGAGCGGCTACATCGCGCCGAGCCCGACCGATCCCAATATTATTTACGCCGGCAGCCAGGGGGCGCTGCTCAGCCGCTTCGACCGGCGCACCGGAGAGAGCCGCGACATCGAACCCGACCCGCGCTTTTTCTCGGGCGAGAGTTCGGCCTCGGTTCCCGAGCGCTGGCAGTGGACGTTCCCCATCGTCTTCGATCCCTTCGACCCGCACACTCTCTACACCTCGTCGCAGCATTTGTGGAAGACGACCAATGACGGTCAGAGCTGGACAAAAATCAGCCCCGACCTTACCAGGCACGACCCCAAAACGCTGGGCGACTCCGGAGGCCCGATTACCCACGACATGAATGGTCCGGAAATCTACGCGACGATTTTCACCATCGCCCCGTCGCGGCGCGAAGCCGGCGTGATCTGGACCGGCTCCGACGACGGCATGGTCTACATCACCCGCGATGCCGGAAAAAACTGGACCAACATCACGCCGCCCGGCATGCCCTCCCTCGGCCGCGTCAGTCTGATCGAAGCCTCGACCCACACCCGAGGCGGCGCCTATGTGGCTGTCAAGCGCTACCTGCAGGACGACCGCGCGCCCTACATTTTCCGCACTGAGGATTACGGCAAGACCTGGACGAAAATTGTAAACGGCATTCCCGCCGATGACTTCGTTCACGCCGTGCGCGAGGATACCGACCGCGCCGGCATGCTCTACGCCGGCACCGAACACGGCTTCTACATTTCATTCAACAACGGCGATAACTGGCAGCCGCTGTCGCTCAACATGCCCGACGAGCAGGTGTCCGACATTGCGGTCGCGCCCCATGACGTCGTGATCTCCACCATGGGCCGCGGCTTCTGGTCGCTCGAGAACATGGATATCCTCCGCCAGCTCACGCCGGCCATCGCCTCCTCCTCGTCGCCGCATTTGTTCACGCCGCAGGACCCCGCGCGCGGCGGCCGCGGCCTCACGCTCGATTACTACTTGCCGGCGGCCGCGTCCAAGGTGACGATCGATATTCTCGATTCCAAGGGCGCCACCATTCGCAGCTTCACCAGCCCCGCCGCCCGCGGCGGGCGCGGTGGCCGCGCCCCTGCCGAGGCCGAAGCCGGCGCCGCCCGCGGCGGACGTGGCCGCGGCGCCGTCAGTGTGGCCAGTGCCGCCGCTGGACTGAACCAATTCACCTGGGATTTGCGTTATCCCGGCGCGACAACCTTCCCCGGCATGGTGCTCTGGGGCGCGAACGTCACCAGCGGTCCGACCGCCGTTCCCGGTGCATACTCCGCCCGCCTGACGGTGGACGGACAATCGCAAACCGTACCGTTCCACGTGCTTCACAACCCGCACTCGCCGGCGACCCAAGCCGATCTGCAAGCGCAATTCGATCTCGATGAAAAGGTGGTCGACGCCGAAAGCCGCGCCAACCAGGCGGTGATTGACGCCCGCACGCTGCGCGACAAGGTGCGCGCCGCGATCGCCGCCAATCCCGCCTTGAAAAGTGCGGGCGAGCCGGTCATCGCCGACCTGACCGATGTCGAGGAGACTATCTACCAGCCCCTGAGCCACGCCAGCGAGGACCCGCTGAATTTCCCGATCAAGATCAACAACCGCATCGGCCACTTAATGGGCGTTATTGAAGGGAGTTACGACGCTCGCCCCACTGACCAGACCTACACCGTCTTCGCCGAATTGGACAAGGAGTTGGACGCCGCTCTCGCCAAATTCCAGCAAGTAAAGTCCGGCCCCTTGGCGGCGTTCAACCGCCAAGCCGCTACACGATAGCCGGCTACGGCCGGGCTGGCGTCGCCGGTCTGGTCCTGGTCTAGCGTTTTGGCGGCTGCGGAACCAGCGATTTCATCAACTCGGCGGCCGGCTGCGCGGTGTAATCCGGCGGCGGGCTGAACAGCGCCGCGTCCAGCGGACCTTCGCTCAGCTCGCTCACTTCGCTGTCCATCTCCACCAAGGGTTGCGAGGCATCGAGACCCTGCAAAACCGCCATCGCCATGGGATTTGCGCCCTTCGGCGGGTGTGCATTCAGGTAAGAGGCCACAGGCGCCATGATCGGCAGGTACACGACCACGCGCGTCCGCAAGGACGTCTTCATGGTTGCGAACGGCGCCGAAGCCGCACTGATTTTGTCGGCGATCTCCGGCGGTAGTTGGGTCAGGATCGTTTGCATCTGCGCCAACGGACTGAACATCCGCGTCTGTACGGCGTTAAAACTTTGGATCTGTCCCAGCGCCGCGACCCGCTGCGACTCGCCCGCCGCCGGCGTCCAGAACGCGAACTCCAGCCGTAACACCGGAGACTGGAAAAGGGGCAGCACATCGGCCGGTATCGGGTGCGCCGGATCGGGCGGAAACTTCGAAGGATCAATCCGCAGAGTCAAGCTCACGGTGTGCTCCTCGACCTGAACTCCGGCGACGGTGTCGGTGCGCCCGGTGGCGTGCGAATCCGTCGCGATCTGCAAGGCCGAGAAAAACTCTTGCGCCTGCGGCGGCACCGGTGGCAGCTTGGCGGGCGTGGCGCCCAGCCCGGTGGCCAGGAAATCGTGCAGCGGCAAAGCGGCGAAATGTTTGGTGGCCGGGTTCAACACCATGACCTGTGAACTGCCCAGATCGAGGATGGTGATCCCCATGCCGGTCCCTTCGGTCCTCGCCTTGGTGCCTTGCATCTCGAGAACAACGTCGCTCGGCATGTGCGCCGTCACGTCCTTCGCCATCGCCATGAATTGCGCCACCATTTCGGGCGGCATCATGCCGCCCGATTTCCAGGTAACGTGGGTGCGCATGGTGGTGTCCGCCCGCAGCGGCGTCATTCCCAAGGCGGCCACGATCAACCATGCCCAACCGGACCGGCGAAGAGTACTGAACTTCATAGATGTGATAGTACCAAATGAAACACGGAACTCAACCCGGCCCCGCCCCAATAATGGTGAAGTCGTAAACCTGTGCCGCGCGCGCCAGCTCCCTGTCGAAAGTTAGAACCCCCATCGCGCCGCCGAATTCCGCGCGCCAAAAAAAGTCAATCAGTGCGGCGCGGCGCAACGCCAGAGTCCGCTCCTCTGCCGCGCCAGAGAGTCGCCAACGGTCGAGCGTGCGCATGCTCTCGACGCGAGTCAATTCGCTCGCCACCAAGAACTCGAACTCTCGCAGGTCCACGTGGCCGGGCTGCTGGAAGATATAGCGAATCAGAGCCGACGAATCTAAATAGGCAACCACGACGGGTCCCTTCTCCGTTCCTCCGCCATAAACCGCTCGACCACATCGAAATCAACGTCGTTGGGCGGCGGCTCTTTCAAATCCCGCAGACGTCCGTTTGCCTTGCGCACGATCAATCCAGCTTCGGGTGCGACCAAACGCGCCACCGGGGTGCCCCGATCGGTGACCACAACCCCGCCGCCGGCTCTTGCCTGGCGTATGTACCTGCTCAGGTGGGCTTTGAATTCCGCGATCCCAACTTCCTTCATGACTCATCGTGACCTCTAGCGGTCATGATGGCAACCCACACGCGGAAGCCGCGCCGTTTGCGCGGTTTGCAAGGTTGGCGGAAAAATGCGGCGCGATCCCATGCTCCATGAAAGCCGCGCACCGCAGTGCAATCTACATAGCCAGCGGCACCGCGATCCCCATCAGTTCCAGCGCGGCAGTGAGCTGCCGGTGCGTCAACGCGACCACCTGTAACAAAAACGCCCGCTTGCCGGCATCGGCCTCCTGCAGAACCGGCGTGTGATGGTAGAAATTATTGAACGCTTGCGCCAACTGAAACGCATATTTGGCCAAATGGGATGGTTCGCGCGTGGCCAGCGCCTGCTCCACCACCCCCGGCAGCCGCGCCCCGAGCCAGAGAAGGCTCCAACTCTGCAAGTCGTCGTGATACGCCACCGGCTCTGACTGCGGTCCGGCCTTGCGCAAAATATTGGCCGCGCGCACGGTCGCGTACTGCGCATAGGGGCCGCTCTCGCCCTCGAAGCTGAGCGCTTCCTTGAAGTCGAAGGCGATGATTGTTGCCGTGGTGAATTTCAGCAGGAAATAGCGGAGCGCCCCGACCGCGATGGTGTGGGCCGTATCGCGCTGCCGCGCCGCCTCCATTTCCGGATTGCGGGCTGCGACTTGCGCCAGCGCCTCGCTTTCAAGCCGGTCGAGCAGGTCATCGGCTTTAACGCCCGTCCCCTTGCGTCCGGAAACGTCCACCCGCTTCGCGCCGGCCTCCGCCTGATAACCCAGTTCGGCCGCGCATGCCGGCGTCAGCGCCACCATCTCGTAGCTGAAATGCACGCTGCGATTCGCTTGTTCTTCGAATCCCAGGGCGCGCAGCCCGGCGACCACGATTTCCTGTAGATAACTCTGGCGCGCGTCAATCACGTTGAAAATCCAATCGCCGCCTCCAAATCGGGGGGCGCCCGGCTCGCGGGTCAGCGCCGTACGCCAGGCGACATGCCCGTCTGGGTACTCGTGAAAGCGGGCGAAGCCAAACTCCATCGGCAGCAGTCCCAGTTTCCAAAGTTGATAGGCGATGTCCTTGCCGACGTAGGTCACGGTTCCGTTCGAGCGAACGATCACCTTCGTCTCCTCCTCGCCCTCCTTGCCCAGGCTTCCCACCCGGTCCATTACCCAGCAGCCGGCGTTTTTGCCTTCCGTCTCCCGACGCACCGCGCCGCGCTCCTTCAGGAGCGCAAAGGCGTGGGACCATAGGTGCAGTTGCAGAATCTCGCTCTCGCGCGGCAGCACGTCGTACTCGACTCCAATGCGGTGCATGGTGCGCAAGTGGCAGTGCGCGATCTTGCTGGCAATGTCGTCGGCCAACGCGGCGGTCTCATTGCCGCCGGCTTCAATGAGGTGCAGCGTCGCCGGCCGCCACGCGGCCAGGTCTTCGGGATGGCTCTCGTAATGCTGCGAAATCGCCGCATACATGTCCCAGCACAAATAATCAAACCGCTGGTCGGCATGCTCCGGCACGGTCAAGTGCTGGAACGCGGCAACCACGTCGGCCACCTGCACGCCGGTGTTGTCCTGTAGGTTCTGCACTTCGACCGTTTCCCCGCGCCGCCGCAGCAGCCGTACCCATGTGTCGCCAAGAACCGCATTGCGGAGATGGCCAATGTGGGCGGCCTTATTGGGGTTGATATTGGTATGTTCCACGATTACCTTGGCGCCCAGGCGAGGCCGGAGCTGGTTCGTGTTCTCCCGCAGCGCCTCCATCGCATTGCTGCGACAAACGTAAAAATTGAGGTACCCGCCCCCCGCCACCTCGACTTTGACGAAGCCCTCCGGCACGGGCATGGTGGCGGCAACCTCCTGCGCCAATTGCCGAGGCGGACGCCGCATCTGCTTCGCCAATTCGAAGCAAATGGGCAGCGCAAATTCGCCCATGTCCGGCTTGGGGGGGAGTCCCACTACGAGCTTTTCCGGGGTCAAATCCGGCAGCTCGGCCATGGTTTTCCGCAAGTGGTCCACCACCGCACACCTCAGGCGTTGTTCGAGTTCGATATACACGTCCTCTATGGTATTGTGAGACACTCCTTCTAATCTCGGAAATTCATGAGCTTTCGGACCCTTTTCAGCGTTTTTTCCAGCGATCTGGCCATCGACCTCGGCACTGCGAACACCCTCGTGTATGCCAAGGGCAAGGGCATCGTTGTCAACGAACCTTCAATCGTCGCCATCAATAAAGGGACCGGCGAAGTGGAAGCAGTGGGCAAAGAGGCCAAGGAAATGCTGGGTCGAACCCCCGGCAACATTGTGGCCATCCGGCCCATGAAGGACGGCGTCATCGCCGACTTCAAGGTCACCGAGAAGATGCTCAACTACTTCATCCAGAAGGCGCACAACCGCAAGATGTTGGTGCACCCGCGCATCGTCATCGGTGTGCCTTCGGAAATCACGCAGGTGGAAAAGCGCGCGGTCATGGACTCCGCCTACCGCGCCAAGGCCAGTGAAGTCTACCTGGTCGAGCAAGCGATGGTCGCCGCCATCGGCGCCGGCTTGCCCATTACCGAACCCAGCGGCAACATGGTCGTGGATATCGGCGGTGGCACCACCGATATCGCCGTCATTTCGCTCAGCGGCATCGTCTACTCGCGCTCGGTGCGCGTCGCCGGCAATGAAATGGACGACGCCATCACCAACTACCTCAAGCGCAAATACAATCTCCTGGTCGGCGAACGCACCGCCGAACAGGTGAAGATCAACATTGGCTCCGCCTATCCGCTCGATTCGATTGAAACTTTCGAGATCAAGGGACGCAACTTGATCGAGGGCGTTCCCAAGACCCTGGTGATCGAGGACGCCGAAATTCGCGAGGCGCTGAGCGAAAGTGTTGGCACGATCATCAACGCCATCCGCGTCGCGCTCGAGCGCACGCCGCCCGAGTTGAGCGCCGACATCAGCGATAAGGGCATTGTGCTCACCGGCGGCGGGGCCATGCTCAAAAATCTCGACAAGCGGATCCGCGAGGAAACCGGCCTGCCGGTCTCGATCGCCGACGATCCGCTGGCCAGCGTGGTGCTCGGCACCGGCAAAATGCTGAGCGACTTCAAGCTGCTGCGCAAGATTTCGATCGACCAATAAGTAGAAGGCGAGCCGTGGAGCATCTGATCGAACGCAAGCGGAACAAATTGTTCCTTTCCGTGCTTCTGCTCGGGCAGTTAATGCTGCTCGGTTATCAGGTCCGGCGTCCCGATGCCGGCGGCGTGCGCCTGGTTAGGTTGTGGAGCGTTGAGGCCATTCTGCCCGCCGAACGCGTCTCCGATCGCGTCGTCAGCGAAACCCGCAATTTGTTCCATGGCTACGTCGGCCTGCGCGAGGTCAACCGGCAGAACCAGGAGTTGCAGGCGCAGGTGGCGGCCTTGCGTATCGAAAACCAGCGTCTGGTCGAAGGCGTGCGAGAGCTGCCCGCGCTCGAAACTCTGCTCGGCTTCCAACGCGCCTACGGCATCAAGACGGTGGCCGCCCAGGTGATTAGCAGCGGCATCACCGCCGACGCGCAAACTCTCTATCTCGACGGGGGCTCGAACGCCGGCTTCGCCCGCAATATGCCGGTGATCAACCCGTCGGGGTTGGTGGGCAAGCTATCCCAGGTGCTGGGTTCGTCCTCGCAAGTGTTGATGATCACCGACACCCAATCCGGCGCCGGCGTTCTGATCGGCGACAAGCGCATCCATGGCATCGCCACCGGCCTCGGTGCCGGCCGCATCGAGATCCGCGACGTGCTCAAGGACGAACCGGTCGCCGTCGGCGCCGCTGTCGTCACCTCCGGCGACGATCAGGTCTTTCCAAAGGGTATTCCCGTGGGCACGGTCACTGGCATGCGCCCCTCGATCGATGGCATTTTTCGAGTTGTCGAACTCAAGCCCGCGGTAGACCTGGGCCGGCTGGAACAGGTCCTGGTCGTGACCGGCACTTTGCCGCCTCCTGACCAACAAGCGGCGCAGGGTCAGACCGCGGCCGAAATCCGCCAGGCCGCGCTGCCGTCGCTCCCCGCCTTCACCGCCGCTGCCCCCGGCGCGTTCCCCCAGCCGGCTCCGCCCCCCGGCGCCACCCCCGCGCCTCCTAATACGCCCCCGGCGGAAGGCGACGCACTGGGAGGCGCCCAGCCCAAGCCGCCAGCCGCGCCCGGCGTGATTAAACACTGAGCGCTGGGAGCGGTGGGCAGACGACGCGTGAAATAGCGCTGTAGGCGGGGCATTTCACTCACTTCAGCGCTGGCGCACTGGTCGCGGCCTCGAATTTGGGCCAAATCCATGATGTAGAAGCGGCAGCTCAATTGCTCCTACCTAGGGCGAAGACCAGGCGGAACACAGGGTGAGAAGGCAACCTTGCTATCCGCATGGAGTGAACAAGCGTTGCCGTAACTGCGACCGGTATTTCAGCGGCGAGTTGGAAGGCAATATCTCTGTCTGGAATGCAGTCTGCGCGCGGCGGAGATGCCGCGCGCGCGTGGCGCGAAACGCGGCTGTACAACCGGAGATGCCGCACCGGCGGCCGCCGGCAAATCAGCACGGAGAGATCACGCTTCCTGAAATACGACGGAGTCGTCACGGTCCGTCCATCCACTTCTCGCGCCACTCAATGCGGGCGACACTGAATAAATGCGACTTTCAACGCGCGGACCCGCCATGCACTTACCAAGGCAATGCACGCGAAAGCCCATTGGTCCGCAACCTGCAATCACATGAGCGAGGAAGATTCCATGCCCACCCAACCATCCGCCATTGCACTTCCCGCTGAGCACAGTCCGCGACTGGAGGCATCGCTGCTGCCCCTGCGACGGATACTGGCGGCAACCGACTTCAGCCCGCGCGGCCAGGCTGCGTTGCGTGGCACCATGCCCGGTGCTCGCCGTGCGCTGTGGGCAGGCTGACGTGCACTTAGAACGCGTGGGGCGGGCCTAGGCGGGCGCGCGGCGACAGCCGCGCTGGGGCTCGCGTCAATCAAAATAAGATATTTCCCCCTCAATTGGGGCTTGGCTCTTGAACGCTAACAATACGAAGTACGGGGAGGCTACCGCGCTTGCTGGTCGCCAATACGCCGATCTGGCGCAATGCATCGCGGAGCGTTAGGTAGCCGGAATCCGCCTCCGGCCCTTCGCCGCGAAACGCGAAAGTGAAATCAAAGCGGCCGGTTTTATTTGTGGAATCAACCGCCATTCCGCCCAGCTCGCGGCCCACCCACTTCGCCAATTCATCCATGCTGGTGGCAGTCGCAGTCACCTCGTAGGAGAGCGCCGGCTTGCTATTATCGCCATGCCGCACGAGTGCGATCCTGGAACGCTCGCCTTCCGCCGCCACGGTGCCGTGGAAACCTCCGCTCGCGATGGTTAAATTGGTCACGTCGCCCGGAACACTGTCGGCGGCCGCCACTAAGCGAAAACGCTCGCGCAACAGGGAACCGAGCATCGCGATAACTTGCGCTTTTTGTAGGCCTCCGTCCATGGTCGCCTGAATGTCGTAGTGTTGGTCATCAATCCAATCTGCCCCTCCCACCACGGAGAAACAGGCCGGATAGGCGAGAGCAATGATTTGCCTGAGCGGCAAATTGGCGATGACCAATCGACCTGGTGCAATATTGAAAACTCGTCCCATCCTCCCTACGGGATCGCTTGGCTTGATCGAAACCACTGAAAAAGCACCCTGGTCTGCGTTGGGATTTGTTCCTGTGCAGTCGCTGGCGAAGTTACTGGACGGCGCCGCGCTCTGTCCCGCCGCCGATGCAATGCCAGCAAAGATAAGCACGGCTGCCACACCTGCCCTTGCAATGATTCTCATTGTGCCCCTTCCGGGGGCCCGGCCAGCGCGGCATCCACGAGCAGCGGAACCAGGAACTTCATCGACGAATCTCCTCCACGGAATCCTATGTGACGTTACTCTCCACCCCTGCGCTTTTGTCAATGGAAAAACATCAATATGCCGATAAGAACGGCAAGTGTGCACGGTATAGAGATCCCGACCCTGGTTAATCCGGCGAGGAACACGCGCTGGGCGCAAACTTCTGCCAACCAGCTTCAACGCAATTTCGCCGACGACAGCAGCGGCGGTATCATCAGTGGTATGGCAACAATTCGCATCTCGGCAACCGAAGCGGCCCGCGACTTTGCGGGACTGCTGGCCCGCGTCCGAGCCGGCGCGGAAGTCGTCATCGAAGACGACCAGCTAGTCGTAGCCGTGGTGCACACGCCGGTGCCACTGCACCGCTCCATCGAGGCGTGCATCGCTCTGTTGCCTGAGAACTCTACGGCGATTATAGATGAGGACTTCGCCCGGGATGTCGGAGAGGCTGTAGCTGCGCACAGTGAGCCGTTGAATCCTCCAGCATGGGATTGATCCTCGATTCCAGCGTGCTCATCGCGGCCGAGCGCAAAGGACGCAATGCGCATCAGGCTCTCGGCGAAATCGCCCGGCGCGTCGTCGGTGAGGATGTGGCCATCTCGGTCGTGACGCTAATCGAGCTGGCGCACGGCGCAGCCCGTGCCGACACACCGGAAAGAAAGGCGGCGCGGCGGCAGTTCGTCCACGAACTGACAATAGCTCTCCCGGTGCATCCTGTGACGGTTCCCGTTGCTCTGCGGGTTGGCCAAATCGACGGCGAGAACGCGGCGCAAGGTGTTCGGCTGCCTCTCGCAGACCTGCTTATTGGAGTGACAGCGCTGGAGCTTGGCTACAGGGTTGCGACCGGAAATCTGCGTCATTTTCAGATGGTTCCCGGGCTTGAAATCGTCCCATTCTGAAAAGGTCGGAACGAAACTGCACGTGACCCCCTCTTTAGGGCAGGGCGGGGTATCGGCTAACCGTGGCCGGGCGGGCGCGTCGAAGTGGGAATAGCACGAAAAGCATCAATAACGTGAGAAAATGAACCTCATTGTGCGTCACACCGGGCGGGTAGCTTGCATCTCGCTGTGTCTTCTTGCTGTTTGCCTTCCGTTTTGCGCCGCGCAGGATTCATCTCCGGCCGCCGCCAGCGTGGTCACTGTGGGCCGCGGGCATCTCACTCGTCAGTTACGCATTGGTGGCACCACCGAGGCGGTCCATGCCTACACCCTGCGCATCCCCGAAATGCAGCGCCAGAACGGCCAGCTCACGCTGGTTGACATCATCCCCAACGGCACCCAGGTGAAGGCCGGCGACGTGTTGGCCGAATTCGATGCCACCCAGGAATTGCAAAACGCCCGCGACGCCGAGGCGAAATTCCAGGATCTGGGCCACCAGGTCGAGGACCGCCAGGCCCAAAACCGCAGCAATGCCGAACAGAACGCCAGCGATCTGCAGCAGGCCGAGGCCGACCTGGGCAAGGCCGAACTGGAACAGAAAAAAGCTCCTATCCAGAGCGCCATTGACGCGGCCACCGGACAATTGAACGTCACCGACGCGCAAGCCCATGTGGCCAGCCTGAAGCGCGAGAACCAGTTCAAGGCAGCCGCCGACGCCGCCGCGCTGCGGGTGCTCGAGTTGCAGCGCGACCAGCAGAAAATCGAGTGGCAGCGCGCGCTCTCCACCGCCCAGATGCTGACCTTGAAGGCGCCGCTGGCGGGCATGATCAGTCTTGTCTCGGTCTATCACAACGGCGTGTCGGGGCCCGCCCAGCCCGGTGATCAACTCTACACCGGGCAGAACCTGCTGCACATTTTCGACGCTCGTCAAATGGAGGTGGTCGGCCAAATCAATGAAGCCGACGGCGCCTCCCTCGCCCCCGGCCTGAGCGGCGTCATGCATCTCGATGCCTACCCCAACACCAGCTTCACCGTGCACTTCGAGGCAGCCAGCCCGGTGGCTTCGGGCGGAAGCTTCATCAACCCCGTGCGCGGCTTTTCAGCGAGATTCTTGGTCGAGCAAACCGACCCGCGCCTGCTGCCCGACCTTTCCTGTGCCATCGATTTGAAAATTGCCAGCGCCGACGACGTGTTGCTGGTGCCCCGCTCGGCGGTCCATTTCATTCAGGACGAACCCTACGTCACCAAGCGCGTCGGCGGCGATTGGCGTGAACAGCGGGTCGAACTCGGCAACTTCAACGATCAACAGGTGGTCATCGTCAGCGGCGTCGCCGCCGGCGATCAAGTCCGCACCCAGAATTAATGGCGCCCCGTCACCCACCCCGCCGCCTGCGCCGTTGGACCGCCACCGCGGTGGTGACGCTTTCGATTGTGGCGCTGGCCTACGGTTTCCATCGCCTTCGCTCACCGGCGTTGGCGAACCTGCCCACCGCGGCCGCCCGCGCTGAAGAGTTTCGGGTGACTGTCAAGACCCAGGCAACGTTGGTTGCAACCCGCTCCGAGGAGCTCCATGCCCCCAACGTGCTGAATCTGCAAATCACATGGCTCGCGCCGCCGGGGTCCACCGTGAAGGTCGGCGATCCGGTGATTCGCTTCGATCCCTCCAGCGCCCAGAAAGACGCTGACGCCAAGACCGCCGCGCTGCGCCAGGCTCAAGCCTCGCTCGATCAGGCCAATGCCGCCGCCCAGATTGCCGACCAGCAGGACGCGCTCGACCTCGCCACAGATCAAAACGGCGTCGCCTCCGCCCGCCTCGACGCCTCCAAGGCCGCCATTCTCAGCACCATTGATGGCGATGAGGCCAAGCTCGCACTGGGCATGGCCGAAGAAAAACTTAAGGTCGAACAAGCCAACATCAACCTGCATCGCACCTCCAACGGCGCCAAAATCGCCAGTGCCACGCGGAATCGCGACAAGGCCCAGGCCGATCTCACCCTCGATCAGGAAGAAATGAAGCAAATGCTGGTGCGCGCGCCCTTCAACGGCGTTGTCACCTACCTGACCAATCAGTCCCAGGGTTGGATGAACGCCCAGCCCTTCAAGGTCGGCGATCACGTGTGGGCCAACGCCGCCATCGCCGAAATTCCCGACCTCTCCAGCCTCGAGGCCCAGGGCAAGCTGGCTGAAATTGACCGCGGTCAGGTTTCTCTCGGTGATTCCGTCGAGGTGCACCTCGACTCGCTGCCCGAGGCGTCGGTTTCAGGCACGCTCGTGAACGTGGCGGCCCTGTCGGAGCCTTATTACGACGGTAACTTTCCCCCCGCCAAGGTATTTAATATTTTTGCGCGCCTCAATGCGCTCGACCCGCGCCTGCGACCTCAAATGAGCGGCTCCTGCAATATCGTCGTGCGCCGTATTCCCCTGGCCATCGTGGTGCCGGCGCGATCGCTTTTCACTGTCGCCGGCAAGCCGGTGGTCTATCTCCAAACTCCAGATGGGTTCCAGGCCCGCTCGGTGCAGGTGCTTGCCCGCAATCCCGATGAAGCCGCGGTCAGCGGCATCACCGCCGGCGCCCGGTTGGCGTTGCTCGATCCGACCCTGAAAAAGGCGCCGGGCAATAAGCCATAACCATGGCGGCCGCACCCCAAATTCGCGTCCTGCCCCTTCCCAAAAAGCGCGCGCCGAACCTCCGGCGTTGGCTGTACCGGGCCATCGTGGCCGCGGTTGCGGCCGTGGCCGCCTGGGGCGCTTGGCGCGGCTACACCGCCCTCACCGCGCCGTCGGCGGCCAACGTACCCCTGGCAGAGGTGCGCCGTGGCGAGGTTCACTTCAATGTCTACGCCCAGGGCACGCTCAGCGGCGGCAACTCCGAAGTGCTGACCGCGCCCATGGTAAACGGCGATACCTTGAGCATCCGCGACATTCTCGAAACCGGCACCTTGGTCAAGTCCGGCGACGTCGTCGTGCAATTTGATACCTCCGCCCAGGAGTACAACCTTAAGCAGGCCCAGGCCGCGCTCGAACAGGCGCAGCAGCAGGTGCTCGGCGCCCAGGCTACGGCCGCCGCCCAGACCGAGGATGACGCCTACCAGCTTCTCAAAGCCCAGTTCGATGTGCAGCGGGCCGAGTTGCAGGTGCGCAAAAACCCCATCGTGGCTGCCGTCGATGCCCAGAAAAACGACCTCAACCTCGCCGCCGCGCGCGAGCATCTGCGCCAATTGCAGCAGGATGTCGCCAGCCGCAAGTCCAGCAACCAGGCCTCCGTCGCCTTGCAGCAGGCCGCCGAGCTCAAGTCGCAGAGCGACGCCGCGACCGCGCAGGCCAATATCGCCGCCATGTCGTTGAAGGCGACCCGCGGCGGTTATATGTCCATCCGCGAAAACATGCGCAATGGCTTCAACGGCCTCGCCGTGCCCGTTTATCAAATTGGCGATGTCACCGACCCGGGCTTGGCCATCGCCGAAATTCCCGACACCACCTCCTGGGAGCTCAACGTCACCGTCAGTGAGTTCGACCGCGGCCATCTTGCCGTCGGCCAGCCGGCGACCGCCGAATTCGATCCGCTGCCCGGGCAAACTTTTCCCGCCCGGGTGAAGTCGCTCGGCGGCGCCACCGGTCCGTCCTGGAATCGTCAGGTGAAGTGCGTCCTCGAACTGCTGCGCGCCACGCCGGCGCTCAAGCCCGGCTTGTCGGCCAAGGTCATTATCACCACCCAAACCCTGCGCGACGCGCTGTATGTTCCCAGCCAGGCGGTGTTTGGACCGGATGGTTCCAATTACGTCTACCTTCGCGCCGGCGGACAGTTCGCCCGCCGCCCGATCAAGGTTGTGAGCCGCAGCGAGAGTCAAGTGGTGTTACAGGGTGTCCATGCCGGCGACGTGATTGCGCTCGCCAATCCGGAGCAGACTGGCGCGCCGGCCGCCGCGCCTGCCGCGCCATCGGCGGGCGCGCCCGGCGGCGGCGGCCCCATGGTGATCGTCCGATGAAGCTTCCTTTTTCCCGCCTCGGAACCGATCTGGCGTTGGCCGCGCAAAACCTGCGGGCGCAGAAAACCCGCACCCTGCTCACCGCGCTGGGCATGGTCTTCGGTGTCGGCGCTGTCATCGCCATGCTCGCCATCGGCGCCGGCGCCAAGCAGGAGTCCTTGCGGACCATAGAACAACTCGGCGTGCGCAATTTGATGGTTGACAGCATTCCGCCCGGCAGCCAGCAGCTATTCCAGCAGCGCCGCCTGACCTCGCCCGGTCTGACCATGCGCGATGTGCGCATCCTCTCCGTCAACGTCGATGGCCTCGACCAAATCTCCGCCCGGCGCGAGCTGCACCCCGCCCGGGTGCTGCCCAAGCCCGCCCACGACATTCCCGAGCTCTATGGCGTTCGCGCGTCGTATGCCGCCATTCACCATTTTGTTCCGCTCGAAGGCGAGTTTTTCGACGACCTCGACAATGCCGCCGGAGCCCCGGTGTGCGTGCTCGGCCAGACCGCCAAGGTCAACATTTTCGGTTATGACCCCGCCGTCGGCCGCTACCTCAAGGTTAACGACACCTGGCTCAAGGTGGTGGGTGTGCTCGGCGAACAATCCGCCTCCGGCGGCAGCGGCGGTCGCGATTGGAACAACGTTGTCTACGTGCCGTTCAATACGTTTCAGTTCCGCTTTTACGACGCCAGCTTCAATCTCAAAGACGAACTCGACGGCGTCGACATGAGCCTCAAGCCCGGCACCGACAGTATTGCCGCATCCAAAATCGTCACCGCGATTCTGGACTCAACCCACCACAACGCGCGCGACTTCAACGTCACCGTGCCGGCTGGACTGCTGGCCCAGCAGCAGCAGACGCAGCGCATCTTTACCTTGGTCATGGTGGCCATCGCGGCGATTTCGCTGCTGGTCGGCGGCATCGGCATCATGAACATCGTGCTCGCCACCGTGCTCGAGCGCACCCGCGAAATCGGCGTCCGTCGCGCCACCGGCGCCCGCCGCGCCGACATTCTGCGCCAATTCCTCGCCGAAGCGGTGTTGATCTCCGTCTCCGGCGGCTCCCTCGGCATTGCGTTTGGCTACGCCATGTCGTGGCTCATCGCCGTCACCGCCGCCTGGACCACGTTGGTCAGCACCTGGTCCATCCTGGTCGCCTTCGGCGTCTCGGTCGGCGTGGGCATCATCTTCGGCATTTATCCGGCGCGCAAGGCGGCGCGCATCGATCCGATCGAGGCTTTGCGCTATGAGTAAGCTGCGATTCATCACCGGCTGCTTGGCCGCGTGCCTGCTGTCCGCGGGCGCGTTGTCCGCCCAGTTCCTCCCCCGTTTCCACGTGAACGCGCCCCGTGTCGAGCCCATCGCCGGCCTGCACGAGCGCATTCACGACGGCCAGCTTCACCTGACGCTGAAGGAATTCCTCGCCCTGGTGCTCGCCAACGACACCCAGATCCATGTGCTGCGCCTCGACAATACCAATGCCGTCAATGCCGTGCTGGCCGCGCGCAGCCCGTTTGACCCCACCCTCATCGGCAGCTTCAACGGCACCCGCAGCGTGCAGCCCGAAGCCAGCCAAATCAATGGCGCGCCCACCCTTTCGCAGCTCGGACAGAACAGCAACTTCACGTTCAATCAGGTTCTTGGCACCGGTCAGCAGGTCGCGATCGGTTTCGGCACCAACCGCGACTCCAGCAATAGCCAGTTCCTCACCTTCAACCCCAGCCTGGGCGCGACCATGAATTTTGCGCTCACCCAGCCGCTGCTCCGCAACCGCGGCAACCTCCAGAACCGTACTCCGCTGCTCATCGCCCAAACCCAGGTGCTGGTCGTGGGCGACCAGACCTCCACCCAGATTGCCGATCAACTGGTCAGCGCCGCCGACCAGTACTGGTCCACCGTTCAGGCGCGCGATCAGATCGCGGTGCAGCAGCAGGGCGTTGATCTCGCCCAAAAATCCTATGAACGCGACCAGAACGCCTTGCAGTTGGGCGCGCTTCCGCCCGGCGATATTTTCACCTCGCAGGCCCAGGTGGCGCAGGACCAAACCCAGCTTCTCCAGGCTCAATCGAACTACCGCCAGCAGATGGATCTGCTGCGCCGCCTGATTGGCGCCGATATTGACGCCGAGGCCCGCGCCGCCGAGATCGTGCTCGATGAAGACCCGCGCGCCACCACCCCCGAGGCCCCGCCGCTGCCTGTGGATCAGGCGGTGGCGCAGGCGCTCGCCCATCGCCCTGAGATGGATGCGATTCAGCGCCAGCGCATCGAGGACCGCTTCTCCACCGCCGCCGCCCGCGACGCCCTCCGTCCCCAGCTAAACCTGAGCGGCAGCTACGGCTCGAACGCGCTCGCCGGCAACGCCATTCCGGTCGTCAATTCGCTCGGCGTTTCGGTTGGCGGTCTCTCCACCGGCTTCGGCAGCGCCCTCGGCCAGGTTTTTGATTTCGGCTTTCCGACCTATGGATTTTCGCTTTCGCTCAATCTGCCGCTGCGCAACAGTGCCGGCCGCGCGCAGCTATCCAATTCGCTGGTCAGCGAAGCCAGCCACGCCTACCAGGAACGCAACGAAACCCAACAAGTGACCCAGGAAGTCCGTCTCGCTGACACTCAATTGAGCATGGCCGCCGCCGTTGTTCATTCCGCCACCACCGCCCGCGATCTGTCCCAGAAAAACGTCGCCGCCGAACAGCAGAAATACACCCTCGGTACGATTACCGTTTTCGAGTTGCTGCAGGCCCAGGTCCAGTTGAGCAACGCCGAGCTCACCCTCCTCGGCGCCTACACCAGTTACCAGATCGCCCAAATCGCTTATCAGCGCGCCACCTGGACTCTGCTCGATAAACTCGGCCTCAAAGTCAATCCCTGATCGCCTAGTCTGGCGCTGTGCCTAAGCGGAGCGCGCGGCGGTATCCGCGTAGGGCCCGACCTAACCAACCCTTCACTTACAATCACGCCATGGCTCTCATGGCGGCAATGACCGGCGGTAGCTGATGCTGATTGCCAATCGCAGGCAGGCGTCGCTGGCGGCATTGGGCCTGCTGGGCAGTGCGGTCGCCTGTGGCGGCATGGACCCGCGGTCCGCTTCAATTATCAAAGCCTGGATTTGAAACACGGCGAACTACCCCCGGATCTTCGGCGATCGGCTAAGCGGAACGCCACACTCGCGCGAAAAAACGACGCTAGCGCGCTGGCGGTGCCGGGGTCACGCTGGCGACTTTCAAGGTGTCGCCCTTCAGTGTCCCCTTCACGATGACGCGTTTGGCTGCCAGTTTGTTGAGTGTGGCTCGCTGCGCGGCATTGGCGTCGAGGGTATAAGCCTTCTGCCCAACCACAAGCGCGTATGCGCCGTTGTCCTGAGTGCACATGCGAACGCAATCGGCATCGCTATGGCCCGCATCCATTGTGTGCTTGACCCCGCACATGTCGTCGCTGACGACACCGGTGTAGGCGGTTTGAGCGGCCTGCATTGCCCACATTCCCGCGGGAACGGTGGCCAGCGCGACGGCAAGTACTCCATTACGCAAATTGAGCTTCATAGGCACAGTATGACGCGCCGCAGCGGCAAAGGTGACGAAAAATGCCATCATTCGGCATATAGAAGCCGCCCATGATCCACCTTGAGAAACGGGGTCAGCGTGTGTGCCTTGGCAGGCTTGAGGTCGATAATGTCCAGCACCCGCCAGCACGCGACTGTCAGCGCATCACCGATCAGCGACCGGTGACAGCGCCATGGAACCGCTTCCGCGCACATAATCGCCGTGGGGCGCTCATCGGCCAATGCCTCCAACTCCGCCAAAGCGGCGGCAAACTCCGGCGTGTGCATGTAATCGGCGAAACCGCGAAAACTGGCATTGCGCCAGGCGGTGTTGACGGAGTCCCGTCGGGCGTGTCGCAACCCGCCGAGGCCCGGCAGTTGGACGTAGCCGATGCCGGCTTTTTCCAGCGAAGCGCTCAACTCCGCACCGGCAAATTGCGGGTTGTGCCGCGATTTTGGAATGGTGCGCACGTCCGCCACCCGCTTCACCCCATGCACGTGCAACAGGTTGATAAATGCCTCCGCCGTGCGCGTCGTGTGGCCGATGGTGAAGATGGTGCGCGTTTGCTACCCTTAAGGATTGATGCAGCCATTGTACGAAAAGATTAGGGCCGGGCAGCGCATTTCGTGCGACGAGGCCATGCGCTTGTGGAGCGAAGCTGACGATTCGACCTTGCGCTCGCTCGCCGGGGCCGTCCGCGCCCGCTTCCACCATCACGACGAATGCACCTACATGATCATGCGCATCGTCAATTACACCAATGTCTGCGTCGCCCAGTGCGACTACTGCGCGTTCTACAGGCTGCCTGGCCAGCCCGGCGGGTACGTGCTTAGCCGTGAACAGGTTTTTGCCAAAATCGATGAGCTGCTGGCCCTCGGTGGCGATCTCGCCGCATTCAATGGCGGCTTCAACCCCCATCTTCCGCTCGACTACTACTGCGAACTCTTCGCGGCCCTGCGTGAACGGTACGGCGAGCGTCTTGAATTCTATGCGCTCACCATCGCCGAGTTCATGTATTTGGCCGACCACGCCAAGCTCAGTTGGCCGGACGCCGCCCGCCGTTTCCAACAAGCCGGCGTGCGTTGGATCACCGGAGGCGGTTCGGAAATCCTGACCGAGAGCTTCCGCGCCCGCCACAGCAAGTTCAAGTACACCGTGGCGCAGTACCTCGATGCGCAGCGGGCCGTCATCGCTTCGGGATTGCGCACTACCGCCACCATGGTAATCGGCTTCGACGAGACCATCGCCGAGCGTATCGAGCACCTCGATCGTACCCGCGCCCTGCAGGACGAGACCTCCGGCCTTGCCAGTTTCCTGTGCTGGACCTATAAGCCTTACTCGACCGATCTCGGCGGCACTGAAATTGGCAGCGCCGAATACTTGCGCCACCTGGCGCTAAGCCGCATTTTCCTCGACAATATCGCCCGCGTCCGCACCTCGGTCCTGACCCAGAATCAAGGCGCGCTCGAGGGTCTCGCCTATGGCGCCGACGACTTCGACCTGCCCATCGAGGACGAGGTCACGCAAAGCGCCGGCGCCACCATTAGCCTCGATTTTGATGGCTTACTCCAGCGAGCCCGCGACCTCGGCTTCAAACCCAGGTATCGCGCCCTCGCCCAACAGGCGGTCGGGGCGTGATCAGCGCCGGATTCTTCTTCCTGCTCGGCATCATCGCGGGTGCCGCGCTGATGTGGTGGCGCGCCAGCGCCGATCTCGGCAGCCGCATTGATCGCAACCTCGAACGCAATGTCGAACGCACGCTGCCCCGCATCGCCGAAGCGGTACTCGCCGGAAAGGCACAGCAGTTGGAGCGCGACACCGTCCGGGAAGTCAAATCGAGCCAGGCCGGCATGGAGGCCACGCTCGGCGCCATGCGCCAAAAGCTGGACGAGTACCAGAAGCAAATTCACGAGTTTGAAACCCAGCGCGCCGCCGCCCAGGCCGGCGTTGCGCACCAGCTCGAGGCGGTCGCCGCCGCCGGCGCCGCCATCACCCAGGAATCGCGAACCTTGCGCGAGGCGCTTACCCATAGCGGCAGCGTGCGCGGACGCTGGGGTGAACAAACGGTGTTGAAGAACATTCTCGACGCCTGCGGCCTCAACGAGAATGTTGACTACCACCTGCAAGTCACCGTCACCCAGGGGGAAGCGCGCCTGCGTCCCGATGCCGTCATCCACCTCGCCGACGGGCGCAACCTCGCGGTGGACGCCAAGGCCAGCCTGGCGGCGTTCCTCGAGGGCCTCGATGAGGGCGATGAAAAACAGCGCCTCGCCTGCTACGCACGTTTCGCCCAGGTATTGCGGGCCCGCGCCAAGGATTTAGCCGGCCGTGAATACAGCCGCTATCTCGACGACAGCCTGCCCTGCGTGGTCATGTTCGTGCCCAGCGAGGGCGCCTTCCGCGCCGCCGTCGACGCCGACCCCGACCTGTGGCGTTTCGCCCAAACCCAATCCCCGGCCATTCTCCTCGCCAGCCCCAGCACCCTCTTTCCCATGATCTCGATCGTCGCCCATGGATGGCAACAGCAGCGCGCCACGCAGCAAATGAAATCCCTGCTCGACGAAGTCTCGGAGTTTGGCAAGCGTCTGGGAACATTCTTTGGCCACGTGCAGAGCATTGGCAAGGGGTTGGACAGCGCCGGCAAAGCCTATAACGCGGCTCTAGCCAGTCATCGCTCGCGCCTCGTTCCGCGACTCGAACGCTTGCAGGATCTCAACGCAGGATGGGAAGAGCCGACCGAACTCAAAGCGCTTGAACACCCGCCCCTGCTGGCCGATGCCGCTGCCGCCGCGGCCGAAATCGAGTAGCTCCCCGCTCTTAAGTTTCATTACTGGCACTAGGTCCGGTCTCCACCCGATGCCCTCTCGGCCGGTCTCCCGAATGCCCCGGTACCGTGAAAAACCGCGCTGCCATTCCCGCAGCCCTTGCCGTGATTGGAGTTCCCCGCCGCACTTCCTCTCCAGCGTGGCAGCGCAGCCACTCACGAGGGACCGGGAACCACTCCGGATCGTGATGCGCGGTCCGCAGCCGCGTCGGTAAAACGCGGTAGGAGGGGAACGAACTTAGCCCACCCTGGTTTCGTGTAAATACATCCATCCGAGAGTCAGCAGCATGGCCGTTGGGAAACGTCACTGTAACTCATAAGGAGAAAAACACCGCAATGAAGCGTCTATATCTAACTCTCTGCGCAACTCTCATTCCTCTGGCGCTGACGCTCCCCGGCGCCGCTCAGACCACCTCAACCCTTGGTCTTGGCACCTCGCTGAGCGAATTCGAGCTCATTGGCCAAGGCTCCGGCACCAATACCATCCAGCTTTCTATAGACGCGGCCAATTCGGTTTCGTTTGTGAATGGAACTGGACAAACCGTAACTTGCTCGGAACCCGGTTTTATCCTGGCCTGCGGCAGCGCCAGCGGAGATAATTCCTTGTCGTCCGGATCCAATGGCTCCGGTGCCGCCTACTATGTTATTTGGTCGCCCAGCCAGACGCCGCTGACATTGAACGAAGATACCCCCAACGCATTCGCTGTTACCACGGTCGCTCCGGTGTACTTTGCCTATAGTTCTCCCCAGGGCACGCTGCAAGGCACCTTCGATTTCGACGGCGCCGTTATGGATAGCGGTACCACCGCGATGCTCACCGGCGCGCTGGACATTACCGGCGGCAGCTTCGCCAGCGCTTTTACCACTGGTCAAGGCATGGTTTCCTTCGAATGGGCGATCGGCGCCGGCTTGTCCACCATCGTGGGCACCAATGGATCGCTGACGGGACAAGTCGATTACCCCAGTCAAATCACCACACCCCCGCCCTCGGGCACCGCCTGCGACTTCCTCACCGGCGGCGGTTGGATTGCCAGCGGCAGCGACCACGCCAATTTCGCCATCGAAGGCGGCTGCAAGCACGGCACCGGCTGGGGCCATCTCAATTACATTGACCATGCCACCGGCATGCATGTCGAAGGTCACACTTTCGCTGATTGCTCCACCGGGTATCAAGTGCAATCCAACGGGCCCGCGGAAGGCAACAAGAAGCCAACCGGCTGCCGCGTCATTTCGGGCAACGCCGAGATCAACGGCATGCCGGGCTACACCTACTCCGTGACCGCGTGCGACAACGGTGGTGCGCACGGTTCGGATAGCTTTGCTCTGACGCTTAGCAATGGTTACTCGAACTCGGGCACTCTCCAGGGCGGCGACGTGGAACTGCATCACGGAAATCAGTCGTTCTGCTCCACTTGCCAAACGGCGAACCAGCCGGGTAATGGCAAGGGGAATGGCAAAGGTCATTAGACACGTAAATTATCTTGACTTACCTCGCGAGCTCGGGCGCATACAGCCCGAGCTCGTGTCGTGTCCACCAAACTCCTTCGGTTCGCTTCTGCTCTGGCGTCGCAAACCAGTACTGCCACAGCACCACCCTTACGGCTCGGGGCGCCGCCCCCGCAAACGGATTGCCGGCGAATAAATGCAACACCGCCGGATCATTGGCCAACAAGCGCACCTCGGCCTCCTCGATCCAAGGGTTGTTCTGGTAGTTGTCGAGCGAAGCAAACCAAAGATTCCAATCGAACCGCGGCTGGTAGGGCCCATAAATCCCGGGCGCGCGCTCCGGCTCCTGGGGTTTGAAGCGGAAAGGGTACGCCACCCAATGTTCGCCGTCGGCGCTGCCCTGGAACTCAAGCTCGTACCGCTCGCGTGTCATCACCGCGAAAAGTCCGAACGGGTCGGCAATGCGAAATTGCGCCACCGCGTTGCTCACGGCGCTCGGGGCAGGGAAGCGCGGCATGACCCGCTGCGCCAGATTGGCGGCGGTGAGAAGAAACCAGGCGCCGAGGATCGCCAACGCCGCGGGCCGCGCCAGCCATGGTTGGAGTGGCGCCGCCGAGGCGACCGCCGGCCGGCGCAGGAGCCACGCGATGTGCCGATCGTCGATGAGAGCCAATCCCAAACCCAACACCAGCCAATTGAGAAAGCCGTAGTTCGACGTCGCAATGATGGCGATCTGAAACAGCGTCGCGATCCAAAAACAGGCGATGCGCGCCCGTCGCGGGCCAAAGCAAATCCACGCCACGCCCAGCTCCAGCACGAGCACCGCGACCACGGTTACGGCATTGACCCAGTGCGGCGTGTACTGCTGCGCATACCAGCCGATCCAGGTCGGCAGGGGTCCGTTTTCATAGTAGTGATCGAGCGCGGTCAGATGACGCCACTCCGGATCGCCGCTGGCCAGCTTGGCCACGCCGGAGCCGAAATAGATGGTGAACCAAAGCCAGCGCGTGGCCCACACCGCGGCGCGGCCGGGTGCGCGGTCGTCCAAGAATAAGCCGACAAAGGCGGCTGACATCAACATGCCGTCGGATTGATAGCTGGCGAACACTTGGGCGGTGGCGATGAACGACAAAAAGCAAACCATGCACGCGCCCAGGCTCGCCCGCGGAAAGACGCGCCCCATCAGCAGCAACGATGCGACCACGCCCACGGCCGCGACGACGTGGATCGCCGCGCCTCCGCTGCCGAACCAAAACAATGACGGCGCCAGCCACAGACGATGCCACAGTCCGAAGTTGGTCCGCAGCACGCGCAGGTATTCGGTCGCGGGCGCAATGCCCGCCGGCCCGATGAGGCCCGGCATCTGCCGCCAAAAGCCGGCGAAGACGGTGAGGAAAATGAAACCCAGCCAGCGCTGCCACCATTGCACGGTGCGTTGCACGGCTGCTGAAGTTCTTACGCCTCGGCCTCGCCGGTCGCCAGCGCATGCTCGCGCACTCGCGCCAGCAGCTTTTTATATGGCACCTGCAATCGGTCGGCCGCCTGTTGTTTGTTCCAACGGCACTCTTCCAACGTCGAAAGCAGCAGCCGGCGCTCGACCAACATGGTGGCACGCTCTACGACCTCGGTCAGCGAGCCATTCCAGTCAAAGTCGTCGGGCAGGTCGAGGCCGCTATCCTCCGCCAGTGGGCTCTTGCGCAGATCGCGGAGCTGCAAGTCGGCCGCCCGGATCAACTCCCCCTCGCCCAGGATCACCGCGCGTTCGATCGCGTTCTGCAACTCACGCACGTTGCCGGGCCAGCGGTAGGCCAGTAGCGCCTGCTGCACCTGTGGACTCAGCCGCATCGGCGGCTTCTTCAGTTCGCGGCAGTACACGCCGAGAAAGTTCTCCGCCAGCGCAATCACGTCGTTGCCGCGCTCGCGCAACGGCGGAATGGTGATCGGAAACGCCGAGAGCCGGAAGTAGAGATCCTCACGGAATTGCTTCTGACGGGCCGCCGCCTCCAGATCGCGGTTGGTGGCGGCGACAATGCGCACATCCACCTGCACGGTTTGCACGCCGCCCACGCGCTCGAAGGCGCGCTCCTCGAGGACCCGCAAAATTTTGGCCTGCACCGCCAGGGGAATCTCGCCGATCTCGTCGAGGAAAATCGTTCCCCGGTGGGCCAGCTCGAATTTTCCCAACTTGCGCGCGTTGGCCCCGGTGAAAGCTCCCTTCTCATGACCGAACAACTCCGTTTCCACCAACGTTTCCGGAATTGCGGCGCAGTTGATGGCGACAAACGCCTCCGAGGCGCGCGGACTGAGCTGGTGGACGGCGCGGGCGAACAGCTCCTTGCCGGTGCCGCTCTCGCCCAGCATCAGGGCCGTGGTGTCGGTGGGCGCGATCCGCTGCAGCGCCTGCGCCACGCGCTTCATGGAGTCGTGTTCGCCGATGATTTTCGGGAATCCATAGCGCGCCGCGAACTCGCTGCGCAGCAGCACGTTCTCGCGCAGCAACTGCTGCTGCGCAATGGCTCGCTTCAGCAGCAGCATGAGGTGGTTCAGATCGAGCGGCTTCTGGATAAAGTCATACGCGCCATCCTTCATGGCGCGCACCGCCTCCTCGATCGAGCCATAGGCGGTCATGATCACCACCGGCGTTGTGGGAGCGGTTTCCTTGGTCGCCAGCAGCACGTCGAGCCCGCTCTGGCCCGGCAGTTTCAAGTCACTGAGCACCAACGCGAACTGCATGCCGCGTAACAGCCGCACCGCTTCATCCCCGCTTGAGGCCTCGACCACGTCGTAGCCCTCGGCGCTGAGCGCGGTTTTCAGCATCAGCCGCAGTTCGTGTTTATCTTCGACCAGCAGAATCGTTTCCATATATCAGCTTTCCCGCGCGACCACCGGTAGCAGAACCGCGAACACCGTGTGCCCAGCGGAGGCATCGGCCAGCAGCACACTGCCGCGGTGCGCGGTGATGATCTTGTGCACCATGGATAGGCCCAGGCCCGTGCCGCTCGCCTTGGTGGTAAAAAACGGTATAAAAATCTTCTCTGCCACCTCCGGCGGTACTCCGGGTCCGCTGTCGCGGAACAGGATGCGCACCTGGCCCTCGTGCACGCCGTCGCAGACCACCTCAACCCTTCCGGGCGCGCCCGTGTGCGCAATCGCCTCGCAGGCGTTGCGCATTAAGTTGATGGCGGCGGCGGTTAACAGACCGATGTCGCCCGCCACCCAGGGAAAGCTCAGGTCAATCGAAATTTCGATCTGCGGAAAATCCTGCACCTGGATCGCTTCCGCACATCGCCGCAGCAGCGCCGTTAAGTCGAGCGGCTCCGGCTGCACCGACAGCGGGCGGGCGAAAGTCAGAAACTCGGTGGCGATGTTGTTGAGCATGGCCGCCTGCTGCAATATTTTTTGCGCTTGCAAGCGCTCTTCAGCCAGCTCGGGCGCCTGCGACAGACTTGCCTGCAACATTTGGCCGTAGCCGGAAATGGTCGCCAATCCGTTCTTGAATTCGTGGGCAATACCCGCCGCCATTTCGCCCAGCGCGCCCAGATTCTTGCGCCGCTGCAGCTCCTCTTCCAGGGCATGGATTGCGGTCAGATCGGTGAGCAGGCAAATCAGCCCCGCCGGCGCCATTTCCGTTCCCGGCGCGCCGGTCTCGTTGCGCAAGGGAAACAGCGTCACACCCAGGCGCCGTCCCTGGCCCCCTGGCGTCGAATAGCGCATGGTCTTGCGCTGCAGAATGCGGCTAGAGCGATAGGTATCTTGCATCAGGGGCGCGGCCGGGCCCAGGCTTTGACCGTCCGGCTCGCACAGCTCGGCGTCACGGAAAAGCTGGGCCAGCGTCATGCCCTGCGGATTGCCATAGCCGAGTGCGGCGCGGGCGGCCGGGTTGGCCTCTTCCACCCTCCCGTGGCGGTCGAAGAAGACGATGCCGCTGGGTAAATGCCGGAGCACCTCCTGCGACATGCGCATGGCGTCCACATCGGGTCGGCGCCCGGAAACTCGCATCGCCACCGCTTTCGCCTTCGCCATGCAGGCCCCATTCTAGCAGCAGTATTGAAGACTCACCCGATCCAGGCCCGCCAAATACCATGACCCCAGCCCAACGCCATTCCGCCGCCCGCGGCGAGATAGACTCCCAATGGCAGCGACGCCGTCGTCAGGTACTGGGCCGCGGCCGCACGTGCCCGACTCCAACTTTGGCCCTGGCGCCGCCGCGCCAGTGCGACACCGAGCATCTGGGCCAGGCCCACCGCGGCTGCCGCCAATGATCCCAGGAACACTGCGACAAACATGCCCTCGAAACCTAGGAACGCCCCCAGCAAGCCGACCATCTTTACGTCACCCCAGCCCAAACCCTCGCGTCCGCGCGCGCGTTGGTAACCCAATCCCACCGCCGCTAAAACGCCCGCTCCGGCGAAACTCGCCAGCAGCGCCGGCATCAGCACGCCCGCCCAACCCGCCAAGCCCAAGCCGACGATCCAGCCGCCGAGCGTAATTTCATCTGGAAGTTGCCGGCATTCGGCATCGCACACCGCCAACGCCAGCATGCAGGCGCAGAAGAACGCCGTCCGTACGAAGCCCGCATCATCCCCTGCCGCGCCCCAGCCCAGCCAACAGGCCGCAAACGCCGCCGCGCAGGCGATCTCCAAGGCTGGGTAACGCCAGCCGATCATACTGCCGCAACCCCGGCAAGCCCCGCGCTGCCAAACGAAACTCAGCAAGGGCACGTTTTCAATCCATCCCAACCGCCGCCGGCACACGGTACAGCGCGATCCGGGACTCGCGACCGATTCCCCTCGCGGCAGCCGCCACGCGCAGAGCCCGAGAAAACTTCCAGCGACCAAGCCGAACGCCGCCGCCGCCAGGGTCGCCAGCATTGTTTTAGCGGCCTCTGGGTCTGACCAGCGCCGCGGTATAGATCACATCTAAACGCGGAAAATTTTGGGTCAGATACGCGGCTCCCTGGGCGACGATCCGGGCCTGGTCCGGCCCGCTGCCTTGGGGCGGCCCATCGCCATAATCGCTGGCCAGATGCAGCGCAACATTCATACCACTCACCACGCGGCCGAAAGCGGCGAACCCCATTTTGTCCAAGCGCTGATTGTTGCCGAGGTTGATGAACACTTGCGTGGTGCGCGTGTTCCGGCCCAGCGCGGCAAAACTAACCGTACCCGCCATATTGCTGAGCACAACAGGGTCGTCGGGAAGGGTCCGGTGCACCCACAACGCCGTCACTGACGGGTCGGGATTCAGTCCCCATTGCGCGACGAAGCGGTCCACCACGCGATAAAAAGCGTTGCCATTGTAATAGCCGCTGCGTACCAGGGTGTAGAAGCGGTCGGCGGCGTGCGGCGCCCAATCGCGCTGCACTTCAATCACAAAGTCACCGGCGGTGGTATGGAAGCCGACGTCGAAAAGCGCCGGCGCAACCAGCTCCATCGGAGCCGCCGGCGCTTGCCCGGCGACGAGCCCCGCGAGCATGCCCGCCAGCAGGAGTAACGATAAATAAACGGCAACGCGCTTCATGTTCCAGTAATAGCAGTGTAGGCCGCAATGGTCGCTTGCGCCAAGGCCTGCGGCGAATGCCGCATTCGGACGCGTCCGGCGGCCGCCTCGACCAGGCGCGCCCGCAGCTCCGGCGAGGCCCATAAGTGCGCGCATCCCGCCGCCAGTTCCTCCGCCGCTCCCGGCGCGACCAGCCATCCGGTTATGTTGTGCGCGACCAACTCCGGTATGCCGCCCACCCGGGTCGCAACCACCGGCCGGTCGAGCGCCATGGCCAGGAGCGCCGCCGAGCCCAAGCCCTCCTCGAGCGACGGCATCAGGACCATGTCGCTCGCATTCACCCACTCCGCCGCGGTTCCAGTGTTTACGAATGCCACCCGGCCCGCGACGCCGGCTTCGCGGGCCTGGGCCTCCAGTGCGCCGCGCAACCCTCCCTCGCCTCGAAGCACCAGTTGGAATTCAGACGGCAAGTGGCGCATCGCTCGAACCGCATCCCCCACCCCTTTCTCAGCGCTGAAGGCGCTGAGGCACAGTAACAAAGGCCGATCCGCCGCAATCCCCAAGGTACGCCGCAGCTCCCCGCGGCTCGCAACAATTTGCTCACGCGGTTCGCGCTCCACCGCGTCCGGAACGACGCGTGTCCGGGTGACATCGACACCGGCGGCCAACACGGCTTGGCAAACGTACTCGCTGACCGCGAGCACGGCGTCCATCCGCCTGTACTTCCATCGCGATGCCCAGCCGGTGATCGGGAACGCCACTCGCCGCGATAGAACCCGCTTGCCATAGCCGCCGGAAAATATAATCCAGGTATGCGCCGCGCCGTCGTGCGCATGTAATATATCGCTCGCTCGCGCCGCTTCCCGCGCCTCCCGCCCCTGCGACAGCACCCGGAATCCGGCCGCGCGCAATCGCTCCGACACCGGCCCCGGCCGGGTCACAATCGTCTGTTCGTAGCCGTGCTGCGCCAAGGCCCGCGCCAGAATCAGCAGCTGCTGCTGGCCGCCGCGCCAGACGCGGCTGAAGTCGGCGTGGAGTATTCTTTTCACCAGATGCAAATCAGCGCCCGCATCAACACATTCAATGAGGAGGATAACATCGCCGACGCGCTCGCCTCCGTCGCCTGGGCCGATGAAATCCTGGTGGTAGATTCCTTCTCCACCGATCGCACCGTGGAAATCGCGCGCCGCTTCACCGACCGCGTCGTGCAGCGCGCATTCACCAGCCACGGCGAACAGCACAATTTCGCCGACTCGCTCTGTACCTACGACTGGGTTCTGGTGCTGGATGCCGACGAGCGCCTGACGCCGGAGCTGGCCGAAGCACTGCAAGCCATCCGCCGCGATGGCGCTCACGCCGACGGTTATCGCATGGCGCGCCGGGCCTGGTACCTCGATCGCTGGATCCGACACTCCGGTTGGTATCCCGATTGGCAGACGCGCTTGTACCGCCGGGCCGTGACACGCTGGGATGGAGAGCCGCCGCACGAGGAGCCAAAAGTCGCCGGTCAGGTCAAAACTGTGCCGGGCGACCTGCTCCACTACACACGCCGCAATCTTCATGAACATGTGGCGGTGATGAACCGGTACACGGACCTGGCTTCCGCCTCCCGCTTTCGCCAGGGGCGTCGCGTATCCCTCTGGGCCCTGGCTTTTTCCCCGCCCTGGACATTCTTCCGCAGCTACATCCTTAAACAAGGCTTTCGGGATGGCTGGCCCGGCATCGTAATTGCCTACCTGGCCGCCACGTATGTCCATCTGAAACAAGCCAAATTGATGGAAAAGACACGCCTGCCCTAAATGACGGTGGGCTGGAACTTTCCACCGTTCCCCGGAGTCTAACGGTACTGGAATCGTAGTAAATTTGAATTGGCGATGAGCACACACGACACAACCGTCGGCTTCAATGCCAGTTCCGGCATCGGCGTCTGGGGCGAGCAGCAGCTCGTCGGTGAACTCCGCCTGGGCTCGATCGAAGCCTTTGACTACCTAATTTCGCTTTATCACCAACCTCTCTATCGCTTCATCACCCGCATCCTGGGCAATGCCGACGATTCCGCCGACGCCTTGCAAGAGGTTTTCCTAAAGGTATTCCGTTCCGCCCGCCAATTTGAGGGCAAGAGCAGCCTCCGCACCTGGCTTTATCAGATCGCGCTGCACGAGGCCAGCAATCACCGCCGCTGGTGGCGGCGCCACAAGCGGCAGGAAGCCTCGCTCGACGAAGAGGACGAGAATGGCCTGAGTTGGTCTTCCCGTCTCGCCGATCAGGGCGATTCGCCGCTTCATCAAACCTTGCGTCACGAAGTCCAGCAACAAATGCGGCGCGCGCTGGCCGAGGTGCCCGAACCCTATCACGCCGTGCTGCTGCTGCGTGAAATGGAAGGCTTCAGCTACGACGAAATCGCGGAAATTCTGCATGTGCGCGTGGGCACGGTCAAGAGCCGCCTGCTGCGCGGGCGCGAAATATTGCGCCAAAAAGTGGTGGTACAAAATGGTTAAGCCTGAGTGTTTGTCCCTGCAGCCGGCGCTCAGCGCCTATCTCGACGGCGAGCTTGATCCCGGCGATAGCGGCCGGCTCATCCATCATTTGGAGGCGTGCTCAGAGTGCAGTGCCACCCTGGCGGCATTCCGTCAGTTAGGCGGCGAATTGCGTTCGCTCCCCGTGCCCGCTCCGCCCCGCAATTTGGCCATCCGTCTGCGCGTCGATGCCTCCCACCGCGCCGCGTCCGGCCAGCATTGGGTTTACTGGAAGATGCGTCTGCGCAGCGCCGTCGAAGCCCTTGCAGTGCCCATGACGGTGGGCACAACAGCCGCCCTCTGTCTTTTTATCGCTCTGGCCGGAGGCGTCCGCGGCAGCATTGTTGATACCAATCTCCCTGACGTTCTTATCAGCGCCGCCACCCCTCCACGACTGACCAGCCTGCCAGACGCCAGCATTGGCGGTAACGTCATGGTCGAGGCGCAGATTGACGCGAGCGGTCATGTTTACGGCTACAACGTGCTCTCCGGTCCAACCGATGCCGGCCTCATCTCGCGCCTGAACAATCAGTTGCTTCTGGGCGTGTTCCAGCCCGCCACCACCACACTGGGTCAACCCACAACAGGCAGCGTAGTGGTTTCGTTTGGAACTGTGGATGTGCGTGGCTAGACCAGCCCCGGCGCTGCCTCGCCTTGGATTGCCCTACCTCGCCTTGGCGTTGCTGCTTGCGGGCGGATCGCTATTCGCCCAAACTCAGAGTCCGCCCCAGCCTGCTTCCAGCGTCGTTGTTGATTCCAATCCCGCGCTCTTCACCGTACTTTGCGCCCTCAACGCGGTCGGCTATGACAACGGGGTGTCAACCACGTCAACGGATGCCGCCGCCGTGCTCCGGGTCAAAATCCGGAAGCAATTATCCACAAAGTCAGAGCTGCCGGTGGTTCGCGAGCTGAAGGCCTACTATCTCTCACATCACCGCGATGATCCGGCACAGGATTTGGAGCAGTACACCACGCTCGCTTTGTTTCTCGGCAACCCACCGGGGCTGAGCCTTACCGTCCCGGGTGCCGGATTGCCGCCCGAAGCCTCCGCCGTTTCCGACATTGTCCCCTTGCTGGCGCGCTTCTACGCCGACGCCGGCATTGAAAAAATTTGGGATGACGCTCAACCAGCGTTCGAACTCGCACTCAATCAGGATTCCTCCCTGACGCGCGCGAGCCTGGCGTCCGTCGATGCGTTTTTCCGCATTCCGCGTGGCTACCCGACCCACCAGCTCTTCATTTTTCCCGATCCCATGCTGTCCGCGGCACAGTCCGACGCGCTCAGCTATAACGGCAACTATTACATCGCCGTCAATCTGGATCTCAAGCCCCAACTGCATCAGATCCGGCACACCTATTTACATTTCGTGCTGGATCCGATCCTGGCCCAGTATCCGGCGATTTTTACCCAGGTCGAGGAAGAGATTCTTCCGCAGGTGGCGCGCGCCCCCGCCCTCGACGTGCAATACAAGCGCGATCCGCAACTGTTCGCGACGGAGTGCCTGGTGCGGGCGATCGAAATCCAACTTGATGTGGCAACCTTGGCCGACAGGCAGCAGGCGGCAGCCAATGCCGCGGCCAACGGATTAGTGCTGACGCCGTACTGGGTAACCCAACTGGGCGCCTTCCGTGCCGACCCGGCCAACTTCATCGAATTTTATCCGGTGGCAGCCTTCGGCGCCCGGCTCGATGAAATCGCCAGCCAGACCAAGAAGATCAACTTCACTCCCGCGCCCCCTGCCACGGCTACTTCCAAAGCCACTGTCTCCGAGGTGGCACACGTCAAGGGACTGATCGAGCTGGGACAGGAGCGCTTCGACGCCCATGATCTCGCCGGCGCCACTTCGCTCGCCAATGCCGCTCTCCAGAAGCCCGGTTCGGATCGCGGCGAGGCTTATTTTCTGCTGGGTAAAATCGCCACTGCGCAGAACCAGCCCAATACCGCGATTACCCAGTTTCAGAACGCGCTCACCGTGCCGAACGCCAGCGCCCACGTCAAGACCTGGTCCAACATCTTTCTGGCGCGCTTGTTTGACGCTGAAAACAACCGCGCCGATGCAGTCCTGCGCTACAAGGCGGCATTGCTGACCGCCGATACCCCGATCTCGAAGACCTTGGCCACCGCCGGCATCAAAGCACCGTATCGGCCCCCGGCCGCCCATTGAAACCTGTATAATTCCACTATCCGATTGCCATGAAAAAATATTCTTTTGCCTACCCACTGGCGGTGCTGCTTTGCGCGGCGCCGGTCCTTGTTGCCCAAGCCAAGCCGCCGGCTGCCAGCATTACGTCCAACGCCCCCAAAGGCGCCCATGCCAAGAGCAAGGCCGAACAGGACGCGCTCAATGCCTTGAACAAGATGATCAAGGATCCGTCCACACCCAGCGATCAAGTGGACGCGGCCCTAACCGCCTTCGTCACCAACTACCCGACCAGCGACTTCCTGGCGGCCGTCTCGACCTACGGTCTCGAGTATTACCAGGCCCAAAAGCCGCCGAACTACGATAAGAGCCTGGTCTACGGCGAGCAAGCGATTAAATACGATCCCACTGATGTGTACGCGCTCACGACTATTGGCGATATGATTCCCAACAAGGTCACCGACACCGACCTCGACAAGGATCAGCGCCTCAAGGAAGCAACCGACGACGACATGCAGGCCCTCAAGGTGGCCGACACCCAGGGCGGCACTCTGAACGGACAACCCTTCACCGACGCAGCCAAGAACGAGGTGCGGTCCATCGCATACTCGTCGCTCGCCCGCATTGCCAATATCAACAAGGATTACCCGAACGTCGTCGCCAACTACGCCAAGGCGATTCCTGTCGACGATCCGGCCCACCAGGCGGTTGATTATTTCTACACCGCCATGGCGCAGATCAATATGAAGCAGTATCCCGAAGCGCTGGCCTCGCTCGACAGCGCCGCCAAGGCGGCGCCCAACGACCCCAACGTACAAGCCGCCGTCGCCTCGAATCGCAAGCGCATCGCGCAACTGCAAGGACATTAAACCACCTAGTCCACTGCGAATGCCACAAAGTCTGGAGCAGCGCTTAGGCCACGCCTTTCGTCAGCCTGAGTTGCTGCGCCAGGCACTGACGCACCGCTCCTTTGGACGCGAACAACCCGACTCCACCTCTCCGGGGGTGGACAATGAACGGCTGGAATTCCTGGGGGATGCGGTGCTCGGGCTCCGCATTTGCGAGCGCCTCATGTCCGCCTTCCCCGCGGCATCGGAAGGGCAACTCAGCCGCCTCCGTTCCTGGCTGGTGAGCGCGCGCAATCTCGCTCTAGCCGCCGGGCGCCTTGAACTGGGGGCTGAGCTCCGCCTCAGCCGGGCCGAAGAGGCGATTGGCGGGCGCGATAAGCAGCGGCTGTTGGCCAACACCATGGAGGCCATCATTGCCGCCATTCATCTCGACCAGGGCTACGCCGCTGCCGCCGAATTTATCGATCACCACGTGGTCGGCGCCAGCCTGGAACAGCTTTCGCTCGAGCAACTGCACGAATTCGCCTATAAGTCGGCGCTGCAGGAGTGGGCGCACGCCCACGCCCGGCCGCTGCCCCGCTACCGCGTCCTCGCCGCCAGCGGCCCCGAGCATGACAAGCGGTTCACCGTCGAAGTATCACTCGGCGACCTATATACCGGCTCCGCCACCGCGGCCACGAAGAAGGACGCCGAACAAAAAGCCGCCGCCGCCGCGCTCGCCCACCTCGGGCTCCTTGTAAAATAAGAGAATCCCATGCCCAAGACCACACCCACGCCGCTGGCCGAAACCTTCCTCCGGGTGTGGATACCGACGCTGGTGGTCGCTCTCTTCATCATCACCTTCGTGGTGCAGCCCTTTGATATTCCCTCGGGCTCGATGGAGAACACGCTTTTAATTGGCGATCATCTCCTCGCCGACCGCGTGCGGCTCTCGCCGCCGCCCAACGACTGGACCCGCGTGCTGCTGCCCTACCGTGGCCTGCAGCACGGCGATATTGTGGTGTTTCTCGCCACCCAAAACGACACTGCGCCGCCGATCAACACACCTCCAGGCGAACACGTCGTGAAGCGGCTGATCGGCCTGCCTGGCGATCACATCAAGCTGGTGCACGGGGTTGTGTACCGAAACGGCCAGGCGTTGGTCGAGCCCTATGCCATCCATACCGGTGGTTATGATCCCGGCCGCGATGACTGGCCCAACGGCGGCACTCCGCTCGAGACGGCTCCCGGTTGGCAAGCGGCGCTGCCGCAGTATCTTCAGGATGGCGCTGTGGTCGTGCCTCCCGGCCAGTATTTCTGCATGGGCGACAACCGCGACAATTCTCTCGACTCGCGCTACTGGGGCTTCGTGCCCGAGGCGAATCTCATTGGGCGCCCCAGCGTCATTTATTGGTCGTACCAGAGCGACGAAAGCGACTATCTCGCCCAGGGGATGGGCGATCGCATTGCCGGCCTGCTTTCGGTCATCATCCACGCGCCCACCCGCACCCGCTGGAGCCGCACCCTGCGCTTGCCGCGATGACGCTGAGCCGACGCCAGATTTGGTACGGCGTCCTGGCCGTGGTGCTCATTCCAATCGCGGCTCCCTTCGTCAGTCTGCAATCGGCGCGTCAGCGCATCTTGCGCACCTTGTCTGCCGACCTGGGTCGCAGCGTCCGCGCCGATGCTGTGCATTTGCGACTTTTTCCGCTTCCCGGCGTTGAACTCGATCAGGTGCGCCTCGCCGACGCGCCCGCTTTCGGCATTGAGGACATGGTCATCGCCGACAGCGCCAGCGCCTCGGTACAACTCGGCCCCCTGCTCACTGGCCGACTTGTCTTCGCCCGCCTCGAACTCGACCACCCCAGCATCAACTTGGTGCGAAATGCGGCCGGGGAGTGGAATATAGCCGCCCTGCTTGATGCTCCGCGTCCGGCTGCGCCCGCGGCGAAGCTGGCTCCCACCGAGGCAGCGAGGGCCCCGGTGCCCGCCCCGCTGGGCCGGCGCTTTCCCTATGTTGAGTGGAGCGACGGACGCATTAACTTCAAGCTCGGACAATCCAAGACGCGTCTCTATCTAGGTCAGGTATCCGGCTCGCTTGCGCGCGCCGGCGATAATTGGCGGCTGCAAGCCCAATTTCAGCCACTGCGCACCGACGTCAACCTTTCCAATACCGGCGACGTACGCATCGACGGCCGCTGGGCCGGACGTTGGGCGGCTTCGGGCAATCGCGATTTCCGGCAGCTACCTTTCGACCTGGTGTTGCGCGTTTCGAACTCCTATCTGGCCGGATCGTCGGCGCTTGTGCTCGGTCACGACGCCGGCGTCCATGGTATTCTCGGTGCCCAGGTGCACGTCCAGGGCACTGGCGCCGAGTTCAGCATCAGTGGCACGCTCAGCGCGCAATCGCTGCGGAGGTGGGATATGCTGCCCCCGCCTGCCAGCGTCCAAACCAGTTTTCTCGCCGACTACTTTCCGGCCCAAGATCATTTCGAATTGCAAGGCCTGGGCGACCCCGGCTGGCGCCATATCCGTCTCTCCGGCTCCGTCGACAGGCTATTCTCCCAACCGCAGGCCGACCTGAAATTGAGCCTGAACCAATTTGCCGCAGCCGACCTATTGCCGCTGGTACTCGCCGTCAAAGCCCACCTGCCCGCCAACCTGGCGGCCACCGGCAGCGCCGACGGCGATGCCACGCTTCATTGGCGCTCGAATCTTTCGGGCGCCGGCCACTTTCAACTGCACCAAATTCGACTTGCCACCGCCGGCAACGAAATCAGCCTGCCCGTCGCGCAGGTCGTTTGGGACGAACGCGGCGTTCATCTTCTTCCGGCCCGCCTCGCCATCGCCCCGCAGGGCCCGACTTCCAATGTGGACGACAGCGTTGAACTGGCTGCCAGTGTCGATACCCATGGCTTTGCGCTGCAACTTGACAGCCGCTCGCTCAGCGCCGCATCGGCCCAGGCCTTGTCGCAACTTTGCGGTATAGCCTCGCCGCTTCCACCTGGGTTAATCGGCTCGGCCCAGGCGCGCTTGACGATTGCGGCTCCCTGGAATTCGTTTCGGCAGGCGGGCTGGCAGGGTGACGCCCGCTTCCTCCGCGCCCGTTATCAACCCGGCGCCGAGGATCTGGCGCTAACCGATGTTTCGGTAGGCCTCTCGCCCCTCAGACCGCCGCGAGTGCAATTCGTTCACACGCCCTTTCAAGGCTGGGCCGCCTTTCCTGTCAACCAGCCGCCGGAGTTCCATATCACCGCGCGCCGTCTCGCCGCGGCGGACGTTTGGGACTACCTGCATCCGCCGCCCGCCGACTTCGTCCAGCGCCTCTTTGGCGGCGGCACGCCCGCATGGATCAGCCAGCTCAACGCCCGCGGTTCAATCGTGGTCTCGGATTTGGATTGGCGCGGCTTCCATGCCGCCGTCGGCGCCGATCTGGTGGCCACGCCCGATCATTGGCGGGCGCCGCGTCTCAGTGTGTCGCTCGCCAATGGCGTATTCACCGGCAGCGCGCGCCTCGACGGTTCACAATATACGGTTTCCGGTGTTGTACCGCCGTCGCAGCCGTTGAATCTGCGTTTGCTGCTGGCGCCGACCAAGTTTGGCAATGCGATGAGCGGCGCGGCATCTGGAACCGTCGAACTCTCGCGCGCCGCCGGCGCCGCGGGCTTCGACCAGACGACCGCCAGCGGGCATTTCGAGATTCGTCATGGTCAGATCGCCACCTCTACCGGAATGGTTCCGTTTGACCTTTTCGCGGCTGACTACCATCTCGAGGGCGGCGTGGCGGCGCTCGACAACATCCAGTGGCTGCGCGGGGGCGCACTCTGGCGCGGGAACGGAAGCGCTCAATTCCAAACGCAATCGTTGGATCAGTTCGATCTACAGCTCTCGAATGGCGGCGCGACGCTCGATCTCCAGAACGGGAATTTGCCGCCGTCGATCGCCCGGATCGTTGCCTATGCCCACGCTCCGCCACCCTACCACGACGTCACCGTTAGTGCGGAAGCTGTCAACCAATACTGGGCGGGCGCCGGCAAGAGCACGCTTCCCGCCGCGGTTTCCCACCTCAAGCTCGGCGCCGAACCCGGGTGGCTCACCGGCAGCGCCGAAATTGATTTCGACCGCCTGCGGCAAACCGGGTCGCACAGCCCGCTGCTGCAGCTGTTTACCGGCAAGCATACTGTTTCCGCCCGTGCGCGCCTCGACAGCGGCGCCGCTCCGGAAGCCCATCTCACCATCACCGAGGTGCGTCTCGATGGCGAAGTCGTGCCGAATTTTCTGATTGACGCCGCCGTCGCCGCTTTCATTCGCCCCCGCTACCCCAAGCTCGGGCGCAGCTTCGCCGTCGCACTTCCGGCTCATTGCACCGCAGTCACGCTGGCCAACGACGCCGCCGTATTCCACTACCAGTAACTCGCTGGTCAACTGGCGCATTGCTTCATCTCTGCTTCATAATCAGCAAAGGTGAATCATGACCGTTCCCAATCCGCCTTCGTCGTCCTCCTTCGAGGAAGCGGCTCGCAAAGTCGAAGCCGAAGTGAAACGATTGATCAACGTAGTGAACGACGAGGTGGTACCGTCGCTGCGGCAAGATGGTGGCAAAGCGCTGCGGGCGGCGGCCCAGAAACTGGCCCAGCTCGCCGATTCGCTCGATCGTTCTTCCTGACCGTCCCGCTGTGCGCTCTCCTCGCCAGCGGGTGTGGCAGCAAAAAGCCTCAAGTTGAGCCGCCCGCGCCCATTATGCCCCCCGGGGTTAGCTGGGGGCCGCCGGCAGCCAGCCCTCCGGCTCCGGTGCCCCCGCCCGTCGTCGCGCCCCGCTCGGAGACTGCCACCGCCGCTCCCGATCCGGGTACGCACTTCGAACCGCCGCCGACGGCGCACCCGCCCATGCCCGCCGGCAACTATGATCCCCATTACCGGGCCGGCCGGATTTGGGAAACCGGTATCGCCAGTTTCTACGGTCCGCGCGAGCAGGGCCGCGACACCGCCAGTGGCGAGAAATTCGATTTTCACAAAATGACCGCCGCCCACCGCCTGCTGCCGCTGGGCACCGAGATCAAGGTCACCGATCTCAAGACTCAAAAAACGGTTCAGGTCACCATCAACGATCGCGGACCCTTTTGGCCCAACCGCCTCCTCGATCTCTCCTGGGGCGCAGCCAAAAAAATTGGCGACGATGGCCTTGATCCGGTTCGCATCGAGATCGTGCATCTCCCCGATCCCGTACCCCCCGGCGTCTATACGGTTCAGGTGGGATGGTTCACCAACTCGGGCCAGCTCAATCAGTGCCGCCAGCGCATGGAGAACGATCTTCATGATCCGGTCATCGCCTTCGGGTCGGATGAAGGCCGCTGGCTGCGCTACGACAAGCGTATTCGGCTCGACATGGAGACCGCCACCAATGTCGTCCGCTCGCTTCGCGCCGAAAACTATCCCGCCTACCTGGTCCGGCTGAATTAGGTTGCCGTAAGATGGAGTCGTGCCCCAGGTTCAAGCTTGGCCCGAACTCGACTACGCACAATGGCGCGCCACCTGCGACACGCTCCATATGGCTTTGCAAATGGCGGGCAAGGTGCGGCTCGCCCTGGCTCCGAGGCTGAACCATTTTTGGCAGGCGACGTTTTACGTGACTCCGCGCGGGCTCACCACCGGTTCGATCCCGATGCCTGGCGGCGGCGTGTTCGCGATTCAATTTGATTTCGTCGACCACGCCGTCATCATCAACACCAGCCGCAATCAGCGAGCGCAGGTGCCACTGCGGCCTGGGCTAGTTGCGGAGTTTTATCAGGCCTTCATGGCTATGCTGGCCAATCTCGGCATGAGCGTACACATATGGACTATGCCGGTTGAGTTTCCGGATCCGATCCGTTTCGATGTCGACCAAACTCACGCCAGCTACGATCCTGATGCCGCCCAGCGCTGGTGGCAATCGTTGGTTGCCATTGTGCCGGTATTCGAGCGCTTTCGCGCCGGGTTCGTGGGCAAGTGCAGTCCAGTGCATCTATTCTTTGGCAGCATGGATTTGGCGTGTACGCGCTTCTCTGGCCGCCGCGCCCCGGAGCGGCCCGGCGCCGACCCGGTCACGCGCGAATCCTACTCGCATGAAGTCATGAGTGTCGGCTACTGGCCTGGAGATCCCGCTCATCCTCAAGCGTCGTTCTACGCCTATGCCGCGCCGTCGCCACCAGGCTTTGCCACGGCGGCAGTGCGGCCGGCGGCCGCCGGATATAACCTGGAGCTAGGCGAGTACCTGCTCGCCTACGATGAGGTTCGACGCAACCCAGATCCAGAGGCGACGCTGTTCGAATTCTGTCAATCAGCCTACAAGGCCGCCGCCGATCTCGGCGGTTGGGATCGCGCCGCTCTCGAACGAAGCTAAGCCGCTTCCGTCGTCACCTGCGCTCCCCAAATCGCCAATAGCAAGGGGATGGCGGCGGCATCAACCAACAGGCTGGGTGTCCACATGAGGAATCCCCCGAGGCGCTGATCCAACAGCGGCGTGATGCCCCAGCCGAGTTGCGCCAGCGGTGCGTGGGCATAGGCGGCATAGACGCCCAGCGGCGCGGCCGCGATCACCGTGCCCAACACCAGGTTTGCGGAGAGTCGGGCAAATAAATAAAGAACCGCCTCGTGGGCAGGCAGCCGGCTGGTCGCAAGGGGGGCCAGAACCGGCCACCAGAAAATCACCGCGCTAACGACAAAGCTGACGTGTTCGGCGGCATGCACCGCGTCGGAGGCCACAGCCCAATCGTAGAGCCGCGGAACGTGCCAAACGAGTAAAGTGCCGAATCCGATTGGCCAGGCGACCATCGGCTGACGCAGCCGGCGCTCCCAGCGCGCCAACCAGGGCACGGCAAGCCACCGCAGCGCCGGTTCCGCAGGTATCCCAAGCACCAATAAAGGCGCGGCCAACTCCAACAGCAGCAGGTGCTGCAGCATGTGGGCGCTGAACAAATACTGGTCAGCCAGGATATCGAGCGGCGAGATCAGCGCCAGCAACATGATGGCCGTTCCCGCCACAAAAGATACGCCGCGCCAGCGCCAGCGCCAGGCGGTGAGGTGGCCATAGAGCGCTATCAAGATCAGGCAGCCGATCACTACGCCGGGCTCGACATCCCAACCCAGAGCGGAGAGCGGCATAAAGGAATTGATGCTACTTGCGATTGTGCGTTGCCCCGGGCAACCCGGTTTTCATCTTCGTACATCCGATGCGACAACCCGGAAGTATTAGTGCCGCAGTCATTTTAATTTTGAAAAACCCTGAGGAGATAAATTCATGAAACGGTATTTCGGAATTTTGTGTGTGGTGTTGGTCGCGCTCGCCGGCTGGGCCTTTCCCCAAGCCACCAACGTCGGTACGGTCGTCGGACAAGTCACCGACGCGCAGGGTGCCGCCATGGTCGGCGCCACCGTTTTGCTGGTCAACAACGCCACCAACGCCGCTCAGGCCACGGTCGCCAACCAACAAGGGCGCTACGTCTTCTCCAACGTCCAGCCCGGCACCTACACGCTGACGGTGAAGAAGCAGGGGTTTAAGGATGCAACGGTGAAGAACCAGGAGGTATCCGTCAACAAGCAGCTCACGCTGAACGTGCCCATGCAAGTCGGCGTGGCCACCCAAACCGTCGAAGTCACCGCCTCCGGTGCCGAACTGCAGACGATGAACTCGACCGTCGGCTCCTCGGTGACGGGCGACGCCATCGTCAAGCTTCCCAACCTCGGGCGTGACGCCAACGCCCTGACGACGCTTCAGCCTAATACTGCTCCCGACGGCGGCATTGCCGGCGCCGACCGTGACCAGAACAGCTACACGCTTGATGGCGGTTCCAACAGCGACGACATGGATGGCTCGCATTCCTCCTACACGCCGTCCTCGGGCAACATTGGCACCGGCGCGGGCGGCAATCCCAGCGGCGTCATTCCTACCCCGGCCGATAGCATCGAGCAATTCTCGGTTGGCGTTGACAATCAAACCGCCAGTTTCAACGGCTCCGCGGGCTCGGCCGTCAACATGGTCACCAAACGCGGCACCGATACCGTGCACGGATCGGCTTACGAGTATTATCTCGGCAGCTACCTCGGTGCCAATAGTTGGACCAACAACCGCACCAATACCCCCCGTCCCAAGAGCCACCAGAACCGCTTTGGAGCTTCATTGGGCGGTGAAATCCTGCCCAATTTCCTCGGCGGCAAGACTTACCTATTTGGCCTTTACGAGGGCCGGCGTTACCCCTTAACCACCGTGCTGACCCGCGCCGTCCCCGGCGCCCTGATGCGCGCCGGCGTGATTGAGGCCAATAATCAGGGCGGTGGGGGCTTCACTGCGTATAACTTGAATCCCACCACGGTCACCGTCAACGGCACCGCCTTTGCGCCGGCAACCTGTAGCCAACCCGGCGGCGGTGCCGGGCCTTGCGACCCGCGCGGCCTCGGGCTGAACCCGGTCGTGGCGCAGTTGTGGAAACAGTTCGAGCCACTGCCGAACAATTTGAAGGTGGGAGGCGATCACCACAACACGTTCGGGTTCACTACTCCGGTCAGCACACCCTTGAAGTCCAACTTTTTCGTGACCCGCCTGGACCACGATTTCGGCGCCAAGAACCATGGTTCGGTGAGTTATCACTTCTACAGTTTCAATCCGGTTACGACCTCGCAGGTTGATATCGGTGGCGGCATCAAGGGTGACCCGTTCGGCCAGGGCGTGGCGACCACCGCCCGCCCCGAACTGCCGTCGATGTGGACGGCCGATTTAACCAGCAGTCTCTCTCCCAATCTGACCAACGACTTGCATTACTCCTACCTGCGCAACTTCTGGCAGTGGGGCGGCGCCGATCTTAACCCGCAACCGCTGACCGGATTTGCCGGCCTCGGCGGCGCGCTCGAAATCGGCGGCGAAACGAGCAATGCGCTCATTCCTTACAACGTCAACACGCAAAGCGTGCGCAGCCGTTTCTGGGACGGCATCGGCAATACCGTGCGCGACGACATCACCCTGCTGCACGGCAATCACATTTTCCAGTTCGGCGGCGTTTACACCTACCAGTGGGATTACCATCAACGCAACGACAATGGCGGCGGCATTATGGCCGCCAATGTGTACCAGATCGGCTCCGGCCAGGGGGTCACAAATACATTCATACCCACCGGGTTTTCGGGTTCCACAGCCAGTTACAAGGCGCTTTACAACGAAGTGCTCGGTATCGTCAGCCAGCCCCAGACGCTATTCACCCGGAGCGGGCCTCAACTGAACTTACAGCCGCTCGGCACGCCCTTGTTCGATAAGAGCACCATTCCGCTGTATAACGCGTACTTCACCGATTCCTGGCACGTCGTGCCCTCCGTCACTCTCACCTACGGCGCCGGATACACAGTTGAAATGCCGCCACACGAGGAGCAAGGCAAACAGGTGATGTTGGTGGACTCCGCCGGCAACCCAATTGATGCGCCCAGCTACCTCGCCACCACCGAACGTCTGGCCGCCGGCGGACAGGTGTTTAATCCGACGCTCGGTTTCGCCACTGTCAACAACGTTGGCGGCGGACAAAAGTATCCCTATCATCCTTTTTATGGCGGCCTGAGCCCGCGCCTGGCGCTGGCATGGAATCCTGGGTTCCGGGGAGGTTGGCTGGGCTCGCTGTTCGGTCAGAATGCCACGGTCGTCCGCGGCGGCTGGTCGCGCATTTATGGGCGCCTGAACGGTGTTGATCAGGTGCTCGTCCCGCTGCTCGGCACCGGGCTCGGCCAGGCCATAGCTTGCATCGGCGCCACCAACGGAGCCGGCGGTGTTCCCGCTTGCAATGGGGTCGGCGGCGCCAATCCCACCAACGCCTTCCGCATCGGAACCGACGGCCTCGCCGCTCCGCTGCCGACGCCGACGCCGACGCTGCCGCAGCCCTACTTCCCCGGCATTGTGCAGAATGGCGTCGCCAACCCCGCCGCCGGCGCCGGCGAAGTGCTCGACCCCAATTTCAAACCCAATCGTTCGGACGAGTTCGATCTCACCCTGCAACGCCAAATCACCTCCAACTTCTCCACCGAGATTGGCTACACCGGCCGCATTCTGCGCAACGAATACCAAGCCATCAACCTCGATGCGGTTCCCTACATGCTGACCAGCGGCGGCCAGCAATTCCAGCAGGCCTTCAAGAACTTGTGGCTCGCTGTAAATGGCGGCACCACCGCCTCTCCGCAACCGTTCTTCGAAACCGCGCTGGGAGGCTCGGGCTCGGCCTACTGCAAGGGCTTCGCCAGCTGCACCGTCGCTGTGCAGGCCAAGGAAGGTCCGACCGGCAACAAGGACGTCTCGAGCACGGGAAACGATGTCTACAGTATGTGGAGCAATCTCAACAGCTCGCCGTCCTGGGCGCTGGGCCGCACCTTCCCCAGCGCGCCGCCCAGCCAACTGCAGGCCATTTACGACAACCTCTCCGACGGATACGGCAACTACAACGCCTTGTTCTGGAGCGTGAATTTGCGCAACTACCACAACCTGACCGTGCTCAGCAATTTCACCTGGTCGCGCGCCTTCGGCACCGGTCAGACCACCCAGGCCACCAGCGAGTACACGGTGGTTGATCCCTTCAATCTGCACGCCATGTACGGACCGCAATTCAACGACACGCCGCTCAACTACAATTTGTTTTTCGTCTACGAGCCAGGCTCAAAAACTCAACACGGCTTGATTGGCCACCTCTTCAATGGATGGTCGTTTGCGCCGATCTTCACATGGAACGACGGCGGCTATAACGCGGTCAGCATCACCAATAACAACGGCGGCACCGACTGCGCCTCGTTTGGCGAAACCGACTGCACCGCCGGATCAACCAACGAAACCGCGGTTAAAGTCACCGGCTACACCGGCGGCACCTCGGTGACAAGGAATGTCGTGACCCAGGCCAATGAGGGAAGCGGGATCGGCGTCAACAGCGACAGCAACCCCAAGGGAACCGCCGGGACCGGCATCAACCAGTTCGGCGCCAATGCCGCGAAAATCTACGCCGAGTTCCGCCCCATGGTTCTAGGCCTCGATACCACCGGAACCTCGGGCATCGTCCCCGGCCTTCCGGTTTGGAATGTCGACTTCGCCCTCACCAAGGATCTCGCCATCTCGGAGCGTTTCCAAGCTGAGTTGAGCGCCCAGGCCTCCAATGTATTCAACCACTTCTCGCCCAATACGGGCGCGTTCAACTACAACGGCAACGGCGCCTCACTCGATCTTGGCGACCCGGCCAACTTCGGCGTCATCACTGGCAGCGCGCTCAACCCGCGGGCGGTCGAAATCGGCCTGCGCCTGCACTGGTAGCCAGCGGCTTTCGTCAGCAACACCCTCTCGCGGACCGGCGCCCAGCCGGTCCGCCTTTTTTTTGAGGGTCATCTTTTCCCTCCCTGCACAGCACGTGGCTTGCCACTCCGGCGGATGGCTGTTTTCGCTAGTACCGCTAGCGCACACAAATATACAATCGGATGTTTGTTTTTCGCTTGACAGTCGCCGGTGACTTCGCCGAATATCACGACGTTCTAGGTTATGTCTCTCGACGTACCCTTTTGTAAGCGGGCAGCTGATTCGAATCTAGGGGAGGATACGCACTTTATGCCGCAATGTCTGAATCTCAAGCGTGTGGGTTTCCTGCTGGCCTTGCTGGCCGGCGCAGGATTGGTTATGGTCACACCCGGTCTGACTCCGGCCGCGATGGCGCAAGCCGCCACCGGCACCGTCACCGGACAAATCACCGATGCCCAGGGTGCCGCCATGGTGGGCGCCGTGGTCACGCTGACCAATACCGCTACCAACGGCACGCAGGCGACAATCGCCAATGCCGCGGGTCGTTACGTATTCGTTAATGTTCAACCCGGCACCTATACCCTCAACGTCAAGAAAGAGGGATTTAAGGAAGCCGCGGTCAAGAACCAGGCGGTGGACGTCAACAAACAGTTGACCTTGAATGTCGCCATGGAAGTCGGCACCGCCACGCAGACGGTCGAAGTTTCCGCCACCGGCGCCGAATTGCAAACGATGAACTCCACCGTTGGCACGACGATCACCGGCGATGCCATTGTTAAGCTTCCCAACCTGGGTCGCGACGCCAACGCACTTTCGATGTTGCAACCCAATGTCGCCCCTGACGGGGGCGTCGCGGGCGCGGTTTCCGATCAGAACTCCTACACCCTCGACGGGAGTTCCAATAGCGACGACATGGACGGCGCGCACAACATTTATACGCCGTCTTCCGGTTCCACCGGCTCCGGCGCCGGCGGCATACCTTCGGGCGTTATTCCCACTCCGGCCGACAGTATCGAGCAATTTAGCGTGGGCGTGAACAACCAGACCGCGGACTTCAACGGCGCGGCCGGTTCGCAGGTCGCCATGGTCACCAAGCGGGGAACAACGGCAATGCACGGTTCCGCCTACGAATATTATCTGGGGTCGTATCTGGCCGCCAATTCCTGGGAAAACAATCAGGCCGGCACCGCCCGCCCCAAGAGCCACCAGAACCGCTATGGGGCTTCGTTGGGCGGCGAGATCCTGCCCAACTTCCTGGGCGGCAAGACGTTTCTGTTTGGCAACTTTGAAGCCCGCCGCTTTCCCAGTTCCACGGTCATTACCCGTGCGGTGCCGAGCGATCTGCTGCGCGCCGGCGTGATTCAATCGAGTGACGGTTCCACCGCCTACAACCTCCTGAACCACACCGTGACCGTCAATGGGAAGTCGTATGCCCCGGCGGTTTGCAACCATCCTGACGGCACCACTGGCGCGTGCGATCCGCGTGGCTTCGATGCCGTGAATCCGGTTGTGTCCCAGCTCTGGAAGCAATTTGAGCCGGAGCCGACCAGCTTTGTCAATGACGCGTTCAACACCGAAAACTTCATCGGAAGCGCCAACACGCCGTTGAAATCGAACTTTTTCGTCGCCCGTCTCGATCACGACTTCGGGGCGAAAAATCACGCCACCGTCAGCTATCACTTCTATAGCTACAACCCCACCACCACCAATCAAATTGATATTGGCGGCGGTATTCCCGGTGACACCAAAGGCGTGCCGGTTGCCACCACGCAGCGGCCGCAGCTCCCCTCGATGTGGACGGCAGGTTTGACCACCAGCGTTACCTCCAATCTGACCAATGACCTGCATTACACCTACCTGCGCAACTTCTGGCAATGGGCGGGAACGGATGTCGCCCCGCAGCCGGTGACCGGATTTGCCCTGGGCGGCTCGCTGGAAATCGGCGGCGAGACCAGCAACGCGCTGATCCCCTACAACGTAAACACGCAAAGTGTGCGCACCCGCTTCTGGGACGGCATTAACAACGAGGTTCGTGATGAGATGACTCTCATTCACGGCAACCACATTCTCCAATTTGGCGGCACCTATGGCCACGATTGGGATTACCACCAACGCAATGACAACGGCGGCGGCATCATGGCCGCCAATGTGTACCAGATTACCGGCGGCCAAGGTGTCACAAACGCCTATACCCCGGTCAATTTGGTGGGTTCCGTCAGCACCTACAAGAAGTTCTACAACGAGGTGTTGGGCATCGTGAATCAGCCGCAAACCCTGTATACCCGCAGCGGACCCCAACTCAATTTGCAGCCGCTGGGAACGCCCATGTTCGATCAAAGCACGATCCCGACCTACAGCGCCTACCTGAGCGATTCCTGGCACGTCAAACCGAATCTGACCGCCACCTTCGGCACCAGCTATACCGTCTCGATGCCGCCGGTGGAAGCTCTCGGCAAACAGGTGGGGTTGGTGGATCAGGCCGGCAATCCGATTAGCACCGCCGACTACCTTTCGACGACGGCCCGGTTTGCCTCGGGCGGCCAGATCTACAACCCGACGCTCGGATTCGCGACCGTTCAAAACATCGGCGGCGGCGAGAAGTATCCCTACAAGCCGTTTTATGGCGGCTTGAGTCCGCGTGTCGCGCTGGCTTGGAACCCGTCGTTTAAGGGCGGATTGTTGGGTGAATTGTTCGGCAACAACAACACGGTTGTTCGTGGCGGTTGGTCACGCATCTACGGCCGCCTCAACGGCGTGGATCTGGTGCTCGTGCCGCTACTCGGTACCGGTCTGGGGCAGGCCATCGCCTGCCTGGGCGCCAACAACGGCAAACCCAACAGCGCCGGTGTTGTCCCTGGCCAGGCCTGCAATGGCATTGGCGGCGCGGATCCGATGAACGCCTTCCGCATTGGCCCCACTTCGCTCGGCTACGACGGTCTGTCGGCGCCGATCCCGGCCGCCACCCCCACCCTGCCCCAGCCCTACTATCCAGGCACGGTGCAGAATGGCGTGCTCAATCCCGCCTCCGGTTCCGGCGAATTCCTCGATCCGAATTTCCGTCCCAATCGGTCCGATGAATTTGACTTGACCATCCAACGGCAAATCAATAGCAACTTCTCCACCGAAGTGGGCTATACCGGGCGCGTGATCCGGAACGAATACCAGCAGATCAACCTGGATGCGGTTCCCACCATGCTGACCGCCGGCGGTCAGCAATTTAAGAACGCGTTCGCCAACATGTGGCTGCAATTGGCCGCCGGCAAGACGACCATGGCACCACAGTCGTTCTTTGAGACGGCACTTGGTGGTTCGGGTTCGGCGTATTGCAAGGCCTTTGCCAACTGCACCACCGCGGTGGCTACCAAGGAGGTCGCCAACGGCGACATCAACGTAACCCAGGGCAACGACGTGTATACCATGTGGAGCAACTTGAACCGCAGCAGCTCATGGACGCTGGGATCGACCACGCCCAGCACCTCGGGCCAGATGCAGGCTGTGTTTGCCAACCTGTCGAACGGATACGGCAACTACAACTCGGTGTTCTGGACGCTGACCATGCGCAACTGGCATAACCTGACGGCAACCAGCAACTTCACTTATGGTCGCTCGCTCGGTACGGGGGCGGTGGTTCAGGCCTCCAGCTCTTACACCGTCAGCGATCCCTTTAACCTGCATGCCATGTACGGTCCGCAGGGCAACGACACTCCGCTGCTCTATAACGCCTACATCGTCTGGGAGCCCGGCTCCAAGACGCAGCGCGGGCTGATTGGCCATCTGGCGCATGGCTGGTCCTTTGCTCCAATCTTTAATTGGAACGACGGCCAGACTACATACGTCAACATCGGTGGCGATTGCGCTTCGTTTGGCGAAACCGATTGCAATGCCGGCGGCACCAACGAGAATGCGGTTCGCGTCACCGGCTTCACCGGTGGCCACTCGTCGCAAATTGCCGTCTCGCAGAACGCGGCTGGCGAATCGGCCGGCATCGGAACCAACAGCGATGCCGCCAATGGAGGCAGCGGCCTCAATCGCTTCGGCGCCAACGCCGCGGCGATCTATGCGGAATTCCGGCCGATCGTACTGGGTCTTGATACAACCAGCACGTCGGGTATGATTCCGGACATCCCGGTGTGGAACGTTGACTTCGCGGTGACCAAGGACTTGGCCCTGTCGGAGCGGTTTGGCTCTGAACTCAGTGCCCAAGCCACCAACGTCTTCAACCACTTCTCGCCGGGCACGAATCAACCCGACATCCAGAATCCTCAGGATTTCGGCGCTGTCGTCGGGAACAACCTCAGGTCGCGTGCGGTCGAAATCGGCCTCCGCATTCACTGGTAACCTTCCAACACCACTACCCAAGGGCCGCGGCGCTGAGCGCCGCGGCCCTTGTTTTTTTAGCGCTCCAGTTGGAGCTTGAGGCGGGCGTAGCCAGAGCGGCTGACGGGGAGCTTGACGCCGGTGTCGAGTACGGCGGTATGGCCGTCCTTGCCGTGGCTCTCGAGACGAGCGACCCGCTCCAGCCGGACGATGTAGGAGCGGTGGATGCGCACGAACTCGGCCGGGTCCAGGGCTGACTCAAGGCTGGCGATCGTCTGCGCCTTGAGGTGCGTTTTGCCAGCGCTCACCAGTCCAACGTAATCGTCCTGAGCCTCGGCATAGTCCAGTCTTGCGACCGGGATGATGGTCACCGTGGCGCCATCGCGAACCGCAATCCGCTCGAGATAGCCGGCACGAGCAACGGCTGGGGCGCGTCCGCGTTGTAGCGCTCGCCCGAGCGCGGTCGCCAGGCGTTCGGCGGTGAATGGCTTGAGCAGATAATCCACAGCCTGCACCTCGAAGGCCCGCAGCGCGTGCGCGTCGTGGGCGGTGACGAACACCACCGCCGGCGCGTCGCTGCCCAGGAGATCGAGAACTTCAAACCCATCCAGCTTGGGCATTTGGATGTCGAGCAGCAGCAAGTCGGGCTTGAGGTCGTGTACCGCCTTGACCGCCTCAAAGCCATTGGCGCACTCCGCGACTAGGATAACCTCGGCCATTCCGGCCAGCATTTCGCGCAGCACCTGGCGGGCCAGCGGCTCGTCATCGACGACGACAGCGCGGGTCATTCGTCCCCACCGTCATGGACTGGCAGGTTCAGTTTCACAGTAAAAAGCTCGCCCGTCGTCTCGGTCGTCATCGTGCCGGCCGCGCCCAGGCGCCGGCGCACGTTGTCCATACCGAGGCCGGCGCCGCCGCGGCGCGCCTCGGCGTCAAACGGATTCGTCACGCTCACCAACAACCGGTCTGCCTCCACTTCGGCCTTCAACTCGATCATACCGCCCGCCAAACAATGCGCAATTCCGTGGACGACCGCATTCTCGACAAGCGGCTGCAACAGCAAGGGCGGGATCGTCACCAAGAGCGCTTCGGGGGCGATTATGCTGCAAAATTGAAGGCGATCGGCAAAGCGAACGCGCTCGATGGCAACATAGGCCTCGATGAGTTCCAGCTCCTCGGCCAGCCGAACGGTGGAGCGCTCGCCGAGGCCCAAGGTGCGCCGCAAGAAGTCGCCGAGGCCGACGCACATCTGGCGCGCGAGCAGCGGATCGATTGAGGTGAGCGCGCTGATCGAGTTCAAGCTGTTGTACAGAAAGTGGGGATTTATCTGGGCGCGCAGCGCCCGAAGTTCCGCGTCCCGCGCCAAGGCTCGCTCCCGCTGCGCCGTTTCGCCGCCGATCTCGAGGTAGTAACCCGCCACCGCCAGCAGATACAGAAGCGTTCCCAGGCCCCAGACCCCGCCAGGGTTGGCAACGCCGAGCAGCCATGCCGCGCCGGCCCACAGCGCGCCAGCCGTCAGTGCCGCGGTCAACTGAGCTCCGAGCGTCCTGTTCAAGGAGGAAGCGGAGAGCGGCAGCACGCGGCATGTGTACCAAACGCCGAGGCAAATGAATGCATACAGGAACGCCAAAGGCAGAGCCAGCTCGATCGCCCGCGCCGGCGCAAGCTGGCGGGTGGCAATCAGCAGCAGCGTCAGGAGGACGGCGATCGGTATCCAAGCGGCGAGGTAAATGGGCAGCCGGCGGCCGCGGGCCAGAATCGGGTGCATTAGTTCTTGATGACGACGCCGCCCAGAAGCGAAGTGCCGCGAATGACCAGCCGCTTGGCCCCTGGCCCGGAAACCTGGTGGGTTTCGTCGCTGTAACCGCCGAGGAAGGCCTGGCTTTGCACATCCACAACCCAATTGGTCGGCACGCGCACTTCGCCGCCGCCGAAAACCGAGCTCAATTCGAGCACGGCTTCATCACCGGCAATGTCGGCGCGGGTCAAGTCCAATTCGAAGCCGCCCAGGAACGCGCTGACGCTGCCGCCGCGGAAATCCTGACGCGTGATTTGGCGCTTAAATCCGCCCATGAAGGCGACACCGTTGACGTGATCATCGCCGGGTTGGGTTCGGGAGGAAGCGTCGGGGGCCGCGTACGCGTAGGCATGCCGCAGGCGCGGACCGCGCAACAGCATGGCAATGCCCAGGACAATCAGCACCACCGGCCACAATTGGCCCACGTCAAAGCGGACGTAGCCCAAGGTGCGCGCCAATAATCCGGCTCCGAAAACGATGGCGAGCCAACCGCAGACGCGATTGGCGCCACACCGGTGCAGGACGCAGTTGGCGCCGAACAGGATCAGCACGATGGGCCAGAAATAATCGAAAGCGCGATCCACGCTCAAAACGTTCCATTGCGCCAGAAGAAAAACCACGCCCAGGCCGATGATGAAAACCGGGGCGAAGATGTTTCGCCCGCCACGCCGCCGCCGCACATAAATCGCGTTGTCGTCCATGTCCCACCTCCAGATGTCACTTTAGATTGGGGCGGATGCCGCACCAACGTGCAATCGGCGAGTGGCGGTCCAGGCTCGGCGAATCGCGGCTAACGCCAGGCGTTGGCGTACTCGACCCGGTCGCGCCCCAGCTTTTTGGCCAAATAGAGCGCGCGGTCGGCGTTGTCGAGCACGTCCTCGAGCACGGCGGCGCCCCGAACCCAGCTCACACCCAGGCTACAGGTAAGCTGCAACGCGGCGCCATCGATTACGAACGGCTCCCCGGTGAGGGCCCGCCGAAACGCCTCCAGACGCGCGACGCCGTCGTCATGGTCCAGGCCGGGCATGATAATCAGAAATTCCTCACCGCCATAGCGGCCGATGCTGTCGTAGGGCCGGGCCGCGCGCACAAACCGGCGCCCGGCTTCCTGCAAGACACGATCGCCGCGGAGGTGTCCAAAGCGATCGTTCACTGCCTTGAAGTGGTCGAGGTCCACCAGCACCACCGCCACCCGGCAGTCCTCGCGCGCCGCCCGCGCCAGCTCAGTTTCCAGCAACTCGAAGATGGCCCGGCGGTTCCACAACTGGGTCAAGCTGTCGCGCGTGGCCTGAATACGCAATTCCTCGCGGGCGGCGAGCAATTCGGCCTTCTCGGTTTCCAACTCCTCGGTGCGTGCGGCGATCAACCGCTCAAGCCCCTCCGCGCGCCGGCGCAGGTAGCGCTCGCGCCAGCCCCAGAGTTGCAGTGCCAGGGCAAACACCAACAATGGAATCGTGATCTCGAAAGGCCCGCTGCGCCACCAGGGAGCTTTGATCAGCACGGGCTCGACGGCGGCGGCGGAAGCCAAATGCTGCGCTCCATCCACAGCTTCGACTTCAAATTGATAATGGCCAGGCGGCAGGCTGGCATAGCGGGCTTCGCCGTGCGGTGTCTCGGTCCAATCGTTTTCGAGGCCGCGCAGACGGTAGCGGTAGCTCAATTCTCCGCTACTGGCCGCGCCGAGGCCGGTGAACGAGGCCAGCAGCGGCCGTCCGCGCCCCGGCGCCTCGATTGAAGTAATCACCGCCCGCAAATCGAGTGGCGCAAACGCATCCCGCGGGGCGCGCCAGTGGGAGACTCCGGCGCTGCTGCCAATCCATACACTGCCGTCGGGCGCGGCGGCAAAGGCGCGTTCATCGAGATCGTTCCACAGCAATCCGTTGTCCTGCGTCACCCGGCGCCAGGACTTGCCATTGAACACATCGGCTCCGTGATCGGTGCCGACCCACAACCAACCGCGCTGATCTGAGTGCAGAAACACGACCTGCTCGGACGCGACCACCGGCGGATTCACCGCTTCAACTCCGGTCACCTTGTCGCCGACGATCCACAGCCGGTCAATCGCACGGCTGTAGTCCGACACCCACACTGAGCCCGAAAGGGGAACAATCAACTCGAAGCGCGGGTCGAGATGATTCGCCCCCAAATCGACTTTGTGCCAATGCCCGGCGGTTAGATGAAATAGTCCGGTGCGGCCACTGGCCCAGAACTCGCCGTTGGGCGCTTCGGCAATATCGTAGAAATAGTTGGTGTCGAACGCGGCGTCGCGCACAAGCTGAAACACGCGTCCGGCCCGCCCGGCGGTGTTCACGTACAACCCGCTCGAGGTCGCCACCCATAACCGGTTCTCGCGGTCGGCCATGGCAGTGCGGATCACTCCCGGAAACGCCTGGTAGCGGTGCAGGGCCTGGCTGGCGGGGTCGAGTTCATTGATCACACCGCTGCGGTTCACAAACCACGCGTGTCCGTCGCTGGTCTGTTGCATGAAGCGCACGGCCTCGCGCCCGTCGGCGCCGAGCCTGCCCCAAGGCTGGACGGCGCCGGTTGCGGCGTTGACAATATTCACTCCCTGCTCGCTGGCGACATAGGTTAGGGTTGGGGAGATCGGCAAGATGGACCACACTGAGGAGCTTGCCAGGCCCTCCTGAGGCGTCCAGCTTTCCCATTGGCCATAGCCCAACCATTGCGTCAGGCCGTGGCCGGCCAGCCCCATCCAAAACCGGTTCTGGCGGTCCAGCCGCAGCATGGTGATGGGATACGGCGGCAAGCCCTGCGCGGGTCCGACGACCGTCCAGCGTCCGGCCTGCCAGCGCGCGAGCCCGTGCGCCGAGGCGGTAAGGATTCTGCCGGCCGCGTCCTCGGCGATGGTGAAGTAGCCATCGTTGGCGCGTTCCGCCGGCAATCCGGTTTCCTCGAAGTGGAAGCGATCGCCGCCCTCCGGAAGCGCAATCACATGGGCGCCATCGCGCGCCCAGAGGGTTCCGTCATGGGCCTGGAACAGCTCCATCCAAACGCCGCGCGGGACTCCTCTCTGCTCGCCCCACCGGCTCCACTGGCCGTCCGCAACTCTGCACAGCGCGTCTCCGCAGCCGATCCAGAGCGCGCCGTCGCGGCCGGCGAATACGCTGCGAATGGGCTGTGGAACGGCCGGACCGTAGCGGTGCGCGCCGCCGCCTGAGACCTCGACCAGTCCGATGCTTGTGACCACTAATAAGTTGCCGTTTTTTTCGTCGGCAAAAGCGGCGTCGGGCTTCACAGCGAGGCGCCGACCGGCGGCTTCGCCGTCAGTTTCGCGCACATCGACAAATCGGTCGCCCTGCTTGTGGTAAAGGCCGTCGTCGGTGCCCACCCAGAGCTGGCCGGCGCGGTCGACATGGAGACTATAGACGAACTCGTTCGCCAGGCCCTGGTCATGGCCGAAGCGGCGGAATTGATCGCCCTCGAGGCGGAACAAACCGTTCTCGGTGCCGACCCAAAGGAAACCCTCACCGTCCTCGACGATGCCATTGATATTGAGATTGCCGAGTCCATTCGACTGCCCGTAGCCGGCAAACGGAAAGCGCTGCGCGGCGGCGCACAACGGCAGCAGGCAGAGCATGAGTAACAGCGCCGGGGGTCGCATCACCAGTGAGTATAGTGTAAGTGCTAGTGCTGTGGTAGCCGGGGGCCGTTGGCGAGGTTTTCAGCCAGCGCGGCCGCCGTGCGGGCGATTTTTTCCAGTTGTGTGTAGTCGAGCTTTTCAGGGGTATCGGTGGGGCGGTGGTAGTCGCGATGCAAACCGTCGGTAAAAAACAGCACCGGCACGCCGGCGCGGGCATAGTTGTACTGGTCGCTGCGGTAGTAAATGCGATCGGGATCGCCGGCGCGGTCCCAGTAATGATTGAGGCTGAGGCGGAGGTAGCCATTGTTGACCCGGTCCAGCACGGCTCCGAGCGACTGGCTGCCGAGATTCGGTCCGATGACGAACACCTCGCCCGGCAACGCCAGGTGAGCATCGCGCGGGTCGGTGTCGCCGGCCGGCTTGCTGCGGCCGATCATGTCAAGGTTCAGCTCAGCGACGATTTGCCGGAGCGGCACCGGCGGGAACCGGGTTAGATACTCGGATCCCCACAGGCCTTTCTCCTCACCCGCATGCCAAACGAATAACATCGACCGCCGCGGGCGCGCACCCTGAGCGAAGGCGTGGGCCATGGCGAGTAACCCCGCGCTACCGGATCCGTCGTCGTCGGCTCCGGGAAAGCCGGGACCTAGATGATCCAGGTGGGCGCTGATGACGACATACTCGTCTTTGAGCGCCGGGTCACTGCCGGGCAACAACCCAATTACGTCTTCGGTTTCGGACGGGGTGGCGGTGGCGGCGAGGCTGAAGCGCAGCACCTTCTCCGGCGCCAGGGCGAAGCCGGCGATGGGGCCGGCTTTGTCGGGGAGGGCGGCGCTGGCGACGATTTTGGTGGCGCCAATTTTTTCGCCATTGAAGAGCGCATTGAGCAACACCGGTCCGGCGACGATCGCCGGCACCTCTCCGGGATTGCGATTGGCTGCCTCAAGGCGGGTCATCGCGAGGCGCGGGGCGCGTAAGCCAGCAGCCGCGAGGGCAGGATCCATGCCGCCGCCGCTGTTTTCCGCCATCATCTCGCCGGCCGCCTCGGGATCGAGCATGGAAATGATCTGCCCCATGCCAGGCAAAAGCACGATGCCCGCGGCACCGTGTGCCGCCGCATAACTCTGGGCGGCCGCCATCTCCATGCCCGGCGGGAGGACGATGATCTTGCCGCGCACATCGATTACGTTGTCGGCGAGCGAGGAGCCGACAAAAACCAACTGTCCTTCGGCCGACCCGGCGAAGCGCCCGCTGGCGGCGAAATCGCGGCCGTAGACGAAAGCATGGCCGCTCATCCGGGCCGTGGTGCGCTGGAGATTGGGAACAATGGTTTCCAGCGCAATGGGCAGAAAAAAGCGGCGCAGAGGATCGCCGGCGGGATTGGCGCCGACGGGATCGAGGCCCCACTCATCGAGTTTGCTAGCGACAAACAGCGCCGCGGCATCCAGGCCGCGGGAGGGCGTATCGCGGCCCTGCATGGGCTGTGAAGCCAGCACATACACGTAATTGCGCGCCTCGGCGCCCGAGACGCGGCCGGCGACCTGGGCGGCGGCGGCGCCCCCCAGTCCCGCCAAGGCCACGGCCAGGAGCGCTTTGCAACTCATACCCTGCATGGTATCGCTTTGTGGTATGTTTCGCGCATGCGTATACGGATGCCGCTGCTATCCACCGTCTGTCTCTCCATGCTGAGTCTCGGTCTCTCGCTGGGCGCGCAGCGCCGCGGGGCAGCACCGCGGCTGCCGGCACTCGATAATTCGAATCCCTTCGCGCAGATGCATTTCCGCTTCATCGGCCCCACGGGCAACCGCGCCATTGCGGTGGCCGGAGAGCCAGGCAACCCGCTGGTGGCGTATTACGGCGCCGCCTCGGGCGGCATCTGGAAGACGACGGACGGGGGTACTCATTGGGCGCCCATCTTTGACGGTCAGGATGTGTCTTCGGTTTCCGCGCTCGCCATCGCGCCCTCGGCGCACAACATCGTATGGGCGGGCACTGGCGAAACCTACTTGATTCGCGCTTGGCATGCGATGGGCGACGGCGTCTACAAATCGCAGGATCGCGGCGCCACCTGGACCCACATGGGGCTGGCCGCGACCGGCCACATCGGCCGCATCATCATCAACCCGGCCAATCCCAATATTGTCTTCGCCTGCGCGGTGGGCGAGGCCTACAAGCCCAGTCCGGAGCGTGGCATTTACCGCACCGAGGATGGCGGCAAGAGCTGGCAGCACGTCCTCGCGGTGGATGAAAACACCGGCTGCAGCGATCTCTCGATGGATGCCCACGATCCGGACACGATCTACGCGGGACTCTGGCCGATCACGATTAAGACCTGGGATGAAGATAGCGGCGGCCCTTCGGGCGGTGTCTACGTCACCCATGACGGCGGGACCACCTGGAACAAGCTCAGCGGCCATGGACTGCCGGCCGCCGACGCGCCGATTGGGAAGGTCGCGGTGGGGGTCGCGCCCAGCGATCCCAATCGTGTTTATGCGCTGCTGCAGCAGTCAACGGCGACGCTGTACCGATCCGACGACGCCGGCCGCAACTGGACGGTGGTCAACCGCAGCCATGTCACGGCAGAGCGATCGCCCTACTACACGCGCTTCACCATTTCGCCCGACGATCCCGACCTGCTTTATTTCCCATCGGTCTCCTGGTCGGTGTCGCGCGACGGCGGGCATACGTTTGACGCGACCGCCACTTCGGCGGGCGGCGATCTGCACGAGGTGTGGGTGGACCCGCTGAACGCCAACCGGGTGATGACAGCCCAGGATTCGGGCGGATCCATCAGCTTGAACCGGGGCGCGAGCTACTACCACGTCACGCTGCCGATCGCGCAGATCTACCACGTGTTCACCGACAATCAAATCCCCTATCACGTGCTGGGCAACAAGCAGGACGATGGCTCGAACGAAGGTCCAAGCCGCACCCTGGGCGGCGGTCTTACGACGGCCACGTGGCACGCCTACGGCGGCTGCGAGAGCGGCTTTGGCATTCCCGACCCGGTGGACAGCAACATTATCTGGTCGGGCTGCTACAACGGCATGCTCGATCGCATTGACCTGCGCACCGGCCAGATTCGCAGCGTGGATCCGTGGCCGGAGTCAACCTACGGCTATGCCCCCAGCGAGGTGCGCGATCGCTGGAACTGGACCTTCCCGGTGGCGATTTCGCCCCACGACCACAACACGGTTTACGCCGGCAGCCAGTACGTCTATGCCACGCACGACGGCGGAACGTCGTGGAAGCGCATCTCGCCGGACCTCACGCTCAACGATAAATCCCACGAAGGTAACTCGGGCGGCATTGCCTGGGACAACCTCATGACGTTCGACGGTGACATCCTCTACTCGATTGAGGAGTCGCCGGTGGCGGCGGGCGTGATCTGGACTGGCAGCAACGATGGCCAGGTGCAGCTCACCCGTAATGGCGGGACCACCTGGGCCAACGTCACCAAGAACATTCCCGGCCTGCCGCCGTGGGGAACGGTCGACAACATCTTCCCCTCGAAGTTTGCCGCCGGCACGGCCTATATCACGGTCGATCTGCAGATGGTCGGCGACTACAATCCTTACGTTTACAAGACCACTGATTTCGGCGCCACCTGGACTTCGCTTGCCGGCGATATTCCCAAGTCGGTTTCGAGCTTCGCCCATTTTATTCTCGAAGACCCAGTGCGGGCGGGCATGCTTTATCTGGGCACCGACAATGCGCTGTACGTCTCCTGGGACGACGGCGCGCACTGGACCCATCTGCGCAACAACCTGCCGCCCTCGCCCGTCTACTGGCTCGAGATCGAGCCCCGCTTCAACGACTTGGTGATTGCCACCCACGGCCGGGGTATTTACATTCTCGACGACGTTACCGCTTTGCGCGGCTACGACAAAGCATCCGGCGCCGCAGCGACGCTGCTTGACCCGCGCCCGGCCTACCGCTTCCGGGAGCGGGGCGACAACCCGTATGACGACCCCAACGGCGTCGTCGCGGGCGAGAACCCACCCTATGGCGCGGACATCAACTACGTTCTGAACGCGCCCAGCGACAATGTCGAGATTACCGTTACCGGCGCCGACGGCAAGACGCTGCGCAGCGCCAGCCTGCACGCCCAGAAGGGAATCAACCGTTATTGGTGGGATCTGCGCAGCACCCCGCCGCACGAGATCGAGTACCAGGTTTCGCCGCCTGGCGAACCCTGGGTACCGGCGCGCCGTCCCTTCGTGGACTGGGATCGCATGCCGCAAGGCCCCAAGGTCGTACCCGGCACATACACGGTCAAATTGAGCGTGAATGGCGCCGAGATCGGTTCGCGCCCGCTGGAAGTCTTGGCCGACCCGACCGATCTGGGAACAGCGGCGACGATGACCGCAGAGCGCGATTTCCTGCTGACGTTGCAGTCGGAATGGAACGACTCGGTGGACATGATTAACCATCTCGAACGTACGCGGCGTCAAGTCGCCGATGCGCTCCCGCTGCTGACACCGGCGCTGCGCCCAGCGGCGGATCAGCTCGCCACGCAGGCGATCGCGGCGGAGGAAAACCTGGTGGACGTCTATCTAACCGGGCATACCGAAGACGCGTTCCGGCACCCAATGAAGCTGGAGGGGATGATCGCCCAAATCGCCTCGCAACTGGATGGCACCGGCGCCGACCTTGCCCCGACCACCCAACAGGAGGAGGTCAACCGCCTGCTCGTACAGCGCCTAGCGCAAGCCAAACAAGCATTCCAAAACGTGGTCGCTACCGACACGCCGGCTTTCAACGCGAAGTTAAAAGCCGCCAACCTCACGCTGGCCATTGAACCGTAAAAAAGGGCTCAAAATGTGCCATTTGCGGCTAAATCGCTTAGCGCCACCAGAACTGGAGGTGGCACACGGTTGAGCTTGCCCCCTACGCTGTACAGCATGAGTGCACAATCTTTGGTTGATGTAGCCTCCCGGGCTCTGCCTGGCGCCAGAAATTGTCTCGCCGAGACAACTTAATGGTCTCGGTGAGACAACTTAACTCGCGTTCTGTCTTCGCGTTAGGCCCTGAATGAGCTTCACGCGGGGGACAGAAAAGTAGACAGCGATAGCACGAACGTTGCCGTTCCGAAGAAAATGAAGTGCGAGCCGGTGGGACCGGCTCGCAACCTGAACGAATTGTCAAACCCGGCCGGCTCGAGGGCCGCGCGGGCGCATGCATCCCGCACGCGCCGTGCGCGCCCGGGTAACCCCTGGGGGTTCTTGCATACGGAATCAGATGCGACCGGGAACCGGGCTATCGATGACCGGTCTGTGGCATTTCAGTGACCGCCGCCGGCGGCCTTGGCGCCGCTGGGGGCCGCGGTGGCGGGCGTCTCGCTGAAGCGCTGGTGATAGTTGGGGTAAGCGGGCTTGACCGCCGCCACGGCAGGGTGGGCGGCGAGCTGCGCCATCACTACCTCGACCGCGCGCTCGAGCTGCGGGTCGTGGCCCTTGCGCCAGGCTTCGGGCGATAGTTCCACGTCAACATCGGGCGCTACGCCGTGGTTTTCCACATCCCAATCACCGTGCAGGTTGTAGAAGGCCTCGCGGGGCGCGGTCACCGTACCGCCGTCCATCAATACTGGATAACCGCCGATGCCGACCAGTCCCCCCCAGGTTCGGGTGCCGACCAAGGTGCCCAGCTTGGCGTTGCGGAACATCCAGGGCATGGCGTCGCCGCCGGAACCGGCAAAGGCGTTGATGATCATCGCCACCGGGCCGTAGATGGAGCCGGTCGGCTCGCTCCAGGGCGCGCCTTCTCGAGTGGTGAAGTAGGCGAACTGAGGACGGTGCAGGTTGTCAATAATGTAGTCGGCGATGTCGCCGCCGCTGTTGAAGCGCTCGTCCATGATGGCACCCTGCTTGTCGAGCTGGGCGTAATAGTAGCGGTTGAAGTTGGTGTAGCCGCCGTTGGCGGTGTCGGGCAGATAGACGTAGGCCAGCTTACCGTGGCTGAGCGCGTCCACGGCGCGTCGGTTCTGATCCATCCAATCGCGGTTGCGCAGGGCGGTTTCGGTTGGGAGCGGCTCGACAATCACCGTCCGGCTGCCGGTACCATCGGCGTTGGGGCCAACCTTGAGCTGGGTTTGTCTGCCGGCGGTTTCCTCGAAAAAGCTATAAATATTGTCGGTGCCGCGCACTTCGCGTCCGTTGACGGCGAGCAGGTATTCGCCCTGGGCCACGTTCATGCCGGGCTCGGTCAGGGGCGCGCGCAGGGTTGGGTTCCAGTTTTCGCCCTGATACACCTTCGAAAATTGGTACCGTCCATCGACGATGCGATAATCGGCGCCGAGCAGGCCACCCGCGACGCGCGGCGGAGCGGGTATGTCGCCGCCGCCGATGAACATGTGCCCGATCGTGATCTCCCCCAGCATGTCATTGAAAAGGTAATTGAGATCGTCGCGGCTGGCGAGGCCGGGCAGGTACTGGCTGTAGTATTGCTCGGCGGCGGGAATATTCAACCCGTGCGCACCGGGATCGTAAAGGAAGTCGCGCTCGATGCGCCAGACTTCGTGGTACATCTGGTTCCATTCCGCCGGCGGATCGACGCGCACTTCCATGGCGTCGAGATGCAAGGCGCCCTCGCCCGGCTTGGGCGTGGCCTTGGCGTCGACGATGGACCAGTTGTTGCGCTCGCGGATCAGCAGTTTCTCGCCATTGGCCGAAACGGCATAGCCGGTCACGCCGTCGAGAAACTTCTCGCGCTTGCGCTGCTTGAGGTCAAACCGCCAAAGCACGGGCGTGGCGCCGGCTTCGCGCAGGAACAAAATGCCGGTCTGGCCGGCATCGAGCGCGGCGTAATTCGCCGCCGGAATGGGCATCGCGAGGATGCGCTGGCTCACGTTGTCGAAGTCGATCCGCACCGTGGGGACTGGCGGCCTGGCGGCGGGACGGGTATCATTCTCGGGCTTCGTCGCATTTTCCTCGTCGCTTTGGGGCGCCAGAGGAGAGGGTAAATCGCGGCGCAGAACCAGACAATAAATGCTGCTGGTGGTCTGGTGCCCGATGCCGCTCAGGTCAATGCCTTTGCGCGCCGGACCGAGATCGGTGGAGGCCGTGAAATACAGGTACTTGCCGTTGGCATCGAACACCGGCATGCGCGCGTCGCTCATGCCGTCGGTCACTGCGTGGGTGCTGCCGTCGGCGAGGGAGTAGACCTTGATCTCGTGAGTGTGGCTGGCGAGGAGCTGGCTGAAGGCGATCCATTCGCTGTCGGGCGACCAACTCGGGTCGAGCGCGGTGTCGAGATCGTAGGCGTCGGTTGCGACTTTGACCGGCGTGGGCGCGGACTGGGTCGTATCCACGTACCAGACGTTGAGCCGCTTGTCGGTAAAGGCGATCTTCTTGCTGTCGGGGGACCAGCGCGAGGAGTAGAAATAGGACGAGGGATGCCCGAGGCTGATGACGCGTACGTCGCCGGAACCGTTCTTGCCGATGCCGTCCTGCGCGGCGATGTGCAGCGCATACTCGCCGTCGGCGTCGGAGAAGTAGGCGATGGATTGGCCGTCGGGCGACCAGGCCGGGCTGCGTTCGGCGACGCCCGCGGTGCGGGTGATGTCGCGAATGTCGCCTTCCTTGGCGGGCGCGGTGAAGATATCGCCATGGGCTTCAAATACAGCCCGCACGCCGGTCGGCGAGATGCCGAACTGTTGAATCTGCGCCGCCGCCTTCTCGAAGTGCGGGCGCATGGCCGGCAGGTCGCCGCTGACCGTGATCGGCACCTCGCGGCTCTTGCCCGACTTTAAATCATAAAGATGAATCGAGCCGAGCTGTTCGTACACGATGGCGCCGGGGCCGGCCGAGGCCGATTTGATGTCGCGGTCGCCGGGGTCAAGCACCTTGGTCACTTGCCTGGTGCGGGTATCGTAGCGGTAGAGCGCCAACGGATTGGCGTCCTGCGCTCCGGCGGCGCTGCGATCGGAGAGGAAGTACACGTCGTTGCCGATCCACATCGGATCAATATCGTTGGAGCGCTGCTGCGGAATTTTTTCGATGCTGGAGTCGGCGAGGTTGGCCAGCCAGATGCGGGCGTTGCGTCCGCCGCGATAGCGTTTCCAGGCAGTGCGGGCGCTCCAGTTGTTGACCGGGACGTAGGCGATGTGGGTGCCGTCGGGTGAGTAGGAGCCGTCCTCGCCCATGGGTAGCGGCAGCTCGGTGGGGAGGCCGCCGGCGAGCGGCATGGCGAACAGGCGGTCGAAGCCCCCGGAGTAGCTGTTGCGGTTGCTGGTAAACAGGACGGCCTTGCCGTCGGGCGTCCAGGCCACGGCGCGGTCGGCGCCGGGATGGAAGGTCAGGCGGCGGGGCTCGCCGCCGTTCGCGGCGACCACGAATACATCCACGTTGCCATCGTATTCACCGGTGAAGGCGATCTGGGTGCCGTCGGGCGAGAAGATGGGATGACTCTGCACCCCCATGCCCGCTGTCAGGCGCGTGGCCGCGCCGCCGTTGCGGGGCACAATCCAAAGGTCGCCGCCAAAGGCGAAGGCGATCTGGGTGGCGCTCAGGGTGGGACTGCGCAACAACTGCGGCGGCGCGGCCGCCAAGCCCAGGCCCAAGCCAATCAGTACGGTCAGAAGCAAGCGTAATCGTGACATAGGTGGCACCTACTGACAGGGCTACGGTACCACGCCTCGCGCGGGTGTGGCGAAAACCGTCGGCGCTCGTCTGGCGTCGCCTTCCTGGCCCTCCATCCCCGGAGGATTCAGGTAACAGCCAGCCTGCGTTTGGCGCTCGTGGCAAGGGTTCCCCGCCAACCCATTGCTGTATGGCATTTTTAGGTCACAAGGTGTCAACTCTTGTGTCTTGCCTGGTTTCGTGGCCGCAGTACAGAATCGACCTTCCTCGTTTGAAGAACGCAAGTCGTTTGGATGAATTGTGACAATTTGTGACAATTTATTCGCTTTACCTTCGGTATTTTGGCCATAAGTGCAGTAGGAATGTACCTTTACCTCACTCGACTACGCGGCGCCAAATTCGGCTTGTGAAAAATAATATCGGATTTCATGAATATCTCTTGACAAGAGCAAATGTGTCGAAGTAGTTTGGCATCGTCCGCGAAAAGTGGCGATCAGTTGATGATTCGCGAAAGAGGTAATAATCATGGGGATCAGCAGAGGAACGCTTGGACTGCTAGTTACCGCATTTGCCTTGGGAGCAATATCAGCGGCGGGGCAATCGCCAGCACTCTCGACAGCCGGCGCGGGATTTGAGGCACGCGGCATGGTCACGGTGGAGAGCAGCCGCGGCACCGAGACAGGAAGCATCATTGTCGATGTGCTTGGGACGAGCTACTGCAAAGTAACCGTTGACCTTTCCATCCCCGGAGAAGACCGCAAGTGGACAACGGTGGTCAACGGCAAAAGGGTGCAGGTTTCCGCCGCGCAGGAACTCGCCCGGGCACTTCCCCACCCAAACTGGGCTCACGGTTGCGCGCTTCTCCCACAAAGCGCGACCATCGCGGCTGCCAATCCCAAGGCTTCGCGGGCCGCGGACGCGTCCCAAGTGTCACTTGATCCCTCCACCGGCCTGGTTCAGGGTGTTACCTGGAAGGACGCCAGGGGTTTCGTTGCGATCCGCTATGCGAACTACCGAGGCGGCGATGGGCTTACCTATCCCGGCACGGTGACTGAGAGCGTCGCCGAACGCAGGCTGATGACAATCCAGTTTACTTCCGCTGGATCCAAGCCATCACTGACCTCAGCCGACTTCGCTCTTACCCTTCCGCCGGTTCCGAGTACGCATGGCTTTGGAGGTGGTCAATGAAGCAGCCCCGCATTCTACGCGTTGTGTTTCTCTCACTGGCAATGGTTCTCGCCGGGGCGGCACAGACCGGCCTAAATCGCTGGAGTAGCGTCAAGAGCTTTGGGTTCGGCTCCGTGGACCGGTCCACGCTTGCTGACCTGTACCCCGAAAGCTGAGCCGGTTTAAAGTAGAGGCTCCCGGAAAGGGGAGCAGATGAGGAAGAGCCGATTTACGGAAGAACAGATCATTGGGATTCTGAAACAGGGCGAGGCCGG